>Ga0209475_10000070_pt1 | contig 366046 bp, 358 predicted proteins | sample tdDd471_FD_187128 | JGI IMG/M metagenome (GOLD analysis project Ga0209475, IMG submission 187128) | Marine sediment microbial communities from the Atlantic coast under amendment with organic carbon and nitrate - tdDd47.1 (SPAdes)... | ecosystem: Environmental > Aquatic > Marine > Coastal >... | reverse complement strand
AGTCTGAACGGTCATAATCAAGGCGAGTGGTTGCTGTCCAAGCCATTGTTGTTCTCCATCAGTTGTTGCAAACCGATAGAAGCATAAGTGCTTGCAATCACTCAACTACTTTTGGGTCAGGCTCTCAGATAATGTATCTACACCAAACAGCTTACTTGACGTCAGACAACCCATTCACCCCGATCAAGCACAAATTGATGCTGAAGTTGCCAATAACGTTCAGCAAGATTTGGCCCCAGTTCACCATCACATCACAACCTTGGTAGAAACTCATAATTTACTGAAAAATCGCATTGCCAATATTCAAGACGGACTCGCAAATGCTCTTAAGAAATCAGCCCCCTTTAACTTTGCAGATTGTGAAAACCTTGGCGGGCCAAAGGCCTTAACCTTGTCAGAAAAAGAAATCAGTCTTGTGGTCGGTGAAACACGCCATGTTTCCGTATTTGGCGGTAAATCACCTGTTCGCACCACCATGACCAAACGCCCAAGCGGGCTCACTTTCCAACGCAGCGTCAATCGTGATGGCGATACAGAGTTTGCCGTTACATGGAAGGGCAATCGAAACGATTATGGCACATACCCGGTGCATATCTTTGATGATCGCGGCGCGAACGATACCCTAAACGTTAAACTTGTTGCCGGGATTAGTATGAGTGTAACGCCCGAAAGCCTGACACCTGCCAATAATAGCTTCACTCTCTCCGTGAATGGTGAGCCCAACACTAAATATAATCTACGTTATCAAGGGACAATAACACCAGTTCCCACTTTCAAAACCTATGCCTTGGGAACTGATCTCAGTACAAACAAACAAACATTTACAATCAACAACCTTGATCAATACCCAGACCAAACAACCCTAGCCTTTGTGTTGGTCAGCGATAAAGGCCACAGCGCCGCTTTTCAACTCATTGTAAACCCTAAATAATTTTTACCCGGCATAGATTGATTATGCCGGGTATTATTTTTTCTTTTCTTTTGTCTGACAAATATGATAATACTTTGTTCATATAACAAACAATATGTAAACCGAACATAAGTAACAGGAGGAAAACATGCCGCAACCCGATCATATCGTAAAAGTGGCCCTGCCCGATCAAACAAAACTGGATGACGACATTCAGACGTATTTCGCAAAATGTGAAGAAAAGCTGGGAATGGTGCCCAACGTCCTGCGGGCCTTTACATTTAACGCTGATAAATTTCGCACCTTCAGTAAATTCTACAACCAATTGATGCTGGGCGATTCTGTTTTAACCAAATTGGAACGCGAGATGATTGCCGTTGTCGTATCCAGTTGCAATCGTTGTTATTATTGCCTCGTTGCCCACGGTCAAACCGTGCGCGAACTCTCAGGTGATCCGCAACTGGGTGAAATGCTGGTGATGAATTATAGAATCGCGGAGCTTGATAAAAAACAGCGTACAATGCTCGACTATGCATGGAAATTGACAGCCACCCCCCATGATATTTGTGACGAGGACCGTGCGGCCCTTAAACAAGTCGGATGGGGAGATGATGCCATTTGCGACATTACGGATGTTACCGCATTTTTCAATTATACCAATAGGATGGCGCACGGTTTGGATATGATCCCAAACCCCGAATACCATGGTCTGTCCCGTTAGAAAATCCCGACGCGTCTCCGTCATAAGATCGTAACTTATAATTATTACAATTTATATTGACAGAGTAGAAGAGTCGGATTAATAATGGTCTCACTAAGTTGATGATATCTGATTTCGTCATGAATGAAGATTGAGACAGCCACGTTTCCTACCGTCCTGGGCGACTTCCCCCCCCTGTTCCTACCCCCACGCCCGGGACGGTTTTTCTTTTTCCCATTTTCTGATACATAGATGCCCTGACCAATAAGGGCTATATTACTATGAGCGAATTTGCTTCCATCATTCTTCATGCAGGACGCGCCGGTGTCGAACTCGCGCTTTTTGTTTTACTGCCTGTTATGATCGTTATGCTTAGCATAATGCGTCTTTTGGAAGCCAAAGGTCTGTTAGACCGTCTCGTTAACATTGTTGCCCCTATATTACGTCCCTTTGGGTTGCCCGGCCTTGGCGTCTTTGCCATGATACAGGTTCTGTTCGTCAGTTTTGCCGCCCCTATGGCCACCCTCGCCATGATGGATAAGGGTGGCTCACCACGACGTCATATTGCTGCGACACTCGCTATGGTATTGGGAATGGCACAGGCCAATGTCGTCTTTCCAATGGCGGCCCTTGGCCTGAATGCGCCGATCACAATGGGTGTCTCAGCTATATGTGGCCTCATCGGCGCTGCCCTGACCTATCACGTATTTGCGCGAAATCTACCAGACCGCGACGATGACAACCCCATGATCGTCAAACATAAAGATGCCGATGGCCCAAAAGGCGTCCTTGATGTCATTAACAAGGCCGGCGCCGAAGCCTTAAAAATCACGGTCGGTGCGATTCCGATGCTGGTCCTTGCCCTCGTCTTTGTATCCATCATGCGCGAAGCCGGTGTTATGACCTTTCTTGAGGAAGCACTTACCCCGCTTCTCAATACCCTTAACTTACCCGGCAGCGTCATCATGGCAACCATCAGTAAATATATCGCGGGCGGAACCGCAATGATGGGCGTTGTAAAAGATTTTTTAGATCAAGACCAAATCACCATTCAGGAAGTCAACCGATTGGCAGGCTTTCTCATTCACCCCTACGATGTCGCCGGGATTGCCGTTCTCATTTCTGCCGGTCAACGGGTCGCAGAAGTTTTAAAACCCGCTTTGCTTGGTGCTGCAATCGCCATTATATTGCGCAGCCTCATTCACGGGTTTCTCTTTTAAACGGAAATATTCACAGAAAGCTGAACCGTTAAAACATTGCTTTGTATATTTGCGAGTTCCGTATCGACATCACCCAACGATTCTTCCGCAGATTTGATATCATCATTATCTTCATTGCGACCTTTACCCTTATTCTCTAATTCAAGCTGGCGTTTCACAATTTCAATAAGGGATTTTAACTGCTGTTTCACATTCCGGACAGCATCCATAAACTCTCGATCCTCTTTTGTGCGAGAGAGTTGTTCAGCCTGTTTTTCAGCAATGCCCATCAACTCGGCTTTTAGTTTTTCTTTCTCTTCTGTTTGTGTCTGCTCTTTTTGTCCCTGCGCGCTATCTTGTGAAGGATTGTTTTTGCCTTCCTCACCCTGTGATGTTGTCGGAACAGAGTTTGCACCAGATACGGTTGCTGTATCTGCCGTTGATGCAGCCGCTTGCGCCTGCCCGCCCGTTGATGCGGCCGCTTGCGCATTTGCACCCGCTACATCCCCGCCTGAGGCTGCAGCAGTTCCTCCGCCTGCAGCCGCGGCTCCGGTCAATGCAGAACTCGACGTACTCGCGCCACCATATGCTTTGACAGCAGCCGCCAACTCCTTTGATAACTGGGCAAGACGTCGGGCAACCGCTTTGGGGTTGATACGTGCCATCATCATCAACATGGCAATTTCTTGCTTGATTTCTTCGATTTTCTGCCGTGCACGATCTTTTTCGGCATCACGGGCCCTGTCAACAGCCGTGCGCATCTTCCTCAATGCTTCGCTTTCATTACGGCGTTGTTCTTCAAGTTTTTGCGCTAACTTCGCATCTTCCAATGCCTGTTTTAATTTTTTTACGATTGCCTCATCTTTATCCAGACGAGCAATCAGGCTTGATGCCTTGTCGAACTGGCGCTTGGATATATGATTGGAAATTGACGCAAGGGTCGTGGCGAAACTGTCGCCTCCCTTGTTAGAAAGATGAGTCTTTGTTCGCGCCTCCCCAGCCAATGCAGAGAGCGCATTTGTCGCTACCGTACTCATAATTTTCTCCTTTCTGGAGCCCTCGATGAATTCTCTCACCGATAGGTAGTTTACTACAAAGCTTTCTCCCGATCAAAATAGAACAACTCAAAACAATTTGAGCGCATGAGTTTACATTTCAAAAAGTAAATAGACTGCCACCCCGCATAAGATTGCCCCCATCGTGCGATTGAAAATTTTCAATCGCTTTTCATCATCCAGAAAATGTTGTGCCCCAGCCCCCAACACAGCCCAAAATCCCACGCCGACGCTGCATATAAAGAAATAGAGAAAGCAAAAGATCATTAAATTTGCTTCATTTTCACCACTTGCAAAAGCCCCGACACCGGACAAGCACGCAATCCACGCTTTCGGATTTAGCCATTGCAGCAAAAAACCTTCATGGAATTTTGGTAACCTTGCTTGCGATTTTTCCAGACCTCCTTTGGCAAAGGCCAGACGCATGCCAATATAAAAAATAAAGGCCGTCCCCCCAAAATGCAAAATATCCATGACGTGCGGATAGTTTTGCAACAGGGCACCAATCCCCACCCCCGTCATATAAAGCAATGCCGTAAACCCTACGCAGGCGCCCGTAACGAAGGGTAACGTCCGAATGACACCATTGTTCACCCCAGACACCAACGTCATCATATTGACAGGGCCCGGCGATATGGAAAGCGCCATTGCAAAACTGGCCATCGCCAAAAAAAGCGTCATATAAATCTCCTTTCTCTGTTGAAAGGAATGTAATCGCGCCATAAATATATTATTATACAGAATTATAAAATTATACTGTTCTGGAAAATGATATAATGATTGATGACCTTCGCGCCTTGGCGCTTTTTGTCAAAACGGTTGAACTTGGGTCGTTTCGTGAATGCGCCCGTCATTTTCAACTCTCCCCATCCGTTGTCAGTCATCAAATCAGCGATCTTGAACGCCGCCACGGTGTTCCCCTTCTCTATCGGACAACCCGTAAGCTGTCCCTGACAAAAGAAGGCCAAAACGTTTTTGATCAAGCACAAATAATGGTGGAAGCAGCCCATCATGCCTTGGACCATCTAAGCGACGGTTCAGAAATCCCATCCGGGCATTTGGTTTTAACGATGCCCGCTGGATTAATTCAAAACCCGGCCATGAAACGTATTGCACATTTTTGTAGCATTTACCCACAGGTCGCACTGGATATCCGTTTTACAGATGAACGTGTCGATTTGATCGAACACGGCATTGATCTGGCCTTACGAGTTGGAAAAATGGGCGATAGCACCTTAAAATCACGCAAAATCGGACAGATCGAACGCAAACTGGTTTGCAGTAAAACCTATTACCACAGACATCCCACGCCAGCCCATGCCGATGATCTATCAAACTGGGACTGGATCAAAATGAAAATGATGCCCCCTTACCGGCAGTTGATTGCCCCTGATGGGACCTCTCATAAAATTTATTCACAATCGCAAATCGAAGTTGATAATGTGCAGGCGATGTATGAGCTCACCTGTCATGGACTTGGCCTCTCAACACCGCCTGTCGATTTACTGGACCACACCCTTAAAACCGGGGGTTTAATTGAAGTTTTACCGGATTGGGGCGTTTCATCAATGCCAGTGTATGTCGTCTGGCCGCAAAATGGACTGCGCCGCCGTCTAACCAGTCTTATGCTGGATATATTGACCGCTTAAGTCGTTTTTGCCTTCTGCCCGCAAATCAGGAATTCGATATTGCCTTCCGGCCCCTTGATCGGACTTTGTGTCAAACCGACAACGGACCAGTCATCCAGTTCATTCAGCCAGTTTTCGATTTTATCGCAGACTTCTTGATGTAATTCCGGTTCACGCACGACACCGCCTTTGCCGACACGCCCTTTGCCCACTTCAAACTGTGGCTTGATCAAGGCGACCAAATAGCCACCGCTACGCACCAAATCCATTGCAGCAGGTAAAACCGTTTGTAAACCGATAAAGCTGGCATCACACACCACGATATCAACCGCATCCGGGATATCGTCCGTCGTCAAATGACGAGCGTTTGTGCGTTCCATCACGACAACGCGTTCATCGGATCGTAATTTCCAGGCAAGCTGACCATGACCGACATCAACACTGTAAACTTTTGTCGCACCACGTGTCAGTAAAACGTCTGTAAACCCACCTGTAGATGATCCAACATCAATGCCAATAAACCCATCAACCGCGATATCAAATTCATCCAGTCCCTTGACCAGCTTCAAACCACCACGTGATACCCACGGATGGTCCTGACCTTTCAGTTCAATCGCAATATCTTCGGCAACTTTCTGCCCCGCCTTATCCAGACGTTTGGTCTCAGAATAGACATTGCCCGCCATAATCATGGCTTGGGCGCGCGTACGTGATTCCACCAGCCCCCGATCGACCAACAATTGATCCAACCGGGTTTTGGTGACTTTCTGTTTCTTATGTTCAGGCACGTTGGGCATCTTCTGCTGATCGTCCCAAAGCTTTTAAAACTGCACCGACCATACCGGAGGCATTAATGCCAGCAGCCTCATACTGTTGATGAACATTACCATGATCGACAAATTTATCTTCCATTGTCAAACAACGCACTTTCAACGTACCATCCATCAGGCCTTCGCTTAACATATACTGTACGACATGGGCACCGAACCCACCCGCACTGCCTTCTTCAACCGTGATCAGAACTTCATGGTTATTGGCAAGATTGCGCACCAAATCCCGGTCAATCGGTTTTGCAAAACGGGCATCGGCAACGGTTGTCGCCAAACCTAATGCCTCCAGCTTTTCCGCGGCCAATAAAGCTTCGGCCAAACGTGTCCCATAAGACAGGATGGCAACGCTTCCCCCTTCTTTGATGATGCGGCCTTTGCCGATTTCAAGAACCGTCCCTTTTTCTGGCAGATCGACACCGACACCTTCGCCACGTGGATAACGCAGCGCACTGGCGCGGTCATCAATTTGCGTAGACGTTGCCACCATATGCATCAATTCGGCCTCATCACTCGGGGCCATGACGACAATATCAGGCAAGGTACAGAGATAGGCAATATCAAACGACCCCGCATGGGTCGGCCCATCTGCACCGACCAAGCCCGCCCGATCAATAGCAAAACGAACCGGCAAATGCTGTAAAACGGCATCATGGATCAACTGGTCGTACCCACGTTGCAGGAAGGTCGAATAAATGGCGCAAAACGGCTTGAACCCTTCTGCCGCTAATCCAGCCGCAAAGGTCACCGCATGTTGTTCGGCAATCCCCACATCAAACATCCGGTTCGGGAACCGTTCACTAAACTTGTCCAACCCGGTACCGGACGGCATGGCAGCCGTGATGCCGACAATCTTTTCATCGGTTTCAGCTTCTTTAATCAAGGCTTTGGCGAATGTGCCGGTATAGCTTGGCGCATTGGATTTTGTTTTCTGCTGTTTGCCCGTCACCACATCAAACTTGGAAACACCGTGATATTTATCAGCGGAATTTTCCGCCGGCGCATAGCCATGTCCTTTTTTGGTTTTGATATGCAGCAACACAGGCCCCGGGTCTTTATCATCACGCAGATTTTCCAGCACAGAGACCACATGATCCAGATTGTGCCCATCAATCGGCCCAACATAATAAAAGCCAAGATCGGAAAAAATATTACTGCCGCCCGTCACCATTTTACGCGCTGCACTTTCTGCATCTTTCACAGTTCGCGCCAGACTACCCGGCAGTTTTTTGACCAGATCTTTCGCGCTGTGACGGAAAGATTTCAATGTTGTGCTGGTCAAAAGTTCTGACAGATAATAGCTCATAGCCCCAACAGGCGGTGCAATTGACATATCATTGTCATTCAGAATAACAATCAAGCGACTGTCCAGCGCGCCAGCGTTGTTCATGGCTTCATAAGCCATGCCCGCCGTGATGGACCCGTCCCCGATTACCGCAATCACATGATTGTTGCCACCTTTCAAATCGCGCGCAACCGCCATGCCCAAACCGGCAGAGATAGAGGTGGAACTGTGCCCCGCACCGAAAGGGTCATAATCACTTTCCGTACGTTTGGTAAAACCGGAAATACCGCCATCCTGACGCAACGTGTCCATCTGATCGCGTCGCCCGGTCAGAACTTTATGGGGGTAACATTGATGCCCGACATCCCAGATAATTTTATCATCGGGTGCGTTAAACACATGATGCAAGCCAACGGTCAGTTCCATAACCCCCAGGCTGGCCCCCAAATGCCCACCTGTGCGCGAAACATGGCGCACCACATCGTTACGCAACTCATCCGTTAACTGGCGCAATTGGTCAAGGTTCATGCCTTTCAAATCGGCCGGGGAATGAACGGTATCGAGTAAAGGTGTGTCAGACACGTCTTTCATCCTTAAGTCTTAATTATTTTAGTTGCGGCGGTTTACCACATATTGCGCCATTGCGCGCAATAATTCTGTATCACGATCAAAAACATCCAGATGGCGATTAGCCTGTTCTGAAAGCATATGGGCCTGTTCGCGTGCGCGTTCCACCCCCAAAAGCGATACAAACGTTGCCTTGCCGCGTTCTGCATCCTTGCCGACTTTCTTGCCTGTTTCTTCTTCGGATGCTTCCACATCCAACAGATCATCCGCAATTTGGAAAGCCAGCCCCAGATCATGCCCATAATTACGCAAGGCTTGCATTTTAATCTCTTCCGCCTTGCCCAGAATGGCCCCGGCCTTACAGGCAAAGACGATCAAGGCACCCGTTTTCAAACGCTGTAAACGGGTAATTTCAGGAATACCGAGCTCGCGGGTTTCCGCCATTAAATCAATCATTTGACCGCCAACCATCCCGTTCATCCCGGATGCCTTGGCCAGTTCGCGCACCAACGCACACCGCACACTTGGCGATGGATGCGTTTCTTCATCGGCTAAAACTTCAAATGCCAACGTCAACAACGCATCACCCGCCAAAATCGCCGTGGCTTCGTCATATTCAATATGGCACGTGGGACGCCCACGGCGCAAATCGTCATCATCCATTGCTGGTAAATCGTCATGGATCAAGGAATAACAATGCACCATTTCCAAAGCGGCTGCGACACGTAGCGCGCTGGTTTCAGATACGCCGAATAAACGAGAAGAGGCCATCACCAGAAACGGACGTACCCGTTTACCACCGCCCAAGGCACTGTAACGCATGGCCTTCACGACTTGTGCTTCCGGGCCTTCCGGCTCAAGTAACAAGTCATCTAAAACTTTATCAACGTCTTCGGCCTGTTCTTGTAAAGCCAATTTTAAATCAGTCACGATTGCGGCCTTCTATCAGGAAATCTCGGTCGGTTGTGCACTGACACTGCCATCAGGCGCCAGCGAAATCTTGTCGACTTTGGCTTTGGCCTCTGCCAGCTTGGCTTCGCAATGGCGTTTCAATAACGCACCCTTTTCATAAGCCGTGATTGCATCATCCAATTTACCGGAACCGCTCTCCAACTGGCGTACAATTTCTTCCAATTGGGAAAGGGCCTCTTCGAAGCTTAAATTTTCGATTTCAGTCTGGGACATCTTTAAAAACTCTATAGATTGACGGGCGGGCCAATGTACGCCCGCCGCCTGCTCAGGGCAAGTTTTTAGGACTGATTTTAAGCATGCATCAAGGTTTTCACATGCGCCGCGACGCTGGCGGCCAAGGCATCAACATCGTAGCCCCCTTCTAAAACCGAGACCACACGCCCCTGACAACATTCATTGGCGACTTTGAGAAGTTCCTCCGTCACCCAGATAAAATCTTGAACCGTTAAGCGAAGGTGGGCCAGCGGATCGCGGGCATGCGCGTCGAATCCGGCAGAAATAACCAGAAAATCTGGATTGAATGCACGCAAGGCTGGAAGGATTTTTTCTTCATAAGCGGTGCGAAATTCTTCTGGTCGTGACCCCGGTGCCAATTCCACATTGCAGATATTGTTGGCAACGCCCGTGTCACTTTCCTTGCCCGTTTCCGGGTACCCCGGCGATTGATGGGACGATCCATAAAATAAATTTGGACTGTTATAAAAAATATCCTGCGTACCATTGCCATGATGCACATCGAAATCAATCACAGCCGCTTTTTTCACTTCGGGATATTTTGCAACGGCATGGATGGCGGCAATGGCGGCATTATTGAAAAAACAAAACCCCATTGCCTTGGTCGTTTCTGCATGATGGCCCGGTGGACGTGTCGCACAAAAAACATTGCGCGCTTTTTTCGCCATAACTTCATCCACCCCATAACAGGCCCCACCGACAGAGCGCAAAGCCGCTTCCCACGTATCGGCAGAAACGATCGTGTCGCCGTCAATCGCATTGAGATGTTCGCCAACCTTGGGCACGGCACGTTCAACTGCCTCGATATAATTGGTCGGATGGGCCAATTCCAGCTGCGCATGGCTCGCCATCGGTGCTTCGTCACGGTGAAGCAGGAAAAACTCTTCCTTGTTTAAATAACTGAGGATTTTGCGCAATCTAGCCGCGCGTTCTGGATGATGTTCACCCGTGTCATGTTTCATACAGACCGGATGCGTCAATAACAATGTGGACATAGCCTTCCCCCCTGCTTTGCATTATCTTTATGTATCAGGTTGCATATGCATCATAGGTTATATTCGGGGAAAAGCTACTCTTTTCATCAGCCTTTCTTAAGGATGATAATGTATTTTCCGTCCCGTTCTTCATTCAATAAAAGCTCATGGCCCGATGCTTCACAGAAATCACGAAAATCACGTGGCGCCTGAGAATCTGACGCCGTTATTTTCAAAATCTCACCGGATTCCATTGCCTTTATTTCTTTGCTGGCACGCAAAACCGGGATCGGACAGCGCATACCCGTCGCATCCAGATATTTGTCTATTTCAATTTGTGCGATAATTTTATCTTGTTTTTCCAATTGATAATCACTTTATTTATATAAAACCAAAACACGATACAGCTTTAGCGAAAATTACATTCGCAGCATATACTATTTTTTTTCGTAATATATGTTTTTTTATATGGAATATATCTGTACAACTGCTTATATTCACTTTATGAGATTTTCTTATATACGAAAAATAATATGTAATCAAAACCATTAACAATATGCGAACAGAGCCATGGATATAGAACTTCAGAAACTTGAAGAAAACGCCCGTCGTGCCAGCACCCTGCTGAAAGCGATGAGCAACCAACATCGTTTAATGATTTTATGTCAGATCTCCAATCAGGAAAAATCGGTTGGCGAGCTTGAAGAGATTATCGGACTGAGCCAATCGGCCCTGTCGCAACATCTCGCCCGTTTGCGCCGCGATAGTCTGGTACAGACCCGACGTGATGCACAAACCATTTATTATTCCTTAAAAGGCGAAGAGGCCTCAACGGTAATAGAGACTCTTTATAATCTCTATTGTGCACCCGAAGCCGCAACTGCTTGCGCTTAAGGCAGAACAGGTTATGTTAAGAAAAAAGCCGTCGTGCTTTGCGACGGCTTTTTTCTTTTAAAGATACCTGATACAGGACTTCCTATGACTTCGACTTCTCTTTCTTTGGCAAAATCCGCCACCATTTTAAGCCCTGCTGCTGAATTAGCGGCAAATTATTATGACGGCACCGCAGACGACATCTATCGTTCGATTTGGGGTAACAGCATTCATCTGGGGAAATTCCAATCCAAGGAAGAAGCCCTGCCGATTGCCATGCAACGGGCTAAAGACACCATGATTGATGGCATTGCCCTGCATAAAGAAAGCAAAGTTCTGGAAGTCGGCTGTGGATACGGCAGTCTGGCGCGCCAACTGGCACGCAGTTTCGATTGTTCCGTCCTCGCCACAAATATTTCACAAAGACAACTGGATTATGCTGCGGAATTAACCAAGGCAGAAGGTCTGTCCGATAAAGTCAAATTTGAAAAGTGCGATTATCACCACCTCCCCTATGCGGCGAACAGTTTTGAAGTTTACTGGAGTCAGGAAAGCTTTCTACATGCAGGCGATCGCAATGTCGTTCTCGATGAAGCCCATCGCGTATTGGAACCGTTTGGCCTGCTGGCTTTTTCCGAAGTCACCTTGCGCCGTTCCACCCCGCCTGCCTTGCGTGAAGCCATCCTCAAGCGGGTCAAGACACCAACCATGTGGTCCAAACATGAATATGAAGTCAACCTTGCCGCCTGCGGTTTCCAAGTTGAAAAATGGGAAGACTGGTCCGAAAATGTTGCCCTGACCTATGGCTGGACCCTCAAGCAGATGGAGCGCAAACAAGGCGAAATCATCCCGCGCATCGGCAAAGAAGCCTTCGAACATGCCTGTGAAGGCATGACCGTCTGGAAACGGGCTGCAGAAGACGGATATTTGGGCTGGATCCACGTTATTGCGGCTGCAACGACACGGGATTAGAGCCTTATAACAAGCGCCCTTTGACAATCGAATTACCGCCGTACTTGCGCCTGATTTCTTCTATCGCTTTTTCAGATCGTTGATCTTTCTGGCTTTCTGCCATATCAAAAAGGTCCGGGGCAACCGGATCAACTTGGTTGCTGTCTTGTAACATGGAAAATCCCGTTCCGATCAGACGATAACTTCGGCCATCACACAGGGGTTCCAGCAAGTCAACCGAACAGTTAAACAGTTCCTCTGCCGATTGTGTGGGATGGGGAAGTTGGCGTGAACGGGTAATGTTGCGAAAGCCCGTTGTTTTAAGTTTTAACGTCACCGTGCGCCCTGCCAGTTCCGCCTTTTTCATACGTTCTGATATTTTTTGACAAAGCGGATAAAGCTCCTGCTTCAAATCGGAGAAACTATGCAGGTTTTCATCCAGCGTCACCTCGTTGGAAACACTTTTTGTCTCTGATTCCGGCGTTACCTTACGGTCATCTTCGGCGCGGCAAAAATGATAAAGCCTTGCCCCGATTGCCCCGTATTGGCGCATCAAATCAATTTTTTCAAAAGCACGCAATTGTCCAATCGTTGCAATCCCGTCCGAGGCCAGTTTTTTTTCCATAGCCGCCCCGACACCAAAGATCATTTTGACAGGTTTATCTGTCAGATAATCCATCGCTTCTGAGCGGCCTAAAATCGCAAACCCACGCGGTTTATCCAAGTCGGACGCCAACTTTGCCAGCGATTTATTATAGCTTAATCCCACCGATGCGGTAATGCCGATCTCTGTTTCAATGCGTTTAATCAAACGTACTAACGTGCGCGCCGGACTACCACCGTGCAAAGCCTCTGTCCCGCTTAAATCCAAAAAGGCTTCGTCAATGGATAAAGGTTCAACCATCGGCGTCACATCAAACATCAGGTTTCGAACTTCACGCCCCACTTGACCGTATTTCCCCTTGGACGGCGGCACGACAACCAAATCAGGACAAAGTTTTAAGGCCCGCATCATCGGCATGGCGGAGCGCACACCATAAATGCGGGCGATATAACAGGCGGCTGCCACAACACCGCGATGTCGCCCACCGACAACGACCGGCTTATCTTTCAAGGCCGGATTATCACGTTTTTCAACCGTTGCGAAAAACGAATCGCAATCAATATGGGCGATATGTAGGCTGTTTAATTCAGGATGAGACAAAAGACGCACGGACCCGCATTTCGGACACCGTTGGCTGTCCGGCCGATCTTCAAAACTGTGGGCGCAATCGCGACATAATGTAGGTAAGCGTTTTGTCATGGCGCTATTTTAGCGCAGAACTGACAAGAACAAAAAGAGAATATTCCGCCTATGAACAATTATATTCCGCTTCTAACTGGATAATCACCAGCAATCCATGCCGGAAGCCCATCGCGAAAATATTTAACCTTCTGATATCCCCAACTAACAGCCCGAACACATGCAGTATAAGAACGCAAACAATGTACACCATAACAATAAAAAATGACGGTTTGGTCTTTTGGAATTTTCTTTTCAATCATGTTGCGATTGAACGCACCGGCAATATTTATATTGATGGCCGCTGCAATATGCCCTTTGGCAAAATCTTCTTGAGGCCGCAAATCGATAAAAACGGCCCCTTGATCGAACAAAGCCTTTGCCTGTGCAGCACTAATTGTCTCTGCCCCTTCTACATGTTCCGGCGAAATCATTTGTGCTTGAACCGCGCTACCAAGGCAAAGCAGAACGACGGCAAAGACGGATATTGGCAATAACCTGAACATCCTACCCTCCCCATATGAAGGAAATTATTTTTATAACTGTAGGTATAATAGACTTATCTGTCTATAGCTTTGATTTTAAAGGCCACAACCACGCCGCCCCACGCACACCACTGGAATCACCATGAACGGCCTTGCGCAGTTCCGTATCGCATTCATTGCCAAACACCCACTTTGACCAAAGTTCCGGTACGGTTTGATACCATCGATCCATATTGGACAAGCCACCGCCCAGAACAATTACATCAGGATCAAAGATGTTAATCACACTCGCCAATGCCCGTGCCAAGCGATCTTCATAAACCGTAAAAAACGGATCCGTGATATCAGAGGGCAAACCGGCAATTTCTTTGGCGCTCATCTGCGTCCGCGTTGCCGTTTCAAACATTTGCGCCAGAGCCGGACCACATAAAAAGGTTTCAATACATCCGCGAAGACCACAATAACACAACGGCCCGGGTTGTTCGTCCCCTCGTGCCCAGGGCATAGGGTTATGCCCCCATTCACCCGCCACACCGTTCACACCTGCAACAACCTGCTTGTCAATAACCAGCCCACCGCCTGCGCCAGTGCCGAGGATGACACCAAAGACCGTTTGCGCGTCTTTCCCCGCCCCATCAACAGCTTCGGATAAGGCAAAACAATTTGCATCATTTGAGACACGCACATCGCGTTCCAATGCATCGGATAAATCTTTTTGAAACGGCTGCCCGATTAACCAGACCGAGTTCGCATTTTTAACCAAGCCTGTTTTTTTAGAAATCGAACCGGGAATACCGACCCCGACACTGCCTGTTTGACCAATTTCCTGTTCTGCACACCACACCAAATCGCGAATCGATTGAATGGTATCTTGATAATTTCCCTGTTTTGTGGGGATCCGTTTTCTTAAGAGTTCTTGTCCAGACGGACTTAAACATAGAATTTCCGTTTTCGTTCCCCCAAGGTCGATTCCGATTCGCATAAGAAATTCCAATAAGTTACGAAGTGTTAATCAATTGTCGGCATTGTATCACAAGATCGGATCTGTCAATGGGCATTATTTGCCCATGCGGTTGGGGCGGAAACTCCTTTGCAGGTCAAGGTGTTTATAGTTAGAATGGCATGTTGTCCGTATGTACGGGCACAGAATTTTGAATCAGGGAAACCAAGAATGGCTGATCAGTTGGAATCAAAACTGGGCATTTCTAAAAAAGGCATTTCGTGTGCGTTGGATCTAAAAGAAAAATACAAGACCCATCAACCGATTTGCGTCCCCGGCGAGAAGACAAAAATCCTCATGCCGGAAAACCTCTTAAACATCAATCTGGATCTGGAATCATTGGAAGACCCGATGCCGCTTTCCCTGATGGCGACGCGCGATCCAGAGTCCCCGATGTCTATGGCGGCCGCCGCCCGCCTCAGCCCCAAGGCCGGAAAAAACAAATTTGTCGGTGAGGTCATGCGCATTGTTGCCGATGCCTCCAAACATGAAAATGTCACGCATGCCATTAACATGCTGCATGAAAATGATTTCCACCCAAAGGCAATTGGCGAAGTCGTGCGCCAGACCAACCGCGCCATTGTGCAAACCCGCAAACAGTTTTCGTCTGCCTTGCGCCAAAATCTGCATGCCCTGCTGGACGGTGAAATGGCACCACGCCTGTTTGTAAAAGAATTCTTCCAATTGACGGAAAACGGCAACTTGCGCCACGACATTCGTAAACGTCTGGTCACCTCCATGCTGTTATCCACAACGATCCGCCCGTCCATCAAGTTTCTTTTCCTTGAAAACTTCGACCGCCTGCCCGAAGCCGTCCGTATGACAATCATCCGCGACGTATTGACCGCACCGGAAAACCACCATACCGAAGTCATCAAAGAAGAACTGGCCTGGATCGTTAATAACGAAAAAGGCGGATCATTCAAATATCACTAAGGTATTTGGGCACAAGATTTTTAAACGGCCTATCCTTATATAAAAAGGATGGGCCGTTTTAATTTGAGGATAAAAAAACATGTCTGAGACCATTCATTATCCCTTTGATGCCATTCCCGATGGCGGTACATCTGTCGAAGTTGCCCCCGGGGTTCATTGGGTGCGTATGCCCCTGCCCTTTAAGCTGAATCATATCAATTTATGGGTCTTGGATGATGGCGAGGGATTAACAATCGTCGATACAGGCATTGACCTGCCCAATGTACGCGAACGTTGGGAAAAACTTTTTTCCGGCCCACTGGGGGCCAAACCGCTGAAACGCATGATCGTCACACATTTTCATCCCGATCATGTCGGCTTAGCGGGCTGGTTTGAAGAAAAATATGATCTCCCCCTGTGGATGACTTTGGGCGAATGGGGAATGGCGCGTAATTTAAAACTGGAAACAACGGATCGATCCGGCACCTACCTTGCGCAATTTTATCGTCGGGCAGGATTTGATGACAAACTCATGGCCCTGATCCCGGAACGCAGTGTTTCTTATCCGTCGCGCATCAGTATGCCGCCTGCCGGTATTCACCGTATTCAGGACGGTGAGTTAATCCGCATTGGCGCGCATGACTGGCAAGTGATTGTCGGTACAGGCCACAGTCCGGAACATGCCTGTTTATACTGTAAAGATTTGAATGTCTTGATTTCCGGTGATCAGGTTCTGCCTCGTATCAGCCCAAATATCAGCATTTGGCCGCAAGAACCGGAGGCAGATCCCCTCAGCCAATTTTTAAACAGCTTAAACCGCTTTGCCCCTCTACCTGATGATGTCTTGGTTCTACCTTCCCATGACTGGCCGTTTCGGGGCCTGCATGCCCGTCTTGCCGATCTGGCCCATCACCATGATGACCGGTTGGAGGAAACCTATAACCTCTGTGCAAAACCGGTAACGGCCTTGCAGGTCCTCAAGGGGTTATTCAGCCGGGAACTGGACAGCCATCAAATCTTTTTTGCCATTGGCGAAAGCCTTGCCCACCTGCATCATCTGGAAGCAAAAGGACGTTTGCAACGTGACGACGGTATGGACGGCATTTCTCGCTTTGTGCAAATAAAATAAAGTACAACCTTATTCGCAGGTAGGCTCATCCAGATAGGTCAACTCGACCAAATCACCCACTAAAACCAAGTCGCCAAAATCCTGCACCAGTCGTGTCGCAATCCCGTCTTTGCGATAACGTGCACCGATTTGGGTCGACGCAATGCTATCTTGACTGCCCGGTTGGTGAAAAGACAATTGCATATCCCACGCCGGTGACGGATCCAATGTTGTTCCCTTCACTGCATGCAATGCTTTGCCCGTATAAGGTGGCATAACCGCATCCACATTGAAAAACGCATCTTCGCCGCTGCCATCAAAATAAGGGGAGGAAAAGACAAGGTCGCCTTTTTGCGCACGTTCAATCGATTCAATCAAATGCGTTGTTGGAAAACGTGTCCCTTGCGGGATATCTTCGCGTCGTCCATCCGGATTGGTATAGACAACAACGCCTTTACCCTCTTCAAAACGGGCTTCACCGCTGAAATTTTCTACCTGAACACCGTTTTGTTTCATGCGACTGTGAAACCGGATCCGCTTGCCATCACGGGCTTCCCAACTGGTGTAATTCCACTTCATTTGAGATTGTTGGGCATTTTCAAAATTCATCATCACATTACTTTGATGTTCAACCGTCCACCCGTCACACACGTTCTTAAAACGATAGCGTAACATCCCTTGTGCCTGTTCGACCGCAGACCAGTTTCGCCCGGCCTGATGAACCTGCTTCATGGCATATGTCGCTTCATGGGAACGCAGTTTAAATGGCCCAGCCTGCGCCGCTGTAACACTTGCAATGCTGAAGGCCCCAATTATGGTCAATATCATTTTCATATTTTGACTATACCTTGAACAGATCATTTTTGCCTAGGCGGCATTTTTTGCCTAGCGACGACAAGTTTCGGCGGACCAATTTCTGCCGATTTCAGATTGTTTTTCTGGCACATGTTTTGCGTGGTTATCCAAAAATCCGGCATCATGCACGATGCAAGGTAAATATGTGTTTTGAAAGAAAGATTGGCAACCGGGGGGAAGCCTTGAGGGAATGAAACGATAACAAGGGCGGAGTACCGCAACATGTTTGATAACATAAAAAACAATGATACTCAGGTCAGTGAACTTGTCGCCAGCATTTGCCGATTGGCAAGTTGCATGGAAGGGCGTGGCAACACCGCCCAGCGCGAAGAAACGCTGCATGAAACGTTACGCCTGACTTACAAACTGGAAGAAACCCTTAACCAGCGCAACGAACGCATTGCATATCTGGATCGGCTTGCGATGACCGACAGCCTGACAGGCTTATTGAACCGACGCGGCTTTCAGGCCGAATTGCAACGCGTTCTCGCCTCGGCCCGACGGTTTAAGGAAACCGGTATTCTCGCTTATATCGATCTGGACGATTTTAAACAGATTAACGACACCTTTGGACATGCCTGTGGCGATGAAGTGTTATGTCATGTCGCCCGCGTCATGGAACGTATGACACGGGGGATGGATTACGTTGCTCGTCTAGGCGGCGATGAATTTGCCATTTTACTGGTTCGAAGCCCGTGGCAGGACGGCGAACGCTGTATTGAAAAAATCGCCTATGAAATCAACAGCACCACCTTACGCTGGCAAGAACATTTATTAACATTGAAGGCTAGCTTCGGCATTCAAACTTACGACCACAACAGCAGTACAACCAATTTAATTTCCGCCGCCGATAATGCCATGTATCTCACCAAAAAACTGAAACGGGACAAATGCACATTAAGCGCAGCAGAATAAGTGTCAAACTGACACAAATAAAAGTGATGACAGGAGCGGATCATGCATATTGACCCGACATTGTCACACGTCCTGCTGCACGAACAGGAAAATCAGTCGCAACGTTCGGTAGCGACAGGCCCCACAAGCCATGTCTTGATCACCCCGCCGCCCGGACCGGATGATTTAACCAGAATAGAACAACAAAAACGCATTGCGCCACAAGATATTGTCCAGTTTCAAGGCATTGAAATTGACCTAGACCAACTGGACGAGCTCAACAATACGGGTGACAGTGGCGAGGATGTTACTTTCGATATTCGCACCATGACCCCGCGTGAAATGGTGGATTTCAGCCTTGATCTATATATTGAGGGCTCGCTTTCTTTCGAAGAATATTCCATGCTGGCCTTTCAACCGGAACTGCACCCCGGTTTTGAAAATACCATCGGTGCGTTAACCGGGGAACGGGCCGACCCGGACCGACCGCGTGATTACATTCAACAATGGCAGGACCGTTTTGATTTTGAAAAACGTTATCCGTCGGGCGACCCCAAAAAACTGGAACAGATCGACCGAATTTTAGGTGTCCTGCACGGCTTCGAAGAAACACTTGATTTTGTCGCATAACCCTATATTCCCCCAATATTTTAATGGTTTTACAATATTAAAAAGTTAATTGATTTTTTAATACAAATAATATATGCCCTTTCGTTGTCCCCCCCCCCCCCCGACCTCTTTCATAAATAATAAGAGCCGACAAACGAAAGACCACTATGCGCCCCCTTCGAATATACCTACAAAAAATGTCCGGCGGCACATCGCTGCCTGCGCATGCCTCTATTTTTCATATTTTATTGGCAGGTGTTGGTGCCGGCCTTGCCATTGCAATCGGGGTTTATCTGGAAGAAGCCCTGCATTTCAACATTTTGATGGCCCCGCTTGGTGCCAGTTGCTTTCTAGCTTTCGCCATTCCCGATAGCCCGCTTGCCCAACCGAGAAATATTGTTTTGGGGCATATGATTTCTTCATGCGCCGCCTTGTTCGTTTTGCAATTTCTGGGTTACGGTGCCTTGCAAATCGCCTTGGCAGTCGCACTGGCCGTTATGGCAATGCTGGCAACACGGACCTCCCATGCCCCGGCCGCGGCAACACCGCTTGTTATTTTTGCCCTGCAACCCACTTGGGATTATCTCGTTGCCCCCGTTTTACCCGGCGCACTGGTCGTCGCATTAACAGCCTTGATATTCAATAATCTACGCCCCAGTGTTCGTTATCCACAATATTGGTAAGCGCTCTAGCAAAAGTCCCCATGTCGCCTGCCTGTCACAGGGCTGTCACCTTGGTGACGTGTTGCTGTCTTTAAAATTTTCCTATGTTTTTTCCATCAAATCCCTCATAAGGAAAAATCATGGAACAGATTGTAAAACCATTGCGCCTTGAAAAAGGCTGGTCGCAAGAACAGCTTGCTGAAATCGCTGGACTGAGTGTTCGCACCATTCAACGTCTTGAAAACGGTGGTACATCCTCACTGGAAACAGCCAAAGCCTTAAGCGCTGTTTTTGATACCCCACCAGATGTCTTTTTAAACAACGCACCGGATCTAGACACGTCGCAGCTTGAAAAATTAGCAGATGTCGAACGGGAACGCCGAATACGTCGTCGTTTCAAATTTTATCGTCATTTGATCACTTACCTGATCGTCAATATGGGCTTGGTCCTTATCAATTTGACATTTAACGCTGAAACAATCTGGTTTCATTACCCCTTATTCGGTTGGGGTATCGGCTTGATTTTCCACGCAATAAAAACATTCCTGCCAGACTGGGAACAGCTACTGGAAGCCCGCCTGCGCAAAAAGGATTAACGAAGCCCCCTTCCGTTTGTCGATTTTTATGTTAGTCTGCCTGCCTCATTCTAGGATTTGATTAAGCAAGGCACTTCGAAATGGTCGACATTAAAGATCCCGAAAACACACTGTATCTGGACCTCAAAGACGGGCGCGTCACAATTGAACTGCGCCCCGATTTAGCCCCCAAGCATTGCGCCCGCATTAAAGAACTTGCCCGTGATGGCTTTTACGACGGCATCGTTTTTCACCGCGTGATTGACGGCTTTATGGCCCAAACAGGTGATCCAACCGGCACAGGATACGGTGGATCAGGAACGAATATTGATGCTGAATTTTCGGATGAGCCCCATATCGAAGGGTCTTGTTCCATGGCCCGTTCTATGGACCCCAATAGTGCAGATAGTCAATTCTTCCTTTGTTTTGACCGCGCCCCTCATTTGGACAACCAATATACATTTTGGGGTCAAATTATTGACGGTATGGAACATGTTCACGCCATCAAAAAAGGCAGCCCGTTTGATAATGGCAGCGTCGAAGACCCCGATGCCATCATCAAAATGCAAGTTGCTGCCGACGCAGAGTAAAATAAGGAAATACAATTATGTTGAAACGTTTGGTTCTTTCACTTTTGGTCGTCCTCGGCCTGAGCTTCAGCGCACATGCTGCCGATTTCGATAAGGAAAACACCATTTACATGGACCTGAAAGATGGTCGTGTGGTCATTAAACTACGTCCTGATTTGGCCCCAAAACATGTTGAACGCATCAAAAAACTAACGCGCGAAGGCTTCTATGATGGTGTGGTCTTCCACCGCGTCATCCGTGGTTTTATGGCGCAAACCGGGGACCCGACCGGTACCGGCATGGGCGGCAGCCAATACCCGGATTTGCCTGCGGAATTTACCAACACACCGCATGAAACCGGCACACTTTCAATGGCACGTTCACGTAGCCCGCACAGTGCCAACAGCCAGTTCTTCATCGTCTTTAAGAAAGCCGCCCATCTTGATGGTCAATATACGGTCTTCGGACAAGTGGTTGACGGTATGGAATATGTCAACAAGATTAAAAAAGGCAGCAGCTATGAAAACGGTAAGGTCACTAACCCTGACAAAATCATTCGAATGCAAGTCGCTGCAGACGTTAAGGAATAAGCTGACCAATAAGAAAAACCCGGTTCAAACAACCGGGTTTTTCTTTATTCTATCTGTTTATAATACCCATCCAAAATTGCTTGTAATCGGCCCGATTTCTTAAGGCGTGCAATACCCTCATTCAGGATTTGTCGCAATTCCTCTGCTTGTGGAAATTGCCGTGACACCATCATATAAAAATGATCTTTATCCGCACCCGGCACGGGAAAATATTCAATTTCATTTTCTGTAAACAGCTTTTTTCCTAACAAACCAAACCCCACAATCGCACTGGGGCGCGCTATAAAAAACGTGCAATAACCGCTCAATGTACGTGACACTAGGGCAGAAAACGATTTCCCGATCAACGCAAGTTTATCGTTTTTAAGAACGCCTGTTCCTTCATAATTATAAGAATAACGCCCGCAGACACGTCCGTAGCCGAATAAATCGGCTGCAATCAAAACATTCGGTGGTTTGGGAAAACGTGACTTTGCATAAAAATAATGAATTTCGGTTTCATAATAAGAATCGGTGTAGAGAAATTTCTTATCGCGTTCCGGATGGAAGGACGCGCTTAACGCCACATGAAAGACGTTTCCAGCCTCACTATGTTCCAGACATTGCTTCCATGACGGCATAAAAAATTCAGCTTTTATATCGTGCGGCGCCAATATTGCGCGCACAACATCCACATCATAGCCTAAAATTTGATCGGGATTGTCCGCTAAAGTGTATGTATAAGGCGGCCAACCGGACCCGTCCCCGCAAAAACGAATTGTCTTACCTGCCAAACTGCTTGCAAAGGCCTGTGAGGTCATCAAAATCAGGGCCAAAAGGCACAAAACAGCCCGATTTTTGCAAAACATTTCATACACTCCGTAACTTCTAAGCGCATATGTTAACGAACTTTCCCCAATGGGTCTATTGGATTTGCCTAACAATGACCACATTTAAGCGCGATATAGCACCTTAACAAATAATCACATTGATACGGATTTGCCATGAGCGTTACCATCGCAGAAAAAGCTGAAAAATACGACCTTCGGGTTCCGCGCTATACCAGCTACCCTACATCCCCGCATTTTCTGGAAACCGATAACGATAAAGAATATCGTCAATGGCTGTCCAATCTGGATCCCAAAACAGGCGTATCGTTATACATCCACGTTCCGTTTTGCGAGTCCATGTGTAACTTCTGCGGATGCTATACAAAAATCGTCAAACGCTATGACCCCGTTTCCGACTATCTGGAATATGTCCATAAGGAAATCGACCTGCTGGCAGCGGCCCTGCCTGCGCGCATGACGGCCAAGCACGTCCACTGGGGCGGCGGTTCCCCCACCATGTTAAAAGCCGACGACTGGCGATCCATCATCGACAAGTTGAAAGACCTGTTCGATATTGATGAAAATTCCGAACTCGCCGTCGAACTGGACCCGCGCACCGCAACGGAAGACTACGTTCAAGCCATTGCCGAGGCCGGGATCAACCGTGCCTCCATTGGTGTTCAGGATTTCCATGAAGAAGTGCAAATCGCCATCAACCGTGTCCAGCCGTTCGATGTGACCAAACGGGTTGTGGAGTGGCTGAAAAAATATGGCATTACCTCGATTAACTTCGACCTGCTGTACGGCCTGCCCTTCCAGACGACCGAGCGCGTCATTGATATGGTCGACAAGGCTGTCAGTCTCGAACCCAAACGATTTGCTGTTTTTGGTTATGCCCATGTACCGTGGATGAAATCTCATATGAAGCTCATCCCCGAAGAAGCGCTGCCCAATGCCAGTGAACGCTGGGAACAAATGGAAGCCGCCGCCAAACGGTTGGAAGAACATGGCTTTGTCAAAATCGGTCTGGACCATTACGCCAAACCGGATGACGAAATGACAATCGCCATGAACGAAACCCGTTTGCACCGTAACTTCCAAGGCTACACGATTGATAACAATCCGGTGATGTTACCGCTTGGGGCCTCCAGTATTGGACAGACACCGGATGGTTATATGGCAAACGTTCAGCCGTTGCGCGATTATCGCCGCATGATTGATGCCGGTATGCTCCCCATCGGACGTACACGCGCCTTAACCAGCGAAGATATCCTGCGCCGTGCCGTCATCGAACAAATCATGTGTAATATGAAAGTTGACCTACCTGCCCTGTGTCGCGCACACGGTGTGTCCGAAGATTTCTTTGCCGCTGAAGAAGAAAGGCTGCAAACCTTGGTCAAAGACGAAATCTGTACATTGGAAAATGGTGTTTTGACCTTGCCGGAAGAAGGCCGTCCCCTCATGCGGTTAATCGCGGCAACCTTCGATACCTATTTACAACAGGGACAGAAAAAACACTCCCGCGCCGTCTAGATTTAACATGTCGTGCCCAGTTGAAAGACTGGGCACGACACGATGCAAAGAATTTTATGCCTCGTGTCTCTTTTCTGAAGCGGTGGTCCAATAATCTGTCAATTCCCACCGCGCAGAAGGGATCTAAAATGGAGGAGTACTCTCCCCTTTTTGCCCTTACTTAATAATCATATCCCGTGCCTTGACGATCATATCGAATAAATAGCCGCTTTCATTTGTGCCGCTTTTATCGGGATGCAAAACCTTAAGCAATACTTTCGCCCGCTCTGGCGCTCTGTTCGACTGATCGGGGTGCAAACCCAGCATATAATGCGGATCAGACGGGACAAGAACGACATTCTTTTCCTGCATTTGCGACAGTTCGGCCTTTATATCGTTATATTGCATCTTCAATTTTTGAATTTCACGCTTTTGCGCCTTGATTTGCCGATCTTTTTCACGCAGTTGATCTTTCGCAAATTCATCAAGTCGTTCATGCAAGCTTTTCTTATCCATAACCCGTTGATACTGGGACTGGATACAGGCTTGGCAAAACAAAACCGTCCGTAAATCTTCGAGGTTCTCCCCGACAAGGTCATCGGTATATTTTGCATTCCAGAATAAATTCAAATCCGCAAAATATTCCTGAAATGAACCGACAGGTGCCTGTAGGATATGTTGATAGGTTTGATAATTAAGCGATAACATTTTCGCAAAAAATTTATGAACGTCTGGCCCTGTCAAAAACCGGATATAAGGGGAACGTTCATATTCTTTTTTATAGTCTTCACTGAAAAAACGATTTTGGTCGTTGAAGACCTCTTTCAAACTTGCGGCTTTTTCCCGCAGACCATCCGGCAAAATAGCTTCAAAAGAATCCCAGCTCACAAAATGCAGATAAAGCGAAAAAGGCAAATAGAGTGACATTGCCTTTTTCTTCTGATGATCAATGCTTAAGGGGAGACGAATACGCATTCCAAGCGCAAACCTAAGCCAGCTCAGCTTTAATTTCTTCTGCCAAGGCGGCAATCGCTTCCATATCCCCCGGATTATGCCCCCAGTTCATTTTTAAATCATCGCCATTTGCCCGCGGCATGACGTGAATATGCAAATGAAAAACCGATTGCGCGGCCCCTTCTCCATTGGCTTGCAGAATATTGATCCCGTCCGGTGAAACGGTTTTTTCCACGGCCAGTGCAATTTTTTGTACTGTCACCATACAGGCGCTTAACCATTCCGGCGGAATTTCAAAAATATTCGGGGCGTGATATTTGGGAATCACCAGCACATGACCGGGGTTTGCCGGATTGATATCCATAAAGGCATAGGTTTGGTCGTCTTCATAAACCTTCAGGCTCGGGACTTCATTACGTAAGATTTTGCAAAAAATACAATCGTCTGCAAGTGACATGGGGGTATCTCCTTCTTATACCTATGCGATTTTAGCAGTGTATCATGGCTCTTTTCTTTACATTTGTCATAAAAAAATAATTCGCTTACCGAACATTTTTATGGCATAGAAACTATTAATCGGTATAATCTTACCGAATTACAATTAAGTCTCTTGTCATAGACCAACGATGAAGTGAGCGAAACACCATGACTGAATACAATGCCCCCATTACCGAAATGGAATTTTTGATTAAAGACGTCTTTGATCTCAACTCCATTACCGCATTGCCCGGCTACGAAGAAGCAACACCGGACATGGTTGACGCAATTCTCGAAGAAGCCGGCAAACTGGGCCGTGATGTCATTGCCCCGCTTGCTCAAGCTTCTGACGAACAAGGCGCAACGTGGAAAGACAACGAAGTCACCACGTCCCCGGGATTTAAAGAAGCCTACGCCCAATTTGTCGAAGGCGGCTGGAACGGGATCGGTTTTGACCCGGAATATGGCGGCATGGGCCTGCCTTTCGTCCTGTCCAACGCCGTCAGTGAAATCTGGAATTCCTCTTCCATCGCCTTTGGTTTGTGCCCGATGTTGACAGGTGGCGCAATCGAAGCCATGCACCATCACGCATCTGATGAACAAAAAGCAATTTTCCTTGAAAAAATGGTCACGGGCGAATGGACAGGCACCATGAACCTGACCGAACCGTCTGCTGGTTCCGACCTTGCCGCCGTCAGCGCCAAGGCTGTTCCACAAGACGATGGGACTTACAAAATCACCGGTCAAAAGATCTTCATCACCTTTGGTGAACATGATATGACCGAGAACATCATTCACCTTGTTCTTGCGCGCACACCGGATGCACCGGCAGGCTCGCGTGGTATTTCCCTGTTTATCGTTCCGAAATATCTGGTCAATGAGGACGGCACCCTTGGGGAACGCAACCCGGCTTATTGTATTTCGATTGAACATAAGCTCGGCATTCATGGGTCCCCGACCGCGACCATGTCGTTTGAAGGCGCAACAGGTTATCTTGTTAAAGAAGAAAACAAAGGCCTCGCCTGCATGTTCACCATGATGAACAACGCCCGCCTGAACGTGGGTAACGAAGGTTTTGCAGCAGCCGAGCGTGCTTATCAATGTGCGTTGAACTATGCGCGCGAACGCGTTCAAAGCCCGGTTATCGGGTCCAAGGACAAAACATCCGTCACCATCGACAAACACCCTGATGTGCGTCGTATGTTGCTGACGATGAAGGCAAAAACCGAAGCCGCACGTGCTATTTCCTATTTCACCGCACGCCAGCAGGATATCGTTGCCAAAACCGACGACAATGATGCGCGCGCAACGGCCGATGCCTTGATCCAACTGCTGACCCCAGTGGTCAAAGCCTACAGCACCGATATCGGTATCGAAGTTGCCAATGACGGCATTCAGGTTCACGGCGGTATGGGCTTTATCGAAGAAAGCGGTGCCCCGCAATGGCTGCGTGATGTGCGTATCACCGCTATCTATGAAGGCACCAACGGCATTCAGGCCAACGACCTGATTGGTCGTAAAGTCGGCATGAACGGCGGGGCCTATCTGGATATCCTGCTGCCGATGATCAAAGAAGATCTAGCCGCCGCCAAAGCCAAAGGCGGTGTCTTTACTGAAATGGCCGAGGCCATCGAAGTGGGCTTAAACAATACGGAAAAAGCAACCGCATGGTTGTTGGAAAGCTTCAAGGAAGACCCGAAACAAGCCGCAACAGGTTCTGTACATTACCTGCGTTTGCTCGGTAACTTGTGCGGCGGTTGGTTGCTGACCAAATCCGCCTTGATCGCACAGGCGAAACTGGATGCAAACGAAGGTAACCCGGCCTTTATGAAAGCTAAGATCAACACGGCCCGTTTCTTTGCCGAACAGATCATGCCGACATCCAGCGCGTTAAAAGCCATCTTTACCAAAGGCTACAACGCGGTATTGGAATGCGAAGACGATTGGCTGTAAAACCCAGCCCAATGCCTTGACGAAAAAGAACAGTCTCTTGAAAAAGGGGCTGTTCTTTTATTTTTAACCTTTGCCCTTATACTACAAATGTAGTAAGTACCGTTTTCATATAGAACACCTCTTTTGATTGCGGTATGTTTTATAAACGAAACGGGGAAGCCTATATGCGTTGGGCGCTATCTTTTTTATTTTGCGTTATACTTGTCATCCCTGCATATGGCGAGGTGCCTGTACGCGCCTCCAAGCAATTGAAAATCGCCTTTAACAACCCCGGTTTTGCGGATCGCGGATTCTGGAAAGATGTCAGCGATACCATGCAAGCCGCCGCCCATCATTTCGGGGCGGACCTGCATATCTGGTACGGGGATCGAACACCAAACAAAATCCGCGAAAACGCGGCTGAAATTTTCGATTCTTCTATTGATTTTGACTACATTATTATTGTCAATGAATATCAGAAATTATCCGGTTTCTTACGCAAGGCTGAACAACGGCGTATTCCCACTCTGTTTTTGCTGAATTCCATCACAGATCAACAAAAACAATTCATCGGTCGCCCCGGTCAGATTTTTAAATATTGGCTAGGCAGCATCACACCGGATAACGACAAAGCAGGATATGAAATGGCCGCCTCGTTGCTGGATTTTGCCCACGCGCGCAACTGGCAAGCACCTTATAGCGTCCTGACTTTAGGCGGGGATACCCGCACACCGGCTTCACTGGAACGCAACGGTGGCCTTGGACGGCTTTTGAATGAAAATACCGGCTTACGTGAAATCCATCGCGCTTACACCAATTGGTCAAAAGATCAAGCCTTTGACGAAACCAGCAAATATCTTGCAAGCGCCCCCGCCCCGAAACTGATTTGGGCGGCCAACGACAATATTGCCTTGGGCGCCATCGCGGCAATGACCAACCATAAACTGAAGGCCGGCCAAGATTATGCCGTTGCCGGATTAAACTGGTCAAAAGACGGCCTGAATGCGGTGCGCAACAAACAATTCACCATGACGCATGGCGGTCATTTCTTCGCCGGGGCGTGGGCCATTGTCACCCTGTTCGACCATCACAACAATCAACTGTTGGAAAAAGAAATCCACTTCCCGATGGAAGCTATTACCTTGAATAATATCGACGAATTTGAAAAGAAACTCGGTGCCCGCGACTGGTCAAAAATCGATTTTACCCGTTTCAGCAAAGTCCAGAATAAAACGCTGACGGCTTACGATTTCAGCCTCAAAAATCTGCTCGCTGCGACACATCCCTGAACAAGACGAGTCCTTCCTGTAAAACTGGGTCCCCGCGTTCGCGGGGATGACAAAGTGGGGGCAGCACAACACAAACATTGCCCATATCATTTAACGCCCCCTAAACGTCATCGTCGTACTTGATACGATGATCCATCTAGAAGACCGTGCGCGTTCGTTCAATCCCTCATCTTGCCGCGCAAATAGGCAATGATCGGCGCAAGCCATGCAAATTCACTCGAACTGCCTGCATATGCAATTAACATATCCATTAGGCCCATATCTTCAAGCTGAATGAGAAAACGTTGCGCACGCCATTCAAACGCCTTGCGATTTAATGTATCCACCCCGACGCGGACTTTGCGCGCATAATCCACCACAGGCTTGGCAACAACGGATAAAAGGTTGCCCACACTGCGCACAAAATCAACGACAACAGGGTCGGATACGACAGACTTATCGTCTCCTTGTGGAACATAATCATCAAAGAGGAAGTCGGCATACGTCTTAAATTCCTCAATAACATCATCATCCAACAAGTCACCTTGATCATCCAGTTGATCGACAACTTCGCGGGCAAAATCCACATCTGATTTTGCCACCCCTGTATCCGCATCTTTTTGATAATCGCGCCATTCCGGCACCTGTTTGATGAAATCGTTGTGATTGACAAGCAAGGCCGCGAGTTCAGCGGCAACATCGTCCATCAATTCATCTTTGGCCCGTTGCAGCAGTTCTGACAAGCGGTTGCCTGTTTGCCCCAATTTTATCACATTTAGATTTTCAAAATGGGACGACAAAGCTTCTTGATATCGCCTAACTGCCCGATCCAGCACACGATTATTGCCTTCTGGGACGTAATGAACAAAATCTTCCACCGCATCACGCAAACCATCCCACGCGTTATGCCAGCGTTTATCCTGCGTTGCATCACGCGAGGTTAAAGGATGGGGTTGAATGTGGACTTTATCATCGTCGCCCACCTGCAACATAATTTCTGCAAGGCGTTGCACGGGCGGTTCCGGCATCCGATAACGTTTTTCCATCTCCACAATCAGGGCGTTGACATGGGCGGCACCTTTTTTCCAGTCTTCATTGGGGATGAGGACGCGCTCGCGTTCCAATGCCTCAATCACAAGGCGGCCATTGGGCCGGGGGCCACCGACCAAACGGTCTTCGTACCAATTGGTCCAGACCTGCCAGTTTTCATTTAAACTGAGCAAGGCTTCTTTCATCAACTGCCAGTGCTTTTTAAGCTCCAAGTCCATTTCACCTGAAAAGAGTGGTCTTTCCAGCAGGGCGTCAACAGTCCTACCTTCTTCAAGGAAAATAATGTCGTGTGAAATGTCTTGCCATACGTTTGGAATAAAGTCGGCGTCGTCGGCGACGGTACCAGCAGCCGCAGCAGAGGAGGAAAGGCTGGTGGCGTTGGCGGTGCGAGCAGCGTCGGCGGCGGAGAGGGCGGCAGAGGCGGCAGTGTAGATGCTAGAGAGACTAGCGATGGTGCCGGAGAAGCCTGAGGCAGCGGCGGTGCGAGCGGCGGCGAAACCTACCTCTTGGTTCGGTCTTGTACCCACAAACCAAGAGGTCACAACGGCCCGCAAAGAAGGTAACACAATAATATTACCATACTTATAAGCAGCCTCTTCTAAAAACGGCATAACCCGTAACGCAATACGCACAGCAATAGCGACGCAGGTCTGTTGATCTTGCCCTTTCAGCCATTTTCTTAATTCTCGCGATGAAGTAATCTCTGTCACGCAGGTTTATCCTATTTCCATTTCTAACCTTCCCTTGGATCGGAAGTTAGCATGATTTAGCAAAACAGTACCACAGGTTTTACTGTTTGGATTAAAACATCTTTTTAGATGGGTAAATGCAAGGAAAAAACGTTTCTTCCGATGTAAAGACTGGGTCCCCGCGTACGCAGGGATGACAAAAAGGAGGGGCAGCACAAACACCGTCATTCCCGCGAACGCGGGGACCCAGTCTGTCCGGTAGGATCACACCTATCCTGCCTCGCAATCCGCTCTTCCAAAAAAAGCGGAGCCTCACCGATCAGATGACGAGAACCTCGACCCCGCCTTCGCCGAACATTTCGCGTGACACGGTCATGTCTTCTTCCCAGCGCGATTTGAAATCATCGGTCATGGATGATCCATCGACCACCACGCGGGCAATGCCGGCTTGAATGATTTTGCGCGCGCACCCTGCACAGGGGAAATGGGTCACATACAAGGTCGCACCAAAGGCCGTGGCCCCGATGCGCGCCATATTGGCAATGGCGTTTTCTTCGGCGTGGCTGGTCCATTTGTATTTTTCAGGGCGTTCATGGCGGCATGCCACATCATCGTTCACGCCACGGGCAAATCCGTTGTAAGCAAACGTCAAGGGCGTGCCGTCTTCCATCATCACGACGGCACCGACTTGTGTGCTTTTATCCTTGGACCATTTTGCCACTGTGCGTGCCACTTCGATCCCGCGGGCATTCCATTTATTTCCGGCCATCTTGCCACCCTATGCTTGCTTTTTTCCTCCAGTGATCATATTGCTTTCTTTTGGCGTATCAAGGGATATACTTCGCGACGTTATGAAAAGTTTGGACAGATATATTTTCCGGCAGATTTTTACCGGATTTGTGATGATCTCACTGGCCTTGGTCTGTGTGTTATGGCTGACACAATCCTTGCGCTTTGTCGAAATGATCGTCAATCGCGGGCTGGGAATCGGTATGTTTATCTATTTCACCGCCCTTCTGTTACCCAACTTTCTGACCGTCATCCTGCCTGTTGCGTTGTTTGCTGTGATCACCTTTGTCTACAGCCGTCTGAATATCGACCGCGAACTGCCCGTCATGCGCGCCAGCGGCATGAGCAACTGGGCCATCGCCAAACCGGCCTTGATTTTGACCGCCTGCGTTATGATGGCGTCTTACAGTCTGAACCTGTATTTGGTGCCCAAATCCTATCAGCTGTTTCGTGAACTCCAGTGGGAACTCCGCAACAGCATGTCACACCTTTTGTTGCGCGAAGGGGCCTTTAACGAACTAAGCTCCAAAGTGACGGTCTATGTGCGCGAACGTACGCAGGAAGGGCAGCTTCTCGGCATTCTGGTGCATGATGAAACCATTCCCGAACGCCCCGTCACCCTGATGGCGGAACGCGGCGCCTTGGTTGAGGTCGACGGGTCTGCCCGCGTCATTATGTTTGAAGGCAACCGTCAGGTCGTTGATAGCAATACGGGGAAATTTTCCATGCTGTATTTCGACCGCTACACCCATGAAATTCCGCTTAAGACCCAAACCAATATTCAGCGCCAGCCCGAAGCGCGCGAACTGATGGTCGAAGACCTGCTCACCCCACAAGATAACCCATTGGTCGGGAAAAACGACTGGGGCAAACATATTGTCGAAGGGCATCAACGCTTATTAACGCCGTTCCTGTGCCTATCCAATGCCTTGGCGGCCCTGATGTTCTTAACGGCGGGACAATTCAGCCGACGCGGACAAAGCCGACGTATTTTGTTGGCGATCCTCGGCGTGATTTTCTTGCAGGTGGCCTCCCTTGGGTTGGCAAACGTCAGCGCTAAAAATCTGCAGCTTTTACCCCTGCTCTATTTTGCGACCTTGGTTCCCATCCCCGTCAGCAGTTTCTTTATGAGCTGGCACCCCAGACGCAGCCCCAAGCGCATGGCAAAAGAATTGAAACTCGCCCAATCCGGCCAGTTGGAAGCGTAGGTACAGACAATGATCAAGCTCGCCCCGACACTTTCTGTTTATATCGGTCGTCATTTTCTGGTGCATTTTGCCGTTTTAATGCTGGTTTTTCTGGGTCTGATTTATTTGATCGATTCCATCGAACTGCTGCGGCGCTCATCCAATAAGGAAGGTATTTCCGCCTTAATCAGCCTGCAAATGGCTTTGTTAAAATTACCGCATCTGGGACAGGAAACCTTCCCGTTTGCCGTGCTTTTTGCCGCAATGTCCGCCTTTACCCGCCTGACCCGCTCGCACGAACTGGTCGTTGCACGCGCCGCCGGTGTATCGGCATGGCGATTTATGACCCCCGCGATTTTAGTCGCTTTCTGCCTTGGGCTCTTTCAAATCATGGTCATAAATCCGTTGGGGTCCGCGACATTAAGTGCCTATGAGCAAATGGAAAATCGTTATTTTGACGGGCACACCAGTATGTTGAGCCTATCAGCAAACGGTTTATGGTTGCGCCAAAGTAACCCGGACGGACAATCGGTTCTACATTCGCGCTACGTCCTGCAACAAAAGGACAATGTGGACCTCAACAACGTCACCATCTTTATTTATAGCGAGCGTGATAAATTTTCCCACCGGATCGAAGCCCAGCGCGGTTCATTGGAAGACGGTTTCTGGCATCTCTATGATGTGCAAATTCATGTGGCGGAACAACCCACGGAATTTCAGGAAGAATTGTGGTTTGAAACCGACCTGACCTTAAACAAAATTCAAGACAGTTTTGCCCCACCAGAAACCATGTCTTTCTGGGCTTTGCCGGACTTCATAAACACAATGGAAAAAGCCGGTTTTAGCGGGAAACGCCACAAACTTTATTGGCATAGTCTTTTATCCACGCCGTTGTTGCTGGCTGCCATGATTTTAATCGCTGCGACATTTACCCTGCGCCATACACGAAAAGGCGGCACGACCTTTGTGGTTGCGGCCGGTATGTTGACCGGTTTTATCCTGTATTTCTTTTCCGATATCTCAATGGCATTGGCGCTGTCCGGCAGCATTCCCGTCCTTTTGGCCGCATGGGCACCTGCCAGTATTTGCATGCTTTTAGGCTGCGCCATGATTTTGCATTTGGAAGACGGATAGGAAGCATTCCTATAAAGGACTATACTTCTGTAAAAATCTCTTTAAATTATACGTGCTAAACGAAACAAAAGACTGATTTATCATGTTCAATTGCTGCCGTTCCTTCTTCCTTATTGGCCTGTTCAGCGCCTTCGTTGCCTGTGTCCCTTCCACTGCGTTACATGCACAAGGGGTTATGCGTATTGCTGCTGTTGTTAATGACGATATCATTTCCGAATTGGATATCGCCCAACGCGTGCGCTTAACAATGGCAACCACCCGCATGCCGAACACACCCGAAGTTCAAAAAAGTCTTGCCGCCAACCTGTTGCGCGTCATGATCGATGAACGCCTGAAAATGCAGGAAGCTGAACGCCTGAAAATTGAAGTCACCGACAAAGAAGTCGATCAAGCCCTTGAACGCTATGCCAGAACACAACGTATTCGTGATGGACTGCTTGATGAATTTTTAAAATCGTTGAGCATTGACCGCGAAGTTCTTGCCGATCAAGCCCGTGCGGAATTGGGCTGGAGCACGGTCATCTCGCGCACAGCCGGAGGCCGGATCAGTGTCAGCGAAGAAGAAATCGACAAAGCCTTGGCTGAAAAAAATGCCAACAAAGGCAAGCCCGAATACCTTTATTCTGAAATTTACCTACCCGTTGACAGCCCGTCGCAAGAAGCAACCGCCTTGCAAATGGCTGATAGTTTGATTGGTCACATCAAAAGCGGTTCTCCGTTTGACAGCCTTGCCCGTGATTTTTCACAAAGTGCATCCGCACCGGAAGGTGGCGCCTTGGGTTGGGTTCAAACAGGGCATATTGATCCGAAGATCGAAGCCACCCTGATCCAGATGAAGGAAGGCGACTATTCCAATCCGATCCGCACATCGTCCGGTTTCTTCATTGTAAAATTACATGAAAAACGCCTTGCAGGTGTTGAAGAACAAGATGAATTGCTGGACATTGCCCAGGTCATTCTTCCCGTTGCCACAGATGCAACACCAGAAGTTTGGGCCGCGCGCAATACACAAGCCAGCACCATCGCGTATCAAGCACAAAGCTGTGAAAACCTTGTGGAGATCGGCAAACAGGTTGAAGGTGCAAATGCTGGTATTTTAAACCAGCTGAAACTTTCCAACATGCCGGAAGATATCCGCAATACGCTCATGCCCATGAGTGCAAATCAAATCACAACCTTGGAACAAAAGAAGGGGGCTGTTCTGGTTTTGATGATTTGCAACCGTGCCCCAGTTCCCACCACACCGGAAATTACCATACGCAATAATTTGAAACGTGAATTGCGCATGGAAAAGATCAACCGGGAAAGTCGTCGTCAGTTGCAAACATTGCGCCGTAACGCTTTTGTGGACATCCGCCTATGATCGCACCGCTTGCCGTTAGTATGGGGGAACCTGCCGGAATTGGCGGTGAAATCACACTGAAGGCATGGCGCGAAAACCGGGAAAACATTCCCTGCTTTTTTGTGATTGATTGCCCGCATCGCCTTGCCCATCTTGCCAACCGTCTGGGCTGGACGGTTCCGATCTGCCCGATTACAGCCCCGCAAGAAGCCCACGATGTGTTTCCAGACGCTTTACCTGTTCTGGAACATCCCGTCACAGCCGTTGAACCGGGACAATTAAGTAAACATAGCGCGAAATCCGTTATCTCGTCGATTGAACGGGCAGTGGAACTTTGCCTTAAGGGGGAAGCAAGCGCCGTTGTAACCAACCCCATTCATAAACATAACTTGCATAACGCCGGATTTGGCTTTCCCGGTCATACGGAATTTTTAGCAGAGCTTGCCGGTATTCAGACACCGCCAATTATGATGCTGGCTTGTGAAGAGCTGCGTGTTGTGCCGATCACGGTACATGTCTCTTTACAACAGGCCATTGCGGAACTAACAACCAATTTGATCGTTGAAAAGTGTGTCATCACGGCAAAAGCATTACAGGAACGTGCCGGTATTGACCACCCCCGGCTTGCCCTTGCCGGACTTAACCCACATGCCGGTGAAAACGGTGATATGGGTCACGAAGAAATTGATATCATCACCCCGGCAGTTGAAAAATTACAAGAGATGGGGATTAATGCCTTCGGCCCCTTACCGCCAGACACCATGTTTCACGAGGCTGCGCGCAAGACCTATGATGTCGCCATGTGCATGTATCATGATCAGGCATTAATCCCAATTAAAACAATTGCCTTTGATCTGGGGGTCAATGTGACCCTTGGCCTGCCTTTTATTCGGACCTCGCCAGATCACGGCACCGCTTTAAATATCGCAGGCACCGGAACCGCCAGTGCAACCAGCCTGTGTGCTGCCCTGAAAATGGCAGGCGATATGGCCCATAGACAACTACAGAAACAAAACACATGACGACAGATACCCTGCCCCCTTTACGCGATGTCATCGCAAAATATGATCTAGCTGCAAAAAAATCGCTGGGACAGCACTTCCTGTTAGATTTGAACCTGACCGGACGTGTTGCGCGCGCAGCCGGCAAATTAAGCCAATGCACCGTCATTGAAATTGGCCCCGGTCCGGGTGGTTTAACCCGTGCCCTGTTGGCCGAAGGGGCCAAAAAGGTCATTGCAATTGAACGCGATCAACGCCCCATTGTTGCCTTGCAGGAAATTGCAGCCGCTTATCCCGGTCGTCTGGAAATTATCGAAGGGGACGCCCTGACAATCGATCCCGCCAGTCTGTGCGACGGGCCGCGTAAGATCGTTGCCAACCTGCCTTATAATATCTCGACCCAGCTTGTTTTAAACTGGTTGGAAAACATCACCGAATATGAATGCCTGACGTTGATGTTTCAAAAGGAAGTGGCGGATCGACTGGCAGCTCAACCGCGCACCAAGGATTATGGGCGGCTTTCCGTTCTCACCCAATGGCTATGCGACGTGCGTTTGGATTTCAACATCAAACCCACCGCCTTCACCCCACCCCCCAAAGTCATGTCCACCGTTGCCACACTGGTGCCACGCGATAAACCACTGGTCGATGTGGATCGCAAACAATTGGAACGCGTCACCCAAGCGGCATTCGGTCAACGCCGGAAAATGCTGCGCGCCAGCCTTAAATCATTAGGTGTAAATGGTGAAGAGCTTGCAACCAAAGCCGGGATCGAACCGACAAAACGCGCCGAAGAGCTTAGCGTTCAGGAGTTCTGCGCCCTTGTTCAAGCCTTGAATACCTAGATTAGTCGCCGCAAAATTCACGCAGCTTGTCGAGGTCTTCCACGATCAATTCGCGTTTCTGGCAATCCACACCGATTTCGCGCAACCGCGATAAGGCGCGCGACAAGCTTTCCGGCTTCATACCAACACGGGCAGCAATCAAGTTCTTATCATAAGGCAAAGCAACGGCTGTCCCTTCGTTTCCTTCCGTCAAGGACAGGAAAAACGCACCCAAACGCTGCGCCGGTGATTGAGTTTTCAGTTGTGAAATTTCATTGAGCAAATGACGATAGCGCCCTGCCATTTTAGACAAGATTGTCCGTCCGATGCGCGGCTTATTTTTCAACACACTTAAAAAAGGATCCCCGTCAATCCGAATAAGGCGAGAAGGAATAACGGTTTCGCAATTAACCGGAAAACGACCCGAAGCAAACATCGCCGCTTCGGCAAAACTGTTTGTCGGGTTGAAGATTTCAACAATGCTTTCCTCGCCCTCTTCATTGGCGGTAAAAAGCTTCACGCGGCCTTCCAGAATAATGTAAAAACGGTCTGCCGGATCGCCTTGGGAAAACAGTAAACTACCTTTTTCCTCTTCGATCAAAACGGCACTTTTCAGCAAAGCTTCCAGATCATCCGCCCCCAACCCCTTGAAGAAACGAACCTCACCGGCCCTTTGTACCTCTGCCGGTCCTAATGCCTTACTCATACCATGCCCTCTTCAAACAGCCAGTCATCTTCACCGCAATAGTTTTTCAAAACCTCAATATCCATAATTTTGACCTGATTGCGCATGGTTTCGACACCCGTTTTTTTTAATTTCGCAAGGGCGCGGGACAAACTCTCCGGCTTCATCGCCAAGCGGGCGGCTAAAAGACGTTTACCAAATGGCAAGTCAATCACGACCTCGCCTTCTTCTGCGGATGTCATACCCAATAAATAAGCGCCCAGACGTCGGGACGTATTTTTCAGTTTCAAATCGTTGATTTCACGAACAGCACCGCGCATCTCAACCGAGATATTGGCAAAAACAGCCATCTGCAAATCAAACTGTTCTTCCAATAGGCTTAGAAACTCTGCCTTAGGTAATTGGAAAATCACGCTGTCTTCCAGAACTTGTACGGAAAGGCAATAAGCCCCTTCTTCACAGACTTCAGCCAAACCGACCTTTGCCCCTTGTGAAATAATATCAATGACCGTTTCTTCGCCATTTATATTTTCAACCGATGTTTTGGCGCGCCCGGACAAAATCCAGATGACGTGGCAGGCTTGCGCACCTTCACGGCTGAGGATATCCCCGGCCTTCACCTGTTTTACTTCACCGGTACGAAAAACGATTTCCAACACATCTTGCGGCAAACGATTTAAAATCGGTAATCGGGCTAACTTGTTAAAATCCATCGGATTGTCACCAAAAAATTGTGTGAGTTTAATTATTAAGAAAAAGAACAGCCCCTTGGCAAGCAAGAAGGTGAATTAATTCTCAAAAATCGCACAAATGTCTTTTATCGCAAATGCGAAAGGAATATGTTTCAGAAACACTCAAGAAACAAGTATAATCGACATTATCATGCAACAAGAACATCCCTTCGCACAATATATTCGTATCATCGGCAAAGGCCCGCGTCTATCGCGCCCTTTAACCCGTGAAGAATCTTTTCAAGCCGCTACAATGGTTTTAAATCATAAGGTTGACCCAATACAACTTGGGGCATTCCTGTGTATTCTGCGCGTCCGTACAGAAGACCCGGAGGAAGGGGCTGGTTTCGTTGATGCCGTTCGAAATGAGCTAAAACTTCCAAACGATATACCGGCAATTGATCTGGATTGGCCAAGCTATGCAGGCAAGGCACGGCAATTACCTTACTATCTGCTGGCTGCACTTGCGATGGCGGCAAGTGGTATTAAAATTTTCATGCATGGCGCCTCAGGCCATACGGCGAACCGCCTATACACAGATCAAGCCCTGGCTGAGCTGGGAATAGCCCAAAGCACATCTTTGGAAGATGCGGCCCTGCGCCTAAAAAAGGGAAACTTCAGCTATCTGTCACTGGATAAAATCAGCCCTGTCTTGCAGGAAATCATGGACCTGAAATCCACGTTGGGGGTGCGTACACCGGTCAATACCTTTGCCCGCATGATCAATGCCTTTAATGCCCCGTGCGTCTTGCAATGTATTACCCATTCCGCCTACCGCGACATTCATCGTGATTGCGCAGATTTGCTCGGGCAAAAACGTATGTGTGTCTTTAAAGGTGAAGGGGGCGAGATTGAACGCCGCGCGGCCAAACCCGTCAACATCCAATATCTGATAGACGGAGAACGTTTTGAAGAAGAATGGCCCGCATTCCTTGCACCGGAAAATGCCGCCCATGATACAGATATGGACATAACCCGCCTGAAAAAGGTCTGGTCCGGCGAAGACTGTCATCCATATGCCATTGCTGCCATTACAGGCACCATCGCCATTGCGTTACGCCTGATGGGGCGCGCAACGTCTTGTGATGACGCACATGAACAAGCAGAAACAATTTGGGCCAATCGCCAGATGGATACAGTCCCTTATGCCGAGTGATCAAAATATCCGTAATCGTGTTGTTCTTGTTGGGGCCGGTCCCGGTGACCCTGATCTCTTGACCATTCGTGCCTTACGCATGATTGAACAGGCCGATGTCATCGTGCATGACCGCCTTGTCACGGACGAAATTCTTAGCCTCGTCCCCGATCATGTCGAAAAAGTTTTCGTTGGAAAAGCACCGGGGCGACATATTTTAAAACAGGAAGAAATCAACGCCCTGTTATTTGAGCTCGCTTGCAAACACAAGCTTGTCGTACGTTTAAAAGGGGGCGACCCGTTTGTCTTTGGACGCGGTAGCGAAGAGGCCGAATTCCTTCTGAAAAAAAACATCCCGTTTGAAGTCGTTCCCGGTATTACGGCTGCTGCGGGATGCGGGGCCGCCGCGCGCATTCCCCTCACCCATCGCGGTGTGGCACGCAGTGTCCGTTTTGTCACGGGGCATTATAAAGAGGGCGCAGACCTCGACATCGACTGGGCCTCATTAAATGACCCGGAAATGACGGTTGTGATTTATATGGGATTGCAAAATCTGGACTCGATTGCCGAGAATATGATCAAGGCAGGCCGCGCGGCAAATACGCCTGCCGCCATTATCGAAAACGGGGCAACCCCGGCCCAGCGCATCGCCTACACCACATTAGAGCGCCTCCCTGAAACCAAACGACAAGGCGACTTTAAACCACCCTCATTGCTGATTATCGGTCATGTGATCGACGTTGCCCAAATATTAAACCATGAATGACAGATTAAAACAGACCACTTTGATTATTGCCGGACATGGATCGAGCAAAAGCCCAAACATGGGGCGCCCGGCCCGTCTGCATGCGCAATGGATTAAAGATCAAAATATATTTGCCGATGTCAAAACCGCCTTCTGGAAGGAAGAAACCTTTCTTCAAGACGCCCTTGAGGACGTGGACACCCCCGAAGTTGTCGTTGTCCCCAATCTGGCATGTTCCGGTTTTATCAATAAGGTCGTCATTCCGCGTGAAATGGGGCTGGATGGCCTTTTGACCCGGCGTAACGGACAAACGATCCACCTCTGTCAACCAGTGGGGGAACACCCGAACCTGGCGGCGCTTATGGCCGAACGCCTCCATCAAGTGATGGAGGATCAACAACTTTCCCCAAGCGAAACAACCGTTTTTGTCGTTGCCCACGGCAACCCGGACCCGGACCGTCCGGCCTCTCACGACAGTGCGGTCATGCTGGCGACACGCACCTACAGTCATTTCCCGGTTCAAGCCATGCTACCCGCCTTTTTAGAAGAAAAACCTTTTCTGAAAAACTGGGAAAAGCGGGTCAATACCCCCAATGTTATCGTCCTGCCGTTTATGATTGCGGCGGGCACCCACGGCGCACGCGATATCCCTGAATTTTTGGGGATCGAACTCAGCCCACAACAAGAAATCGACCTTCACGAAAACGGTCGCCCCACAGGCCCGTTTGAAGCTGCACCCGGACGCCTCATCTGGTTAATACAAGCCATAGGATCCCATCCGCGCATGGCCGAGTTTATTGTCGATATTGCCCGCGAAAAACTTGCAAGCCAAGATTAAGTCAAGCCCAGATCAAAGCGTTATTTGGGTTCCCGTCCCAATCCTTGACACAAGGCCAGATATACCCGACCCACATCGGAACCATAGAACGTATTGGCGAGGATACCGTGTTGATCTTTATCCTTGGCCTGAACGATCAATTGTTCAAACTCGCTGAAATAACGGTTTGCATAGGTTCTAAAGGCTTCATGATCCCGATAGGCATCCTTGATGGCATTCAGCTTGTTGCGATCTTTCAAGGCCGCGAGTTTGCGTACAAAGATGGAACGATCCCCACGGGTGAAACGACGCCATTCTTCCTCGCTGATCCCGATTTCAAGTTCACGCGTAATATCCACGCCCAAAGATTGCAGCGATTCAACAACGAAGGCATGACGGCGCATAAATTCATCCGTACCGACTTTACTGTCCACTTCAGATAGGTCTTTCACCAAATCTGTGGCATGACGGTTGAGCTGACTCATGGACTTGGTTTGTTGTTCCATCGCCTTGGCGGCATCATGAGCCTGATGGGCGGCTTCCGACCATGTTTTACGCAATAGATCAGAACGTTTTTTCAGGTTGTCATCCCATGCGCCCAGTTTTTCCATCGCCAGATCGGAGATTTGCGTCACTTCCGTATTGCGACTTTCCAGATCATCACTGGCTTTGGTAATTTCTTTCAAGGTCTGGTTCACGGTGCTGGCCAGCTCATCCATCTGATGTCGTGCGGCCGCCCCGGCAACATCAAAACCTTTCTTGATTTCCATCGCATTGACTTGTGCCGCGCGTGTTTTGCGCTCCAGCGACTTGGTTGCTTGATCCAATTGCATGGCTGAACGTTCCCCTGCAGACAGAATATCCTTGGCCCGTTCTTCCAAATGATCGGCGGCTTGCGCAATATCGGCATGGATTTGATGGGCGGCCCCGGCGACCAGATCGGAACGTTCACGTACCAGTTCACCCGCTTTGTTCAAACGATGTGCCGCTTTTTCCGAACGTCCCTCTAACTGAGTTACGAACTCCTGCATGGCCAGAATAGCTTCTTTCAGCTGGGATACCGTCTGATGGGTCACTTGTTCCACATGATCCCCGCTGCGTTCCATATTATGCGTTACGCTTTGCAATTGCGCATTGGCTTGTTCTGTACTGGTTTGCGTATCCCGGCTGGCCTTATACATATTTTCCGCCATTTCCGACATCAATTTGGCCGCACGATCCATTGAATTTGCAATCTCGTCATTGCGGGTATCAATTTCCGCGCCCAACTGGCTGACCCGTGCCAGCGCATTATCCGCCACGTCATTGATTTTACTGTTTTGGCGTTCCAGTTCCCGGTTAACCGATTGTACCCGTTCTTGCGCCTCTTCACTTGTTCGGGCAATCTTTTCACCGCTTTTGCCCAACATCTCGCTCATATCGAACAAGCTGCCCTGCGCCCCTTGCGTCACATTGTTCAAATTCGCAATATGAGACTGAAGTTTATCCCCGACATCTTTCAATTCATCGCGGGTTTGCCCGGCTACCTTCAATGTATCACGGGCTGAGGCCTGTGTATTTTCGCTGACTTGCGTCAATTGACGGGTCAAATGATCGCCAAATTGACTGATCTTTTGTGCCTGCTCTTCCAAACTGCGTGAGGCACCTTCAACACTATCCACAACGGTTTGCGCCTGCGTTCCCACCCGCTGCACACGCTTGGTCAGGTTGATCCCGGCATCTTCTACGCGGTGTTCCATTTCAGTAACCGTATCCACCAGCGTGGCCCCGGCCTGATCGGCAACCTGATTGACACGCAAGGCATGATTTTCCAACCCTTCACCAATTTCAAAGACGCGTTTTCCGGCTTCTTCTGTCGCATTCATCATGGCATCGCGTTGGCGTTGGAACCCGGACCCAACCAGTCCCATCAGCTTGGCTGCACGGTCAGAAGCACTGGCCATTTCCTGCCCGCTTAAGCGAATAGCGGATTGCGCTTGTTCCAACTGTCCTGCTGTTTGTTCCGAGGTACTGCGTAAAAGGGATGTTTGTTCATCCAGACGAACGGAATAGCCTTCCATCTGACGGGCCGCCGCGTCTGCTGTATTTTTAAGGGATCGGGTACTGGTCTGTAACGTCGCGTCCATATCGTGCAAGCGCTCTGCTGTGCGCGCACTGACCTGATCCAGTTCCTCGGTCCGGTCTTGCAAGGTCGCACTGACACTTTCCATTCGACCGGCGGCTTCACTGGACGCCTGATCCAGATTTTGCGCATGATGGGAAAGACGTCGCCCGGCTTCCGCCAGCGCATCGCGTGAGGTCAAAGATGTCTTTTGCAAACGTTCATTCTGTTCAGAAATTTCAGCCCCTAAAGATTTCAGATTGCTATCCATCTCAGTTGCATTATTGCGCATTTCACCCAAGCGATCGGTCAAATGGTCGGCCTGAATTTGTGCTTTCTCACCCAACAAGGTAACTTCCTGCGCACTACGGCGCAAACTGTCCGTTGCGAGATCAATACTTGCTGCCCCTTTATCCGACAAAATCGTGATGGTTTGCGAACCATCATGCAGCGCCGCCGTCACAGACTGGATCCGGCTTGATGCATTGGTTGCCGCATCAATCAAATCCAAGGACCGTTTCTGTAAATGGATACCGGCATTTTGCAAACGTTGTTCCGACAAGGTGGACAATTCCTGCAATTCATCCGTGCGTGAACGTAAAACTTCACCGGCCCCGTTTAATTGTTCGCTCGCTTCTTCGCTGATCATTGTCACATCACGGCCGGCCTGCGACAGTTGATCACTGATTTGTTTAATACGTTCCTCTACACGGTTTGCGGCACTGGATGTTTTCTGTGCTGTTTCCTGAACTTCGTCATTCAGTTTTCCAGTACGTTCCATCGCCCGTTCTGTGGCTAAATCCAACTGGCGCGCTTGCTGACGGAACGCATCCGACGTGCTGCGCATTCCCATCAAGGAATTATCCGTGGAATTCATCAATTCCTGTGCGCTTTCTTTCAGGTTTTCGCGCATCTCACGCACACGATCGGAAACCTGATCCGCCGTTTTATTTAAATGATCCGTCTGGGAAACAAGGTTTTCGCGAATTTGTCCAGTTTGCGTTTGCACCAATTCTGATGTGGCGTTCAATTCTTTTAACTGACGTTCAAACACTTTGCCCATTGCCTCGCCTTGATCGCGGGCCGCTTCACTGCTTTTGCGCAAGCTTACGGTATGATCGTCCAACAATTTGGCGTTTTGGTTCAAACGATCTGCCGCTTCATTGGCCATTTGGTTGACCGAGCCGATGGCACTGCCCAACAAGTCGCCAATTTCAATACTGCGCCCTTTGGCCTGTTCAAAGACCGTTTCCAGTGCCTTGCCTTCCCGTTGAAAGATCGACGAAGTTTCCTTGGTTTTATTGACAATACCGTCAGATACTCTATCCAGCTCGCTTGCACGGCGTTTCAATGTTTCCGCAATATCTTCGGTGCGCGACGAGGCACGTTCAGACACATTCACCAGATCATGTGCCTGATGGTGTAAAACGTTGCCGACTTCACGCGCCCGGTCAATCGCACGATCAGATACATTCAGCAAATCTTCGGCCTGACGGCGCAAACTGTCTTCTGCTTCTTTCGCCCGTGTATCGGCCTCGTGGGATACTTCGGATAATTCCACACTGCGCGAACGCAATAAATCATGGATGGCACGTGATCGCACCAAGGCATCTTCGGACGCGCGGGTCAATTCCTGTGTTTGGCCGCGCAATGAGTCCGTAATGGCGCGCACGCGCTGTTCCGCGGTTTCAGACGGATAGACCATACGGCGCAGATACCAGCGCAGCGCCTGACTTTCCGTCTGCAACAAACGGCTACGTTCCAAATAAGCCGCGATTAACCACAACAAGGCCAAGGGCGTGACGAGACCGGCAGCTAGACCACCAATTTCATGAGGCATCAATTCACTAAGCGTCGACCAACCGAAATAGGTTTCGATATAATCATAAGCCCCGTAAACCCAGCCCACCGACAATAGGGCCGCAACAATGCTTAAAAAACGATAACGCACATAAAACGGGGCGTGCCAGTCTTCTTCCGCCAGCAGTTCCACATCAACCATGCGGTCGCCTTCATCAAGCAGGTAATCTTTCTGCAACGGGGACAATTCCGGCATGGCATTTTTTTTGCCCTCTTCATCCATCTTTTCCCCGGCTTGATCTTTTACCTGATCTGCCTGATTTTCTGCGTCGAAAGCCACTTCGATAGAAGACCGACCCTCTCGCTTTGAACCATCATTGCTCATCATGCCACTCGTGTCTGTATTCACAGGCCGTAAAAAAGGCCTCACTCCCGTTCATATTTTCCTTGCACGGTAAAAACCGTCATTTACGATACAAAAATAAACTCAATGCAACTTTTAGAATGAAATTGTTATCTTTCATCCAACCCGTAAAGTTAGAAAAATGCGAACATTAAGAAAATATACAGGATTTTTAGCAAAAATACACAGTTTTGCACTTATTTTTTCATTTTTCTTTATAGGTGCGACTCCGCAGATTTCAAAGAGTTTTGCCCAACCTGTACGCGAGGGGACAAAAGTCCTAAAAGCCCCCCTAGCCCCTGTCGCACTGGAAGGGGAATTTCTGGTTCAGTTTCGCAGTGAAAAATCCCTCAATGCCATAAAAAAAGGTAACAACCCCAAATGGATATCCAAACTGGGCAAAGATGTAAAAATTGATACACGGCTCAGTTCATTCAATATCGCGCATATTCAAGTCAGCAACCCGGCCGGAGATGGAAACTGGGAAAATCTCGCCAATATTTTATCCAGCGACCCCGATGTCTATGCCGTGGAACCCAACTATGTCGTCTATGCCAATACGGCAAATCCTGCATCCCCCAATGATCCCCACATTAATAAAATGTGGTTTTTGGACAAGATCAAAGCCTTTGAAGCCTGGTCTCAACCATCTTCAACAACAGAAGATATCATTGTTGCTGTTGTCGATACGGGGGTCAAATTCACCCATGAAGACTTGAAAGGCCACATCTGGATTAATAGAAAGGAGATTCCAGACAACAAGATTGATGATGATAACAACGGTTTAGTCGATGACATTTTCGGATGGAATTTTTATGAAGGTAACAACTGGCCCGGTCCCATTGTTTACCCGGCCCCGACCATCACCCCCGACGACCGATGCCATGAGGGACAGAGCGGCGTTTACACAAACTTACATGGTACCCATGTTGCAGGAACCATCGCAGCAATGGGCAATAACGCAAAAGGCATCAAAGGCATCGCAGATAAAGTTAAAATCATGCCCCTTAAAGCCTTAGGTGGAGGCTGTGGAAGTGGTGATACAATTGATATCCTTGCGGCGATTATCTATGCCTATGAAAACGGTGCGCGCATTATTAACCTGAGCCTCGGCAGTTTCGGGCGTTCTTTCATTGCCCAAAAAGTTTATGAAGACCTTGCCGCCAAAGGTGTTTTATTTGTTATTGCCGCCGGGAATGAAACTGTCGATAACGATGGAGAACCCCGATCATACCCGGCGAGTTACCCCATCGACGGCATCTTAAGTGTTGCAGCGACAACACCAACAGACGATCTGGCGGAGTTTTCAAACTGGGGGCGCAAAAATGTGGATATCGCAGCCCCCGGCGTTGATATTTTTAGCACCATTGTTCTTCCGAATGAGGAAAAAAAGACGCTGAGTGATAGCTACAACTTCAAGTCAGGAACCTCGATGGCCAGCCCGATTGTTAGCGGGGCGGCGGCGTTACTACTGTCCCATCAACCAAGCCTGACCAATTTGCAAATCAAAGAAACACTAATGAACAGTGTTGACCCCATCTCAGGTCTTGCCAATAAGGTTGCCAGCGGCGGTCGGTTAAACTTGCAAAAAATGTTAAGGCATCAAATGGTTAGACAACCATCAAAGACAGTAGAAGCCCCACAAAAAAGACAAAAAGCCCGATCTGCGGAACAGCACATTGATGGCATTCGCATTTTTGATCGACGCAGCCAGCGCGAAGAAAGGATAAAATGGTAGCTTTTTCCTTGCATAGGCGCCACCAAAACCGCAAAATCCGCAACCAAGAGGGTTCTATAATCGAGGGATAATAAAAATATGGGCAAGTCCGTGCGACAGGTCAGTTTTCACCGCGCCTTATGCATTGGCGTCTCTATGGGTGTTTGGGTCTCGCTGACGTCGCCGGGTTTTACACAAGACACGCTTGATCCGTTTGCGCCAGACACAGTGGCCCCGACCGAACCAAACGCAACACCCAAAGCCCCCGAACCCAAAGCGCCTAAAATCGTGCGTAACCCTGTGGAAACTGAGCGCCCTACCATCAAAAAAGCACCAGAAAAACCGGTCGTGGATGCCAGTCAGATTGCCCCACCCGCGCCCAGTGCCCCCGCACCTGAGGTCAAACCGGTTGAACAAACACCGCCCCCGGCCCCCGTTGAAGCACAGGTTCAAATACCGACAGCTGAACCAGCCCCGCCTGTCGTCAAGCCACAAGCGGAACCTGCACCTGTTTTCAACGTCGCGCCGAACCCGCAAACAACAGATCCGTTTGCCCCTTCCTATGTCATTTCGGCACAACCACAACCGACACCGGCCAGCCCACTGGCGGCGCCTCCGGTTCAAGCAACAACCGTGCCCCCACAAGAAGTGCCCGCGCAACCAAGTGAACCTGCGCAGTCTGTAACAGCAACCACGCCAAGCGCCCCCATTGCCGAAGAAAACAGCCCTTCATTTTTTGAACGTTTAGGCAAACTGTTTAGCAAAACAGAAGAGCCCACTGCGCCAGAGCCGCAAAACGAGGAACCAGCCAGCGAAGAGCCCGCCCTAACCCCCACTCAACAAAATGTGAAAACGCCACTCTCACCTGATACGCAAATCGCATCCCCCCAAGAGGAAGTTGCGGCTCCGGCACTCACAGGTTCAGAAAAGACGGAACAAGCCTCTTTTTTTGAAAAGTTGCGTAATTTCTTAACGCCTACTCAATCATCTAAAGATCAAGACCTTCCCAAGGCTGAGACAACACAACAGGTGATGGAAGAAAAGCCGAATATCGCACCAGAGCCGGCAACAAAAACGGAACCGGACCCCACGCTCATACAACAGGAAACGCCACAGGTGCCCCCGGTACCGGAACAAGAAAACACCAGCCTCTTAAATAAAATCGGTGATTTCTTCAGTTCCCCCTTTTCCCGTGAGGAAAAAGCAGCACAACCCGCAGAAATCCCTGCAAAAAAACAGGCCCCTGCGCCTACGGGCGAACCCGCTGTTCCAGTTCAATCACCTGCCCCCGTTGCAGACCCCAAACCTATTGACCCGCGACTTGTAAAAGCGGAGTTTGGTCTGGGAGCTGACATTAAGCTGGGTCAGGGTGACAACGATCTCAGCAAACAAGCAAAGTGTTTTACCAAAAATCGCGGCACTATTGCATTTTGTACAACACCAACCCGTTGGCCGGACGCCATTGCACGACATTTTGAAGTTTCCACCCATCTGTACAAAGGAACACGCGCAATCGTGCAGTATGAAGGCAGTATCGCAACCCGTCTTTATGGTGTTTTTAAAAGTGATGGCTTCCAAGATGTTGTAAAATACTATGAAAATCAATATGGCCCTGCGACAAATTCATTTGTACGCAACACCAGATTACTGCGCAAAACCGTTGAAAATAAAAGTTATATCTGGCGCAAGGAAAATCCGCAGGAAGGGTTGGTTGAAATTATGGAAATTCGCCAAATCGCCGATACACGCGGCCCCACCCCAGATATGGACAACAGTATGATCCGTTCGTATTTCGAAGGGTCCCGCGAAATTTTCTCGCAAGTCTCCGATCTGGATTTCATGCATTTGCGCTGACAACAGTTCAATATTTCAATAATAATTGAAATATTGAACGTAGTGGTATATACTCTTCAATATGGATCAGACAATTGCAGTAAAAAGACTTGGTGAACTGGGCCACGACACCCGAATGTCCGTGTTCAGGCTTCTGGTGAAAGCGGGTAAAAAAGGCATGGTCGTTGGGGATATACAACGTCATTTGGATGTTTCTGCCCCAAACCTTTCCCATCACATTCACCGTTTGATCGGCGTTGGCCTGATCCGTCAGAAACGAGACGGACGCAGCTTGTACTGTTATGCAGAACTGGATGCGTTACGCGAGATTATGAACTTTTTAGAAGCGGAATGCTGCACACTTTAAACCTTTTTTTTGCGCAGTTATTTCAACATTTGTGGAAGTATTAAATTATGTTTGACCAACTGCAAAATTACCTCAACACAATGCCGCTTAGTGACATGTTGCAAGAAAGCTTCTGGATGTTTATCCAGCTTTTTGCGGAATTGAGCATTCTCTTCCTCATCATCAGTTTTCTGGTTGGCTTGCTGCGACAAAAGCTTCCCGATAGTAAAATCCGCAATATCCTTGGTGGACAAAAAGGGCGAGGATATCTGACAGCCGCCCTTTTAGGATCCATCACCCCGTTTTGCAGCTGTTCCAGTATTCCTGTCTTGGTAGGCCTTTTAAAAGCGCGTGCAGGCTTCGGCCCGACCATGACTTTTTTATTCACATCTCCGTTGCTCAACCCCTTAGTCATTGCCCTTTTCATCCCGGTTTTAGGCTGGCAAGTCACCGCCCTTTACGCCCTTTTAGCCTTTAGTGTTTCCGTCCTTGCGGGGTTGACCCTCAACACACTCGGGTTTGAACGGTTCATCAAATCTGAATTACTCGAAGAAAAGCCACGGTGCTGCGGATCATCTTGTGGGGCTGCCCCTCAAATCACCCCCACGATTTGGCAAACGGCAGGTCGCGAAACATGGGACATGTTTAAACAGATGTTTCCTTACATGTTTGTCGCCATGATCATTGGCGCAGGCGTTCATGGCTTTTTACCGGCTGACTTTTTTACAGAGGTTGCAGGCCCGCAAAACCCCGCTGCCATTCCCGCCGCCGCCTTGATCGGGATACCGCTTTATATGCGGGTCAGCACCTTATTACCACTGGTCTCGGCCTTTCTGGCAAAGGGGGTCAGCCTGGGTGCCATCATGGCGCTTGCCATCGGCAGTGGCGGGGCAAGTCTGCCGGAAGCGATCTTACTGCATAAACTCTTTTACTGGCCTTTGTTATCAGCCTTTTTGCTGGTCGTTTTTGCAATGGCCGTGCTCAGTGGTTTCACCTTCAACTTTCTGTTTACCTGAAATAGCGTCATTGCTTTTTGCTGCAATTTCCATTTCGCAAGAACAGGGAAAGCCGTTGATTTGAATCCATTTTGATTCTAAAACAACGCAATGCATTTCTGATCAGAGGATAAATAAACTATGGCCATTGTTGCGCGCAGCCCGGAACATAAAAAAACAGGTGAAACCGTTGCCAAGATTTTATTGGAAATCGAAGCCATCAACTTCCGCCCGGAAGAACCTTATATCCTGACCTCCGGCAAAGCCAGCCCGGTTTATATCGATTGTCGCAAACTCATCTCTTTCAACCGTGCGCGTCGTACAGTCATGGAGCTTGCCAAAAACCAACTGCAACAGGACGCTGGGTTTGAGGTTTTCGACTATGTCGCGGGCGGCGAAACAGCCGGGATCCCTTATGCCGCATGGATGGCTGATCAGTTGGATGCGTCTATGTTATATGTGCGCAAAAAACCCAAAGGTTTTGGTCGCAACGCTCAGATCGAAGGCTATATGGAAGAAGACAAACGCGTTCTTCTCGTCGAAGATCTGGCAACCGATGGCGGTTCCAAGCTGAACTTCGTCAATGCACTGCGCAATGCCGGTGCCAAATGTGATGATGCCTTCGTCGTCTTTTTCTATGGTGTAATCCCCGGCGCCCTTGAATCTCTGGATCAGGCCGGTGTCACGCTGCATTACCTGTGTAATTGGTGGGATGTTATTCATGCTGCTGAAAAATACGGCTATTTCACCAAAGAAAAAATCGCCGGTGTGAAAGAATTCTTGGAAGACCCGCTCGGCTGGTCCAGCAAAAACGGCGGCGAGTAATGACCCCAAAAAAGCTGGCTTTCTGGATTTCGATAAAGATCATGGCCCTTGTCGCCATTGGATACTTTGTCGTTCCGATGCTGATGCCTTGATAACAAAGTCCCGGTCCACATGGAACGGGACTTTTTCGTTTAATATCCAAAGGAACCTACAATGAATACATCAATCAGTATTTCACTTTTCTTCGCAGGTTTCTTTGATATTGCCCTTTTTGTGTTTCACATGTTCTTCTGGAAACTCTTCCGGTGGGAAACACAATTGAAAAAAGTAAGCACCCTCAATAAAGGTGTCATGCAAGTTATGAACTTGGCCCTCATGGTTATGTTTCTGCTTTTTTCTTATTTACTTTTTTTTGAAGCCAATAACTTGATTGAAACATCGTTTGGGCGAACAATACTCATTGGAATAGCCTTCTTCTGGTTTATGCGCACTTTATTTCAACCCATTTTTTTCGGCTGTAAAAACTTAACCGCCGCCGCATTTATCGGTATTTTTGCCACCGGGAGTCTTTTGCATATCCTTCCGATTGCCTTGTTCTTAAATCAATAAAAATCTTATTATAAAGGCAGAATGATTTTCGCCTCCAGACCACCTTCCGGTCGGTTCATCAACTGGGCAGTGCCGCCGTGCGCATGGGCGACGGAGCGCACAACCGCCAAGCCAAGGCCAACTCCACCTGTTTCCTTGTTGCGGGAGCCTTCCAAGCGGCGAAATGGTCTGAAAACTTCTTCCAGTTCGCTTTCGGGGATACCGGGGCCATTATCTTTTACGGTTAAGGTCACCTGACGTTGATCAGCCTCTAACACCACTTCACATGCACCTGCATACTTCAAGGCATTACCAACCAAATTGGCAACAGCACGTTTCAAGCCCACCGGACGGCCTTTAAAGGGAAGTTCTTCCATACCTTTGTAGGTAACATTCCCATCGGTTTCCCGCATATCTTCACAAAGGCTTTCAACTAAAGCAGCAAGATCAATTGGAGAAACGGCTTCATTTGCGACATCGTCACGGGCAAAAGACATTGTTGCCTTGATCATGGATTCCATTTCATCCAGATCAGACAGCATTTTTTCACGTTGCTGATCGTCTTCCACAAATTCAGCCCGTAAACGCATACGGGTGATGGGGGTACGTAAATCATGGGAAATCGCCGCCAGCATATGTGTACGATCCTGAACGAAACGACGCAGACGGGTTTGCATCTCGTTAAACGCACGCGCGGCATCACGCACTTCACGCGGACCATCTTCTTTCATCGGTGGGGCATTGACATCGCGCCCCAATGTTTCTGCCGCCTGTGCCATGCGGGCCAAGGGTTTATTCGCACGCCGCATAATAACAAAGGCGACCAAGGCAACCAACAGAGACAAAAACAACAACGGCATGGCAAAGGGAACGAAGCCCGGCGGGGTTGGGCGTTCAAACGGAATGCGCATATTCAGCCATGTGCCATCATCCAGCAACACCGCCACCATCAGACGCGCATTATACTTATGTCCATTCATCATGCGTCCCCAATGGGGGCGTTGGTCGTCGGGGACATTATTGTTGTTTTGCATACGGTGCTGACCAAAACCGCCCCCCGGGGGAAAAGGTCTACGTTCATCATCATCAACACGAATACGTTTTAGATCTATTCCGCCAAGTTCTTCGGACAAACCGGATCGAATAAAAGCCTCAACCCCAAACCAGTTCGCTTCATCATCAACTGCACTTTGTGTGCTTTGCCATGTCCGCATCCCGCGCGGACGGTTGGTGCGCAACAGGAATTCACGCTGCAAAGGACTCGCTGCATTCATCCACTGCACATAAGTTGCCATACGTTCAATCAAACGGCTGTGTTCAGCACTTTCGCGGAAATTTTTCCAATCCCGATAATAGAAAACACCCCCAAGTGCCTGTACCAGTAAAATACCACCGATCAGGATCACAAGGGTTCTCCCCAGCATGGTTTGCGGGATCAAACGCATTGTCAAGATTGCTCCACTTTCGCCGTGAACATATAGCCGCCCCCGCGCACTGTTTTTACCAAAGTCGGATTTTTGGGGTCGTCCTTCAATTTTTTGCGCAGGCGGCTGACCTGAACGTCAATCGCACGGTCAAACGGGATCGCTTCCCGGCCACGCGCCATATCCAATAACTGATCCCGGTTTAAAACACGGTTGGGATGACGCACAAACGTATCCAGCAATTCAAATTCCCCTCGACTAAGGGAAACAAGAACCCCTTCATCGTTTAACAATTCACGCCGTTCGGGACGAAATTCCCATTTATTAAAGATAAAGACATCGGCATCCTCAGCCGTTACGATTTCCTGTCCACCGCTACGCCGCAGAACCGCCTTGATACGGGCCAACAACTCACGAGGATTAAACGGCTTTGCCAAATAATCATCCGCACCCATTTCCAATCCGATGATCCGGTCGGTTTCTTCGCCCATTGCAGTCAGCATAATCACCGGCATCTGCGAACTGGCGCGCAAATTGCGGCAAAGGGTCAAACCGTCTTCACCCGGCATCATAACATCCAGAACAACCAGATCGATGGACCAGTCCTCAAGCGCACGTTTCATTTCGCGCCCATCCTGTGCGGTTGTCACGCGCAGGTTATGCTGCTTTAGAAATTTCGCAACAAGGTCGCGAATTTCGCGGTCGTCATCGACGACAAGTATGTGTGATTGCTTTTCCATGAGACTAATATAATCGCTATTTTCAAAACTGCGCGGTTGAATGTGTAACAAACTGTAACAGAAATGGGCGCAGAAACAATGCGTCACCTTATCGTACCTCTTACGACACATCCCCGTTACACAACAGGCCAATAATAAACTTGTCGAAAGGGCGAACGCTATCGCCGGTTAACTCTAGTCGATGGAGACTTATTATGAAACGCACTACACTCATTCTTAGCGCCGTTAGCGCCGTTGCCCTGATCACTTTGACGACTTTGGCCGTCGCTCAAGACAACAGCAAACCCAACTATAATGGCTGGTGCCCCAATGGTGGCCCCGGTGGTGGATACGGATACATGATGCGTGGACACGGATATGGTATGGGATTTGGCATGATGAACGGCCCCCGCATGGGACGTTTCATGCAAAACGGCAATTACGACCTGCAACTGACACCGGAACGCGTCAAAGAAATTATGGAAGGTCGTCTCGCTTGGCGCGGTAACGACAACCTCAAAGTCGGCGATGTCACCACCGATCAAAATGGCAATATCATTGCCAAACTGGTCACAAAAGATAACTCACTGGTCGAAACTTTCAAAATCGACCCAAAAACAGGCGCACAAACCCCCTTGCGCTAATAACTTAAATCTCCTTCCCCTCCCGTAAAACTAAAAAAGGGTTCCTTCTGGAACCCTTTCTTTTTAACTTCAGTCTTCTTTTTCGCAGATTTCGATCTCTGCATCGTCATCTTCATCCAGTTCCCCGGCTGCAGCACGCCTTTGCCATTTCTTGTAGGAATTAAAGCTCAAAGGAATGCTCACCAGATAAATCGCGCCAATAACAGACAACATCGCCCACGGTGCACTGACTAAGAAGGCAACCAGCAAGCCGACACCAATCATAACCGGCAAAACATAAGCCGCGGGAACCTTCGCCTTTTTGAAGGAAAAAGTCGGAAAACGACTGACCATCAAGCCGCCGATCACCGTCAGGAAAAAACAGGCCATTGCCGGACTGCGGAAAAATTCATCCCCGAACATGAAAGACAGCACCAACGGGTACATAATCAATAACGCGCCAGCCGGGGCCGGTACGCCGGTAAAGAAATTGTTTTCCCACGGCTGTTTATCGGGATCTTCCAGTGCGGTATTGAAACGCGCCAGACGCAAGGCCATGCAAACGGTGAAAAAACAAACAAAGACCCAGCCGATCCGACCCGCATTTTCCAAAACCCAGAAATAAAGGATCATGGGAGGTGCCACACCAAAACTGATAAAATCAGACAGGGAATCCAGTTCCGCACCAAATTTGCTTTGCGCATTCAATAAACGCGCAACACGTCCATCCAAACCATCCAAAATCGCCGCAACAACAATTGCAAAGACCGATGCTTCCCACATATCGCGCGCGGCAAAATTAATCGCGGTCATGCCTGCACACAATGCAGAAATGGTCAGAATATTCGGGATCAGGTGATTGATCGGTAATCGTTTCAGTTTTGGACGGCGTTTTTCCATGATTATCTCACTTCGCCTTGGCGGGCGGCTTCGGTGCTATTTAAATCAGCCAAAACAGTCTCAGCTGCTTTGGTCGTTTGCCCCAAGGCTACCATAGGTTCCACCCCTTCGGGTAGATAAACATCGACACGGCTGCCAAAACGGATCATGCCGAACCGTTCCCCGGCTTTCAATTGATCGCCTTCTTTTGTCCAGCAAATGATACGACGTGCAACCAGTCCCGCAATTTGAACAAAAGCAATTTGCGTTCCATTTTCGGTTTCAAGTGCGACGCTCATGCGTTCATTATCCACGCTGGCCTTATCCAAAGAGGCATTGAGGAATTTCCCCGGGCGGTAAGCCACTTTCTTAACCGTCCCGCTTAAAGGAGAGCGGTTTACGTGAACATTAAACACGTTCATAAAAACACAGACGCGTGTACGTTCCTGCTCGCCCATGCCTAATTCAGCAGGTGGTGCGGCGCGGTCAATCAGTTGTACAACACCATCGGCCGGACAGATCACCAATCCATCACGAGTCGGGGTGACACGATGCGGGTCACGGAAAAAGCAAATACACCATACTGTCAGGATCAAACCGACCCAACCAATCGGCTGAACTGCACCCAACCATCCCAAGGCATATGCCCCAACCATAAGGGCCACTGTCAAGATGGCAAAAATTGCGATAAACGGCCAACCTTCGCGGTTGATCGGCACCAAAATTACTTTAAGCACGTTCTTCGTCCATGTTATCCAAATCCAATTGCCTTTCGTAACAGGATACGCCGGATGCGTAAAGACGACTTTTCTTTTTGTTTGCAACAAAGATGCATGTTAAATTGATAAAAATCTTGATTTTACGGGCTGATAGCAGTGAGCAATCCAAACACATTCCCTTCCAAAGCGAGAAGTCTGGTTGAATTTTCGAATTCAACAACAAGGGAATTGTCCGTAACGGATAATTTGCACGCCAAAGACGGTAAAATCATTCAGGATAACAAACTCTCTCAAATCGATTTTATGGTCCAGTATCAAGGATATTGGTTCGCCGTCCATGTTAAACCGGAAGGAACAAAATCTTTTCTGCATATTCATGGTATCATTGGAAAACTGCCTTATTCGTATGAAAGTTCTTTTGCGCGGGCCAACGTGCTGGCGGTTGTCAAAGCGGCGGGAAAAGCGTTAGGCGGCAGTGTTAAAATTGATGATAATCAGAACATTATCTTGATTGATAAACTGACGTTCGAGGGAAATATATCCCCCAAAATCTTATTGGCAGAAACCACCAAAGTTTTGTTACGCGTAAAACCCTACCTGCAACTGGTTCATACCCTTCAGCCGCCAAAGGATTTGGCCTTTCACGCGCCCAAGAATTATATCGAGCAACTTCCGCCACAAACCGTTCCGGCCACCTCCCTCACCGATGAGCCACAGGAGCGGATAGAGGAAGAAAAAGTCACGCTGAAATTGAAAACCAATAGTGTGAAACTCAAGGTAAAACCCGTCATTAAGCTGAAGCCAAACTAAACAGGCATTTCAAAACATAAAAAAATCCCCGCACAAGACGGGGTTTCAGACTGCTGACAAAGTGTTTTTAGTAAATAATTGACCAAAATCCGTCGTCCCGCACTTGATGCGGGATCCATTTAAAATCAATGGACTATATATTATTCATTGAGCAAAAATGGATCCCCGATCAGGGTCGGGGATGACAACTTAGTGGCTTTGTCAATAAGCAGAATCCCCGCACAAGATGGGGATTTTTTTATTGAGCTCAATTTGCTTTACTGCGCCGGAATTTCAAAAACCTGCCCCGGATAAATCAGGTTCGGGTCACTGATATGTTCTTTATTGGCGCGATAGATAACCGCATAATCAAATCCTGTCCCGTAAATGCGACGCGCAATACGCCACAAGCTGTTGCCCGGCTGAACGACGATTTGGCGATCTTGTGGGACATTGCTCATATTTGGCGCGCGGGAAAACGGAATAGTCACCCGGTTTAAAACTTTTCGATTTTCATCCACATGATCGGCACGTAATTGATATACACCCGGTTCTACAACCCGTGACGGTGCGACAACCCAATGCCCTTTATCATCGGCCGCCGTGTTGCCTAAAAACTCGTTATCCAGATAAAGGAAAACCGCGCCCCCTTCCGGTGCTGTACCGGAAATAGACAATTCCCCCTTATCGTCATAATTCACTGCATCAATAGAAAGCGTTAAACTTTCCGCCCCGGGCACCTGCAAGGCGGTAACCGGACCGCTGCCATCTTTTGACATAGACACGGCCAAGGTCTGATCCCCTTTGCGTTCTGGTACAACAAGGACCACAACATCCTCGGATTTTTGGATTGTACCGTCCGGATTCAATGCACTCAGGCTCAGTTGGCGTTCCCCTGTTTCCAGCGGGTTGGTCGGCAGATAAACCCATTCCCCACGGTCATCAGATTTGGCCATTCCCAATTCATTCTCACCATCAAGAACGGTGACTTCCGCCTTGGGTGTAGAGCGCCCTGCCATGACAACATCCCCATCGGGATTTATGCGCACAACATCAAAACTCGGTGCCGTATTCTCGGTCTTTTGCGGCTGCATCGCCGGTTTCGAGGGAGTATTTGCAGATTGCTGACTTTGTTGCGTTTCTGCCTGAGGTTGGGGAGTTATCGGTTCCTCGTCATTAAACAAGGTTAAAAAAATCGCCAATGCAACAACTGCAAGCCCCAAGCCGATTAAAACGATTGAACGCAACGTACTCTCTCCGCCTTTAAAAAGGATATGCCCTAAACCTTGAATTAAGCTGACAGGGTATCCTTAAAACATCATTTGCGCAATTCAAGAAGTCTTATAAAGAGCGCAAAATATCAAAAAACACAACACTTAACCCTATGGGCAGCAACGATACAACGACTCTAACCAGTGGTTCTGATTTTTGCAGCCATGCCGGCGCACGATTAAGGACGTGTTCCGCGCCATAATGGCTAAATAAAACCAGAACAAAACAGAAAATGGAAAATACTGGCAAATGCCCCTGCAACCACATGTCCCAAACCAGAGTTGCCGTACACAAGCTTATGGGAAACACGGCATTTTCACTCAACACACCCGGTGTACGTTCATGCCCCCAAATAATGGCCCCAACGACAACAACGACCAAACTTATTGCAAAATGACCTGCCATTTGGTCGCCCAGATAAAAAGCAAAGCCCGCTAGAGTGCAATTTAAAACCAACGGCGTAATCAACCACGAAAGGGGTGTTTCGGGGTTTCCAAATTCCGCACGCATCTTGAATGTGAAAATAAGCGATAACACCAACAAGACAGACCCAGCCAGCAAGGCCTTAATAAACATATCCATCTGGGTCATCATGCCGGTTATCACCCAAACCCAGACCAAACAAAGCAGCACTCCCGCACACATGCGCAACACCGGATGCCTTAGGAACAATGCGGCAAACAAACCACCCAACGTGATTATCCCCACCCCATAGGCAAGAGCATTCATGCCGAACTGAAAAGGTTCCCCCACTTGCCCAAAAGCACAAATCACGCCGATCCAACAGGCAAGGCCAACGGCGAAGGATCCCACAATATCTTTGTTTTCCCCCGTCGTTGCCCATCGCAATAGCGGCACGCCCCCCAACAAAGTGAAGGCAGGAAAGAGAAGACTAAACAACAAGGAGCTATTTATTGAATTAAGCATGGTGTAAACATAGCGTTAAATCATTACCAAATCGCAAAGAGGCCAAAATGAGTTTCACACCTAAATCCTTATGTATTTTCTGTGGTTCACGCAACGGAAACGATCCCGCATTTGTTGAAGAAGCAAAAAAACTGGCCCGTGCAATGGCTGAAAAAGGCATTGAACTTGTCTATGGTGGCGGATCTATCGGCATTATGGGAGTTGTCGCGCAGGAAGTTTTGGATCATGGCGGTCGGGTCACAGGCGTGATCCCGGAATTCCTGCAAAAACACGAAGTCGGTCATTCCAACCTGAGCGAACTGATCATCACAGACAGCATGCATAACCGCAAACGCACCATGTTTGAACGATCTGACGGTTTTATCGTTCTGCCCGGTGGATTAGGCACATTGGATGAAACCTTTGAAATTATGACATGGAAACAACTTCGCTTGCATGATAAGCCGATTATTATTCTGGATACGAAAGACTACTGGAAACCTTTTCAAGACTTGGTCGAGGCAACAATTTCATCAGGTTTTGCCCATGACAGTGCACGCAATCTATTCAGTGTTGCCAAAGACGCCAATGCGGTCTTCGATTGTCTGAAAGATATTCCTCAAGTTGATGAAAAAGTCTTCACCAGTCATTTATAAAAAACAAGAAAACTAGGCGTAATCTCAGACGTTACGCCTAGTTTTCGATATGTTTATCCAACACTTTCATCACATCATCCAACAGGAATGGTTTGGTGATATAATCTTGAAAGCCGAGTTCACCCGCCTTTTCAATCGCATCCGGCATTGCATTTGCACTTAAAGCCACCACCGGAATTTTCATGGTTTCTTCCATCGCCCGCAATTTCTGAAAAGCCTGAAAACCATCCATTCCCGGTAAGTTAATATCCATCAAGATTAAATGCGGTTTACGGACCTTGGCAATTTCAATTCCTTGTTCAGCCGTCTTTGCCGTAACCATATCCAAGTTTGGGATTTCAGAGACAAATCCGTCCATCAATTCCCGATTCAGTGAATTGTCTTCAATATAAAGAATCGTATGCTTTCCCGTACAGCAACTTAATGCATAATCCCCATGTTCAATATGAATAGGTTCAGAAACGGGTTTGACTTCTTCGGCGAGGACAAAATCGACCCAAAATGAAGATCCCTCCCCTTCAATACTGGAAAAACCGATATTGCCCGACATTTCTTCGACCATTTTTTTTGTCAGCACCAATCCGATGCCAGCCCCTTCGACGTCTAGGCGCTCCGCGCCCAGACGATTAAAGGGTTGAAAGACCTGATCTTGCAGTTCATAAGGGATCCCATATCCGGTATCGTCAACCACAATACGCAAATAGCCACTGTCCAGTTGTTCACTGTGGACCCGGATCACGCCCCCTTCGCGATTATATTTCTTGGCATTGGATAACAAATTTAATAACACCTGACGCACACGCATATCATCGGCCAAAATACGTGGCAAAGGTTTAAATGTCTCATCCTTTAAGGTGACATTCATTTGTTTATGTGCCGTTTCAATATAGGTCAGGCAATCATGCAGGATGTCTTCGATCGTAATTTTTTCGATCCGATAAGCCATTTTCCCGGCTTCAATTTTTGCCAAATCGAGAACTTCATCAATCAAATGAAGGAGATGAGTTCCCGCATTATGAATATGGTCCAGTTGTGTGCGTTGTCGCTCCGATACGGGATGCGTTTTATTCAAGGCGATCAATTGGGAAAACCCAAGAATAGAATTAAGCGGTGTGCGCAATTCATGGCTGACGGATGACAGAAAATCCGATTTCGCCCGACTGGCCTGTTCCGCTTTTTCTTTTGCTTCGATAAAATCAGAGATATCAGTTTCAATACCGACAAACTTAATGACTTTGCCTGTTTCATCTTTGACGGGCGAAATTTTCAACCTGGCCCAGTAAGGCTCACCGTTTTTACGCACATTGCGCAGAGTACCGCTCCACGTTTCTCCCGCCTTAATGACTTGCCACATATCTTCATAAAAAGCAGGATCTTGCTGGCCGGAATTTACAAGTCCCGGCGTCTGCCCGATCACTTCATCCAGCTGATATCCATTAATTTCGCAAAAAGCAGCATTGGCATATTCAATGCGTCCCTCCACATCCGTAATCAGGGTGCTGGCGCCCGATTGATTGACCGCTTCTCCCAACAGCTTGGCTTCCCACAGGGCCGCTTCTAACGCGTGACGTGCAGACAGGTCATGCCAGACAACATGAAGGAAATTTCCTTGCGATGATTTTTCAGAAATAAGCACAACCTCAACCGCAAACTCATCCCCGTTTCCCCGACAATGCACCCATTCAAAACGGTGTGTTCCATTGTCAAACGCCTTATTGATCATTTCCCCCGCTTTTTCAAAAGAGAGGCGACCATCAGGCTGTCGTGGCGGTGAAATATCACCCGGATGCAGGTTTTTTAAAGATTGCTTATCGCTTAATCCAAGCATCTCCAGTGCTGCATTGTTACAATCAACAAAGCAGTCATCTTGAATAGTCAGCATTGCATCTGTTGATGCTTCGAAGAAAAGTTTATATCGATCTAAATGTGCCATTTGAAAGATCCGTTATTCCCCCACCAGAAACGGACAATGGACCAATTATACACATTAGATATATTTTTTCTACGGTTATTTACGTACACACCATATAATTCACCACCCCATAACGTATTGATAATAAGTGTACATCAAACAGTTGAAATATTAACCAAATAAATCCTTAATTGATTTTACTGACTTGATATAAAAATCTTTGGTAGCGATTCCTTTTGCCCGCTCAGCTTCGCCGTCATCCCCGCCATGCCCTGTCAGAACATGGACCCCGCCACATAGACCGGCAGCACGTCCGGCCTGCAAATCACCGGCTTTGTCACCGACAATCCACGACTGTTCGCATATAACATCAATAACCTGCATTGCACGCGTTAACATACCCGGATTAGGCTTGCGCGCCTCATGGTCGGGATGATTGTACGGTGCTTTCCCCACCTTATGATGTGGACAAGCGTAAACTGCATCCACAAAGGCCCCTTCTTGTGCCAGCAGGTCAAGCATACGTTCCTGCACGGCATTGAATTCTTCCCATCCAAACATATCGCGGGCAATACCTGCCTGATTGGTAACGATAATCACAGGCCTGTTGTCTGCGTTTGCCTGTGCAATCACCGCAGCCGCCCCATCGATGAGCGCGACATCATCAACTTTATGTAAATAGTGAACTTCTTCCACAATAACACCGTCACGATCCAGAAACAGGGCGGGGCGCGCCGTTTCAAACCGTTTTGCACTGTCGAAAAGCTGACACCATATATGCTGGGCATCAATTGTCACATTTGACGGAAGTGTTAAAGACATGGGGAACAGAACCTAGAGAAAATAGCAATATTGGAAAAATCAACGCATGCCTTTTATACTACGCCAATTGCACTTACACCAAGAGCTCAGGTAATTTTTATGTGTTCCAATTTTGACAATCTTTATGATCATTTTCTTCTTAAAAAACATTTCCACCTGAGTGTCATCCCGGAAGAACAACGCAAAAATCAAGAAACACGTCCCAACGACAGTGCCTTGATCATAGACGCACCTGAACAGGCTTGCCTTTTACGTTGGGGGTTTAAAGCTGACTGGTCCAAGCAACTGCTTATCAATGCCCGATCCGAAACCGTATTGGAAAAAGAAACATTTGCAAAAGCCAGCAATAACAGATGTTTAATCCCGGTTCAGGCCTGGACAGAATGGCGAAAAGACGGCGTTGTAAAACATAAAACCCGGATTTCCATTGAAGGCATTGAGTGCTTTGCCTTGGGCGCTATAAGGCAAGAGGATCGTTTTTGCGTCTTAACCTGTCCGCCCCATTCACAAATCGCGGATATCCATAATCGCATGCCTATCCTGATTGCGCCTGCGCACTACCGCGATTGGCTGGACAGTTCCATTCCAACACAAGAATTGCGCGGCCTTTTGCAAACGCCGCGCAATATTGCTTTTACCAGATTGGAAATCAAACCCGAAACGGGTCAACTTCCCCTGTTTTAATGGCCCATAACAACCGGGATATCCGCATTTTCAATCACATCACGAGTCGCCCCGCCCAAGATCAATTCACGCATACGGCTGTGGGTGTATCCACCCATAACCATCAGTTCCGCACCCAGTTTTTTGCTTTCAGACAACAAGGCCAAACCAACAGTTTTACCGGCCGGAGAGAAAAAGACAGACTCCGTTTCCACACCATGCCAGCGTAGGTATTTAGCCAAATTTTCACCAACAGGACCATCCGTAGAAGATGTATCTGCCGTAATGATATGGACGGTTTTTGCCATTTTAATAAAGGGCAAGGCAGCCGCAACCGCACGCGCACCTTCCATAGATCCGTTCCAACAAATCGTCACAACTTGCGGGAAAGCCGTCATAGAAGACGGCGGAAGCAACAACATCGGGCGCCCGGTTTCGAACAACGCTGCATTCAGGGCCAGTGTCGTATAAACTTCATTATCCTGTTGCGGTTTGGAAACGAGAATCAGGTCGGCAAGACGACCATGATGGGCGATGACTTCGTCTTCGCGGCCTTGATCGTCAACCCAACTGGCGCTCATATCGACACCGGCAAGCGGCATATCACTTTCACTCACGTCATGCTTTGCCAGCATATCCTGATAAAGGGTACGTGCTTTTTGGCGTTGTTCATTGCCTTCTTTTTCCGCCATCGAAATCATATCTTCGATCATGGCGCCTGACATCCCTTCGCCCAGCAGTGGCACAGCTGCTTTTGGGTCCGGTCGGACATGCAATGCATTGACATGGGCCTTAAATGCGCCCGCTAAAACAAAGGCCGCCTGTAGCACACCGTTCGATGTGGCCGTCCCGTCAATGGGGGCTAAGATGGACTTCATGCTCATGACAACCTCCTGTCTTTAAAACTTACATAAGGATACGCTTAATTTGTACAACTTTCCAGACTTGCATCAAGTATCGATAAGGATTTTTCTAAAACGCTTTCAATATCTTGGCTTGCGTCCAGCTTTACCCAATCCATCTTGCCAATATCATAACCCGCCTGCATACGTACGACAGAAACATCGGCATCCGATACATCATTTCGACGATGCGTGACCCTTTGTTCCAAAACATCCATTGGCGCTGAAAGCCAAAAACCAAAAAAAGAAACATCCAACTTTGCCGCAAGCTTTTCCAGTTTATGGCGTTCTCCCGGCTTGGCAAAAACACCATCCACAATCACGCTATTGCCAGATTGCAAGGCGTCTTCAATTTCCTGATAAAGCTGCTGGTAGGTCCGTTGTGTCGCCGCACGGCTATAGCCATCTTGTGATAATTTTTCCCACGGTTTTACACCCAGCACACGCTTGCGGATCATATCTGTGCGCGCAACAAACGCACCGGGGGCATGCCCGATGTGGGGGGCCAACCCTTTTGCAAGAACAGATTTCCCGCACCCTGACAACCCGCCAATGGCAATCAAGGTGGGAGACTGTTTTTTCAAAAATTGTCGCGCTTCTTGCAAATAACAACGGGCTTCTTTTTCTAAAAATTCTGTCTCTCTTTTCGTCTTTTGATTTTTTGAAGCGACCGCACTGACATGGGCGCGGATCGTGGCCCGTGACGATAAAAACACCCCCAAAACCTTTAAACCTGAAATATCACCACTCAGCGCCAAATATCTATTCAGCACCAGATTGGCAAAGTCAGAACGCCCGCGATGTATCAAATCCATCAATAAAAAGGATAGATCATACAAAATATCAATAACGGCATAATCTGGTTCAAATTCAATGGCGTCAAATAGGGTGACCGCATTATTAAAAAAACAGATATTGCGCAGATGCAAATCACCATGACAATGACGCACAAACCCATTGTGCCTGCGCCCCTCCAATAACTCGCCACACATACCGAGAGTCTCAGAAACGCGCTGTTTCAGATCACTTATCTGGCCCTGTTCAAACACATGGGCGGGGCAGGCATCAAGGGCAAGGTAATGTCCCTCAAACGCACGTTGCATACCTCCCAGCCCTCCAAACGAAGAGTCTCGTTTTGCGTGCTCGTAACATTCAAACACACGGTCGACCAAGCGAAGCAACGCATCTTCTTCAAGCTTATTTTCTTCGCACAGCCTGTCAAACAGATTGGATTGATCAAAACGATGCATTTTGACCAACCAATCAACGACCTCGCCGTTGCCACCTAAGGCAAAACCATCCTCAACGCCGACCGCAAGCGTCTCAATATAAAGATTTGGGGAAAAAGTGCGGTTGATCTCCAATTCCAGTTCACAAAAATGTTTCCGGCTTTCAATCGTACGAAAATCAACAAAAGGCAATTGGATGGCCCGCTTTAGTTTATAAGCATAGTCCCCCGCCAAAAACACAATGGAAATATGTGTATCAAGACGCTGTACCTTTTCACCCGCTGCCAATCCATAACTCTCGGGTCGGGAAAGAAAATCAATGACATCACGCTGTTGCATTTCTGATTGTCCTGACTGAAAAGTGCGAGTAATCTCCATCCTATGACAAATAGCGTACAAAAAACAGCCGTGATTACAGGGGCAAGCCAAGGAATTGGCCATGCCACCGCAAAATATTTTCTGAACAAAGGGTGGCGAGTGATTACCTGTGCCCGAACGGAAATGCCGCCGGAATGTATGAGCGACCCCAATTATGTCTTTCATTATCCCACCGATCTAGGGGACGATGCCAGTCTTGCCGACTTTGTCAAAGAAGCCAATAAACTCCTCGGCGACGATCCGCTACATGCGCTTGTCAATAATGCCGGAATGTCGCCAAAAACACCTTATAAAGAAAGACTGGGTTGTCTGAACGGGGATTTGGACGCGTGGCAAAAGGTGTTTGACCTTAACTTCTATGCGCCCCTTAAACTTTCGCGCGGCTTTGCCCCGGCATTGCATCGTGGCGGCGGGGCCATTGTCAATGTTACCTCAATCGCCGGTCATTATATTCACCCGTTTGCCGGTTCTGCCTATTCTATTTCCAAGGCGGCCTTATCCGCACTGACCCGCGAAATGGCAAACGAATTTGCGACAATTGGTGTGCGCGTCAATGCCGTTGCCCCCGGTGAAATTCAGACCGACATGATCCAGCCGGAATATGAAACCCTTATTCCCCGTATTCCTTTAAACCGCATGGGATCCACCAGCGAGGTCGCCGCCTCAATTTACTATCTATGTTCTGAAGATTCTTCTTATGTTACCGGCACAGAAATGTGGCTTACAGGCGGTCAGCATCTCTTTTAATTCACCACTTAAAAGAACAAACTTCAAAAGGTAATACATTCGGATTAGGTATATTCCTGAATTGTGCGCTTCTGGTAATCGGCATATAATTTTGCATTCGCTACCCCCTAGATTAAACTTTGGAGAGAGATAGCAATGCGCAACATGATATGCATGCTAGCTTTATGTATATCACTTGGCTCCGCCTTAACAGCACGAGCCGAAGGCGATGTTCTTCGTATCAACTACGCAGATTCCTATCCGCCACTTTCTTATGGTCAACACGACAGTGTGAAAGGCGTTCTTCCTGAATTGATGGATGCCATCCTCGTCCAAAAAATGGGCTATGCAGTTGTTAATAATGGTAAAGCCTGGAAACGGGCACAGGAAGAAGTCTGGAATGGACGTGCAGACTTGCTTATCACATCAGCCACCCCTGAACGTGCGCAATATAGCTATCAGTCAAGACAACCTGTTTTCACACTCAGTTTCCGCCCCTTTACCAAAGTTAATTCACCTGCATCCAAGGCCTTGCAGACTACTCTTGATATTTCAACACTCTCGCAATTTAGATTTTGCGACGTTCACGGCAATCAATGGGGCAAACGGTTTTACGAAAAGCATAATATCAAATTTCATGTGACACGTTCATTTGAAGCTTGCTTGCGTTTACTGACCGTCGGGCGCATGGATATCGTTATTCATTCAGACCATATTTTATCTGACATCATCAAAAATAACGGCTGGCAAGACCAGATTAAACCCCATCCACAAGTGATGGCAGAAAGTCCAAAATTTTATCTATTGTTATCAAAGCAATCCAAACACAATCGCGACCTTCTGGCAGAATTTGATCTGATTGTTGAACGTATGCGACATGATGGCAGTTATCACCACCTGCTTCGAAAATTAAATATCGACTACGGTGTGTCCGTCGCTAAAAATTAACGTCTAATCTTTTGGAAAGGCCTTTTCATATAGGTCATTACGTAAGCCTTCCAACCACTCCAGACGTTTTTCGACCAAATCCAGATCGTGATCCAGCCAAGCCGTGAGATGTCCGGTTTCCGTACAATGATTGTCGCGCAAATCCCCCAGGCGCGATAACTCGGCCTGCGCTGCATCACACAAACTGTCAACCTGATTACATTGTTCTTCCAACGGCAAAAGATGTAGAAAACGGAATTTCAGCGTAATAATCAGTTTATTCAGATCGTTACTTTCTGCACGCACACGCGCAGTCAGCAGTTTTCGCAACTCCGTCCGGCCTTTTTCGGTCAGATCCATCGCGGCATCATCTTCCATGCCTTGACCATCACTGGGCGCGATTAAGCCTTCAAATTTCAGCAATTCAAGTGACGTTCCCATCAATTCCAATGATGGACCGGTCACACGGCTCATAAAATGACGCGCGGCATGGGCAAGTACACTATAACGCATCGCCTCATTGCTTAGGGCCAATGTCCCCAAAGCGCAAAGCCGCACGGCTTCTTTTGGCGTTAATGTGTTATCAGCATACATAATTTCGCGATCCTGTTCTTCCCGATCAAAACCATACCACAAAACAAGTGGCAATGCAGTTGAGATATGCCTGATTTGCGAACGATTTGCAAGAAACAAAAAAGGACGATACCCCCTCAGATACCGTCCTTTAAGTTTGCAGGTTAAACGTTTATGTCAATGTTTAAGCCGCAGCCTTTTTCAAGGAAAGTGATTGCCAGACTTCCACCAAACAGGAGACCAGATCATCCATCATTTCTTCCGTATGGAACGGTGACGGCGTAAAGCGCAAACGTTCCGTTCCCTTTGGAACTGTCGGGAAGTTGATCGGCTGGACATAATGATTGAATTTTTCCATCAGCATATCGCTGGCGCGTTTACATAAAACGGGATCCCCCACCATAACCGGTACAATATGGCTGGGGTTTTCAATATGCGGGATACCCGCCGCATCCAGTTTGTCACGCAACATACGGGCATTGGCCTGATGTTTGATACGCACTTCGTTATGCTGGGACACATAACGGATGGAAGCACAACAGCCCGCCGCCACTGCCGGCGGTAAAGAGGTCGAGAAAATGAAGCCTTGGCCGAAGGAACGCACGAAATCACACATGGCCTTGGACCCTGCGATATAGCCCCCGACAACACCAAAACCTTTTGCCATTGTGCCCTGAATAATCGTCAAACGATCCATCAGGCCTTCACGCTCGGCAACACCGGCACCATGCTCACCATAAAGGCCAACGGCGTGAACTTCGTCGATATAGGTCATGGCATTATATTTATCTGCCAGATCACAAATTTCCTTGATCGGGGCAATATCCCCATCCATCGAATAAACAGATTCAAAAGCGATCATTTTAGGACGATCATGGGGCTGTTCTTTTAGAATACGTTCCAGATCTTCCAAGTCATTATGTTTGAAAACAGTTTTTTCACTGCGACCCAGACGAATGCCTTCAATCATGGAATTGTGGTTTAATTCGTCGGAAATAATCAACATTCCCGGCATTTTTGACCCCAATGTCGACAAGGTCGTAAAATTGGCAACATAGCCAGAGGTAAAGACCAGCGCGGCTTCTGTTTTATGCAGGTTCGCCAGTTCTTCTTCTAATAAAACGTGATAATGGTTGGTCCCGGAAATATTGCGCGTTCCACCCGCGCCCGCACCACATTTGTCCAACGCTTCATGCATGGCAGCCAAAACTTCCGCATTTTGCCCCATACAGAGATAATCGTTGGAACACCAGACTGTGACATCCGCAACTTTATCTGCGCGGTAATTCTTTGCATGCGGAAAATCGCCTGCTTTGCGTTCCAGATCGGCAAAGACGCGATAGTTGCCTTCGTTTTGCAGGTCGGCAATACGTTCAGCAAAAAAGTTTTCGTAATTCATTTTTTCTTCTCCACCCGGGGGGATAGCACCCGGCACCCCTTGTATCTGCTGTAATGTCCTAACCAATGATTGTGACCTCAATGTGTCCATCTTTTGTTTTTTTCATGCTCATTTTCAAATTCTACAATAAAGTCTTGATGTAAATCATAGCATTTGTACAATTGGGGACTATAAAGGTATTACCAATAAAAAATTGCGTCCCACCCTTAAAAAAAGGTTCGCACGCTTCTCTGTTAAAACAAAAAATAAGGACGACACTCATGTCCCTCAAAGATATCCTCGTGCATGTCGATCATTCACCCAGCTGTAAAGAACGCATCAAGGCAGCCCTTAAGCTTGCACAGCTTCACAATGCCCATTTGACGGCACTTTACGTTATGACAAAGCCAATGATCCCCGGCTTTATCGAAGCACAACTGAGCAAAGAGGTTATCAAAGCGCAGGTTGCGGCTTCTGAAAATGCCGCCAAAGAAATTCAAACCATGTTCGCGTCCATAACAGACGGCAATAACGTTCCAACCGAATGGCGCTGTGTGGAAGGCGACATGGTTGAACAGGTCATGTTACATGCCCGTTACGCCGACCTCACCGTTTTAGGCCAAAAAGATTCCAAAACGCTTGAAGATCCGGGTGCCAGTGAAATGCCCGATCAAATTCTCTTACGTTCCGGTCGTCCGGTCTTGATTATCCCTCATTCCGGTTCCTTTGAAACGGTTGGCAAACATATTATGGTTGCTTGGGATGGTAGTCGTTTGGCAACACGGGCCGTCAACGATGCGATTAGCTTGATGGAAAAAGCCGATAAGGTCGATGTCCTTGCCGTTGATCCGAAAAATTCTCATCACGGTGATATTCCGGGTGCCGATATTTCCCTGCACCTTGCCCGCCATGACATCAATGCGGAGGCTGAACATCTGGCTTCCAGCAATCTGTCTGCCGGTGATGCGTTGCTTTCCTATGCCGCCGACAGCGGGATCGACCTGATCGTCATGGGTGGTTATGGCCACCGCAGATGGCGCGAAGTTGTCCTTGGCGGCGTGACGCGCCATATGCTGAAACATATGACCGTACCGGTCTTTATGACCCATTAGGCACAGCGTTTTTCGCAAAGAAAAATCCCCTGCCGATCCTATCGTGCAGGGGATTTTTTGTAGCCTTTCTTATCCGGCCTAGTTTGTGGCAACCACCCTGTCGACAAAACCGCCGACATCATCTGAAAGCAACTGTGATTGTTGCGCCAGCTCACTGGCTGCGGCCCGAATTTGCGTAACAGCAGAATTGGACTCCGCCGCCCCGTCTGCCACTTCGCCAATGGTTGAGGCAACGGTACTTACCTCGGAAACCGCGTATTGCGAATTGGCGCTGATTTCTTTAACCACCGCACTTTGTTGTTCTACGGTCGCCGCGATATCACCTGCTGTTGCGTCGATATCCTCAATAGACTGACTAATGGCTTGAATGGCTTCCACAGCAGAATCCGTTGCCTTTTTCATGGCCTGAACCTGTCCGGTAATTTCCTGTGTGGCCCGTGATGTTTGGTTGGAAAGGTTTTTGACTTCGCCAGCAACAACTGCAAAGCCTTTACCGGCCTCCCCTGCCCTTGCCGCCTCAATGGTTGCGTTCAAGGCCAGCATATTGGTCTGTTCGGCAATATCATTAATCAAGCTCACCACCTCGTTAATACGACCCGTTGCTTCATGCAATGTTTCAATGACATCGCTGGCTTGCGCGGCGGATTGTACGGCGGCCGATGCCATTTGGGCAGACCGCGTGACCTGTGTATGAATTTCGTGAATGGAGGCGTTAAATTCTTCCGTGGCTGCAGCCACACTTTCCACATTGCCAAAGGCACTATTGGCTGCTGCGCGCACCGTTTCAGACAAGGCACTGGTTTGTTCCGCCAAATGGGCAAGCGATTGCGAGGATGCATCCAGTTCCTGTGCCGCAGACGACACACCGCTGACGACCCCCTTGATGTTGGACCCGATCGTGCTGGCCCCCTCAACAAAATCGCGTGTTTTCTGCCCCATCGCATTTAAGCCATTATTCACAATGCCCGCATGGGTAATGAAATCACCATTCATGCCGCGTAAAATAATTTTGCGGAAATAGCGACCCTTTGCGGCATATTCCAGCGCCGCACCGGCTTCTTTGGCGAAAGCTTCAGTCTGATCCAGCAAATGGTTGATATCATGCATCAATTTATGAATATTGCCATTTCCCTCAATATTCAAAATACGTGCATCCATGCGCCCGCAAGCGGCTTCGCGCGCCACATGACGAATTCTTTCCACCAGATTGTTCGCCTGAACCGTCCGATATAAAGACAAGGATTGAAAAAACACGATCCCCAATCCAACAAGGCCCACAGAAACACCTTGTGTTACAAACAAATAAACCGTGGCAACAAGCGTCATTGTCAACGCGATCAGCGAATATCTTTCCGCCTTAGAGCGAGAGAATAAATTCATCGTATTCCATTCCTGCATCTGCAAGTTTTCCGATCAATAATTGATAAGCGGCGTTCATGCCGTCTTTTTTATTGGGATGACGTTGTTCTTCGCGTAGCAATTCTGCATAGAGAGGCTTAATTTTTTCCAAGGCATCACGATCGGGCACACGCCGACTGGAATGATATCCCCTGAGCGTTTTTCCATCTTCTTCAAACGTTGGTGTCACATGGGCAAGAACCCAATAATGATCACCATGTTTGGTTCGGTTCATCACATAGGCAAAAAGTTCTTTTCCTTGTGAAATCGTATCCCACAAAAGCTTAAAGACACATCGGGGCATATCCGGATGACGGATCACGCTATGAGGCTGCCCTAACATTTCTTTTTCCGTGTAATCAGCAACCGTTAGAAATGTCTGGTTGGTATATACAATCCGACCTTTCATATCCGTTTTGCTCACGATAATTTCGTCTTCCTTAAAGGTGCGCTCGACACCTGTTAAAGCTTCGGATAGACCGCCCATCAGATACTCCGTTCAAGACCTATACAAAAATATAATATACTTACAGGGTAGGTTATATTCTTTAACAATCCCTTATTCCAGTTGTTTGTTGTAAATTACATTAACTCTAATCAATTTAAAATAATGGATAAGTTACAATGACTTTTGCAATACAACAAAGAGATGTCTTACCACTATTTCCTCAAGTTGGATGTAGTTTAAGAATAATTTTAAAGACAATTGTATGTGACTGTTTTCATGATCATTAATATTTAAATTTTTTTGCGCACATATTTTGTTATATATTTATGGCAGCTTTATCTGACAGACGTAATCAAGTGAATAAAATAAAAAAATCACACTTCAAATGAGACTTTATGTCTCAACAAATCCTAAATTCTTACTCTTTAATGAAAAACAAAAAATTAAATCAATTGCAAGTTATGCTTCACTTGCGAATCATGCATATCAATAAATTTTCCCCTGTAAAAAGTTATTAAAAAACTTATATGATGTAGATAAGTAATTTCGAAATTCAGAAACAGGGAATGTAAAATGAGCGATCATGTCTACAAAAAAGTCGAAATTGTTGGTTCCTCAAAAGACAGTATCGAAGACGCCATCGACACCGCACTGGCCAAAGCCTCCAAAAGCATCAAGAATATGGACTGGTTCGAAGTCAAGGAAACCCGTGGACATATTACCGATGGTAAAGTCGGTCATTATCAGGTTGTCCTTAAGGTTGGTTTTAGACTGGAATAATGTGCAAACCTGGAACGCTCTAAACCCCGGTGTAATCATTCGTCACGTTCGGTGATATCCGAAGGCGAATTTGTTTTTCGGTTTCCACGATTGCAAACAGCGCGAAGCCAACACCAACAATCAGCATTCCATCCAAAAACAGGATAGGTTCTGTAGAAAATACCGCCTGTAAAAGCGGTAAATAGGTAACGGCGAACTGCGCCACGGCGACAACAAGAACCACTGCCCAGACGATCTTGGTTCCACGCACCGCCTTCCATGTAAGCGAGGTACCGTAGATATTGCGGATAAAGAACAGGTGGAATATTTCCATAACAACCAGCGTGTTAAGGGCAATGGTACGGGCAAGTTCGACCGAATATCCCCGTTCAACGGCATAATGATACATGCCGAATACACCGCAAAGAAACAGCGTTGAGACCAATATAATGTGCCAAACAAGCCCACTGGTGAGCAACGGTTCATCGCGACGGCGCGGCGGACGGCGCATGGTGCTTTCTTCTGTCGGTTCAAACGCAAGCGCAATCCCCAATGTGATGGCGGTAATGAGATTGACCCAGAGAATTTGAACAGGTGTAATCGGCAACGTCATTCCCGCCAGTAACGCCACAATAATCGTCATCGCTTCGCCCGCATTGGTGGGAAGCGTCCAGCTGATAACCTTCTTAATATTGTCGTAAACGGTGCGACCTTCACGCACGGCGGCCGCAATAGAAACAAAATTATCGTCGGCCAGCACCAGTTCCGCCGCTTCCTTTGCCGCCTCGCTCCCCTTCATCCCCATAGCGATCCCCGCATCGGCACGCTTCAGGGCAGGTGCATCATTCACACCGTCCCCGGTCATCGCCACGGTCATCCCATGCGATTGCAATGCCATAACCAGGCGCAGTTTATGTTCCGGGCTGGTCCGGGCAAAGATGTCACAATCCAGAACAGCCTGACGCAACACAGCCTCATCCATATCGTCAAGATCATTACCAGTCAGAACTTTTTCCGAATTTTTCAGTCCGATTTTTTGACCAATCGCAGCCGCTGTTTTCGCATGGTCACCGGTAATCATTTTTACCCGAATCCCGGCACTATGACACTCTTTGACAGCGGCGATAGCCTCCGTACGGGGCGGATCAATCATTCCCGTCATGCCAATCAGCGTGAGCGTCCCGTCCACATCCTTATGTTCCAGCACCGTATGTTCTGACGGCACCGCTTTCACGGCAAAGGTCAGAACACGTTGTCCCAAGGCGGCAATGGCTTCGGCTTCTCCATGCCAATAATCCATATCCAGCGGTTCTAACCCACCGGTCATGCTGCGTTGATCCTGACACATGGCGAGGATCTGTTCCGGCGCACCTTTCACAAATATGAAGGCATGATGTTCATGGTTATGATTCAATGTCGCCATAAAGCGGTGCTTGGCATCAAACGGAATGGCATCGGTGCGGGTCCATACGGCCTGCGTTTTGCGGGCATCGACATCCATTTTCCCGGCGAAAGCAAGAAGCGCACCTTCCATTGGGTCGCCTTCCACCGTCCATACGCCATCATGTTCGCGCAGGAACGCATCGTTACAGAGTGCTGCGGCCCGTGCAAGCTCCTCCAACACAGCATGTTCAGACGGTGCAACCTGTGTTTCTTCCAGCCGAAGCAACCCTTTGGGCGCATACCCATCACCTTCCAGCGCAAACAGATGCTTGCCGGTGAGGACGGAAGCCACCATCATCTCGTTACGTGTAAGTGTCCCGGTTTTGTCTGTGCAGATCACAGATACCGCCCCCAATGTTTCAATTGCGGGCAAACGCCGCACAATGGCGTTGCGGCGCGCCATTGCCTGCACACCAATCGCCAGTGTAATAGTCAGAACAGCAGGTAAACCTTCGGGAATCGCCGCGACAGCCAACCCGACCACCGCCATAAACATCTCTGTAAATTCGTAGTGACCGACAAAAGATCCGTAAACCAGCAACAACGCAGCAATCAATAAAATCAAAAGGGTCAACCATTTGGCAAAGACCCCCATCTGTGCAACCAGCGGCGTGGTCAGCGTCTCAACTTCTGAAAGCAGGCCACTGATGCGCCCGATCTCGGTCAGGCTACCGGTGCCGACAACAACCCCACGCCCCTGACCAGCCGTTACCAAAGTACCGGAAAAGGCCATACAAGAACGATCCCCCAGGGCAACATCCCCGCGAACCGGATTTGTCTGTTTATCGACAGGTACGGACTCACCGGTCAGAATTGACTCCTGTACCGACAAGCCATGTGCGCTCAAAAGTCGGAGATCAGCAGGCACTTTATCCCCTGCTTCAAGTAAGACAACATCACCGGGAACAAGCGTATCCCCTTCAATACTATACCTTTCCCCTTCACGCAGCACATTGGCACGAGGCGCCAGCATATAGCGGATTGCATCCATCGCCTTTTCCGCTTTGCCTTCCTGAATGAAACCGATGACGGCGTTGGCGACAACCACCGCCAGGATGACACCCATATCAATCCAGTGTTCGAACACGGCCGTAATCACAGCAGAACCAATCAGCACATAAATCAGAATATTGTGAAACTGCAGCAAAAACCGCATAAATCCACTGCGCCGGGCAGTTTCCGGTAGGCGGTTTGGTCCATATTTCACGAGCCGTTTTGTCGCTTCGTCATGCGACAGCCCACCCGTTGAAGCATCAAGACTTTCCAACAACTTTTCGGCAGATAACGCATGCCACGATTTTTGGTTCTGATCTGTATGCGGCTTTTCCATCATCTTTCCATCCGATCAATATACCCTCATCAATCAGGCATTGTCTCTGCATTGCGATTGCTGCTTTGCAGCATAAAATTGTAATCGGAGAAAGTAAATGGAAAAGGCCCTGACGACACCGCCGTCAGAGCCTTTTGCTTTCTTAGGGGCAGAACTTATTCTAAACTGGTTTAAAAGCTATAAGTAATGCCCATAAAACCGGAAAATTGATTTTCGTCCCCTTTGGTCTTTACCAGAACACTATCTGCGGCATCCCCCGTCAGCTTTGTATAATTGGCAGATACCCCAAACCCGATCTCTTCCGTAATTCCCCAGTTTAAGCCCACTTGTAAGCCAACAGATTTCAAACCACCTTCCGCATCATAGCGGGCATAGCCGGAACGTGTTGCTTGTTGCTGACTAATACCAAAATAACTTTGCATATAATCATCATCTGCAAAATTGGCTGAGGCTTGCGTTGACAATGAAACCGTCTCTGAAAGACCAAAAGTATAACCCACAGCAAGGTCCAGCATAGTCGCTTCAGTTTCATCACTGACATCTTGGGAAATCACAGCGCCCGCATTCCACCCCACGCCCTCTTGGGCAAAGGTAAACGCAATTTTCCCCAGGACATGACCATTGACATCGCCAAGACCGCGCAGGGCCTCATTGTCATCTTCATCACGACCACCTGAATAAACAACACCGGCATTCACCCGATACATACCTTCGGGGCGATATAGTCGTACCAGCCCCACATCAAGTCCGTCAAACAGGCTGAGTTCCGCACTTAAAAGACCTGCTTGTATCGCCATTTCGCTTTTGGGTTCGATTTTGTCCATCTCCCAACCGACACTGGCAATGGGAACAACGCGCAATTCCCCATCATTTGAACCTTCATATTCCGCTGAATAAGCAACACCAAGGCCAGCTGTTGCAGAATATTCCCCTGCAAAAGCCGTGTTTATGCCGTTCATTGAAAGGAAAAAAAGACTCGCTGGAAGAACAATCGACTTATACGTCTTCTTCATCATCATTTACAAATTCCAATATATCGCCCGGTTGGCAATCTAAAGCTTGGCAAATTGCTTCCAACGTACTGAACCTGATGGCTTTCGCCTTTCCTGTTTTCAAAACAGACAGGTTCGCATTGGTTACCCCTACAATTTCAGACAGTTCACCCAGCTTCATTTTTCGTTTTGCCAACATGACATCCAGATTTACAACAATCCCCAATTGAGTGTTCCTTGCCCAAACCCATTCTTTAAATGGTCAATTCCAATTCTTCTTTCTGCTCCAGCGAAATTTCCATAATTCGCGTGATCAAAAAGCACAGCACACCGAATGCCAAAAGCGATATTTCCAGCGTATCCAGGATCAGCATAATCCCGATGTCGGGGAACTTATCATAGATACCGCGCACCCAAAAATAGATTAAAAGGGCTGGATTTCCAAGCGTTTCGACACCGGATAAAACAATTAAGCTGACAGAGAACCGTTTAAAACAGATTATTGTCTCGTGCGCAAAAATCACCCCTTGATCAAAAAGATTGCACATCTTGATCAACTGAAATAATCCCCAGAGCAAAACAAAAATCGGAATGAATACAATCAGGCCAATAAATATCTGATCCATATTTTCAAAGGCAGAAATACTTCGCTTCCATATCTCGCCATCAAATTTGAGATAAACATCCTGGTCGGTCAAAAACAGACTTACACCCTCAACGATCTGCAAGATCATAACGGAGATAATTAACCATCTTAAAATCAGGACCAGCCTTGTTAATTTCACTTCATTCATTACACGCAAACCACCTATACCCTTGCCCCGGCTACAACTGCCAGATCCAGTCCATTAATTTTACTTTGAAATAATATGTGTACGCACCTTGCAGCACCAAAAGAAGGACAGCAAAAAGCGCCACATGAAAAACTGATTTTCGAACCGACATCCTCTTACCTCCAACTGGGACCAATATGAGGATAGGTATCAGCACGCCTTTTGATAGTCAATATTTTTTTATCGTTTTTCGATATATTTTTATTGTTTAAAGTTTTATTACAGTCAAATAAGGCATAAAAATTGATTTTACACCTGTTCCCTTAAAAGCCACAAACAAATAGGTAGTACCAATAACTCAAATATGGTGGACATCCCTTCGTGAACATGCCATGCCTTTTTCCTTCACATTTAAAATAGAGGATAGGTGACGCACATCATGTTCGTTACAGACAAACACCCGCAGGATTTACAGCGTTTTTTGGATAAACTGGGTACGCGCCTGCAAAAAACGCCACAAAAAGGCTCGGTTGCCGACTATATTCCCGAATTGGCCCGCGTGGACCCCAATCAATTTGCCCTCAGCATTTGTTTTAATGACGGACGGCAATTCAGCACGGGGAATTCCACCACCAAATTTTCCATTCAAAGCATCTCCAAAGTCTTTACCCTTGCCATTGCCTTGGGGCGGTTGGGCGATAAACTGTGGCAACGTGTGCGCAAGGAACCATCGGGCAATCCGTTCAATTCCATCATTCAACTGGAAACAGAACAGGGGATTCCCCGCAATCCCTTCATTAACGCCGGGGCCATTGTCACCACCGACAGTATCCTGAGCGGCAGCACCCCCAAAGAAGCCTTGGCGGAAATCCTGATGTTTGTACGCGCGGCGGCCTCAGATGACGATATCTATATTAACGAAGCCGTGGCGAAATCTGAAAACCAGACCGGACACCGCAATTACTCCCTCGCCCATTTTATGAAATCTATGGGGAATATTGAAAATGATTGTGATTGCACATTGGGCACGTACTTTCACCAATGCGCCATTGAAATGAGTTGTGAACAACTGGCCCGCGCCGGGCGTTTTCTCAGTGGCGGTGCTGATAAACATCACATGATCGACAAACAAAGGGTGCGTTCCATCAATTCATTAATGATGACCTGCGGCCATTACGATGGATCGGGCGAATTCGCCTATCGTGTCGGTATTCCCGGTAAAAGCGGTGTCGGGGGCGGCATTCTCGCCATCGTGCCCAATCAGGCCTCTATCGCCGTCTGGTCCCCGGGCCTTGATTCATGCGGAAACTCCCTGCTCGGCACCCAAGCCCTGGAAGACCTCTCCACCCACTACAACTGGTCCGTTTTCGGCGGCCCAGCCTGAATGTTTTTTTCGTGCGAAGTCGCTATGACTGAGTATTGAAGAAACTAGATCGTTGCCGGAATATTGCCTGCAATGGGATGGTCAGCATATAAAAATCACATTGTAGCCCAACGAACTTCTAAGATTGCTTTGTATCACAGATAATTCCTAATCAAGCTCTAAAGACTATTCCTTTTGAGCTTCCTCCTCATTGCTCTAGCCTTATAAAAGATTGGTTGAGTGCGAACGTATTTCAGGCACTAGACGCAATTTTTTTGTCATTACCTTTATCCCCCAAACCTGTAAACCAATGCTCCTAATGCAACTAAACCTACTATCAGCGGAAATAACCATTCCAGCAATAGCCATCGCCAAGACTGTATTTGAACAAAACTGAAAAAGCTCTTTCCGAATTGCTGCAATCCAGCTTCCATTGTGTCCAAATTTGTTAACTCTGTTTCAATGCGCTTAAGTCGCTCAGAAATATTCTTAAGATTCTGATCTTCTTTATCTTCAAATTCTTCAACAAATTTCTTGAGCTTAGTCGTTGTTCCGCACAATGTGTCTTTGTGTTGATCAAACCATGTAAAGAGGGTCGATTGTCGAATATCATCCAGTGCGATTTCATTAATTCTCATACCACCATCAGTCTTCCCCATTCTTACTCCAATTTCGCGCATCTTCATTTTCATACCAGTAGCACGCAATCGATACTCACGAATATAATCAAGGCTATTCCATAAGAAATGCAGGATAAAATATGATAAAAATAGGCCAAACGCGATATCAATATGACATTGGGTAAGCCCTTCTAGCTTCACTCCTAGAAACGTACTGTCCTTAGCTACCTTCAAGTCACCTAACTTGTAAAACAAGGCAAGTATGGCTACTGCTAATAAGTTGCGCCTGATTTTAATGGTATTTTCCGGAAAATCATCCATGAACGGAGAGAGCAAAGATGCCTCTGCTTTAGCTTTTCTCTCTTCCTTTGTCATCGTTCTCCCTTTACTCAATTGTAAGATACTTTGATCATCATTGGACAACCCAAGTATAAAAAGAATCACTTTAAACAATCTTTAATTATAAAAATAGTTTTCAGTTTAAATTTATAAGATTTTAGACTAAATAAAAGCGAACAATACGAGACTCCCCAGTCTTTACATGTAACCTCACATATCTTTTAAACCTTCATTTCCTGCCATTGTTGAAAGCCTGCATCGTGTCTGAACAAATGCCAAATCCTAGCAATACTCCCCAAAAAACGGGAAAGGTAGACCGCAGGCTGTCCGTGGCACCGATGATGGAGTGGACGGATCGTCATCAGCGGGTCTTTATGCGGGGGTTGACCAAGCAAACGTTACTTTATACGGAAATGGTTGTCGCACCGGCGATTATTTTCAGCAAGGATGGGCCCGGGCGTTTTTTGGATTACAGCGATATTGAGCATCCCATTGCCTTGCAACTGGGCGGTAGTGATCCGGCGCAGTTGGCGCAATGTTGTAAAATCGCAAAAGAATGGGGTTATGACGAGTTTAATTTGAACGTTGGCTGCCCCAGTGATCGGGTCAGTGCCGGGCGATTTGGTGCCTGTTTGATGGCAGAACCTGATTTGGTGGCTGATTGTATCAAGGCGATGCAGGATGCCAGTGATATTCCCGTCACTATCAAACATCGGATCGGCATTGATGATCTGGATAGTTATGAATTGCTCTGTACCTTTATTGAGCGGGTGGCGCAAACCGGGTGCGAAACCTTTATCATTCATGCGCGCAAGGCATGGCTGAAAGGGTTAAGCCCCAAACAAAACCGGGAGATCCCGCCCCTGCGCCACGATATCGTGCATATGGTCAAAAAAGATTTCCCACATCTTGAGATTATCCTCAACGGTGGCATTCAAACGGTTGAAGAAGCCGCCAGCCATCTGGACAAAGTTGATGGCGTGATGATTGGACGCGCGGCTTATGAAACGCCCTATATCATGGCAAATGCCGACCAGTTGATTTACGGCGACACACGCCCTGTGATCACTCGTGAAGAGGCCCTTGCTGCCTTTCTGCCTTATGTCGATGACAAGGTTGCCAATGACGTCTATGTCCGGCATATGGCGAAGCATCTGTTTGGCCTGTTCCAAGGGGAACGCGGGGCCAAAGCATGGCGGCGTTACCTGAGTGAACATATGTTCCACCCCCAAGCCAACGGCGATGTCATTCGCCAAGCCGCCCGGTTGATTGAATAAGCCGGCTTTCCACTTGAAATGATTCTAAAATGCAGGCAATATGTGCCAAAAATTTTAGAAAGAACTACTCGTGCCCAAAAAAATCGACTGGAATGAGAAACTCAGTACCGAGATTCTCAGCCTCGATGAACAACACGTCGCGCTTTTCCAGTTGTTCAACGAGTTTATTGACGCGATGGAAACAGGTTCATCGCAAACTGTTCTCGTTGAACAGTACACACACATCATAAGCGAAACACTTAAACATTTTGCTTATGAAGAACAGATTATGAAAAATATCGGCTTCCCGGAATATAGTGCCCACAAAGAACATCACGAAATTCTGCGCCAAGATGCTGATTTGATCCTCACGGATTTGCAAGACGGAAAGGACGGTGCTGAGCTCTCACCGTCCGTCAATTTCCTGCGGGCCCTGATCGTCAAACATATGATCGAAAAAGACTTAAAAATCCGCGATTACATCAAGCAAGGCACTTTGTAACCCTTAAAGACGATTACTTCTTGCAATAAAAATCCGCGATATAAGGGAATTCATTTTTCCCGGACCACTGTGCGAGTTCAAGTGGGTTTTGGCCTTGTGCAATTTGCTTGGTCGGCAATACCGCAACGATATCTTTCTCGCAATTTACCAGCACCGTCATATTCAATGTTTCCTGATGTTCCTGCATCATAACGGTTGCCCCCATGATGATTTCAGGATGTTCTTCGTTGGTACGTGTTTGCGTGGTATCAGCTGCAATAAAATGTGAAACGCGCGGCACCAGATAGGTCCACGGTTCAAAGATGGAAGAGAAACGATATTCTTTTAACACAACAACTTCGGGCGGAAAGGCCGCCGCCGTGCGATCCCCCCATGTGTAGCGCATGTAAGCGTTGAAAGTGAGTAAGGAAATCCCGGCCAACATCGGTAAAACAAACTTGGGCAGATCAACACGTAAATAACGCGAAATCGCCCAAACAGGCCCACAAACAACCGCAACCAAACAAAGCGCAATAATAATATCCCACATAGGAAAAATCTTTTCTCGTTCTTAAAAAACTAGGTCTGAGAAAATGCGCAGAAAGTAGAAAAAACTCAAGCTTTTCCTATCAAATTCGCTACTTTTTCAACGATTTTTGAACATAAGTTCACGTAGCATCAATTTTTCACCCTTCGCCGCCTTATGCGCGGCTTGGGCAAGGAACAATTCACCGGAGGCAACCGCGTCCACCAAAGCGTTATGTGCCCTGTAACGTGGCAAATTATACGTTTCGCGCGCCTTCGCCAGCCTGAGAACACCGCCATCAATCGGCTGGTTGCGTTGTAAGCGGTTGCGTTTTTCAAGCTCAAGCGTATCCACCGCCCGTGTCAAAAGCGGATATCCATAGAGCCGTTCACACGCAATATTCAGAAAACCCAGTTCAATCGGTGCATGATGGGCCAGCAGAACCCGCCCGGATAAAGCCATCAATACATGCGGTAAAACATTTTCCAGTGGCTCGGCCTCGGCCAGACGGTCATCCGTCAGGCCATGCACAACAACCGAATTTTCCGGTAAATCTCCTGACGGGCGAACCAAATAATGTGCAGATTCAGATAACACAACATTTTGATCGACAATAGGCGCAAAACCAATACTGAGGATTTCATCGGTATGCGGGTTTAATCCGGTCAGTTCCAGATCAATGCACAGATATTCCAGTTCCCGGTAATCAGTCTCCGGCCAAGGGATCGGTTTTCGATAAAATTGTTTCATCGGCCCTTCCGGCATCTTGAGCAGATACCATTCACGACGCAGGTCCGGGCCGAATATTCTTTTCCACATAACAGTCGTCTCTTAGAGCAAATCCCGAGCAGGTTATCTCAACCTGCACCGATGCATTCGCATTAAATTAAAATGTTCTAGGTATAGGCAGAAGCTAAAGCCGACTGCATGGTTTTCACCACATTGAAAGCATCCTTTAGATGGTTGCGTTCAAAATGCGACATATCATCCGGTGGCATAAAGTTATCCGCTTTTTGCGAATTGCGGATTTGTCTGGCTTGGTGGCGCAAACGCGTAATACTAATGAATTCCAGCGCATCCAACAAATCATTTGCACCCGCTTGACTGATGATTTTCTTTTCAACAGCCGCTTTCAAGCGATCTTCGGTATTTACCTCGCTCAATCCCGCATCCAACGCATAGGTCCGTGCAAGATCAATAATCGGCACGACCCCATTGTGTTTGAGATCGAATGTGTGATCATTTTCCCCCCCGCGAATAAGGACAAAATTCTTGAAAAAGCCAAGCGGCGGTTGGTGTGTCAAAGCGTTGCCCGCCATGAAAGACAGGAAAATACGATTGCCGGTGGCTTTTTTCAGAACGAATTCACGCAAATTCGTATAGAGGCTTTCATCCCCATAAATACTGCGCATATCGAAAAAGACACTCGACAGCATCAGGGCTTCGGGTTCCGGTGTATCGATCCACTTGGCGAAATATTTTTTCCACTGCGATAAAGGTTGGCGCCATTTATCATTGGTCGCCATCACGTCCCCGGGACAATAGATATACCCACAATCATTTAAGCCATCACTGACGAATTTCGAAAGATTGCGGAAATACTCCCCATGTTGGGCTTCGTCGTAGCTGTCATGCAAGATCAGTCCGTTATCCTGATCGGACAACGCCGTCTGTTCATGGCGTGCCTCGGAACCGACAACAATCCACGAATAAGGTATAGGTGGTTCGCCGAATTTCTCTTCTGCCAGTTGCAACAAGCGTGTGGCGATTGCATCGGTAACGGTTGAGACCACATGGCCAATGTTATGGGCACTCGCCCCGGTATCCACCAAATTCATCACCATTGCCGGAACCTGTTTCACAACCTCGCGCAAGCCGGCAATACTGTTGCGTTTATAAATATCGCCCACCAGATAAACCATCGACGTCGTTTGTTTTTGAATAATATTTGTCGTGGTGACAACGCCCGCAACCTCACCATTATCAATAATCGGCAAATGGCGAATATTGCTCCGCGACATCGTCAGCAAGGCATCAAAAAGATAATCATCGGCCTGAATGAAAATCGGATCGGTTGTCATAATTTCAGACAAGGGGTGATCGTAGGCAATACCCTTGGCGACCACCCGGTTGCGTAAATCCTTGTCCGTAACGATCCCGATCAATTTCCCGCCATCCGTTACCAGAAGGCAGGAAACCCCCTCTTTGGACATTTGCTGGGCGGCCTGTTGGATGGTCACATCGGCAGATGTTGTCACCGGGGCGCGTTTCAACATGTCGCGGACCTTTGCCGACATCAACCCCATGCCGTTTTCACCACCTGTTTCCGCCAATTCACGTGCAGAACGCAAACGATCCCCCCCCATCGGGGAGAAAAAGAATGCGAATTGCGGATAGGCTTCACGCAAGCGGTCAAATTCCGTTACCGGCATCAAATACAGCAGGCTGTCCTCAATCGCTTCACAGCGGTTTACCGCAATGCCACCGCGCAAAATCGCGCGTACACCAAAACATTCCCCTTCCGACAAACGCGCAAGCAGATTGCCTTCCGGGTCCAATGTTTCAACGGCGCCTGTGCGCACAACCCACAAGAATTTATTCTCTTCACCCGGTTCGAACAAAACAGTTCCCCGTCGGGCATAACGAACCTCAATGCTTTTCGGCAGTTTTTCCAACGCCTCTTGCGGCAACAGATCAAAAGGATGATGTTGTTTTAAAAAATCCCGGATCTCAATAAGTTCAATGTCCATATAGCGCCCCCTACAACATGGAAATAATACCAAATTTCATACGGTCTGGTATGAGTTTGTTGTAGATTGAATTCTTTCCAACCATTCGTCAAGCTATACCCTATCGGATCGGATATGCATTTTATGAATACGGAGAATAAAAATAAAAAACGGGCCCTGCCAACAGCAGAGCCCGTCTTAAATTGTGGTCTATTCAGACAACTAAAATAAAATCTTAGTGGTCTTGAGCAGCACCCGCACCTTTCGGGATACGAATGTCTTCAACCATGTGCTCGATTTCTTCCGGAACCGGCTCAGTCATGTTCATTACGATGAACGCAACCGCAAAGTTCAGGATTGCACCAACTGTACCGAAGGCTTCCGGAGAAATCCCGAACAGGTGGTTCGCAGGCGTGTTCGCCAGCATGTTTGTGCCTGGAATAAAGAACCAACCTTTGAATGTAAAGATATATACCAAGGTGGAAACGATACCCGTTGTCATACCGGCAATAGCGCCTTTGTTGTTCATCTTCTTGGAGAAGATACCCATCATCAGAACCGGGAAGATGGAAGATGCCGCCAGACCGAAGGCAAGTGCCACGGTTTGTGCCGCAAAGCCCGGAGGATTCATACCCAGATAACCGGCCAGCAAGATCGCAGCAGCCATCGCAAGACGCGCAGCCAACAGTTCTTGTTTTTCAGAAATTTCAGGCATGAAGGTAGACTTCAGCAAGTCGTGAGAAACGGCAGAAGAAATTGCCAGCAACAAACCAGCCGCTGTGGACAGGGCCGCAGCCAAACCACCGGCAGCAACAAGGGCAATGACCCAGTTCGGGAGTTGCGCAACTTCCGGGTTCGCCAGAACCATGATGTCGCGGTCAACCTTAACCATTTCGTTGCCTTTCCAGCCCCAAGCTTCGGCTTTCGCAGCAAATTCCTTGTTTTTGTCGTTGTAGTACTGGATTTTGCCGTCGCCGTTTTTGTCTTCAAACTTCAACAAGCCAGTGGCTTCCCAGTTTTTAAACCAATCCGGACGTTCAGCATAGACCAAGTTACCGTCAGGCGATCCAACTTCACCAGTTTGAATAGCGTTCATCAGGTTCAAGCGAGCCATAGCACCAACCGCCGGAGCTGTTGTGTAAAGCAACGCAATGAAGACCAATGCCCAACCAGCAGACGCACGCGCATCACGGACTTTCGGTACTGTGAAGAAACGAATGATAACGTGCGGCAGACCCGCTGTACCGATCATCAGGGAGAACGTGTAGAAGATGATATTCATCGTTCCACCCTTCTGCGCGGTATATTCCGCAAAGCCCAAATCAGTGATAACCTGGTTCAGCTTCGCCAACATCGGTGTGCCGTCTTCCGTACCGGAGAACAGACCGACTTGCGGCAGCGGAGAGCCCGTCAGGTTCAAAGAAATAAACACAGCCGGTACAGTGTAAGCGGAAATCAAAACGCAGTACTGAGCGATCTGAGTGTATGTCACACCCTTCATACCGCCGAGAATAGCGTAAACCGCAACGATTGCCATACCGATCCACAGGCCAGTTACGAAATCCACTTCCAGGAAGCGGGAGAACGCAACACCAATACCTTTAACCTGACCGATAACGTACGTAACAGATGCCACGATCAAGCAAACAACCGCCGTTACACGGGCAGAGGTAGAATAGAAACGGTCGCCCACGAATTCCGGCACCGTATATTTGCCGAATTTACGCAGGTACGGTGCCAGCAACAGGGCCAAAAGCACATAACCGCCTGTCCAGCCCATCAGGAAGATGGACGCATCATAACCCATGAACGAGATCAAACCCGCCATGGAAATAAAGGAAGCCGCAGACATCCAGTCTGCCGCCGTGGCCATACCGTTGGCCACCGGGTGTACACCGCGACCCGCAGCATAAAATTCACCCGTTGTGCCAGCCTTGGCCCAAATTGCGATACCAAAGTAGAGCGCAAAAGAGCCGCCCACAAAGATATACGTAAGAGTTGTAAGATCCATTTAAGTCATTCCCCAGACGATTATTAGTCTTCGCGTACGCCGAAATCAGCGTCAATTTGAGCCATTTTCTTGGCGTAGATCGCAATCAAAGCCAAGAAGACGAAAATTGACCCTTGTTGTGCAAACCAGAAACCCAGTCCAACACCACCAAACGGTACCATAGCATCCAGCGCATCACGCAGGAGAATACCAAAGCCATAAGAGCAGATTGCCCAAACAACAAGCAGCCAAGTCACGAGACGAATATTAGCCGCCCAATAACCTTGTCCATCATGTGTACTCATTTAAAAAAAGCCTCCCCTACAGATCGAGAGTGTCCGCCACATGGAAAGCAGCGGTTTATTGTTACAAAAAATTATTTTACGACAACTTTGTTACAAAGTAAGCGCCGTAACCCGCAATTTTGTACCTTAGAAAAACACCTCCGGTCCAGTCATCAATGCAAAAAAAATTGAGAAATCTTAAAATATTGTACGGTAATGAAACAACTTTTTGCAAATGCGAAGAAGTATTCTAATTTTAGAAATTTCCACAAACTCTATAGTTTCCGCCGAGATTGATCAAAGTCAATTAAAAAGCAGAGGAACTCTCACGTTTCTGGTATTACCGACTATTTTTTTTGCATTGTGCAGCGCAATATGCGTTTTTTTCATGCCTGATTTCCGAATCTCGCATAGCTTTCACATCAGAATCTTTGCGAAACCACGGAAACCTGCGTTATCTGGAACGAAAAAACGGTCAAACCTGAATTGGATTTGACCGCTTTTTAAGCAATTTAAAATCGATTCCATCATAATGATACAATCTAAAAGGATTTTTATTCCTCCGTTCCTGCATCCCGAACAGTCTCAAGGAAGCTGCGAACCTCTCCATCCAGACCGGCAATGGCATTGCTCATATCCGAAATAGAGACTTGTAAATCTTTTGCTTGTTCACCTGTTCTCATCGCCCCTTCACGCACCATGGAAATGGTTTGGGTAACCTCTGCTGCACCTGCCGCCGCTTGCTGCACGTTATGAGAAATCTCCTGCGTGGCGGCACCTTGTTCTTCAACTGCTGAGGCAATCGTCGCCGCGATTTCATTCACATTCAAAACCGTGGAAGATACCGTTTGGATAGCCACGGCCGTCCCTCGGGTCTCGGTCTGAATAGAGGCAACCTGTTGGGAAATTTCATCCGTTGCAAGCGCCGTTTGGTTTGCAAGATTTTTCACTTCGGTTGCCACGACGGCAAACCCTTTACCGGCATCTCCTGCACGGGCCGCTTCAATCGTTGCGTTCAGGGCGAGCAGATTGGTCTGGGCTGCAATATCTGTAATCAAACTCACAACTTCGCCAATTTTTTCAGCCGCCGTCGACAAGCGTAAAACCATTTCATTTGCACGTTTAGACTCATCAACAGCTTCTTGTGTTGTCGAAGAGGACAATTGCACCTGAGAACTAATTTCATTGATAGAGGCGGAGAGTTCCTCCGCCGCAGAGGCCACAGCATGCGCGTTCGAAGAAGACTCTTCCGCACTGGCTGCCACAAGAACCGCCTGCTCCATAGATTGATCAGATGTATCCGACATTTCTTCTGAATCGTTTTTAATCCGCGTCGCCGCCGCATTGATCAGCGCGATGGTCTTGCCCAATGTTTCCTCAAGGTCTGCCGCCATTTTTGCCCGTTCTTCGGCCCGTTGCTGACTGGCCTCGCGTAACGCGCGTTGCTGGGCTGCCTCCATTTCCTGCATTTTTTTGGCATCATCGCGGAACACTTCCAAGGCCGTATTGATCTCGCCAATTTCATCCTTACGACGTCGCCCTGTGACAGTCACTTCGAAATTGCCATTTTTTAATTCGTGGATAATACCAACAGAGTTTTGAAGTGGTTTTCTAATAATAAGCTGCCCCAGAAACAGTAGAGAAACGCATAAAACAATCACCAGAACAACGGCGATCACAATCATATTTAACGCGATCCTGTCGGCACTTGCCGTCAAAGTTTCAGTCGGGATCTCCACCTCAATATACCACGGAGTCTTCACATCCATAATCGGAATGGGCAAAAACAAATGGTGTGCCGACCCGATTTCTTCAATCACAACATCTGTACCTGTCATTTTCTTTACAGCCGCAACCTGTTTGGCATCTTTATCATCCAGATCTTTACCCACTTTTGCTTTATCCGGGTGGGCGACCCATTTCATCTTGTTTGAAATCACAGAAACACGCCCGGTTCCCATGGGTTGTAATTTCGCAAACTCAGCTGCCATGTCGTTGACAGCCATATCCACCCCAATAACGCCAAGTACCTTGCCCTCGCCATCCTTCACTGGATACACAAAAGAGGGTAAAAGAATATCAACACCATCGATATTATACATGACAGGATCAACAACAAATGGCTTTCCTGTTTGAAAGGGAATGTTGTAATAATCCCCCGTCGGATCAGAGGGATCCACATCCAGACTGGTCAAATAGTAAGGCGTTACACCACCACCAAAATTATAAAAATAGGTGACATAGCGACCCGTCTTTACGTTATGCGGTTCTTTACCTTGATAATCCGCATCGCGCCCATCAAACGCATTTGGTTCGAACCCAGCCCAAGCCCCTGCAATTTCGGGATGCATTTTCATCGTATCTTCTAAAACAGCATCATAGGCAGAACGGTTATCAACCCCTGAGCGCCGCATCGCCATAAATGTTTTTTGCAATTCTTTCGCCACCAACATGGCGCTGTCCAATTGCAATTTTACATTTGCACTCTGCGTTCGACCAATATCTGCCGCATCGGCCAAAGCAAGATCCAATGTTGCTTTGGACGCTTGATTGGTTGCTATTGTAATCCCGACAATCAAACAAAAAGACACGATTAATGACGAAAGAGCGGCCATTTTCCCGCCCAAAGACAAGCGATCCCACATCACATAATATCCCCAGCTCTTAGATTTTAATTATAAAATTATTAAACCATCGAAACAAAGTTATCACAAGTAGAAAAAGCTCCACCTAAAAACCATCGAGTGACTATCACTGTATTTCAACTTTTTTCCTTTCTTTCCCCTTTCCTGTTTGGCGGCTTCATCGTATAAAAAGAATTCAGGGGCATTCGTCATAAAAAAACAAATCACGGACCGGAGCGTAAATACAAAGTGGCATCAAACCATATGCAGCATAGAAAGAAGCGTAAAAAAGCGCAGGATGTACAGAATTCTGCCCTAATGCCTCTTTATGCCGCGTTGGATTTAGGCACCAATAACTGTCGGATGCTGATTGCACGGCGCACCCGCCAAGGATTTCGGGTTGTAGATTCTTTTTCACGCATCACCCGACTGGGTGAAGATGTGGCCCAAAGCGGCCGTTTGTCCGAAGACGCAATGGAACGGACTGTCAAAGCCTTGTTGGTCTGTGCCAAAAAAATTCAAAACCGCAATGTCACTTTTGTACGCTCTGTTGCAACAGAAGCTTGTCGGCGTGCAGAAAACACCCTTGATTTTCTCAATCGCGTTGCGGAAGAAACCGGACTGGATCTGGAAGCCATAAACCCGGAAGAAGAAGCCAATCTCGCCCTTGCCGGATGTGCTTCTCTCCTCAGCCTTGAAAAGCCCAAAGCTCTCGTCTTTGACATCGGCGGCGGCAGTACGGAAATCATGTGGATTGAGCTGGACCGTCTGGGGGATCCACATGTGGTCGATGTGATCTCTCTGCCCATCGGGGTTGTGACAGTTTCCGAAGAATACGCCCACGCCGAAGAAGTCACACAAGAAAGCTATCAAGCCATTCAGGATCATGTCATAAAGGAACTGCGGGCCTTTAATGAACGCAACGCGATTTCACATGATGTGGCAAACGGCATGGTCCAAATGCTGGGAACCTCAGGCACAGTCACCACGCTTGGCGCCATTCATTTGAAACTGCCCCGTTATTTACGGTCCAAAGTTGATGGTATGAGCCTGCCGTTTGACGAAATCCATCGCGTGTCCCAGAAGTTGGCCGTGATGAAATGCGATGAACGCGCGGCACACCCCTGCATTGGGACCAGTCGCGCCGATTTGGTCATTGCCGGGTGTGCAATTTTGGAAGCCTTATGCAAACTTTGGCCTGTTGGGGAACTGACGATTGCAGACCGCGGCATTCGCGAAGGGATCTTACTTAATCTGATGCGCGCACAAGAATAGGCGCAAAAGCCCTTTATTTCTGTTATAAAGAAGATTATGTAAGAGACGCGAGCGGGTGATAATGCCCATCGACAACCCCAGACGACGTAAAGTGCCCCCATGTCCCAAAGCAAGAAGTGGAAAACCGTTCAAGCCAAACGCGATAAAACCGTGCGCGTTAAAACTGCGCGTGGACGCAAGCTTTCTTCCACACGCTGGCTGCAACGCCAACTCAATGACCCTTACGTTCAAGAAGCCCACCGCAAAGGTTATCGTTCCCGCGCGGCCTTTAAGCTGATTGAGCTGGATGACCGATTTGAATTTTTAAAACCCGGTCAAAAAGTCGTTGATCTGGGATGCGCGCCGGGTGGTTGGACACAAGTCGCCGCAGAACGTATTGATGCCGAAAAAAATCCGAACGGTCATGTCATTGGCATTGACTTGCAAGAAGTCGAAGAAATTCCCGGTGCAACCCTGCTGGTGGGTGACTTTATGGACAATGACGCCCCTGATCGGCTGAAAGAAGTCATCGGCGGGCCTGTCGATGTGGTCTTGAGCGATATGGCAGCCTCTGCCAGCGGACACCCGCAAACGGACCATATTCGGATTACAGCTTTGGTTGAGGCCGCAGCCTATTTCGCCGAAGAAGTCCTGAAACCAAACGGTTGGTTTGTGGCAAAAGTTTTGGCCGGTGGGGCCGATGCGGATTTGTTGAAACAGCTTAAACTGCAATTCCAAACGGTTCGCCACGCTAAACCGCCGGCAAGCCGCAAGGATTCATCAGAAACCTATTTGGTTGCCAGCGGTTTTCGCGGAAAGAACACCTTCAGCGACGCATCCTGATTATGGCCTAATTCCGGGCGAGATCGTCAACGCCTCGCGTAAAAGCCCCCAACCCCTGACTACGTAACGGAACAAAGGGTTTGGATTGTTGCGCGCAAATTCGTTTAATTTCACGCGTGGCTTCGTGACTGACGCATGTGACCGGAAACATGACGGCATCAGCCTGTGCAACAATGGACTGCAAACGCGCCTGACCATCATGCAAACCGCCGTCATGGTGCAAGAATTGCCCATTTTTCTTTTCTACATAGTCACGGAAGAACGCGGCTTGCTTGGTCTGCCCGCCGATATAGGCAATGCATCGACCACAAAGGTCTTCCCCGCCGGGGCAGCCTTGTTCTTTCATGCAGGCATTCTTTTCCAATGACAGGAGTTCCTGTTCCAATTCAAGAATACGTGCATCCTTAAATGAGAGTGCCGCACTGGTTTCTTTATACTTCAATTCCATTTCCAGCATGCGGGCCTGACTTAAATCGGCACGGTCCGTTTCCTGAAGAACCCGCGCGGTCAGACAATCAATTCGTTTTTCAAGGCGCGCGACAGAATGCCCTTCTTGTTCCGCCAATAACATCGCCTCAAGCTCATCACTGCGGCTGGCCTTGGCTTGCGCATCGGAAAGTTCCCGTTTTAAATTACCGATGAGATGGTCGCGCTTGTCGATGGCTTTGCGATGATTTTTATTGAGATCCTGCATATCATTTTGCATGACCGTAATCGTGGATTTTAAGTCTGCAATTTCACGATGATCAGCCCGATTACTGGCCCCTTCCAGATGCGACAACATATGAACCTCACCATAAACTTGCGCCAGCAATTCATGGGAACTCGCCTGATGGGTCATCACCGCCCAAAATGGTCCGGGGATATAGCCCCGTTCAAACGCATCCCGCCAAAGAGCTTCGACATCTTCCGATGTTTTTGCTTTGGCAAATGTTTTGATTGTGCGGGCGTATTTGCGTTCCAAAAACTTGTGCAAAACACGCCCGACCCCTTGGGAATAACGTGCATTGCCCACCATAAAGCCATGCAGTTTATAATCCGCACTTCGCCCATCGTAAGCCGGTGCCTTACATTTTTGCCCCAACTTGCGCAATTCATCATGCGAAATGCAGGTGCCAATCACCGAACAATGCCAATGAACATCCAATTCCCAAAGTTTACGGCGTTTGGGGATCATCTTTAGCTTCGTTTCGAGCATCAAATCGGGTTTATGCAAATCGCACATCGAAAACTCCATAACAGCATTTGGAAATCTTGGCTGTCGAATTGTCCGGGCCTTACATTTTGGGGAGAAGAAGAAACCAAAACACAAGGCCCGGACGATCGTTTCACAGCATCCCGTGCTCGGGACACTTAAAACGTTATTAATAATCATTATCATTTGCAAGAACTATTTTCGGTTTATTGAAAAAAAGTTTGCTGCGCTGCATGAATCTTGTGGAATGTTGGTAAGACCTGTGTATATATAACGCGCCAAATCCAGACACCCGATATCCATGGAGATGGCCGTGACTATTAAAGAAGCTTTGACCTTCGACGATGTATTGCTTATTCCCGCTGCATCAGACGTTTTGCCCGCCACAGCAAACACTTCCACAAACCTGACAAAAGGCATCAAGCTGAACATTCCGCTTGTCTCTGCTGCAATGGATACGGTCACGGAAAGCAGCATGGCGATTGCCATGGCCCAGTTTGGCGGCATCGGTGTCATTCATAAAAACCTTGAGATTCCCGAACAGGCTTCCGAAGTTCGCAAAGTCAAAAAATTCGAATCCGGTATGGTCGCCGATCCACTGACCTTCCCGCCGGATGCGAAACTTGCCGAAGTCATGGCAAAAAAAGAAGAAGTCAAATTTTCAGGTTTCCCGGTTGTTGAACGTGGCACAGGCAAACTGGTCGGGATTATTACCAACCGTGATATGCGTTTTGCCGAAAATCCCGATCAACCCATTTCGGAATTGATGACCAAGGAAAACCTCGTCACCGTCAAAGAGGGTGTCTCCGGTGAAGAAGCCAAACGCCTGCTTCATCAAAACCGAGTTGAAAAGCTGTTGGTTGTTGATGATAAATATCGCTGCATCGGTCTGGTGACCGTACAGGATATTGATAAGGCTGCGACACACCCCCTCGCCTGTAAAGATGAACATGGTCGCCTGCGCGTCGCCGCAGCAACCGGCACAGGCGACAGCGGTTGGGAACGTTCCGTTGCCCTGATCGACGCCGGTGTGGATGTTTTGGTTGTTGATACCGCCCACGGTCATTCCAAAGGGGTGATCGAACAGGTTGCCAAAATCAAAAAACATCATTCAAACGTTCAGGTGATCGGCGGCAACATTGCAACCGGTTCAGCAGCACAAGCCCTGATTGACGCCGGTGCAGATGCCGTCAAAGTCGGTATCGGTCCCGGTTCCATTTGTACAACCCGGATCGTTGCCGGTGTTGGTGTTCCACAATTAACCGCAATTATGAATGCGGTTGAAGTCGCTACAAAACACGGCGTGCCGGTTATTGCAGACGGTGGGATCAAACATTCCGGTGATATTGCCAAAGCCATTGCCGCCGGCGCAAGTTGTGTGATGGTGGGATCTATGCTCGCCGGTACGCACGAAGCACCGGGTGAAGTCTTCCTCTATCAAGGACGTTCGTACAAATCCTATCGCGGTATGGGGTCTATGGGTGCAATGGCGCGCGGTTCTGCAGACCGTTATTTCCAGGCCGATGTTAAAGACGACATGAAATTCGTCCCCGAAGGGATCGAAGGCCGCGTCCCTTACAAAGGCGAAGCATCTGCCATTGTTCACCAGATGGTTGGCGGTTTACGTTCCTCTATGGGCTATACCGGCAATGCAACCATAGAAGATATGCGCACCAAATGTGAGTTTAACCGCATTACAAACGCGGGCCTGCGCGAAAGCCACGTTCACGATGTCACCATCACACGTGAAGCGCCAAACTACAGCGGTTCAAAATAAGAATTAAGTGCATTCTAGTTGAAGACAGGCTAAAAAGTTTGCGATACTCTGAACCCCTGCATTTGATGCAGGGGTTCTCTTCTTTCAGAACGGATAAGAATAAATGAAACCGGCAGCGCGCATTCAATCGTCCATTGAACTGATGGACGAAATTCTCAAAGGCATAAAACCTGCCGACACCCTCATTGCCGATTACTTCAAAATCCGTCGTTATGCCGGTTCCAAAGACCGACGCGCCGTAAATACTCAAATTTACAACATCCTGCGCAACCGTGCCAAACTCGGTTGGCTTGCCCAAAAAACAGATTTGGAACCAAATGCAGAAAATCTGGTTTTTATGGATTGTGTACTCAACGATATGGATGTGAACGACCTGTTCAACGGGGAACAATATGCCCCGGCCAAACTGACAAAAGAACAAGTCGAGGCCCTGCCCGTTCTCGCCCAATTGGACCTTGCAAGCGCGCCCGACCCCATTCGTCTGGAATATCCAGACTGGATGGATAATGAATTACGGATTTCCTTGGGCGATGATTTTGAAACATGCCTTCAGGCACTCAATGCAGAAGCGCCGCTTGATCTGCGGATTAACAGCTTGCACCCTGACCATGACAAAGCTCAGGACTTGCTGAACAAACAAAATATCGACACAACGACGACAGATTTTTCCCCCTTGTGTCTGCGTTCTGCAAAAAAAGTCAAACTGGGCGGTGTTCAGGCCTACAAGGACGGTATCGTTGATATTCAGGATGAAGGATCCCAACTTATCGCCTTATTGAGCGGGGCCAAAGGCTGTGATCTGGTCATGGATTTTTGTGCCGGCGCAGGGGGCAAGACATTGGCCTTGGGCGCAGAAATGGCCAACAAAGGCCATCTATACGCTTTAGATATTTCATCAAAACGTCTTTATAAAATGCGTCGTCGGCTGGAACGTGCCGGGGTGACAAATGTCATCCTGCATCCCATACAAAATGAAACCGACCCGTGGTTAAAACAATTTGAAAATCGTGTAGATCGTCTGCTGATTGACGCCCCTTGTTCCGGGGTTGGTGCATGGCGACGTTCGCCGGAAAGCCGCTGGAAGATGACACCGGAATTACTGGCTGATCTGGAAGGACGCCAGCAGCGCATCTTGCAAAACGCGGCCCATTTGGTCAAAATTGGTGGGCGCATGATTTACGCCACCTGTTCTTTACTCAAACGAGAAAATGAAGATCAGATCAAACGTTTTCTCAATGAAAACAAAAACTTCAAACTCCTGCCCATTTCACAAGTCTGGGCGGAGACATTAACAACGCCCTGCCCGTTTGAGGGTGATTTCATGTCCATGCGCCCCGATCAACATCAAAGTGACGGATTTTTCTGCGCTGTGTTGGAGCGTCTGTAATGGAATTTCTCAGCTATGAAACACTCGGCCTGCTGTTTTGTGTGGCCTTAATCGCAGGCTGGATTGATTCTATCGCGGGCGGTGGCGGACTTATTGCCTTGCCTGCCTTGCTTGGGGCGGGCCTTTCCCCGGCGCAAGCCTTGGCCACCAACAAATTGCAAGGCAGCTTCGGTACCTTCGCCGCCACAATGAATTTTTATAAAAAGGGACACCTGAACCTTAAAGAAATCTGGCCGATGATCGTCATGACCTTCATCGGGGCCGCGTTGGGCACATTGGCGGTTCAAGCAATTGATGCGTCTTTGCTGATTGACGTCATTCCCTTTTTGCTTGTTGGCATGGGCTTTTATTTTTTACTTCAGCCACAAATCGGCACACAAGATCGCAAAGCACGGATCGGCGTTTGGGCCTACGGCTTGTTTTTCGGGTTTTCCATTGGCTTTTACGACGGTTTCTTTGGGCCCGGTACCGGGTCTTTCTTTGCCGTGGCTTTTATCACCATGATGGGGTTCAATATCTTAAAAGCCACGGCCCATACCAAAATTCTGAATTTCACCAGTAATATTGCGTCCCTGCTTTTTTTCATTTTGGGTGGGCAAATGGTCTGGGTGGTTGGTCTGGTCATGGCGATGGGGCAGTTGGTCGGGGGCTACCTTGGTTCGCATATGTCCATGAAACATGGTGGCAAAATTATCCGTCCCTTGTTGGTCGTTATCAGCTTTGCCATGACGATCAAACTGATATGGTCATCACCTGATCACATAATCCACCAATGGGTTGTGACTTTATTCAATCTGTAAAATCCGCTTCACTTCCTTCTGAGATGCTTCCAATATCTCGTCACTCAGGCTTTCGTCTTCTATCGCGCGCGCCAATGTAACCGACCCGACCATCAAGGATAAGGCCGTCAATCCATTTTCACGCGATGACTTGCCACCGATCAACCATCGCGAAAAACGATCCACCAAACGGCCAAGGACTTTGCGTGGCCCTGAACCAAAACGCGCCGCTTCTTGTGTCAAGGCTGTCAGCGGGCACCCCTGATCCGGGTAATCCCGATGCGTTTTTGAAATATAAAAATCCACGATCATCTGTCGCATGACTTTTTCGTCATTTATGCCTTCTTCTTTCAGTCGATTGATCGTTTCAATCGCCAACGTTTCGGACAGGGCTTCGACCAATAAATCGTCTTTCGATTTAAAATGCGCATAAAAACCGCCCCGTGTCAGTCCGGCTTCCGCCATGACCTTGTCCACACTGGCCCCATCATAGCCATCGCGTTTCCAAAGTTTACGTGCCGCCAAAACAATGCGTTCGCGTGTTTTTTGCTTATGTCCTTGCGGATAGCCCATAACTCAACCTTTCCCGGCACAATGACTCGACTCTTTCCAAAATATGTTATACATCATATTTAAATATGACGCTTATCATATTTAAATCAACAAGACCGGAGAAAATAAAATGACGTCCCCCCAACTTTTTGTAACCCCCGTTTACGCGATCATTCTGACAGTGATGTTGATCTTGTTAAGCGTCCGTGTCATCAAAGCGCGTTGGCGTCATCGTGTATCCTTTCACGACGGCGGGGTTGACGAGTTAACCCGTGCTATTCGATCACATGGAAACTTTATCGAGTATGTTCCCTTATGCCTCCTTCTAATGGCATTGAGTGAGCTAAACCATGCGCTCGATTGGACACTCTATGTTGTTGGAACGATTCTGTTACTGGGCCGCCTGCTTCATGCCATTGGTGTGGGCAAAGCGATCTTCAAACTCCGGGTTTACGGTATGGTTCTGACGTTTACGGCCTTAATCGGTGCGATAATTGTGCTGCTCACCACATTTTTTAACGTCTAAGCCATAGACTGCCTATTGTGGGGGCGGGGCGCATGATGTATGTTGCGCCCTCCTTCAAGACCATAATCTGGTGGCCCCATGACCGATCGCATTCTTATTATCGACTTCGGATCTCAGGTAACACAGCTGATCGCGCGCCGCGTGCGTGAAAGCGGTGTCTATTCTGAAATTCACCCGTTTAATTCCATTACCGACAGCTTTCTGGACGACTATAACCCAAAGGGGATCATCCTCTCTGGTGGTCCGGCATCCGTAACCTGGGCAGAATCCCCGCGCGCGCCTGAAAAAGTATTTGAAATGGGCATTCCTGTTTTGGGTATCTGCTATGGTCAACAGACCATGATGCAACAACTTGGCGGGTTGGTCGAAACATCCGATCACCACGAATTCGGCCGCGCCTTTGTTGATATCAATAAAGACTGTGCCTTGTTTGATGGTGTCTGGTCTGTCGGTGCCAAAGAACAAGTCTGGATGAGCCACGGTGACCGCGTCACCAAACTGGCCCCGGGTTTTGAAGTTGTCGCAACCTCAGAAGGCGCGCCTTTTGCCGCCGTTGCCAACGAAGAAAAGAAATTCTACGCCGTTCAATTCCACCCCGAAGTGGTCCACACACCGCACGGCGCGCAACTCATTCAGAACTTCACACACAATGTTGCGGGATGTTCCGGTGACTGGACAATGGCGGCCTTTAAGGATCAAGCCATTGAAGCCGTTCGCAAACAAGTTGGAAATGGCAAAGTCATTTGTGGCCTATCCGGTGGTGTCGATAGCTCGGTTGTTGCCGTTCTCTTGCATGAAGCCATTGGCGAACAACTGACATGCGTTTTCGTTGACACAGGCTTTATGCGCATGGGCGAAGCCGAAGAAGTTGTGACCCTGTTCCGCGATCATTACAACATCAAATTGATCCACAAAGATGCCTCCAAACTGTTCTTCGATGCCCTTGGCGATGAAATCGATCCAGAGAAAAAACGCAAAACCATTGGCGGTTTGTTCATCGATGTGTTCGAAGAAGAAGCCAAAGCGGCAGGCGGGGCCGACTTCTTGGCCCAAGGGACTCTATATCCCGATGTGATCGAGTCTGTTTCCTTCACGGGCGGGCCGAGTGTCACCATCAAATCCCACCACAATGTCGGTGGTTTGCCCGAACGCATGAACATGGATCTGGTTGAACCGTTACGCGAACTGTTCAAAGATGAAGTCCGCGAACTGGGTCGTGAATTGGGTCTGCCGGAAAAATTTGTCGGTCGCCACCCCTTCCCCGGTCCGGGCCTCGCTATCCGTATCCCCGGTCAACCCTTAACACCGGAAAAATGCGATATCCTGCGCAAAGCCGATGCCATCTATCTGGAAGAAATCCGCAACGCTGGCCTCTATGATGCCATCTGGCAGGCGTTTGCCGTCTTGCTACCCGTTCGCACCGTCGGTGTCATGGGCGATGCCCGGACATACGATTACGTCTGCGCGCTTCGCGCCGTAACCTCCACCGACGGCATGACCGCAGATTACTACCACTTCGACCACGAATTCTTGGGCCGCGTGACCAACCGCATTATTAACGAAGTGCGCGGCATTAACCGCGTGGTCTATGATTGCACCAGTAAACCACCGGGAACCATTGAGTGGGAATAAGAGGTTTTAAGGGGTTGGCTTCGGTCAGCCCCTTTTTTTGGGTTTGGGTGAAATCCGACGCCAAACGGAAATTTAAGCGACTATGAGTAGCCGACGAGATAAATCTAAAGTTGCTTTTACGAAATATTTTATAGATGATGTCGTTAAACAATTGAGGACATCATGTCAGAATTCAAACTCATACTCGCAATTTGCATAACAGCTGCCATCACTGTCATTCTTTGTATTATTTTTACAACAATAATCATTACCCTATTTTATTCGGATATTATTCAAATAATAACGAATGAAAATCTATCAGCAGCCATGCGTAATTGGGTCTTCACTATTGCCACATTTATTGGCTTTATTTTCGCATCATGGCGCTTGTACATTGCAGACCAACAAAAAAATTAGTCGACAGGGGCCAAATAACAGACCGATATTCCAAGGCGGTTGAACAATTGGGGAATAAAGAGAATGTCTCTGTTCGAATTGGTGGTCTTTATGCCTTGCAAAGGATTGCAAAAGACTCAAAAGATGATTTACCAACGATTATAGACGTTATTCGCACCTTCCTCATCCATCCACCTTATCAAAAAGAATGGGAGAAAAGGGATAATCCGCAAGAGCATTTACCAAATATCAGATGCCCAGACGTATGTATCGGAATTGAAATTCTAAAAAACCTATGCCCAGAAGAAACGATAAAACTACATGGTGCATGGTGGGGTGCTTTTAACCTATCAGGCATAAACTTATCGAAGCTAGACTTAACACTTGCAGATCTTTCAGACGCAAACTTAAATCATGCTACGTGTAATAACTCTGACTTAAGTAATACCCACTTACTTGGAGCTGATCTTCACTATACCCGTTTTATAGGATCAGACTTAAACACGACAAGGTTTGATACTAACACCAAGTGTGATGAAACCGATATTTCGGACGCAAAAATAGGAACAAACCCGTACTTAAAGGAAGATCATACAAATAAAATGATTGCATCAGAAGGTCATATACCACATTTGCCAAATGGCTTATCTATTGGAAGAATCATTAATGAGAATCAAAAAAGTGAAAAATAAAAAACGCCCCCAAGTTTCCTTGAGGGCGTTTTGATTTAGATATCCGGTCTAACAAACGGTTAGCTCATGATTTTATCACGGAGCAGTTTGTTTACGACACCCGGGTTGGCTTTGCCTTGGGTGGCTTTCATAACCTGACCGACGAACCAGCCGAGCATTTTATCTTTACCGCCACGGATTTCTTCAACTTTATCCTGATTGGCTGCCATAATCTCATCGATAGCGGCTTCAATCGCGCCCGTATCGGTGATTTGCTTAAGGCCTTTTTCTTCGACGATCTTTTCAGGATCACCGCCGGTTTCCACCATGATTTCAAAGACATCTTTGGCAATCCTGCCTGAAATGGTATCGTTGGAGATCAATTCAACCAGTTTCCCAAGATTGGCTGCACTGACCGGGCTATTCTGGATCGAAACGCCTTGTTTGTTCAGTACCGCAAACAGGTTGGTAATCACCCAGTTTGCCGCCAGTTTGGTATCGCGACCCTTGGCCACTTCTTCGAAATAATCGGCTTTTTCTTTTTCTGCGACCAGAACGGAAGCATCATAAGGGGACAAGCCCAGTTCGTTAATGAAGCGGTCTTTTTTCTCGTCCGGCAGTTCCGGCAGGGTTTTTCGGATATTTTCCACAAAGCCTTCCGGCAAAACCAACGGCAGCAGGTCCGGGTCCGGGAAATAACGATAATCATGCGCGTGTTCTTTCGAACGCATGGATCGCGTTTCACCCTTGCTTGGATCAAACAGACGGGTTTCCTGCACGATCTCACCACCGTCTTCGTAAACTTCAACCTGGCGGGCGGCTTCGGCCTCGATCGCCTGCATGACGAAACGAACGGAGTTGACGTTTTTGGTTTCTGTACGGGTACGCAGGCCTTCTTCGCCCACTTTGCGTACAGATACGTTTACGTCACAGCGCATGGAGCCTTCGTCCATATTCCCATCACAGGTTTCCAGATAACGCACGATAGAACGCAGTTTGCGCAAATAAGCACCTGCTTCTTCCGGTGATGTCATATCCGGCATGGAAACGATTTCCATCAAACAGACCCCTGCCCGGTTCAAGTCGATCAAGGACTTGGTCGGGTGTTGGTCGTGCTGGGATTTACCGGCATCAATTTCCATATGCAGACGTTCGATCCCGACTTCTTTCGTGGCGCCGTCTTCCAAATCCAGAATCATGGTGCCTTCGCCGACAATCGGCTTGTCAAACTGGGAAATTTGATAGCCCAGCGGCAAATCGGCGTAGAAGTAGTTCTTACGAGCAAAGACAGAATATTCGTTGATCTTCGCCTTCAGGCCCAGACCCGTACGAACAGCCTGTTCGATACATTTTTCGTTAATGACCGGCAACATGCCCGGCATGCCCGCATCCAAAAACGCGACATTATGGTTCGGTTCTGCGCCGAAAGTGGCAGAGGCACCGGAAAACAGCTTGGCGTTGGAAATGACCTGACAATGGACTTCCAGACCGATCACCAATTCCCAATCGCCTGTTTCACCTTTGATAATGTAAGCCATGTGAGTTACGCCTCCAACATCTTAGGCTTGGCGCTGAATGCAGCGGCCTTTTCCAATACATCTGCGGTACGCAGGACTGTTTCTTCATCAAACGGACGCCCGATCAGTTGCAGCCCCAACGGCAAACCGCTGGCGGACAAACCTGTCGGAACCGAAATGCCCGGCAGGCCGGCCAAAGATGTCGGTACGGTAAAGACATCGTTCAGGTACATTTTTACCGGATCGTCTTCATTTTCCCCAATCCCGAATGCTTCGGACGGACAGGTCGGCGTCAGGATCACATCGCACTGTTCATAGGCTTTTTCAAAGTCCTGCGCGATCAAGGTGCGGATTTTCTGTGCCTTGGCATAATAGGCATCGTAATAGCCCGCAGACAGAACGTAAGTACCGATCATAATGCGGCGTTGAACTTCTTCACCAAAGCCCTGTGCACGGGTTTTCATGTACAGGTCATCCAGATTTTTCAACTCCCCTTCTGCGCGGTGGCCATAACGCACACCGTCATAACGCGCGAGGTTGGAAGAGGCTTCCGCCGGGGCAACAATGTAATAAGTCGCCAGCGCATATTTTGTATGCGGCAGGGAAACATCCACCACTTCGGCACCAGCATCTTTAAGCATCTCTTCGCCTTTTTTCCAAAGCTCCAAGATCTCCTGCGGCATGCCGTCCACTTTATATTCTTTCGGGATACCGATTTTCAGACCTTTGATATCGCCACTGAGCGCAGCCTCAAAATTCGGTAAATCAACGCGGGCTGATGTGGAATCATGCACATCATAACCTGCCATAGATTGCAGCATAATCGCCGCGTCACGAACCGTCTTGGTCATCGGGCCAGCCTGATCCAGCGAGGACGCAAAGGCCACAATGCCCCAGCGCGAACAACGGCCATATGTCGGTTTCAACCCGACAATACCGGAAAAAGACGCCGGTTGACGAATGGACCCACCCGTATCGGTGCCTGTTGCCGCCAAGGCCAGACCACCCGCAACCGCTGCGGCAGATCCACCGCTTGACCCACCGGGCACAAGGTCTTTACCGACATTTTCACCCCACGGGTTCTTTACAGAACCAAAATTGGACGTGATGTTGGCAGACCCCATCGCAAATTCATCAAGGTTGGTTTTGCCCAACATGACCGCACCGGCTTTTTTCAAATTACCGGAAACCGTGGATTCATAAGGCGGAATGAAATTATCCAGAATGCGTGAGGCGGCAGTTGTGCGCACCCCTTCGGTACAGAACAGGTCTTTCATACCGATTGGCAGACCTTCCATCGCACCTGCATCACCGGATTTAATCTTGGCATCACTGGCTTGTGCTCGTTCAAGTGCCAGTTCCGGCGTTTCGGTAATAAAAGCGTTCAGGTCTTTATGTTTTTCCATCGCGTCGATGTGGGCTTTGGTGAGCTCCACCGCGCTGAAGTCACCGGCTTTCAGGCCGTCGCGGGCCTCTGCCAGTGTTAAGTTTGTCAATTTCGTCATGTTTATTCCACCACCTTGGGAACGAGATAACAATGATCGGTCTGATCCGGTGCATTTTTGAGAACCAAGTCCGGCTGGTCGCCGCTTGTAACCTCGTCCTGTCGCCAGTGCAGCGTTTGTGCAGCTACGGATGTCATCGGCTCTACGCCGTCGGTGTCAACTTCTGAAAGTTGTTCAACCCAATCAAGGATTTTGGTCAAGTCTTGAGCCAGCGGCTCCAGCTTTTCATCGGCCACTTCGATGCGTGACAGAAAAGCAATGTTCTTGACGGTATCTTTGTCTAATGCAGACATGACGATTTCGTCCCTTATCGACCCGCCAATGCGGGCTTACAAAAAAAGTGAAAGTTTGAAGCGCGGAAAGTAGCACTGGAAAGCATGCAAAACAAGGGGTAGTGTAGAAGAAAGTCACGAAACGGAGCTTCTTGCCTCCAGAGCCGAATAAAACGAGTTTCAGATGCCCCTGTCTGCCGCCCTTCTACAAACCCTGCACTCTATTGTAGGCGATAAAGGATTCACTACAAACCAAGGTGAAATCGCCCCTTACTTGCAAGAAAGCCGTAACCGTTTTCAGGGGCATTGCGATGTCTTGATCTGCCCTAAAAACACACAGGAAGTCGCAGAAGTCCTTGCCATTTGTAATGATGAAAATATCCCGGTCGTGCCCCAAGGCGGCAACACAGGTCATTGCGGCGGGGCTGTCCCGCTGGGCGGCATTTTGCTCAATCTATCACGTCTCAATAAAATTCGCCAATTGGATGCCCTTAATGCAACCATAACCGTTGATGCCGGATGCATTTTGCAAAATGTCCAATTAACAGCAGACAAGGCCGATCTTTATTTTCCTCTGTCCCTTGCGGCAGAAGGCAGTTGTCAAATCGGCGGAAACCTTGCAACGAATGCTGGCGGCATCCATGTTTTGCGTTATGGCAATATGCGCGACTTGGCCCTTGGGCTGGAAGTTGTGCTGCCGGACGGGCAAATCTGGAATGGCTTACGGGCCTTGCGCAAGGACAACACCGGATATGATTTGAAACATTTGTTTATCGGATCGGAAGGCACCTTGGGCGTTATTACCGGCGCTGTTTTGAAATTATTCCCCAAACCCAAGGCCCGCGCCTGCGCCTTCGTTGCCAGCGAAAGTCCGGGGCATTTGATGGATGTCTTTGCCTATATGCGGGACTATTTTGGCGAACAGCTTTCTGCCTTTGAAATGATGCCGCGTTTTGGTCTGGATTTGGTCTTGAAACATATCACAGGAACAACAGACCCGTTTACCACCGCTTACCAATGGTATGGCGTTCTTGAAACTTCAACCTCCCGCCCGAATACAAATCTGCAAAATGAATTGGAAGAGGCTTTACATCCCTTGTTTGACCGCGGTTACATCCAAAATGCCGTTATTGCACAGGATTTAATGCAGGCAGAAAAAATATGGGCCTTGCGTGAAAGCATGTCGGAGGCCCAAAAACGCGAAGGCGGTTCGGTGAAACATGACATTTCCGTCCCGGTTTCCCATATCCCTGATTTTCTGGCAGAAACTTCTCATGCTGTTTGTAATGTTGTTCCCGGCAGTCGTATTTGCGCCTTTGGTCATGTCGGGGACGGCAATATCCATTTCAACATCTCTCAACCTGAAACAATGGAAAAAGCTGCCTTCCTGACCAACTGGGAAGCCTTTAACGAAATCGTCCATGAAATGGCTGAAAAATATGAGGGATCATTCAGCGCCGAACATGGGATCGGTCAGCTGAAAATCAACGAAATGGACCGCTTTCGAGGTGGCGTTGAACTGGACAGCATGCGTCTCGTCAAACGTGCCTTCGATCCAAATAACATTATGAACCCCGGCAAGGTGGTTAAGCTTTAAACACCTGCGAGAACATGTTCGGCTTCCTCTTTTTCCCGATAGAAAAAGGTGCGGATTTTAGCGACGCTTTCTTCACATAAAACATTTACTAAATCACCCAGCATCGGGCGTGCATTATCGTCGCTGACAATATGCATATCCAACGTTGATATCCTGTTTTTATGCATTAAGTCCAAAACGCTGCGAAATTCAGCAAGCCCCATCACAGCAGGTCGTCCACGCACATCAACCAAGACGCGCACGTTTTCACATCCCGCGTTTGACCTGAAATGTGCCGCATAAAAATCTAAAAAATCGCACGCGCGGGCCCCCTCCAGCATGACAAGCTGAGTATATTTTTCCTCGGCTGTTACAATCCGTTTAACCGACATCACTTACCCGCAAATTACCAAATCTACACACACACGTAAGGCGCAGAGCACCAACTACAAATATGCAGAACGATTATACAGATATGCACAAGAAAAATGTAAAAAAATTCACATTCACTCTAATAAATGCCGAATTCGGGTAGAAATATCCGTCGCGGCATTTAATGTGCGTGTGTGAGCCAGAGGGGTTTCCTCCCCAAAAGGAAGAGCATATTGATTTTCAATCAACGCATGTACCATCCGCATATGCTTGTCAGAAATCATTCCTTGCGGGGCATAAATGTAAACAGGTTTTCCGGTGCCGCAGCATTCCGAACACATGGACACGCTGTCGCCTGTCACAATCAATAGATCAGAGCAGGCTAAAATCCCAAAATAAGGGTTATCACCCTCATCCCCCCATTTGTACTGAAAGGACGCCACCGTTATTTCATTCAGAAGTGGGCTCGCAGCATCTCCGGTTCGACGCGATGTGGTCACCAGTACACTCGCCCCTTTTTCTTGCGCCATATTATTAACGGCACGCCCCAAATCACGTGCCATTTCAGCTGAGAAATCCCGATTTTTTGTTGCCCCACCCACAATTAAACCGATCCGTGGTGATGAAAGCGTCATAAAGCGATCCGCCCAATCCGATGACGCCTGCACCAGTTTGTCGGCTGTCACACGATGGGGGGCCCCAAACATTGTCATTTCATTTTCTTGCAAAGTGCCGTGTAAATCATGTGCGGGTACACAAATCAAATCAAAATCTGCCGCCCCGGCTGAACCGGGATGCATAATTTGGACAAGTTTACTTTTGCCCTGACTTTTCTTTTTTATATAACGCGCAATCGGAGCCGTCCGACGCCCGGCTGCAATCACCAAATCAGGCCAAGGCGCTTTTAAAGCACGACGACTTTCAGCGGAGACGCCGCACAACCTTGCCCCCAATAAAAAGTTGGGGAGTTTTGCCAACGCATTATAGGTAATATCCTTGCGGATAAAGGGCAAACCCAAAGCTTCCGCAACACCAAGACATTGGTTTACGTTGCCAGCCCGATCATCCAGCAACACCCATATCGTTTTCATGCTCGTCCTTGAATTCATTAACTCTGGCCCGTTTTTCTATCTACCCTTTGTTATCCTGACATGAACCATTTTGCAATTCATTCCATTTTATTGCGAGGCTTTGACTAGTTCACAACAATTGCCTATGCTGCATGAAATGGGACAATTTGGCTTTTATAAAACGCAATGAGCGATACCTCTTTTGAATTCACGGCTTCAACCGAATTCAATGACAAAGATGATGACCTGTTACAAAACCGATCCATCAAAATTTTGTTGGTCATTCTTATTTCTATCGCCATGCCCCTCACGTTATGGGCGTTGGCGCAATGGACCCATACCAACAGCCTTAATGATTTACGGCGCAAGCTCGACTCCCGTATGCAGCTTTATTCGTCCAACATCGTCAGCGAATTGGAAAAATACGAATATCTGCCTGTTATTCTGGCGCGGGATCCGATTTTAAAATCCTTATTCGAAGGCGAAATGCTGGATTTTCGCATTGATCGGGCAAACCGTCACCTCAGCGCCATTGAACAAATTGCCGAAGTCTCCGCCGTTTACGTTATGACGACACAGGGCAATACAGTTGCCGCCAGCAACTGGGACGAGGAAAATAGTTTCGTCGGGAAAAATTTTCGGTTTCGTCCCTATTTCAAAAATGCCATGCAAGGACGCACCGGACATTACTTTGCCTTGGGGACAACATCCAATATTCCCGGTTATTACCTGTCCTACCCCATCGGGGACGGCGATAAAATTGATGGTGTTGTCGTTGTGAAAGTCAGCGTCGCCCGGCTGGAAGAAGCATGGGCCCGTGCAAAAGAAGAAGTCATCGTAACAGACCGTAATGGCGTTGTTATTATTTCCGGACGTGACGAATGGCGTTTTCGAACGCTGGAAAAGCTCCGCCCGGATTTACGCCAAAGCCTGATCAATTCCCGGCAATATTCAGATGCACAGTTGATTCCTATTGAAACAGGGCGCGAACGTATTATCGACGACAATACCAAACGCATTGCCATCCGCCATCCGTTAGCCAATGGCAAAGATGCAAGCAAATGGGAAGATATCTACATACGTTCACGCCCCGTTTTGGGAACAGATTGGATCGTTCATTATATCTTTCGCGAGGCCACCTTGCGCAATGACGTGATCAATACCCTGATCATTGCCGCCTTTGCCTGGTTAATCGCTATTCTCAGTTTTCTTTATATGCTGCAACGGCGCAATATGATTAATCATCGTCTCGAATATCAGGAACGCCACCGCCAAACATTGGAAAATGCGGCGATCGAACTGGAACACCGTGTTGAACGGCGCACCAAAGCCCTGAGTGAAGCCAACAAACGTCTGGAAGAAGAAATTCAGGAACGCCATAAGGCAGAAGACGATCTGCACCGCGCCCAAGATGAATTGATACAAGCGGGGAAACTGGCCGCCCTCGGGCAAATGGCGGCCGGGATCACCCATGAGATGAACCAACCGCTGACCGCCATTCGCAGCTATGCAGACAACGCAAGTGTTTTGCTGAAACGGGACCGGCTGGACGATGTCGATTCCAATCTCGTTCAAATTTCCCAATTATGCGCACGACTGGGAAAAATTTCGGGACAACTCAAAGTCTTCTCACGCAAAACTCCTTCACAGAAAGAACCCATCAGCCTTGTTAAAGTCATGGCTGATACGTTGACATTGCTGGAAAGCAGTTCCAAATTTGAAAATACTCAAATCATCAACAACATTAAAGATCCATCCATCAGCGTGTTGGGTGAAGCCATCCGTCTGGAACAAGTCCTGCTGAATATCCTGCGCAATGCACTGGATGCCTTGGCAGACAAAGCAGGGGCCTGTATATGGATTTCAGCCCACGCCCAAGGAACCCGTATGGCCATTCATATTCGCGATAACGGTCCCGGTTTTGAAGGAGATGACCTTGAACGTATTTTCGATCCGTTCTTCACCACCAAAGAGGTCGGCAAGGGACTTGGATTAGGACTTTCCATTTCATCACGAATCATTCAGGATTTCGGTGGTGTTCTTAAAGCGCACAATCACCCGGACGGCGGTGCCGTCTTCACCATAGAACTTTTACAGGCCGCACATGGTTGATTATCAATATAAAGGTCCCGTCCTTTTTGTAGATGACGAACTACACATTCGCCTTTCAGCAAAACAAACACTGGAATTGGCCGGTTTTGATGTGGTCTGTCTGGAAACGGCCGAAGACGCCCTGAAACAAATTCAACAAGGTTGGCCCGGTATCGTCATTTCCGACATTAAGATGCCCAACATGGACGGCCTTGCCTTTATGGAAGCGGCCCATAAGATTGATAGAAACCTGCCCATTATCCTGATCACCGGACATGGCGATGTGACAATGGCAGTGCAAGCCATGCGCGATGGGGCCTATGATTTCATTGAAAAGCCGTTTCCATCCGAATTGCTCAGTGATGTTGCCGGACGCGCAATGGAAAAACTGTCGCTCCTGCGCGAAAACCGCGCGTTGCGTGAGAAACTCAAAAGTCAAAGCGGTGTTTCTTCCAACTTTTTAGGAAAATCTCACCCTATGGAATATCTGCGCAACCTGATTGCCAATATTTCAGATACAGATACCGACGTCCTTGTCGTTGGCGAAACCGGGACAGGAAAAGAAATGGTGGCGCGCTGCCTGCATGATAACAGCAGTCGTTGTAATGGGCATTTTGTGGCGGTGAACTGTGGCGCCATGCCCGATAGCATTTTTGAAAGCGAATTGTTTGGATTTGAACCAGGTGCCTTTCCCGGAACAACCAACCGCCGGATCGGTAAAATTGAATATTCCTCTGGCGGGACCCTCTTTTTAGATGAAATCGAAGCCTTGCCCATGTCCATGCAGGTAAAATTGCTGCGTGTCCTTCAGGAACGTTCCATCGAACGATTGGGGTCCAACACCGTCATCCCGCTCAATTTACGTATTGTTGCAGCTTCCAAAGCCAATTTATTGGATGAGGTCGAAAAAGGAAACTTTCGCGAAGACCTTTATTATCGTCTCAGCGTGGTTGTTATAGAAACGCCACCATTGCGCGATTGGCGCGAAGATATCCCCGTTTTGTTCCAGCATTTCGTGGAGGAAGCCGCCCAACGCATGTCACGCGACGCCAACGAGATTAAACAAGGGCAATTACAAGCCCTGATGCAACATAACTGGCCCGGCAACGTGCGCGAACTTAAAAACGCCGCCGAACGATATGTCTTAAGCGGTGGGCAAAATCCTTTAACCATGCGTTTGTCATCCACAAGCAGTGATGAACAAAATCTGCCGGAAAAAGTCGAAGCCTTTGAAAAAGGGCTTATCATGCAAGCCTTGGAAAAATCCAATGGCTGCATAAAAGATGCGATGGAAATTTTGGGCATCCCGCGCAAAACACTCAGTGATAAACTCAAAAAATACGAAATTGATCGCGCCGACTTTACATAAAGTTAGCCCCTGCCCCTAAAGTGAAAAAAAATCAAGCAAAAGCGGTATTACCACTCTTGCGAATCTGGTAAATCTGCCATGCGATTCTTGCATGACTGCGACAATGTTCATTTGCCGAACAATTGAATTGGCGGAAATCCGCCACACCTTTTCTGACGCATGAGCGGAATTCCATCCAACCTATGCAAAAAACGTAAGAAAATATCGATTGCTGCGCTGCACACCTTATTTTTTGCGGGTTTTCTCAATTTTCGTCCTTCTATTCAGCCCTACATTTTGAAATCTTATGGGTACTTTCTTTGCTTAAAGTTTCAAACTCTGGTGAGGGCGGCAACGGGAGTATCGTCGAATAGACTGTTTTTCAGTCCATAAACGACACGCCGCCCCCACTCTTTTATTAATTGGGAGGAATATTCCTTATGCGTAAACTTACTGCCGGCCTTTTTGCTGCCGCCGCTATGATGACGGCAACTGTTGCAACAGCAGCAGAGCCGATCGTAATCAAGTTTTCTCACGTTGTTGCTGAAAACACACCGAAAGGTCAAATGGCCAATAAATTCCGCGATCTGGTTGCAGAACGTCTGGGTGGCAAAGTAACAGTCGAAGTTTACCCGAGTTCACAGCTCTACGGTGATAACAAAGTTCTTGAAGCAATGTTATTGGGCGATGTTCAAATCGCTGCACCGTCTTTGTCTAAATTCAAAAAATATACAAAGAAACTGCAACTTTTCGATCTGCCGTTCTTGTTTAAAAACATGGAAGCTGCTGAAAAATTCCAGCAAGGCGATGCCGGTCAAAAACTGTTGGGTTCTATGAAACGCAAAGGTATCGTTGGCTTGGGTTACCTGCACAATGGTATGAAACAAATCTCAGCTTCCAAACCGTTGCACGTTCCTGCTGATGCAGATGGCCTGAAGTTCCGCATCATGAGCTCTGACGTCCTGTCTGCTCAGTTCGAAGCTGTAAATGCTGTTCCGTTGAAAAAACCGTTCTCTGAAGTATTTACACTGCTGCAAACCAAAGCGATCGACGGTCAAGAAAACACTTGGTCAAACATCTATTCCAAAAAATTCTTTGAAGTTCAGGAATATATCACAGCCTCTGACCACGGCCTGTTGGATTACCTGGTTGTGACTTCTGCTGAATTCTGGGACGGGCTGCCGGACGACGTTCGCGCTGAAGTAAAAAAAGCTATGGATGAAGCCATTGCATTTGGTAACAAAATTGCGGGTGAAAAAGCCATTAGCGACCGTAAAGCGATTGAAGAATCCGGTCGTTCCAAAGTTATCGACCTGACTGACGCTGAGCGCCAGCAATGGGTTGAAGCTATGAAGCCTGTATGGGCTAAATTCGAAGGTGATGTCGGTAAAGACCTCCTCGACGCTGCAATCGCAGCCAATAACTAAGCTGTCTGCTAAAAACACCCCTCAGAAAACTTCGGTTTTTTGAGGGGTGTTTCCTTAACTACACTTACCATTAACACAAACAATTATTTTAGGGCATTGTGATGGTTGCAAAATTAACACGCAATTTAGAAGAAGGGGTTCTAAGCTTTTTGCTTGTTGCCATGACCCTTCTCGTATTTGTCGAAGTTGTCCTGCGTTTCGGCTTTAACACCGGCATTCACTGGGTACAGGAAGTCACCTTGCATACGTCTGCCTGGTTCGTTCTGTTCGGTATTTCCTATGGCGTTAAAGTGGGTGCACACATCGGAGTTGATGCTGTTGTTCGCCTTCTGACACCAGAAGTCAAACGCATTGTCAGCATTGTAGCCGTTCTTCTTTGCCTGCTTTATTGCGGTTTAATTATGTACGGCGGCTGGATTTATCTTGCAAAAATCTACACCATCGGGCTGGCGATGGAAGACACACCCACCCCAGGTATTTTACAAGCCATAATCCCCGAACATATGATGTGGGATGTTTTCAAAATTGATGAAGAAGACCCTCTTCTTCCTATGTGGTTTGCCCACGGCCCTCTTTTAATTGGCTTTATTTTGCTGACAATCCGCTTTTTAGATGTCTTGAAAAAACTCATTACAGGTGAATGGATGGAAATGCATATGGCTGACGAAGCGAAAGAAGCACTCGAAGAAGCTGGCGTCAGCAGTGATGTTAAAATGAATGATGACGCCGAGGAGGCCAAATAATGACCATTGCATTCCTTTTCGTCACTCTGTTTGGCTGTATGTTTTTGGGCATGCCGATTGCAATTGCGCTAGGTTTGTCCTCTGTAAGTACGATTTTGTTGTTCTCGGACGACTCTCTGGCTTCCATTGCGTTAAAACTGTTTGAAGCTCTGTCCGAACACTACACCCTGCTTGCAATCCCCTTCTTTATTCTGTCTTCCGCCTTCCTCTCCACCGGTGGTGTCGCCAAACGTTTGATCCGTTTTGCCATCGCGGTCGTCGGTCATATTAAGGGCGGTTTGGCAATGGCATCCGTTCTAGCCTGCATGTTGTTTGCCGCCGTTTCCGGGTCCAGTCCTGCTACCGTTGCTGCCATTGGTTCCATCGTTATCGCGGGTATGGTCAAATCTGGTTATCCCGAAAAATTCGGCGCAGGTGTTATCGCCAACGCCGGGACCTTGGGTATCCTGATCCCGCCGTCAATCGTAATGTTGGTTTATTCTGCCGCAACAGAAGTCTCTGCCTCTAAAATGTTCATGGCTGGTTTTGTTCCCGGTATCATGATGGGCCTGATTTTGATGGTTGCCATTTACATTGCTGCCCGCGTGATGAAATTGCCGTCACAGCCCTTCCCCGGTATCAAAGAATTGTTCAATTCAATGATCAGTGCGATGGGCGGGATTATGTTGATCGTCATCGTTCTGGGCTCTATTTACGGCGGGATTGCCTCGCCAACAGAAGCCGCCGCCGTTTCTGCGGTGTATGCGTTCTTCGTTTCCGTCTTCGTCTATCGCGACATGGGACCATTGAAAGAAAAAGCCTGGCAGAACGAAGGTGAAAACCCTATTGCACTGGCTGGGCGTGCGATCATTCAATCCATTATAGCACTACCGAAATGTATCAATGATCCAGACGTCCGCAAAGTACTGGTCGATGCAACCAAAGTTTCCATTATGCTGCTGTTCATCATCGCTAATGCCATGTTGTTCGCACACGTCCTGACCACAGAACGCATTCCGCACCATATTGCTGAATATATCGTGGGCTGGGGCTTGCCGTGGTGGGGCTTCCTGATCGTGGTCAACCTGTTGTTGCTGGCTGCCGGTAACTTCATGGAACCCAGTGCCATTATCCTCATCATGGCGCCCATCCTGTTCCCCATCGCAGTAAAGTTGGGGATCGATCCGATCCACCTCGGTATCATCATGGTTGTCAACATGGAGATCGGTATGATTACACCGCCTGTTGGATTGAACCTGTTCGTTACCGCAGGGATTACGGGCCATTCTATCGGCTGGGCGGTCAAAGCGGCCTTACCGTGGCTGTCCTTGCTGTTGTTCTTCCTGATCCTGATCACTTACATCCCGCAGATTTCACTCTTCCTGCCGGAGTTCTTCGATCAACTTCAGGGATACAAATAAGACTCTCTTCGACATCGGAGTCTCCCTTGGGCCGCTTTCACAGCGGCCCAACATTGTTAACAAACCCCGTCATTCTTGGCGGGGTTTGTTGTTATTCAATATTTGACCTATGAACGATTTTATAACGTGAATCACAAAGGCCTCACTAATGCGAGGCCTTTGTCCGGAAACCCGTTTTTTCGCAATTATGAGGCCGCTTTGGCGAGCCTGCGACGATCCCGCAAGGAACGCACGGTTTTTCGTCCATCCCCCGTCGGTTGGTAAAAGGTTGTCATTTCCTTTTGTGCATCCAGCCAAATGGCTAGGGCTTTATTATCACCTGCCTTGATATCAAACGCATCAAATCCGCAACGGTGCATCAAAAATACTTGATCACGCAAAACATCGCCAATCGCGCGAATTTCACCATCAAAGCCATGACGTTCACGTAACAGGCGCGCATAGCTATACGCCCGACCATCGGTAAAGGCCGGGAAAGTCAACGCGATCACTTGAAAAAAAGCGAGATCATCAACAATCTGATCCGGGTTTTCGCCACTTTTCAAAACAATCCCCAAACCATCACTGCGTTTAAGAAGCGTTTCACGATCATTCTTCCATCGTGTCAAAGAAACGATGATATCGCCATTTGGCAGGTCATCTTCATCTTGAACAAATATCCATTTGTCTTCGATGACCAAATTGTTTTTAACGAGTGCCATAGAGAGCCTCCTTAAACGGCGTGTCACCGACACGGTTATAAGCATCAAGGAATGTTTCTTCGCTGTTTTCACGCAAAGACAGATAAATATTGATCACTGTTTCCACCGCATCAACGATTTCATCGGTTGAGAAACCAGCACCTAGAATTTTACCGATTTGGGCATGTTCATCCGCGCGACCACCCAAGGTGATCTGGTAAAATTCCTGACCTTTTTTGTCTACACCTAAAATGCCGATATGACCAACGTGGTGGTGGGTACAGGCATTGATACAGCCAGAAATCTTAATCTGGATTTTACCAATATCATGCTGACGGTCCAGTTCACCAAATCGTTCACTGATGCGTTGGGCCAACGGAATGGACCGTGAATTTGCCAGCGCACAGTAATCCAACCCCGGACACGCGATTAAATCCGTAATTAAACCTGAATTCGGCGTTGCCAAACCTTGTTCCTTCAGTCCTTGCCACAAGGCATAAAGGTCCGAACGTTTCACATGGGCCAGAACAAGGTTTTGTTCATGCGTGGAACGAATTTCGCCGAAACTGAATTGGTCAGCCATATCTGCCAACGCATCCATTTGAACATGCGAGATATCACCAGGAATGCCACCGATCGGTTTCAGGGAAATATTGGCAATGGCATAGCCCTGTTGCTTATGCTCACGCACATTATTTTGTACCCAGTAGGCAAATTCCTGATCACTGCCGACTTTTTCTGCAAATTCCGCACTCAGACTCGGTAATTTTTCAAAAGCAGGCGGGGCGAAATAACTACGCAAACTGTCGATTTCCTCAGGGGAAACCTGCAACGCGCTGTCACGGATGTGTTCCCATTCTTTCTCAACCAGATTGGCAAATGTCTCCGCACCGATTTCATGGACCAGAATTTTCACACGGGCTTTATATTTGTTATCGCGGCGTCCAAACTGGTTATAAACGCGTAAAATCGCTTCCAGATAAGATAACAAGTCTTCTTTGGGCAGGAATTCACAAATGGTTTTCCCAACCATCGGTGTGCGGCCCAAACCGCCGCCGACCATAACTTCAAAACCAAGTTCGCCTTGATCGTCACGACGAATACGCAGGCCGATATCATGTACAGCGACCGCTGCGCGATCTGTTGGCGAACCGGTCACTGCCATCTTGAATTTACGCGGCAAATAAGTAAATTCTGGATGCATAGTTGACCATTGACGGATCAATTCACACCACGGACGCGGGTCTTCCAGCTCATCAAAGGCCGCACCGGCATATTGATCGGTTGTCGTGTTACGAATACAGTTGCCACTGGTTTGAATGGCATGCATCTGAACTTTCGCCAAATCGTTCAAAATATCAGGAATGTCCACAAGCTTGGGCCAGTTGAACTGGATATTCTGACGTGTCGTAAAATGCCCGTACCCTTTATCGTAATTACGTGCAACATAAGCAAACTGGCGCAATTGTGTGCTGTTGAATGTCCCGTAAGGAATGGCAACACGCAGCATATAGGCATGCAGTTGCAAATAAACGCCGTTCATCAGGCGCAACGGGCGGAATTCTTCTTCACTCAGTTCGCCACTCAGGCGGCGGTTGACCTGATCGCGAAACTGCGCGACACGTTCGTCCACCAGTTGTTGATCGTAATCGTCATACTTATACATTATCGTTATTCCTAGATTTACTGTGCCTGATAACCAAGGTCGGGACGAACCGACGGTCCCTTGGTTCGAATCATTTCACGGTAACGCATGGGGATCAAACCACCTTCGCCTTCCTCAACGTCAATCAGGTAAGGACCGACGACAACCAACTGATTCTTCGAACAAGAGGCCTGCTTGAGCAAAGCCTCCCCTTTTTCAACATCATCCAGTGTTGTCGCCTGACTAATGTTGGTATGCCATTCTCCGCTGGCGTTATAAAAAACAGCAAGCCCATTATCCAGGCGGTTCGCTGTAATGACTTGTAGGGACATAATCAAAAGCCTCAGTTTGTCTTGTTTCCTGCCATGCTATACCACAGCTTTGCAAACTATATGAGCGCATTTTATTAATTAGTCAATATTTTTTGTTATTTATTTTAAATATACATTTTTATTATGTTTAATTGTCAACTTGCCGTTTAGTAAACATCCCCCTTGATTCCAAAGCCATTTTATTAGAACCTACACTCATACCCTTAAGGAACAATACGAAGGACGGAAGTTTCGTGCAGCCCATTTACGTATATCTTATCGATGATGACCAAGACTTGCTGGATTATCTCGAAACTGCGATGACATCCGACGAACGCCAGATAATTACTTTTTCCTCTGCCCAGTCTTTTCTGTCGCAGGTAGAAAACGTAAATCCGGCTGGTTGCGTCGTTCTGGATGTCAATATGCCGGAAATGGATGGACTGGAACTTCAAGCCAAACTTAATGAAATGAAGTTTGCCCTGCCCATTATTTTCCTGACAGCCCATGCCGAAGTACCGATGGCGGTAAAAGCCATGCAGGCTGGTGCGGTTGATTTTATTCAAAAACCCGTCCAACCCGAAGAGCTCATCAACTGTATTTCGCGTGTGATTGATACGCCCCAAACAAAATTACCCAGCGCCGAAGAAACTGACCTGATTAAAAAGACTGTTTCGGAATTAACCCCGCGTGAACGTGAAGTTATGACATTGATCGTCAAGGGCGCTTCCAATAAAGAAGCAGCACAATCTTTAGACATCAGCCCGCGGACTGTTGAAATTTACCGCGCAACCGTCATGCGTAAAATGGACTCGCCCAACCTGCCTGATCTGGTTCGCAAAGCCATCGCAATCGGAATGTGACATGCGCTATCTCTGGACCTTGCTTTGTGCCTTGTTGCTCTTCTGCACAAGTGCCGTTGCGGAGCATGGCGAGACAGCGAAACACGCAGAGACAGATAAAACAGTCTTGCTGACCATTCACTTCCCGCCTTACATCATTAACGAGGACAATTCTGAACTCAGCGGTTTTGATGTCGAGGTTGCTCGTGAAGCATTTCAACGGATGCACGAACCGTTGGAAATTAAAATCGTTCCCTGGCGCCGCGCCCTTGCCTCTACGGAACAGGGGGTTGCCAACGGTATCCTCACTTGCAGTCCCCGACAAATTTTTCTTATGTCCGACCCGATTAGTACGGCAACAGATGCGTTATTTCTGAATGCGGATCATAATTTCAGGAATTATCCGATTTCCTCAGTTGAAGATTTAATCAAATATCCCGACCTTAAAATTGGCGGGGTTGCCGGATATCGCCAGTTAAAGTTACTCGATCAGTATGGATTGTCTTATGACACATCCCCAGACGATAATTCCGCCTTCAAAAAACTATTTGCCGGGCGGATCAATGTTTTCCTTACAATTAAGGAATTTGGCGAATATACACTCCAACAGCTACAACTATCCCGACTGATCAAAATCATTCCCATACGCAGCAAGCAATATCATATCTGTTTCAGTAAGGCGCGGCCCGACACACAGGACCTTATCCAGCGCTTCAATAAAGCACTGGCCACAATGCAAGCGGATGGAACCTACCAAGCCATCCATGATAGATATAAATAATCGCTGTTTTCTTACCATATCACTTGACATACCCCCCTCTTAAATGCCATTTCACGCTGTCTGATTGGACGATATTAGACCTTCCTTGGAATTCAAGAAAAGAGACGAGCGAAAGATGCATCCCTATCGCACACATAAATGTAATGAGCTGCGCGCAGAAAACGCAGGTGACGTTGTCCGCCTTTCCGGCTGGATCCATTCCAAACGCGATCACGGCAACCTGCTGTTTATTGATTTGCGCGACCACTACGGCATGACCCAGTGCGTCATTGATATTTCTTCCGACCTCTTCAAAATCGCAGAAGAAGCGCGTGTTGAAAGCGTTCTCACCGTAACAGGCAAAGTCGTAAAACGTACGGCTGAAACCGTTAACCCGGAAATGCCGACAGGTGAAATTGAAATTTATATGGACGAAGTTGTCCTTGAATCGGCTTGTGCCGTTCTGCCCATGCAAGTCGCTGGCAACGAAGAAGCCGGGGAAGAAATTCGCTTGCGTCATCGCTTCCTTGATTTGCGCCGCGAACAACTGCACAACAACATCAAGCTGCGCTCCAACGTTATTTCTGAAATCCGCCGATTGATGACGGCTCAGGATTTCATGGAAATCCAGACACCGATCCTGACAGCCTCTTCCCCGGAAGGCGCGCGTGATTATCTGGTGCCAGCGCGTAACCATCCCGGCAAGTTTTATGCCTTGCCGCAAGCTCCGCAACAGTTCAAACAATTGTTGATGGTCTCCGGTTTTGACCGTTATTTCCAAATTGCGCCCTGCTTCCGTGACGAAGACGCACGTGCAGACCGTTCACCGGGCGAGTTCTACCAGCTCGACTTCGAAATGGCATATGCGACACAAGAAGACGTATTTGCAGCCATCGAACCCGTCATGCATGAAATCTTCACCAAGTTCGGCAATGGTCGCGATGTCACACCACTGCCTTTCCCGCGCATCCCTTACAAAGAGTCCATGCTGAAATACGGCTGTGACAAACCTGATCTGCGCAACCCGATTATCATCGCCGATGTGACCGAAGCATTCCGCGATTCAGGTTTCGGCCTGTTTGCCAAACTGGTTGCGGCAGGTAACGTTGTGCGCGCCATTCCGGCACCGGGTGCAGCGTCGCGTCCGCGCAGCTTCTTCGACAAGCTCAATAACTGGGCACGTGACGAAGGCAAAGGTGGCCTGGGCTACATCGCAATTGATGAAGATGGCAACGGCAAAGGCCCGATTGCAAAAAATCTGGATGACGACCGCGTTAAATCCATTTTGGAAACCTGCGGTCTAGGTAATGGCGACGCTGTCTTCTTTGCCTGCGGCAGTGAACATGACGCAGCCAGCTTTGCCGGTGTTGTGCGGACCCGTGTCTGTGACGAACTGGACCTGCTGGAACAAAATAAATTCAACTTCTGCTGGGTTGTTGACTTCCCGATGTATGAATTGAACGAAGATACCGGCAAGATTGACTTCTCTCACAACCCGTTCTCTATGCCCCAAGGTGGTATGGAAGCGCTGGAAAGTCAGGAACCATTGGATATTCTGGCATGGCAGTACGATATCGTTTGTAACGGGATCGAATTGTCATCTGGTGCCATTCGGAACCACAAACCGGAAATCATGTACAAAGCCTTCGGTTTGGCCGGTTATGAAGCAGACGTCGTGGAAAAAGAATTCGGCGGCATGCTGCGCGCATTCAAATTCGGCGCCCCGCCTCACGGTGGTTGCGCACCGGGTATCGACCGTATGGTCATGCTGTTGGCTGACGAACCAAACATTCGTGAGGTTATTGCCTTCCCGATGAACCAACGCGCAGAAGATCTTCTGATGCAAGCACCGAGCGAAGTTTCCGTCGAACAACTTCGTGAACTGCACATCAAGCTGAACCTTCCCAAAGAAAAAGTGAAGGTCGAAAAAACCAGCGAAGTTGAAAAAGAAGCTGAATAATCAGATCTTATAAAAAATCAAATGAAGAACGCGGCTCCCCAAAAAGGGGCCGCGTTTTTTCATGCCAATAAAAAGAAAACCATGCCGAGTAAATCCCCCCTTATCTTAATCAGCCTGATCTTTATCCTTTCAGGTTGTGCCGCCCCGCCTGCCCTGCAAATTCTTAGCCTTGCACTGGATGGTATTTCTTACATCACCACCGATAAAACATTGACCGATCATGGCTTATCAGCGCTTACACAAAAAGATTGCAAGTTGTTGCGCAGCCTACAGGATCAAGAGATTTGTCAAAAAGAAAATCAAGAGCCTCAACCCGAAACAACGCAAGATCAAGCTAAGCTTGCCGCTGCAAAACCGAGCGAACCAACGGTACAGTAATCGGTCGTTTCTCAGACAGGGCAAATCGGTCAATTTCCTGAACCAGTTCGCGGGCTTGGGCAAAGGAACGTTCCATACGTGTCAGCATATAGGCAATCACGTCGCGTTCTACCTTGACCTGCCTGTCACTGAATAATTTGACCAATACCGCTTCCATCAGCGCATCGTCCGGCTGCCCGATTTCCACCACCGGTGCAGCCCCCAAACGGGATTTAAGGTCGGGTAAGGTGATCCCCCATGCGTTTGGTGGATTTTTTGCCGTCAACAATAGCGTGGCATCATTTTCTTTGGCGTAGTTATAAAGATGGAACAACGCCTGTTGATAATCTTCGACCCATTGATCGACATCTTCCAAGACGCCCGCTTGTGCCCCCTGCATCACCTGATAAGGGTCCAAAGACAGTGTCACGTTAATTGCCCCTGTGGCTTGCCTGAAAACTTCTGCCAGATGGGTTTTTCCGCAACCGGCTTCACCATAGATCACGACAAAGGGAGCAGGCCAATCCGGCCAACGATCCAGCCATGCGACCGCCTGCGCGTTTGATGCACTCACCAGAAAATCTTCCCCCGACATAGAGGGACGATAATCAAATTCCAAAGGAAGCTGGGGCGAACTGGACACAATTTACCGTCTGTTTGTTTATTTCGACATGTCGCCTGTATAAAGCGCACTTTTCATATATTGGGCAAGTCCAAAACGCACCAGCACCCCAATAACAGCCGCCACCGGGACCGCCAACATCACCCCGGTAAAACCGGCAAGCGACCCGCCGGCCATCAAAGCAAAGATGACCCACACCGGATGTAATCCCACTTTTTCACCAACCAGTTTAGGCGTTAAAAAGTTCCCTTCAATGATTTGCCCAATCGCAAAGACACCACCAACCATCGCAATGTCCATCCAGCTGTCAAACTGGACCAAGGCAATTGCAATCGAGACCCCCAACCCCAATATGGAACCGAAATAAGGAATGAACGAGATCAACCCCGCCCCCAGTCCCACCAAAAGGCCAAACTCCAACCCAAGAACAGAAAGGCCCGCAGCATAAAAAACACCCAAAATCAAACAGACACTGGCCTGACCGCGTACAAAGCCTGCCAACGTCTGATCGACAAGGCGAAACTGGTCGCGAATAATATCGGCATGTTTGCGCGGTAGCCAATTATCAATGCGGGCCACCATCACATCCCAATCGCGCAGCAGATAAAAGGTCACCAAAGGGGTTAGAACCAAAATAGAGACAATATCAACCAAGGCTACGCCGCCACTGATGACCTGTTTGAGAACCTGCCCCAACACACCCAGGCCCTGTTTTGCAAAGCTGGCAATTGTTGAGCCCAATTCCTTAAGGTCACTTTCGCTGACACCTGCAAAAATGTCTTTAATCAGCGGTTCTGCCAAATTTCGTACATAATCCATATATTCTGGAACCCGACTGGCAAACCCGATTACTTGAGTCGCCAAAACGGGCAGTAAAGTCGATAAAACACCAATAGTCAGAATAAAAAAGCAAACCGTAATCACACTGGTTGCAACCAAGCGTGACAATCCCCATTCTTCCAAGCGATCCGCCAACGGGTCGACAAAATAGGCAACAGCCATGCCAGCCACAAACGGTGTCAGAACGTCACTGAGGATATAAAGCAAGAGGATAAAGGTTAATAAACCAATCCCCCATATTCTGAACTGTTTCGATGCGTTCATATCAATTCCCGTTCGTCTGCGAAATGGTTTGTCCCCACTGGTATAAATATATCAGCCCGGATAAGACAGTCGTCAAGGCTGTTATGTAAATGAGGCCTTCAATCAAAAATGCGCCCCCTTCTATGTCCAAGCCATTAATCCCCAAAACAGCCGCAACCAGCGCAATTTGAACCGTGGTATTAACCTTGGAACTGAAATTTGGCGACATCCGTAAATTGCGTGTCAGCAGTTCAATCAAAGCCGCACCGATCACAATGGCAACATCACGAAACACAACCATGATCACCAGCCAAAGCGGCAAAAGGTCCTGAACACCCAAAATAACGAAGGCACTGACCAACAACAATTTATCTGCAATTGGATCAAGATAGGACCCTATCGTACTTTGCGCTTTCATAATCTTGGCGAGATAGCCGTCCACACCATCGCTGATCCCGGCAATAATAAACAGCCAGAACGCCGTTTTGATCTCGTGTTCCAAGACAAGCCAAACCATAAAAGGCACCGCAAATACGCGCCCCAAGGTAATGATATTCGGTATATTCAGCCAGACTTGGCGGCTCACGAACGGTTCCCCTCAGCCAAATTCAAAAGAGACCAGCTTTCCCCATTTAAGGTCAGGTCCAAATCCACTTGACGTAAGGAACCGATCAATTGATCCAGTTTACCAATAAAATGTAAATTGATTTGTACGGTATCACGCGCCAGTAAAGCCAACTCGACACGACGCACAACGGCAACTTTTTCCAGACGTTCCTTCACAGCCAACCATTCCGGCAATCCCTTAATCGCCAAATTAACCGGTAAAACATCCATTTGTCCGAACTGTAATAAATTATCGCGTTTCCAGCTTTCCTGAACAATGTCTGAGACCTCATCGGCAAGACGGGTCAGAAACGCGTTCGCGCTCTCCCCTTCTTTTGCCGCCAACCCCAATAAGGTCGCACGCCCTTCATATGCGGACCCAATCCGGTTCACAATTAAATCAACACTATTGGGCATGCCTTCGCTATCACGCCCCGTTACCGATAAATGTGCAATCACAACGCTTGGGACTTCATATCGTTGCGTCATTGCCATTAAGGCATCACGATCCCCAGCCAATGCTTGTTCTGCACTCACCCCGGAAATATCGGCTAAATCCCCTAAAGGCAACGCGAGGGGAACAAGACCATTTTGTGTTTGTTGATTGCTCCAGACATCGCGCCACGGGTTTGGATTTTCCCATAAGGATAAACGCGTTCCGTCTTCAAACAGGGGCAGGATCAAGACCGGTTTGCTGATGGTTTCCGCAAAAGGAATACCTCGGGCCTTTAGAAGATTTCGAATGGCATCGGCCTTAAAATGATACGTGTAGGTCGCCAAATAACGCACGGATGAAGATTTTTCGCCATTCACGCTGAAGTCACGAATATATTGTGCACGTCGGCTGGGCTCCACCCACGGCAACAAATCACGGTCCGCCTTCATGGTCAGGCGTTTCAGCAAAATATCAAACGCACGGCCTTCGCCTTCTCGCATCGCTTGTTGGCGGGCTAAAGTGACATTTTTGGCGGTGACATCCACATAAACGCCATTGACTTCAAAGACATCGTCGGCTTGAGCTGGTCCCATATTCAGGACAAACAATCCCACCCATAAACCAAACAGGATAATCGTGCGTATTTTATCAATCATAACCGCCCCTTGATGGAAATTTCTTCGCTTTTGTTTTGCCCTGTTTTCCGCTTGGATGCAAGAAAATGGCAGTTAAACCCACTTTGACATTAATTTTTAATAATTAAAAACTTGATTTTCGCACCGCACAATAGCAATATTGCAATGCAGCACAGAAGTGCTTTTTATATAAAGACATTGCCGAGGCAACCCCACATCATATTTTAAGGAGTCAATTCCATGAGAATGAGTGTAAGCCCAAAAGAGATTGCAGAATACCTCGTCAACGAATTCGGCCACCAAAAAGCCATTGAAGAATGTCATTATCATTTGAACCGTTGCGTTGATGCTGAAACCGCCGGTGTCTGGCATAATATTGGTGCCGCCTTGAACGGCATGCAACCCGTACAACGCTGCAATTAAAAGAATCACCTGACAATCGCGTTTTCTTCATTGCAAACTGGCTGTAATTCAGTATGTTCGGGGCGTTCAACATGGTGTATGTTGGACGCTCTTTTCATATGGATTTAGTGAAGGTTGGGTCATGGCTGATCAAAAGGGTCTCACCTATAAAGATGCAGGTGTCGATATCGATGCGGGTAACGATTTGGTCGATGAGATCAAACCGCTGGCAAAATCTACCAAACGTGCAGGCGTCATGGACGGATTGGGCGGTTTCGGTGCTTTCTTTGATTTGCGGGCTGCGGGCTATCAGGACCCCATCCTTGTTTCTGGCACAGACGGTGTCGGTACAAAATTGAAAGTCGCCATTCTTGCTAACAAGCACGATACGGTTGGAATCGACCTTGTCGCCATGTGCGTCAACGATCTGGTTGTGCAAGGGGCCGAACCGCTGTTGTTCCTTGATTATTACGCGACAGGCAAACTTGATGTTTCTGCCGGGCGCGATATCATCAAAGGCATTGCAGAAGGCTGTATTCAAGCAGGTGCCGCCCTGATCGGTGGCGAAACGGCTGAAATGCCGGGTATGTACAGCGAAGGCGATTACGATCTGGCCGGGTTCTGTGTTGGTGCGGTTGAACGCGGTCAAGAACTGACCGGTGCAAATGTAAAAGAAGGCGACGTGGTTCTCGGCCTTGCTTCCAACGGTTTACATTCCAACGGGTTCTCATTGGTGCGCCGCGTGGTTGAAGCCGCTGGACTGGATTATGCCGCCCCTGCCCCGTTTGATGCTGAGCGCAGTCTGGCCGAAGCCTTGCTTGATCCTACAAAAATTTATGTCAAAAGCACACTCGCTGCCATTAAATCCGGTGGTGTAAACGCACTGGCCCACATCACAGGTGGTGGTCTGGTTGAAAATATCCCGCGCGTTTTGCCCGATGGTCTGGGCGTTGACATTGATGCATCCAGCTGGAAATTACCTGCTGTTTTCTCTTGGTTGGCTGAGGCTGGCGGCATCGCAAACCATGAACTGGCCCGTACCTTTAACTGTGGGGTCGGCATGTGCGTCATCGTAGATGCGGATAAAGCAGACGTCTTGACCAAGATCCTGCAAGATGGCGGCGAACGCGTAACAACAATCGGCACAGTCGTCAAACGCGATTCAGGTGAACTTGTCAACATCAGCGGTATCGAGACATGGCAAAGCTAAAAGTCGCCGTTTTAATCTCGGGCAGTGGCAGCAATCTGCAAGCCCTGATCGACATGTGTGCGAAAGACGATGCCCCGGCAGAAATCACCCGTGTGATTTCCAATGTGGAAAACGCCTATGGTTTAGAACGTGCGAAACAGGCCAACATCAAAACCACGGTGATTGACCACAAAAAATATAATGGTCGCGAGGCATTTGAAGAGGCCTTGCATCAGGTTCTAGATAGCGACAAAGTCGATTTAATCTGCCTTGCCGGTTTCATGCGTCTGCTAACCGATGGGTTTGTGCAAAAATGGCGTGATCGTTTGATCAATATTCACCCGGCTTTGCTTCCGTCGTTCAAAGGGTTACATACCCATGAACGCGCCATCGAAGCCGGTGTCAAATTTCATGGGGCGACCGTTCATTATGTTCGCCCGGCAATGGACGAAGGCCCCATCATCGTCCAAGCCGCCGTTCCGGTCCTGCCCGGTGACAGCGCAAACGATCTGGGCGCGCGCGTGCTGGAACAGGAACATAGAATTTACCCGCTGGCCCTGAAATTAATTGCTGAGCGCAAAGTCCGCGTTTCCGGCGAAAAGGTTATCTATAACGGTGTGGAAAATCTGGACACAGCCTCGATTAATCCATCAGCCTGATTAAAAAATAACGAATAAAAAAAGTCCCTTGTTCGCTTATCTGAACAAGGGACTTTTTTTATGCCTGCCCCTTTGCACGCCAAAGAACAACGTGCAAAGGGGTTGACTGTGTTAAGCTTTCGCTTCGTCGCGCAATTCCACACGACGGATTTTACCGGAAATGGTTTTCGGCAAAGCGTCGCGGAATTCGATCTCGCGCGGGTACTTGTAAGGCGCGGTCAGGTGCTTGACGAAATCCTGAATTTCTTTTTCCAGCTCATCAGATGCCTCATAACCAGCCGCCAACGTCACGTAGGCTTTCACGATCTCGCCGCGCATTTCATCGGGTTTTGCCACGACAGCAGACTCGGCAACTGCCGGGTGTTCGATCAAGGCGCTTTCAACCTCGAACGGGCTGATGCGGTAACCGGACGAGGTAATCACGTCATCAGAACGACCAACAAACCAGATGTAGCCATCTTTATCACGTGTTGCCGTATCCCCGGTATAATACCAACCATTGCTGAAACATTTTGCATTGGCGGCTTCGTCTTTGAAATACCCTTTGAACAAACCGTACGGATATTGCTCCGTCATTTTAACGGCAATATGGCCCACGGTATCGTCGGCAACAATCTTGCCGTCATCATCAACCACATCCACAGTCAGACCAGGAACAGGTTTGCCCATAGAGCCGGGGCGAATTTCCATTCCCTTATAGTTCGCAACGATATTGACTGTTTCGGTTTGCCCGTAGCCGTCATAAACATCACAACCGGTTGCTTCTTTCCACGTGCGCATCACTTCCGGGTTCAACGGTTCGCCCGCACCGATGCAATGTTTCAGGCTATCAAGATTATAAGGTGACAGGTCCATTTGGGCAAAGACACGGTAAACCGTCGGCGGGGCGCAGAAGGATGTCACCTTTAAACGCTCGATTAATTTCAGGTGGAAATCCCCATCGAAACGGCCATCCCCATCATAGAGAACAATCGTTGCGCCCATCAACATCGGCGGGAACAGCATGCCCCATGCGGCTTTGGCCCAACCGGTATCGGTCAATGTCCAATGAACATCACCGTCTTGCAAATCCATCCAGTACTTGCCGGTAATGGCATGCGCCAACCCATAGGAATAATCCCGCGGGACCATTTTCGGCATAGACGTTGTGCCAGATGTAAAATAGATCAACATCATATCGTCTGCACCGGTCGGTTCCACATCATCGCGTGACAATTCATCAGAGTTTTCAGCGCATAATGTTTCAAAATTCACCCAGCCATCACGGTCTTCACCAATAATAATCAGGTGTTCCAGCGTCGGGCATTTTTCTTTGATCTCTTCAATTTTTTCGGCATGTTCCGCTGTCACAATCGCCAGCTTTGCACCTGCACGATTGATGCGGTATTCCAAATCATGTGCCGTCAGCAGGTTTGTCCCCGGCATAGACACAACGCCGACCTTCATCGCACCGACCAGCACTTCGTACCATGCCGGGATACGGGCAATAACCACACAGGCAAAATCGCCTTTTTTACAGCCCAATGAACGCAGGCCATTGGCAAAGCGGTTCGCTTTTGCGTTGAGTTTTGCGTAAGTGTGTTCTTCCATCTGTTCGCCATCACGGCTTACAGCAATGTAGGCAACTTTATTCGGTTCATCCTTGGCGCGTTTTTCAACCAAATCGAACGCAAAATTATAATTGCTCGGGATCTCCAGCGAGAACTCGTTACGCATTGCCTGATAGACATCACTCATTGCTTTTTCTCCTAATTTGAGTTGCCATGCGCGGCAGTGTAACGCAGTTTTAAAATCAAAATGTTAAAAATTGTAAAGAGAAACAGGCTCGGCTCCTCGTTTAGCAGCCAAACAGTTTTGACCCCCTACATATATTATATTAACCATTTGATTTTTATAAATTTATTTATACAAAACCATGCTGTTTTTTGTTCATCTCACCAACATTTTTTTTCAACTGACGCCCTGTTTTTTTGTCCAAAACAATCAAACTGATGCTTTTTAAATAAGACTCGGTGTTTTTGCGTATCATTTATCAGGGTTTCTAGGTATGCCGCTTATGCCTCTCGCATATCATCAAGGAACGATTCAACTTCTTGATTAAGCTTGCTGCTTTGATCATCGATACTTGAAACACCTTCCAAAACTTCACTGACCTTTTCGTCATTATTTTTAATCGCATCCGCCACATCGACCACACGTTCAGAAATCGTGTTCACATGGGTTGCTGTATTTTGTACAGTTCGGCTAATTTCAGCTGTCGCGGCACTTTGTTCTTCAACAGCTGCCGCAATCCCGGCGGACAATTGATCAATATCGGAAATAATGGTGGTGATTTGCGCGTTGGCTTCAACCGCTTCTGCAATTTCATTTTGGATATTGCCAATCAGTTCTGAGATATTGTCGATCGCAGATGCCGTCTGGTTTGCGAGATTTTTCACCTCACTGGCGACCACAGCGAAGCCTTTACCGGCCTCGCCCGCACGCGAAGCTTCAATCGTTGCATTCAGGGCCAGCAGATTGGTTTGCTCGGCAATCGTATTGATCAAGCCGATCACACTTTCGATTTTTTCAGAACCATCTTTCAAGCGTTCAATATTGTTATTCAGGTTGGCCGCACGACTAACCGCCTCATTTGCCACTTGCGAACTATTGGCGACCTGCCCACTGATTTCGGTGATGGAACGTGACAGCTCCTCCGTATTGGCTGCAACCGAGGAAATATCCTGCGTCATCACTTGCGAAGCTTGTGTCACTTCCTGAGTTTCAGACAAAGTGTGACGCGAGATTTCATTCATTGAAACCGCCTTGTTACGGATATCCCCCAACGATTCAGATAGAATGGACAGCGATTGTCCAACAGCCAGATCGAAATCATCCGCCAATTTTTGCGCCTGCGCTTTCTTTTCTTCTTCGGCACGTTTTTGCTGTTCTTCCTGCGCCTTTTTCAGTTCGTCCGCTTCACGCAAACCATTTCGCAACAACGCAAGGGCCGAACCCATCATACTGATTTCATCACTGCCATTGCGATTGACCCGCGTGGACAGATCCCCACGGGCAATTTGTTGCATGCCCCGAACCAAAATCATCAAACGTTTCACCAGATTGCGCAAGACGTAGAACCAGCCTACAAGGATAACCACCAAAATGGAAATCACCGTCACAATAACCAACGCAATCATGGTCTTTTGCGCGGACTCGTGGTTTTGTGCAACCGCCCCGTCCATATCGTTTTTGAGATCAGCAACAATTTTGTCGACCTCAACCGACAAAGCACTTGAAACATCACGCGCCTGATTAAGCAGGGCATCGCTTTCATTGCGTAATTTCAATTGTTCCCGGCGCAGTTTCAAAATGTTGTTTGTGGCATCCCCCTTACTGCCCAATGTCAGAAGTTCCTGAAATAATTTTTCAAGCTCAGCAACATCTTGGGTTTGCGCCATTACAGACAACGGACTAGCCATAGATGCGATGGATTGTAAAAAACCTTCTTCGACTTTTTGCAGGCTTTCGGCTGTTTCGCTTTGCGACCCTTCCAACAACATACCGATCAAAAGATTTGCCCCGCTTTTAAAACCCAGAACGGCTTTTAAAAACTTGGTGACTTCCAACGGGGCCATTTCCAATTCCGTTGTTTCGAGATCCACCTCTTGCCCCGCCTTGATCTGTTCCATAACCTGTTCAATATAAGCCAGCCATTTTTCAGAAATATCCAGCATACTGATATTGACGCCACTGGTCATGGGATCAAGTTTTGTTTGGGAAATTTCACGCAAGGAAATTAGATTTTTCGCCAATTCATTACGCCGTGCTTCCATCTGCTGCATTTGGCGCACGATCTCGTTCATACGCGTCACCAGCGGCGGGATTTGCTGCAATTTCGCCTGTAAGGTTTCGGCCTGCTTTTTATCTTTTAACAGGGGAGCTAGCGAATTCACCCCTTGATTAGCATCCGTGATCGTTTTTTCAATCATATCCATATGGGTTTGGCGTTCTTCATCTGTGGATGCCGCACTCAACAACGGCGCAGAGGCCACCAACTGTGATGTCTGGTTCGCCAAAATCAACGAAGAAATAATCACCGGGACCTTTTCTTCACTGATCGCATTTTGGGTTTCACTCAGTTGATTAAGCCCATTCCAACTGACAAAACTGACCAAAACGCAAAGGAAGCCTACACTTCCAAAAGCAAGCAGTAGCCTTTTGCCAATGCCAAAGCCGATTTCACGATTTAGATTCAAGTCGTCATCCGCCGCATTTTGAATCGGTGTGCCCGTATTATTCATACCCAAGTACCCATAGTTACACGATTAATTTTAACTGGTTTTTTATCCTGCCAGATTACAGCGCAGGTTGTCCTCAGGAAATCCGCATCACTGCGTACATTTTTTACGTAAAATAACGTAGGCGCCGGTTGACCGACATCATTTCATTTTTTGCGCCCCGGCGTTAATTCTGTTCCAACTTAATTTCTATATCAGGAGCATTTTTATGAACGTTTTTCGCTTGGCCATCACAGAAGATAATAAAATTATGAGTGTTGAAGGTGACCTTGAACTGGGCCAAGCCCCAAATGGCATCACAATTCACGAAGTTTATAACTGCCCTGAAGAAGCGCAAATCGAAGACGCAGCCTATCTCCTGTCCAAAGGACCGTTAAAAGAAGGCATGTTCCGTCATAACTTCGCCGACCTTGCCTCTGGTGGCGCTTCCTGCTGTGGTGCATGTAGCTAACTAATCACATAAAATATAAAAGCGGCGCATCCATGAGGACCGCCGCTTTTATAGCTTTATATATATTTAAGCTTAGCCTGAAAGCTTCTGCGCAAATTGCGCTAAATATCTCATCCCCTCTATGGCACGACTGCCGTACCAACTGGTCATTTCACCATCAATAATATGAAGCTTATCAGCAGGAATATTGTATTCCTCGCTGAATTCATCCAAATGATGCTGTTTAAACAGAAACGGTTCGCTGGAAAAAAGGATGGCATCCACCTCGTCTAAAATGCCGCTTTCCAGATCAATTTCAGGATAACGCACCTCTGCGGCTTGCGGCTGGGTGATCATATGGGCGGTGCGGAGCGATTGAGAGATATAAGTCTCGCCCGTCACCGTCATCCACGGATCTTTCCAGATAAAATAAAGGACCTTTTTTTCTTCCAGCCCTTGTGCCGTCAACTGGGCATGTGTCAGGGCAGCCTGAAAATCTGAAATTAGTCGCGCGGCCTCCCCCTTTTTATTGAAAATATTCCCGATCAGGCTGAACAGATCAATATTATCACTTGGTGTGTTCGGATGGGTGACAACGATATGGGGGATAAATTCGGCTAGTTCATCAACCAGTTCTTTGGGGTTTTCATCCACATTGACGATCAGGTGCGTGGCGTTCAACGCCTTGACCTTATCCATATTGACCTGTTTGGTCCCGCCAATACTGCGTACTTGCTTGACCTGATCTTTTGGGTGGACACAAAAAACAGTGCGTCCAACGACCTGATCCCCCAACCCCATATCAAACAGCAATTCCGTAATACTGGGGACGAGAGAGATTATGCGGGCATCCTGACTTGGCTGATGGCTTTGCCCGATCGCATCTATAAACATGAAAGGAATACCGTCTAATTAATCAACAATTTTAAAAAGTCTATCGAATTTGGAAAGGTCGAACATGCGCCGTACCATCGGCTTGGCCCCGGTAATCGTAAGCGCAATCCCCTTGCTTTCCGCCTGTTCATGGAGTTCAATCAACATCCCTAGACCGGATGAATCGATATAGTCAAACTCATGCACATCCAGAATCCATTTTTTTTGATCAGATGTCGCCATTGCTTTGGCAATTTCAAGAATTTTGTGACGGGACGAGGCTTTGATATTGCCGTAAAACGCAACCCGTTTGACATCATTTTCATCAATGAGAGAATATTCCATTTGCCACCCATGATTGATTATTTTGTTTATCAAGACAGCCAGACTACTGAGAACAACTTTCTTTGGCAAGTCTCCAGACTATATGTCTTTACAGGAACGCCGCTTATAATCGCTTGTGCAGGTAGTCGGTTACAGATACCGATTACCGAAAGAAAAAAACAGGAAGGAAGCTGCAAGAAGACAAGTAAATTGGTAGCTGTCACCGATTATTATAAACAAAACTTAAAAAATAATATTATTTCGAGGCTGACCCCGGAATTACACGTGCTCAATTCGACACATGGAGAAAAGCATATTGGAAAGAAAGAGCTAAAGGAATTATACAATGAGTGAGTTCAAAAAATTCAAGGACATCATTGATAGATATTATGATTCGATAAATTTAGGGTCGCCTTCAAATGCACCAAGCGAAGAACGAATTGCAGAAACAGAAAAGAATTTAGAAGTCAAGCTACCTCCGTCATACATATGGTTTCTCACCCATTTTGGGGGGGGAGATATTTTAGGGGATGAAATTTACTCTATTTACAACAACAGAGATGCTGTTGGAGGAGATATCACATTTCAATATCAAAACTGCCTAGCCTCTAAATTGCTCAACAAAGATGAAATACCTATATTATGTAACGATTATGGGGAAATTTACCTATTCCATTGTCAGAAAGGCCCTGAGTTTCCAATCTACAAAAAGTTAGGTAAACAACGTATTTTTTATGCTAATAACTTTGCTGAATTTCTTGAAAAACTCTTAAAGGAGTATTTTTCTGATTAAACCGCATAATCGGACAGTTCGACAGTTCGGGGGCCAGTTCCCAGTTCGGGGGACCAGTTCCCAGTTCGGCCAGTTCCAGTTCGGGGGATTCCAGTTCGGGGGATTCAGTTCGGGGGACAGTTACCGATCTCTCGGTTTTGGTCCGGGCTTTTTAGGCAATAAAGTGCCTATTCCGGGGGCAGCCTCGAAATTTAATTAGGTGGCTGACCCCGGAATTCTCCTTCATTTTCTGAAAGAGGTATGAAAAGCTTAGGCAAGTAATTCGGTAACTGTCCCCCGAACTAGAAAAAGAATGGTTTAACAATGGAACAGTCTATGATTTCAAAAATTGATAAGTGGTTTTCTGAACAGAGCTTCGTACTTATGACCATTGCCGGTCAATGGATTGGGCGGCCTATGGACAACGTATACACATATGAAAAATCTGAAGAATGTAAGGAAGGTATACTCATATACCTCGATAATGGGTGGATCATACTATGCCTAACTCCTCAGGAATTAGAATCCAATAAGAATGAACTAGTTTTAGGTGCTGAATCGTTCCACTTAAGGCGACCCAACAGTGAATCCAAAGATTATAAAAACGGCTATATTCGTTTCTTTACAAATCCGTAGTTTAGTTCTGTATTCCGGGATCAACCTCGAAATTATCTTTCTCAATCTTTCATAAGAAGTTCTCGCGGATATTCCGGGGTCAGCCACCTAATTAAGTTGCGCAATCAAGAAAGATAATTTCGTAGCTGACCCCGGAATTCGAGAACTCGTAAAACCGTTTTTATAAGTCTCTGAAGCTGTCATATTTTTACGACCTTCACGTTCTGCCATCGCATCGTTAAACGAGAACTGGCAAGTGTGAAACATTCTCTTATTTTCCTTCGTGTTTTGACGATTATTTTCACAGGCCTGCAACGTGTAAAGAGCATCCTTATCTTTGCGGGCCATAACTTGATATTTAATCAATGTAGCCATATAGCTTGTCTCTGAAATTGGAAATTTCCGTTTGGCAAGCTTATGCGCAACAATCGCTTTATCCCACATTTTTATATTTTCGTATTCCCGCAGCAAAATGTCAAAAACCTCATAAGTGGGCTCTGGTCCATTTGCGGCAATTTCCAGATTTTTAATAGCTTTGTTATTTTTACCCTGCGCTTTCCTTATTTTATAAAACAGGAGACGAATTGTAGAGTCGGGATCGTTTACTTTCCCTCGTAAAGAAAGGCGGATTTTTTGTTCAGCTGTTTTCAGGTCTTTCTTTTCAAAGGCTAAGCGCGCTTGGTTAAAATAGAGGCGGCGTTCAATGGCTTTAAAACCGACACCTTGGAAGACATGCCTCTGATAGGCATCGGTCTTGAGACGAGGAAGATTCACAATTTCGCGACGGTATTCTTTTTGAATATAATATTTTGCATTCTGGTAGCGGACTTTCCCGCTCGGATGGCTAAAGGCATAGGAACGGAACCACCCTTTTGCTGTCTCTTCAGCTTCATTGTGTGGTGTCTGGGCAGAGACTTTTTTGATATATGTTAAGACACTGTTCCAGTTGTAACCTGCGTTATAAAGCATATCAACCGCCAGAAGATCCGCTTCAAGCTCATCTTCACGTTTGTGTTCATATGCCAGTACGTTCGTATAATAATCGCTGACCGGATCATCAATTAAACTGGTGACGATTCCGGTGGCTGTGGCATCCACACCTAGCTTATTCGAAATCAATGCACCTAGTGTGTAAAGACCAGAGCGCACACCTTTAGCCGCTAATTTTTCCCAAACCTCGGAATTCATGTGACGGAAAATTGAATGAGACATTTCATGCGCCAAGATCGCAGCGAGTTCATCCTCACTCGCAATGTTTAAAAGCGTGCCGGTTGGAAGGGTCAGCAAGTTAAACGTCGACATCCTCGCCGTATAATAATTTTTATCTGTAATTAAAAAAGTTACAGGCGGATCAATATGTGCTTCGGAATAATGTTGCAGCAACTTGTTGGCGACTCTATTGATATATTTTTTTAAATAGTCATAACCTGGACCGACAAGAGAGCTTTCATCATGAAGTCTTAAAACAGCTTTTTCAAAATCTTGCCTATTACCTGTAAGCCCTAAGCTTTTCTCTTTTTGTTTAAGAGCCTTCACGTCCTTTGAGAACTTGTAATCTTTTTTAGCCAGATCCCCTTTAAAATCAATCCCATCCAAAAATTTTGTTAAAAAATTTTCTTCTAATTCAGGGTTTTGCCTTTCCTTAACCGAGGCTTGCATCTTACCGGGAATTTTGTCGTAAATTGGATTTGTCTGGCCCGTTGTTTGACATGCGGACAAGGATACCAGACAGAGACCGGCACCTAACAAGGTTTTAAACTGCTTTATCTTTTCCATTTTTCTTAATCCTTGCAGTTCCCTAGTCCGCGTGAGACAAGTTGCCCATAATCTGAGGAACGTGCGACCGCCAGTTTAGGGCGTTCTTTCAGTTGTTTGATCAGGCAATTCATATCCGTTACGACAATGGTTTTTTCATCGGTTTGGACGAATGATTCAGGCAACCAAAACTTGTCATTATACTGCAGCATATGAGGCTTCTGAGGGTGACGGACGACTTCAAAAGGAAGCGGTAAGAGCTCACTTGTTTTCACCGTAACAAATTCCCCGGACATCGGATCACTATATAGGTCAACAGTATTGTCTATAGAGTCATATGCAATAACATTCACGAGTTGAACATCTGCAGCAAAGCTTGAGTGTCCCCCTAAAAAGGACGCAGACAAGAGAAACAGTCCGATCAAGAGTATTTTTTTCATTTTTAACCTCATTTTATTCGGTAAAAGAGCATGCCGCTCTTTCACTTTAGTTTGGCTTGACTCATTAAACCTAAACGAGAATATGCTTTTAAGGGCATTGACGGTCAAAGCACCAATAAAGGTGAGCGCAAGCATGGAAAGACCCAGCCAGTTCACAGGTTCAAAATTCCACCAACTGACCAAAGCAATTTCTGCCGAAAAAATAGTTAAGAAGACAAGCAGGCTTAAAAAAGCCATTTTAAGAAGCAGCTTATATGGGGATTGCTTGGTATTTGACACGATCGATTTAATAATCAATGCCTCAACAATAATAATACAAATTGTTAAACAAAATTCAAAAAAAGTGGTCGCATCTATATGCCAAAATAGCTTTTCAGCAGGGCGATAATATTCTGTTCCATAGGTACGCAAATTATCGTAGGCCATAGCGTGAGCGACGACACCGGGGACCTGTGCAATCGTTGGTGACTGCGTTAAATCTTCATTTCCAATGAGAGAAGCCCCGATCATGACGACCTTATTAGCGACAAACTCGCCGGCGATCTTTTTCTTAGTCAGGTCGGATGATTTTTGAAATTTCAGAAAATCCAACATTGGAATGAGGGAATGGAAAAAACAGCCTTTTTGAGAAGAAACCGACAGAAATTTATTTAGTATTGCTTCTGCCAAATAACGTATTGACCGAGCGAGCCTCCCATTAAAGTCTGCCGGATGCTCCTGACAATCTTGGTTATAAAAAGGGTATTTTATATTTAACTGTGCTAATCCATTCCCCCATTGAATATCCATAGGGTCTGAAAAGACCTGAGAGGCACTTTCCAAAATTGAGGACGTACAATTCCCTTCTTTCTGACATTGGTCATAATAGAGTCTAAGCGCCGGTGAATAACCAATTTCATTATTGCACGCCTGATACCCAACAAGGGGGTAATAACGATCATAACCTTGAAACCTGACAAAAGGTGAAGCTGTTGAGATTTGATCGATATTGCCGATATTCTTCAAGCTCTGTGACGTGCAATCCTGACCATTCCATGTGCGGGTATGCAGGTTTGGATTGGGAAAATAAACGTCAACCCCAGCACGTTTTATTCTCTTCAAAGTGTTTTCAAGATGCACTTGTTCTTGAGCGTCCCCCCGAGGATCCAAAAGCAACATATCTATAAAAATAGCTTTTGGGCGCAGTTTGGCGACATTGTACAAAATATCTGCATATTGGCGTAAAGTCGGCGGATAGTTGAGGTAACCAATCTCGTGATTATTCGCTTTCGCAGCGTTAATCGTACTTTCATCAATCAATAAGATAGATATTCCACCACTTTTCTCGTTATTATAGAATGGCGATGTAATCCGGTTATAGGCAGAAATAGACTGTTGGTCTGTTGCACTGGTCAGCCCAACAGGATCAAGAATTGATATAAGAGATGCGCCAAGGGCAACAAGAAAACCTCTGATTATGGTCCAGCGCGTTGTTTCCTTTTGAATATATTTTTGAACGTCATAAAACCATCTGACAAAAAAAATAGGATTAGATGCCACGCCCCACATGCCCCTTCGATTGTATTGCCCGATACAACGACCCGGATTGTAGAGGCGATGCCCCCTTAATGCAACGCGAAATTGTTAGAAATTCAAGCGTTAGCCTCTTCCAACGCTTCCGCAGCTTCCAGCCATTCCATTTCGGCTTCTTCCAGTTGATTGTTGATCTCGCCAAGCTTGATTTGCAAGGCTTGCAGCTTATCGCTCGGCCCCTCATAAACCTTGGGGTCAGCGAGTTTGGCTTCCAGTTTTTCTTTTTCCTGCGTGTACTTTTCGACGCGTTTTTCTGCCTCTTTGGCTTTTTTGCGCAAAGGGGCTTGGGCGGCGCGTTGGGCGGCACGATCTTGGCGACTGGCCTTTTTTTGATTGGCCGCGCTGTTTTGATCAGTGTTCGCGTTGTTTTTCTTGTCGCCGCGACGCGCTTCAATCAATTGGCGTTTATATTCCGCCAAATCCCCATCAAAGTCTTTACAATCCCCTTTTTCCACAATCCACAGGCGATCACAGGTTAATTCCAGCAAGTGTGGATCATGCGAAACAATCACAACCGCCCCGTCATAGGTATTGATGGCTTGCACAAGAGCCTCGCGGGAATCCACATCCAAATGGTTGGTCGGTTCATCCAAAAACATAATGTGCGGGGCCTCGAAGCTCATCAGCGCAAACAGCAAGCGGGCTTTTTCGCCACCGGACAATTTTTCAATTTTGCTATCGGCTTTGTTGCCTTCGAACCCAAAACGCCCCAATTGCGCCCGCACTTTGGATTCCACCGCATCCGGCATCAAGGCGGCCATATGGTCAAACGGTGTTTTTTGTACGTTCAGTTCATCGGTTTGATGTTGAGCGAAATAGCCAACTTTTAACTTACTGGATTTGCGCAAGCTCCCTTCCATTGGTGCAAGGCGGTTAGCCAGCAGTTTAACCAATGTGGATTTACCATTGCCGTTGGCCCCTAAAAGGGCGATACGGTCATCCATATCAATGCGTAAAGACAGTTTCTTCAGGATCGGTTTATTTTCTTCATACCCAACATCGACCTCTTCCATCGCGATTAAGGGCGAAGACAGCGGTTCCGGGTCCGGGAAATCAAAGGTATAGGTCTTTTCTTCCAGTACCGATGCAATCGGTTCCATCTTTTCCAGCATTTTCACGCGGCTTTGCGCCTGCTTGGCCTTGCTGGCCTTGGCACGGAAACGATCAACGAAGCTTTGCAAGTGTTTGCGCTGAGCCATCTGCTTGGATTGCGCCTTGGCTTGCAGGGCGAGCTTTTCCCGGCGTGTTTTTTCAAACGTATCATAATTGCCGCCATAGCGCGTGAGCTTGCAATGTTCCAGATGAATGATCTCGTCCACCACCGTATTTAACAAAGCGCGTTCGTGGCTGATCACTAAAATGGTGCCGGGATACCTTTTTAAATAATCTTCCAACCACATGACGGCTTCAAGATCCAGGTGGTTGGTCGGTTCATCCAGCAACAACAAATCAGGTTGGGCAAACAAAGCAGCCGCCAAGGCGACACGCATCTGCCAACCACCGGAAAAATCGCTACAGGGTCGCAACTGCGCTTCGTGGTCAAAGCCCAGACCATTCAGGATCGTTGCCGCGCGTGCCGGGGCGCTATGGGCATCAATATCAGCAAGGCGGGCGTGGATTTCACCGATACGGTGCGGGTCGGTGCAGGTGTCGGCCTCTGCCAACAGACTTTCACGTTCTCCATCAGCCTTCAACACGGTATCGAGCAAAGAATCACTGCCCGTTGGGGCTTCCTGTGCGACTCGTCCCACGCGGGCACGTTTTTGTACGCTCAGGCTTCCGTCATCCGGTGCAAGCTCTTCTAGAATTAGTTTAAACAAAGTGGATTTACCCGTGCCGTTTTTGCCGACAAGGCCTACCTTGTGACCTGCCGGAACGACAACAGTTGCCTGTTCAAACAGGATGCGCCCGCCAATGCGGTATGTCAGATCATTTATATGTAACATAGTCGCGCTTTTAGCACATTTTTTGGGCATTTCACCATGAAAGATGAAAAACATAATTGTGCAGTTGCAAATTGCGTTTTGACGCTGTATAAGGCGCCCACTTTGTCGCTGGGTATCCGTCCCGGTGACTTCACAGAGATTTTACAGACAAAGGGGTTTCCCTATTATGGCTATCGAACGTACACTGTCCATCATCAAACCGGACGCAACTCGCCGCAACCTGACGGGTCAAATCGTCGCTCGTTTTGAAGAAAAAGGCCTGCGCGTCGTTGCTTCCAAGCGCATCCAACTGACTCAAAAACAAGCTGAAGGCTTCTACGCTGTGCATAAAGAGCGTTCTTTCTTCGGTGAACTGGTTGAATACATGATCTCCGAACCGGTTGTTGTACAGGTTCTGGAAGGCGAAAACGCCATCCTCGCCAACCGCGAAATCATGGGCGCAACAAACCCGGCGAACGCAGAAGAAGGCACAATCCGTAAAGATTTCGCCATCGACGTTCAAGAAAACTCCGTACACGGTTCCGACGCTCCGGAAACGGCTGCTGAAGAAATCAAATACTTCTTCTCCGAGTGCGAAATCGTCGGCTAATCTGACATCCTCAGATCGCAAACGAATAAAAAGCGGTGCTTCCTACATGGAAAGCACCGCTTTTTTTGTGTTGGATTAACGCTCACGCTTGCCTAGAAAAAACGGTCTAAAAGCAACAGACCGGTAACTGTCCCCCGAACTGTCGTGTCCCCCGAACTGTCGTTAAACTGTCGTTACTTTAACTCAGCACCCTATAAGTGAATAGTGTACAGGTTCAGAATACTTGAAATTCATTTCTTATTGATGGAATATACTTTCAGTTCAACAGGTTGAGTGAGGCGTTTCGTGGATAAAAGGTATCAAGTTTTTGTCAGTTCTACATATACAGATTTAGTGGAAGAGCGCCGACTTGTAACAGAAACTCTGATCAAGATGGGGCATATTCCGGCAGGTATGGAACTATTCCCTGCTGCCGATGAAAAGCAGTGGGAGTATATTAAAAGGGTTATTGATGACTGTGACTACTATGTATTGATTCTCGGCGGTCGATACGGCACTACAACATCAGACGGTATCAGTTACACTGAGAAAGAATTTGATTATGCTGTGTCGAAAGGTATCAGTGTAATTGCCTTACCTCATAAGAATCCAGAAAAACTCAGTTTCGAAAATTCTGAAAAAGACCCTGGACTAAGGGGTAAGTTGGAAGCCTTTCGAGAAAAAGTTCTACAAGACCGCTTAATTGATTTTTGGATAAAACCCGCAGAACTACCGGGTAAATTAGCATTAGCCTTACAGACAATGATCAACACGCATCCTGCCGTTGGCTGGGTACGTGCAGATGCAGCAGCAAACGAAGACGTATTGTCTGAAATACATCTTTTACGTAAAGAAAAGGCAGAACTCGAAGAGAGAGTGAAAACGCTTTCAATTGCGCAATCAAATTCATCGTATGTGTATGAAGATATAGCTGGTTTAGATGATACAGTTCAAGTGTTTGGCAAATACCACGACACTATTTCAAGGCGGTCCTCAGTTTGGTCGACCCAATTGTCTTGGGGCGACGCGTTTGCATTGATTGCTCCACACCTGATGGAACGACCAAACGACACTATAGTCAAAAATAAAATTGGTACGGCTTTATTCTGGAAAAGCAAACAAGCCTCACAAGGTATTAACCCAGTTATAAATGAAGAACTGTTCAAGACGCTATCATTGCAGTTTAAAGCATTGGGTTTGGTAACGATTGAATATCTTAAAACTACAAAAGGTGGGATGGCACTGTTTTGGGGATTAACTCAAGCAGGCGAAGAAACCATGTACGACAGAAGGATAGTGCGAAAAGAATCATAATTTCCTTCGCACGTCCTCCGCTCTCATATAGCTGTATCCACAGGCCACGTATCCGCTGACCAATGCGACTTTAATGGGCGATAATCCGAATTCCGAGGTTAGCCTCAAAATTATTTTTCTCTGCCTTTCACAAAAACAGTTTAAAATACTTTTTTGGGAGGATGTTTTGTTTTGGTTGGGACCGAGTTCGGGGGACGGGACCGAGTTCGAGTTGAGTTCGAGTTCGGGGGACCGAGTTCGGGGACCGAGTTCGGGAGGAGTTCGGGGGACAGTTACCGAATTATTGAGTTCGAGTTGATCAAGTAGCCCCCCACTTAAGCCTTTTTCTCCCAGCCGCCGTTGTCGGTTTGTTGCCAGTAGGTCAAGGCATGTTCGGCCTCTTTATAGGTCTTCCACTGCGCGCGCGCATTTTGGACGGCTTGATCGCTTCGTCCGTCAAAGACGACAAAACAACGTTCAAAGCTGGGTAAATCGGTCCGATCCGCCCCGTCACACAAGAAAAGAAAAGTCGCCTCGTTCGGGTTTTCCGCATCCGGGGTAATCCAGATCGGTTGTTGGCCTGCATGTCCGTCTTTTGCGGTCCCATGCGGCAACCAGCTGTCCGGTTGATAGGTCCAAAGATCGTTGGCCAAGGCTTCGGCCCGTTCGCTGGAGCCGACTTGCACGACGGCGCGTTTTCCCACCTGCAGGGTTTTTTCCAGCAGTTTGGGCAAAGCCTGTTCCAAAGAAAACTTTGTCAGGTGGTAAAACGCAATATCCGTCACGAGCCTTCAGACCTTATCCTTCAAAATATTTTGCAACCAGCTTATCCAGCAAGCGCACCCCATAACCCGTACCGCCCCGCGGCACGGTCGGGCGGTCTTTCGTCGACCAGGCCATACCGGCAATATCGATATGCGCCCATGCGGTGTCCTTGACAAAGCGTTGCAGGAATTTTGCCGCCGTGATCGATCCACCGAAACGTCCGCCGACATTTTTCATATCGGCGATTTGAGAATTGATCAACTCGTCATAGGCACTATCCATCGGGAAGGGCCAGACTTTTTCCCCGGTTTCATCACCGGCTTTTCTCAGTTTTTCTGCCAGATCGTCATCATTGGCAAACACACCTGCACGTTCTTGGCCCAGCGACACCAAAATTGCCCCGGTCAAGGTTGCCAGATTGATGATGGTCTTCGGTTCAAATTCCTGCTGGGTATAGGTCAAGGCATCCGCCAGCACAAGGCGGCCTTCTGCATCCGTGTTGATAACTTCGATCGTTTGACCATCCATAGAGGTCACCACATCACCGGGACGTTGCGCGTTGCCATCAGGCATATTTTCCACAAGACCGATCACCCCGACCACATTGACGTTGGCTTTGCGACCTGCCAAGGCTTTCATGGCACCGGTGACGGCACCTGCCCCGCCCATGTCCCATTTCATGTCTTCCATACCCGGCCCGGGTTTAATACAAATCCCGCCGGTATCAAATGTCACGCCCTTACCCACCAAGGCAAGCTGTACGGATTTGGCTTTACGTCCGCCGTTTTGCAACCCGTTCCAGCGCATGGTGACCAGACGGGATTCGCGACGACTGCCTTGACCGACACCCAACAAGGCATTCATGCCCAGCTTGACCATTTCCGCTTCGCCCAGCACATTGACCTCGACACCCAATTCAACCAGTTCGCGGCAGATATCAGCAAAGCTATCCGGGTATAAAACATTGGCGGGTTCGGATACCAGATCACGGGTCAGGAAAATACCTTCGGCAATTTTTTCAAGTTCTTCAAAGGCATTGCGCGCACGTCCGCCACTTGGCGTCATAATTTTCAAGGCGCGGATTGACGGCTTTTTATCGTCTTCTTCCTTGGTGCGGTATTTATCGAAACGATAAGATCGCAGCAACGCCCCATAGGCGATATGGGCCGCATGTTCCCAAACACGGGCATCGGCCTCTTCTACCGCATCAAAGGCAATGCTGACGGTGCGTGGCTGTTGTCCACCCAACACGCGATAGATCGTCCCGCCGAGCTTTTCTGCACCCAACAGGTCCAGTGCCTTGGGTTTGCCTGCACCAATCAAAAGGACACGTTCCAGCTTTGTCCCGCCGGGGGCAAGTACAGAAACCACTTCACCCAGTTTCCCTTTGAATTTTGTAATTTTCGCCGCACGGGAAAGCGCACCATCGACCTGCTTATCAATCGCAGCGGCACTTTCCGACAGATCCCCGCCCTCAAAGCCAATAACCACAAGAACACCCGTCTCCGGCAAGCCCGGTTTCGTGAACGAAATTTTCATAAAATCCTCACTTCATTGCATTAGTTTTGCACAGGTTAGCCGGAAGTTTGCCCAAGGAAAACCATAAAAAATATAAGTTTATATATTTTCATAAAAGAAATACGAAAAAATAGAGTGGAATTGAACCTATTTAAACCGTAAAGGGACACGTTTTCGCCCCCACGACCCGGCAGGCCCATCAAAGCACCCTGCACATTTTGTGCCGCACGACAGGCAATGACCATCGTGATCTAGGTGCCATTCGGACAATTCGTACCAATCCCGTTTGATCAAAACCGCGCCACAGTTATGACAATAGGTCGTATCGCCTTCTTCATGGTGAACATTGCCCGTATAGGCATATCGCACCCCATTGGCAAGGGCAATTTCACGCGCCCGTATCAAGGTTTGCGCCGGGGTGCGCGGTTTATCCTGCATCTTCCAGTCCGGATGAAAGGCGCTGAAATGCATGGGCACGTCCACACCCAGTTCACGCACCACCCATTTGGTCATTTCATCAATTTCATCTGCACCGTCATTTTCGCCGGGGATCAAAAGATCGGTGATTTCAAACCAGACATTTGTTTGATGTTTCAGATAGACCAGCGTTTCCAGAACATCATTTAAATGGGCACTGCATAATGTATGGTAAAACTCTTCACGAAACGATTTTAAATCCACATTTGCCGCGTCCATATGGGCAAAAAACTCTTTGCGGGCCTCTGCATGAATATAACCGGCAGTCACCGCCACCGTCTTGATACCATGTGCGCGGCACGCCTTTGCCACATCCACGGCATATTCTAAAAAAATCACCGGATCATTATAGGTAAACGCCACCGATTTGCATTTGGCCTGCACACAGGCGCGCGCGATCATCTCCGGTGTTGCCTCTGCCTGCAACTTGTCAAATTCACGCGACTTGGAAATATCCCAATTCTGGCAAAACTTGCATGTCAGATTACACCCCGCCGTCCCAAAGGACAAAACGGGTGTGCCGGGATAAAAATGATTGAGCGGTTTCTTTTCAATCGGATCAATGCAAAACCCGCTGGAACGCCCATAGGTGGTCAAGACCATCTGCCCACCTTCGTTCGCGCGCACAAAACACAAGCCGCGTTGCCCCGGCTTTATTTTACAATCGCGCGGGCACAAATCGCACTGAATGCGACCGTCTTCAAGCTGGTGCCAATATCGTCCGTAATGAACCATTCAAGTAGTATATAACGGAAACAGAGAGGTTAAAAAATCATTTCGTCTTCGTCGCCACCCGTGGAAATGACGATTTCGCCGGAATCTGCCAGCTGTTTGGCAACCACAACAATTTCAGCCTGTGCTTCATCCACATCGCGCAGACGGACCGGCCCCATTGCTTCCATATCTTCTTTCATCATTTTACCAGCGCGTTCCGACATATTTTCAAAGAACAGGTCTTTGACAGAGTCCGCCCCGCCTTTTAAGGCCATCGCCAGTTTGTCTTTTTCAACCGTGCGCAACAAAACCTGAATACCCGCTTTATCGACACGCACAAGATCGTCAAAGGTAAACATCAAGGCCTTGATGCGTTCCGCGGATTCACGGTTGCGCTCTTCCAAAGAGGTAATAAAGCGGTTTTCGGTATTGCGATCCAGATTGTTAAAGATATCTGCCATCAATTCGTGCGTATCACGGCGTTGAGTGCGTGCAAGGTTGGTCATAAATTCTGAACGCAATGTTTTTTCAACGCTATCAAGAACTTCTTTTTGCACCGCTTCCATACGCAGCAAACGCATGATCACTTCCATCGCATAGTTTTCAGGCAAAAGCGATAAAACACGCGCGGCATGATCCGGTCTGATCTTTGACAGCACAACGGCAATGGTTTGCGGATATTCGTTTTTAAAATAATTGGCAAGAACGGCTTCATGCACGTTATCCAGCTTATCCCACATGGTCCGACCGGCCGGGCCGCGAATTTCTTCCATAATCCCGGCGACGCGGTCCTTGGGCAGGGCTTTGCGTAAGAGACGTTCTGTGCTGTCAAATGTCCCGACCAATGAACCGGCAGAAGAAAGCTGATCGGCAAATTCGACGAACAAACGTTCAATGACAGTCGAGCTGACCGAGCCTAAACTCGCCATAACTTGAGAGAGTTCCCGAATTTCTTCGTTATCCATCATCTCAAATAATTTGCCGGAATGATCTTCGCCCAGAGAAAGCATAAAAATCGCTGCTTTTTCTTGTCCGGTCAGGCTACGATAATCATCTTTAACTCTTGCCATTATGTTTCAATCAAAGATTTTAGAGTTTCAATACCATGTTCTAAAACCCATTTTTAAAAACAATGTATTTCAGTCATATATACTCCCTATTTCAATAAAATCCTATAAGTTTTCCAGTATGCTAAAAGCAAACCCAAAACGAGATAAATCCGATGTTGAAACTTCATAAACACCTATTCATCGTAAGTCTGATATTGTTGTCAGGAGCCTGCACAATGGCCCAATCCAATCTGACCTCATATAAGTGTGACGATTTGGCAGAAATCAGCGTCCAATGGCAAGATGATAAGGCTCTGCTTCAAATCGGCAAGACGCAAAAAATATCTTTAGTCCATGTTCGCGCAGCCTCCGGCGCACGTTATGCCAACAATCAACACGAGATATGGGAACATCATGGCGAACTGCGCTGGACAGACGAAAACGGTACAGTCCGCCTCTGTAAGCCAACCTTACCATAAAAGACAAATGCCTAGTTTTTATGCAGAACCATTCAAATTCGATCACATTTTGTGCGATGCAACATATTTAATTTCTGCCTGAATGCTCCCAGATAGGCGGTTTTTCTACCTTTTTCACGTTTGGCACGGTTCCTGAATAGAAGAGTTTGAATTTTGGCAACGGCGCCAAAAGGACATTCTTAATGAATAACAGCAACGTCGCTGACCTTCTTCCCGGCTTTTGGGGGGTTGTTGTCACGCGGCGTTTTTTGTTGAAAGAGTGCGTTGTCTTCACATGCCTTTTTAATCATTTCCCTCTTCATTGGCGAGAAGCAGAAAGCCTCTTTTTAACAGACTGGTTTCAATTATTATTAGAGGATCTTAACCATGTCTTATATCGCACCTGCCGAGTTTGCGACCAAAATGGTCGATGCAGGCGAATCAAAGATTTTTATGTCAACAAAAGACACACTGATTCGTGCCTATATGGCCGGCGCCATTCTCGCGCTTGCCGCCGCTTTTGCCGTTACCGTCGCTGTGAACACCGGGCAATTTCTTATCGGGGCTTTGCTTTTCCCCGTTGGTTTTTGCACGCTGTACCTCCTTGGCTTTGACCTTTTAACAGGTGTTTTCACTCTATGCCCGCTTGCTCTGCTCGACAAACGTCCGGGGGTGACTCTTGGCGGTGTCTTACGCAATTGGGGGCTCGTTTTTATCGGTAATTTTGGTGGCGCCTTCACTGTTGCTGTTTTCATGGCGATTATCTTCACAACAGGTTTTAGTGAAGCACCAAACGCAGTTGGGCAAAAAATCGGCCTGGTTGGCGAGGCCCGTACCGTTGGTTATGCCTCCCACGGGTTTGCCGGCATGCTCACTCTGTTCGTGCGCGCGGTGATGTGTAACTGGATGGTCTCCACAGGTGTTGTTGCCGCCATGATGTCCACATCTGTTTCCGGTAAGGTTATCGCCATGTGGATGCCGATTTTGGTATTCTTCTACCTTGGTTTCGAACATTCCATCGTCAACATGTTCCTGTTCCCGTCCGGTTTGATGTTAGGTGGTAACTTCACCATCATGGATTATCTCTTCTGGAACGAAATCCCAACTGTTTTGGGGAACCTTGTCGGCGGTGTTACCTTTGTTGGCGGCATGATTTACGCCACACACTACAAAACCTCACCGAAACGCAATGCGGGTGTCACTTCTTCTGTGAAAGCACCTGCTGAATAATCCTCCTTTCCCTTGAAGCCCGGCTTTTTCGTCGGGCTTCATCTTTTAAAAGGTCCGCCATGCCCAAAGGAATATCCGCCAAACCCTACTTATCCGTTAGCATCGGGCAGTATTCAACGGCGGGTCGCAAACCAACCAATCAGGATTTTCACGGAGCCCTCATTCCCGAAGGTCAAGAACTTGCCTTGAAAGGTATTACGTTGGCACTTGCCGATGGTATCAGCAGCAGTCCGGTGTCCGCTGAAGCAAGTGAAACCATCGTCAAATCGTTAATGTCGGATTACTATTGCACATCCGATGCATGGACGGTCAAAACCTCTGCTTCACGCGTTATTTTGGCAACAAATTCATGGCTTTATTCCCAAAATAGACACGCCCGCATTCACGATATGAATCGGGGGCGGGTCTGCACCTTGGCCTCCATTATTCTAAAAGGACATCACGCCCATATTTTTCACGTTGGGGACAGCCGGGTTTGGCGCTTAAATCACAATTCCCTTGAGCCCCTGACAGAAGATCATCGCATCGAAGTTTCAGAAACTGAAAGCTATCTGGGGCGCTCTGTCGGTTCAGGGGCACAGGTCGAAATTGACTATAGCGAACATCGGCTACACGTTGGTGATATCTTTTTACTGACTACCGATGGCGTTCACGAATTTTGGCGCCCCCAAGACGTTATAGAAACCATTCGTTCAAGTTCAACCTTACAGAATGCCGCTGAAACGATTGTCAAAAAATCTCTAGAAACCGGAAGCGATGACAACCTCACCCTGCAAATTGTCCGTATAGACCGTTTAGCCGAAGAAGGCGACGGCGCGGGCTTGCTGGATGAGACCCTGAACCTGCCACTCATTGCCTTGCCCAAAGCCGGTGATAGGATCGATGGTTTCGAAATTATTCGCCCCATTGTGTCATCCGCACGCAGTCATATTTTTCTAGCGCATAGTAAACAGCATACACCTGTCGTTTTAAAGTTCCCTTCCGTCGATTTACAAGAAAGTTCAGATTACTTACGACGTTTTGTAATGGAAGAATGGATTTCAAGACGCATCCAAAATCCGCATGTTTTAGGCGCTGCCCCCGCGCCGGAAAAACGGAGCGCCCTTTATACCATTACCCCCTTCATAGAAGGTCAAACCCTGCGTCAATGGATGAACGATCATCCCCTGCCCCCTATACAGGAGGTCCGTAATATTGTTGGCCAGATAGTTCAAGGGTTAAGAGCATTTCATCGTCGCGAAATGCTTCATCAGGATTTGCGCCCTGAAAACATTATGATCGATCATCAAGGCACGGTGAAAATTATTGATTTTGGGTCTACACGCGTTGCCGGTGTACAGGAAGTCTCCCCTCTATATATCGATCACGATATTTTAGGCACCGTACAATATAGCGCCCCGGAATATTTTCTGGGCTATGGAGGGACACAAAGTTCAGACTTGTATTCCCTTGGCGTTATTACCTATGAACTCTTGACCGGGCATCTGCCCTATGGGGCCAAAACGTCGCACGTCAGAAACCGTAAAGACCTGCATAAGCTCCGTTTCAGATCAACGTTAGCGTCACAATCCCCCTTACCCGATTGGGTCGAGGCGGCGTTAAGTAAAGCTGTCCATCCCGATGTGAACAGACGTTATCAATCGTTTTCCGAATTCCTCAGTGATTTGGAAAAACCAGGTGCCGATTTCAAACGGCGCACTGCCATGCCTTTAATGGAAAGGAACCCCGTTCTTTTTTGGCAAACATTGACGCTTTTCTTCGCTCTGTGCTGCTTCTTCTTGTTGATATTTAAACTCTGACACAGGCAACAACATGAAAACAGATCAGAGCCCTTTATCCCACACATCATAAGGAGTAAATTGATGTCACGCGCACTCGTTACCGAAAAAATAGTTGCTGCCAAACTAGCCAAAGACCTAACTTGGGCACATGTCGCCGAAGAAATCGGTCAATCCAAAGAATGGGTGACCTGCGGCCTGCTGGGGCAAATGGCAATGAATGAACACGAAGCCGCCATTGCTGCACGCATTTTCGATCTCAGTGATGAAGAAGCAAAATGGCTGACGGTTCCCCCTTATCGTGGGGCATTGGGGCAAGAGGTTCCCACAGACGCACTGCTTTATCGTTTTTACGAGCTGATCCAAGTCTACGGCCCGGCAATGAAAGCCTTGATCGAGGAACAATTTGGTGATGGCATCATGTCAGCCATTGATTTTTCAATGGATATTTCAAAAGAAGAAAATCCGGCAGGCGACCGTGTCGTCGTCACCTTGAACGGCAAGTTTCTGCCCTACAAACGTTATTAACACAAAAGAGAGCGAGCTTGTGGAACCCTCTTCACAAGCTCGTTTTCATACCAAAACGCCCTTACTTTCTGAGTGCATTTCCTAAATTTAACAAAAAAAAAGAGATACTGATCAAAATCAACGAACTTGTTTCAATACTGGTCTACAAAGGGATACAGTAAAACATTGTAATATATACTTTTGCTCCCGTGAAATATAATATACTTTAGAGTAGAACATACAAAATCCTAAGAGCAAAAATCAGATCAATAACAAACTTAAGATTACAATGAGAAACACCATAGCGCGCTCAAAGTACAAGAACATAAAATGTTCAAGGCTGATTGATGATTAAAAAACTACTTGTTATTGATGACGAACCGGACATCTGTACATTCATTTGCGATGTTGCAGATGGTATGGGTTTTTCCACATCAAAAACACATAACTCGCTTGATTTTCCAATGCTTTATTCCAATGATCTGGATTGCATTGTAATGGACCTGTCCATGCCCGATATGGATGGTATCGAACTCATGCGTTTTTTAGGCGACAATCAATGTAATGCCGATATCGTCGTCGTCAGCGGGATGGATGAAAGTATTATTTCGACCGCAAACAGACTGGCACGTGACCACGGCCTGAATGTATTGGGTTCGCTCAGTAAACCCATTAAGATCACGTCACTGGAAGATATCCTATCACGCGTCACATTGCGTTCAATTGAGAGAAAAGCAATACCGCCCACCGTCAAATACGGCAAACAGGATCAAACGTTTCCGACTGTCGAAGAAATGCGTGCGGCCATTGACAACAAGCAGATTCAACCCTTTTTCCAACCTCAAATCTCAACCCATGATGATACACTGATTGCGTGCGAAGCCCTGGCCCGCTGGCATCATCCTGAAAAAGGCCTTGTTCCTCCTTTTCAGTTCATCCCTTTTGCCGAAGATAACAACCTGATCAACGATCTTACACTCTGTATGTTTGAACAGGTTCTGGAAACATTGGCGCACTGGCAGACTTGCGGGATCAATATAGGTTGCTCAATCAATTTTTCCGCCCATTCCCTTTCCAATCTGGATTTACCGGACCTTCTGTTTAGCCAAGCTGTTAAATACGGTATTTCAACCAATTTTCTGACCATCGAAATTACAGAAAATGCCGTTCTGGAAGAAGGCAAAACCTATTTGGATGTCCTGACCCGCCTACGTATGAAAGGCTTTAAGCTGTCGATTGATGATTTCGGAACGGGCTATTCATCCATGAAGCAGTTGCGCGACATTCCTTTTAACGAAGTCAAAATTGACCGTTCCTTTGTTATGAATGTGATGACGGAAGAAAGTGCCAAATCCATCGTGCAATCAACCACAGACTTGGCACATACCTTATCCATGTCGATCGTTTCTGAAGGGGTTGAAGACCTTGAAACGCTCAATTTTCTGAAAGAATTGGGAAGTGATCTGCTTCAGGGATATTATTTTTCACCTCCACTTCCCCGCGACGCCTTTCAGCAGTGGGCCCTTCAATGGCAGAAAAACAAACAAAAATAGAAAATGTGAGGAGCCGAAATGTCGTCAAAACTAACCTCGGGACTACAAAAACAATATCTTCTGGTTTTGGCGGTCATCGGTTCTTTGGCTATTTTTGGTGCGGTCCTTCTCGAAGTGGTGGTCGTCAGTCAAGGTAAAGGGGCTGAAATCATCAACATTGCCGGGCGTCAGCGCATGTTGTCACAACGCATTGATCTTTACAGCAACCGCCTGTCACAAACAACCAGCCCCATCGAAATACAGGAAATCAAACGCGAACTTAATCAAGCTATCGATCTGTTTAAAAGTTCGCATGACTACTTGCGGCAAAATTCAATATTGAAAAACGCCCCGTCTGAACTCTCGACCCTTTATAATCACGCGCCCCATCAGATTGATCAGCATATCTTGCGGCTGTTGACCAATCTAGACCGTATGATGATGCAATCGGAACGCAATACACCGATTGATCCAAAGTTGATCAGCCAAATATCACTTTTATGTGAAACGTTGCTGCCGAAACTGGACCGTGTTGTCAGTATCCATCAGGCCGATCAGGAAGAAAAAACCGCTAAGCTGCGAACCTATCAATGGCTCAATTTGGTCGTTTTGCTTGGTGTCCTCATTTTATCCGGTGTATTTGTCTTCCAACGCATGCTGAACAGGTTGCAAGGACAAGTCGATCATATCGCAGAAGCTGAAGAACGATTTCGCTCCATTACGCATTCTGCGGAAATATCGGTTGTGGTTGCATCGGGTCAACATGGATTGATCGAAGCGTGGAACCCGGCCGCCGAACGGACATTCGGTTACAGCAGTGCCGAAGCCATCGGGCAACCCGTCACGATGTTAATGCCGGAACGTTATCGCGATACACATGATGAAAGCTTGCATCATGCCTATTTCGATAAAGACCATACAATGATTGGCCATACGATTGAATTGGAAGCGTTGCATAAGGACGGGCACGAATTTCCCATTGAACTGTCACTGGGAAGCTGGCAATCCAAAGGGCAAAAATATTTCAGTGCGATTATTCACGACATCACAGAACGCAAGAAAAACGAACAGGAAAGAGAAAGCTTACGCCAACAGCTTGTCACTGCAATTGAGTCTATGACCGAAGGCTTCGCCCTGTTTGACAAGGAAGATCGACTGGTCATTTTCAACTCTGTTTTTTGCGATTTCTATAAAAACCATGTTGATTCCATACATGTCGGGCAAACATTAGAAAACATCCTGCGTTCGGGTTTGAAAAAACGTAGCTTCCCGGAAGCTGTGGGTCGTGAAGAAGAATGGTTGGCTGAACGAATGGAATTGCACCTCAACCCAAAGGGGCCGGTGGAACAATTACTACAAGATGGTAGGTGGTTATCCATCAGCGAACAAAAAACCAAAGACGGCGGGGTCGTCGGTGTGCGTACAGACATCACCCAACGCCGCAACAGAGAAGCCGAATTACGCAAACTAAAAATGGCGATCGAACAAAGCCGCAGCATCATACTGATCACTGATGCCAATGGCATTATCGAATATGCCAATCCCTACTTCACCCAAATTACAGGCTACAGCAACGACGAAATCATTGGGCAAAAACCCAATTTCTTCTCTCAAAACCAGGCAAGCAAACTCAAAGACGGCGATATCTGGAAAACAATCCTCAGCGGTAACGTCTGGCAAGGGCGAATTGAAAATCATAAAAAAGACGGAACCCCCTTTATCGAAGAAACCGTTATTTCGCCTATTCGAGACGATAAAGGGAAGATCACTCATTTTCTGGCGATACAGGACGACATCACAGAACAATTGCGTTTGGAAGATGTTATTAAAAAGCAACAGAAACTGGAAGCCGTTGGACAGCTTGCCGGTGGGCTCGCGCATGATTTCAACAACCTGCTGGCCATTATCAGCGGTAATCTGGAGCTTTTGCTCCGGTTGGTCAACGACAATGATAACGTCCGCAAAAAAGTAGAAACAGCCCTGAAAGCATCAAATCGGGGTGCCAAACTGACAAAACAATTGTTGGGCTTTACCCGTCAATCACCGACCTCCATTGAAACGGCGAACGTCAATGACATCATCACTGAAATCTCCCCCTTGCTGGAACATTCCCTGTCCAAGTCAATTAAATTGAAATTGCAGTTATCCGACGATATCCATCTCGTCGATATTGACCCCGGTGATTTCGAAGATTGTCTGGTTAATCTGGCAGTTAATGCCAAACATGCGATCTCTCATGATGGTGAATTACTGATTGAAACCACCAATATCGACAGTGTTTTTGAACAGGAAAATACGCAAGATACTTATGTTCAAATCACCATATCCGATAATGGATGCGGCATCCCGGCTGATATACAGGACAAAATTTTCGAACCCTTCTTCAGTACGAAAGAAAAAGGACACGGTACCGGAATGGGCCTTGCGATGGTCTTTGGTTTTGTGCGCCGATCGCGCGGCTATATCCGGGTCTATTCTGAAGAAGGTGTCGGCACATCCTTCAAAATTTTCCTACCGCGCTCCAGCAAAGATATACAGACTGCGCCATGCAGTCCGGCTCAGCAAAAAGAACTGCCCGGCGGCAACGAACATATCCTGCTTGTCGACGATGAAACAGAATTGCTGGAACTGGCAAAAAACAACCTCGAACATGCAGGCTATCGCGTCACGACAACCCATTCTGCAACCGAAGCCATCACAATGTTGAAAGAAAGCGGCGATATCGATCTTCTTTTTTCAGATGTCATTATGCCCGGCAAAATTAACGGTTTCGACCTTGCCATTATGGCACAACAGGTTAGCCCCCGTACAAAAATACAGCTGACATCAGGCTATACGGCACAAGCGGGTCAAGATTTAATCGAAGGCAACATTTTTGCAAAACAACTCTATCAAAACCTCTTGTCCAAACCCTATACTCAAGCGGCCCTGTTGCAAGCCGTACGCCGGGTTCTTGATGCTGAAATCCTAATAGAATGGTCTGAATATTTAGATACCGGTGTTCCCCTGATTGATGACGACCACAAAATGCTGGTTGCTATTCTCAACCGTCTGTATCAGGCTTGCTTATATAAAGAGGATGAGAAAATCTTCCATTCCATTCTGGATGAACTGGCCCATTACACCAAATACCATTTCCAGCGTGAAGAAAATTTTATGGAGGAAATCGGTTATCCTCATTTGAGAAATCATAAACAAGTCCACAAGCTTTTAGCCAATTTCGTTATGGCTGAACTCAGCAAAGTTCAAGATGATTACAACACCAAAAACGGTGATGAGCTTCTACATTTTCTCAAAAACTGGCTCATCGATCATATTATGGGCATGGATCAGGATATCGGTTCCTTTATATCTCATTCGACCACGACATCCGCTGACGATTAGGAACGTGGAAAAGAAAAACGATTTCCTATAGTATGGAACCAAAGAGACAGTAAATAGAGGAAAGCCCAATGGAAACGGTTCGCACAGCGGCCGTCGCGGGCACTTTTTATCCCGACGACCCCACAGTTTTACGCAAAACGATCGAAGAGTTTTTAACCAAGGCTCAATCCGTTCAGGGAAACAACGGCACGCCCCTTGAAGCGCCCAAAGCCTTAATCGTTCCCCATGCGGGGTATGTTTATAGCGGGCCTGTTGCAGCCAGCGCCTATTACCGTTTATTGGCACACAGACATACGATCACACGGGTCGTGCTGCTCGGTCCCTGCCACCGTGTCCCCATCGGCGGATTGGCTTTGTCCAGCGCAACATATTTTGAGACTCCCTTGGGTCGCATAAAACTGGATGAAGACTTGCGCGAAACAGTCGAAAAGATGCCGCAGGTTTTTACTTTCGACCCGACCCATCAAGATGAACATAGCCTTGAAGTCCATCTGCCGTTTCTGCAATCCATCCTTGCGGACTTTACCTTGCTGCCCCTCGTCGTCGGGCAAGCCTCCCCTGGCGAAGTCGCCGATGTTTTGGACGCTGTCTGGGGCGGGCCGGAAACGCTGATCATCATCAGTACCGATCTTTCCCATTACCTTGATTACACTGCCTGTCAAAGTCTGGATAATCGAACCGTACAATCAATTGAGAACTTTGACACCGCCCATATCGACAACAATCAGGCTTGTGGACGCGTCCCCTTAAAAGGTTTGTTAGAAATTGCCAAAATCCGCCATATGGATATTACCACATTGGATGTGCGCAACTCCGGCGATACGGCAGGATCAAAAGACCGGGTGGTCGGCTATGGGGCATGGCTGTTAAGTGGCGGGCATCAAATTAGTGATTCCGACGCCTTCGCGTTTCGAACCAAAGCTATCTTAAACCGGCACGGGGCCACATTATTACAACTTGCCGCAGCCTCCATCAAACGGGGCCTAAGCCATCACGAACCCGTTAAACTTGATCTTGAGAGCTTTCCCTCCAGCCTGAAAGAGCCCGGTGCAAGTTTCGTCACACTGGAAAAGAACGGTGGAAATTTACGCGGCTGTATCGGGTCTTTGCAAGCCCATGCCCCCTTGGCCAAAGATATTGCAGATAATGCCTATAAAGCGGCCTTTCAAGATCCCCGTTTTCATCCGCTAAACGCAGAAGAACTAGCGGATCTCAGTCTTCATATCTCCATTCTATCCCCGGCATTCCCGATGGAAATCCAGAACGAAGCCGATCTTCTGGAACAATTGCGGCCCAACATTGATGGTCTTATCATACAGGACGGTGGCAGACGTGCTTTGTTTTTGCCCTCTGTTTGGGAAAAACTGCCCGACAAGAAACAGTTTTTAACCCATCTCAAGATGAAAGCAGGTCTGCCCGGTAATCATTGGTCTGATGATTTTAAAGCGTCGCGTTTTATTACCGAAAGCATTCATTCTGAATCATTGGACGCGCCGGAAAAATTGTGGCAAGACAACGTCAAATAAACAAACACCCTATCTTTTGGAGTTATTTTTGTGAGTTTCACACTAAATCAAGCGGCAATTGACGAATTGCTCCACATTGCGCGCGTTGCAGGCGATGCAACGATGGAAATTTATCATAGTGATTTTGAAATTTATTCGAAAAAAGATGAATCACCTGTTACAGAGGCTGATCGCAAAGCCGAAGCCATCATCACACCTGTCTTGCAACAACTGGCACCCGATATCCCTGTTGTTGCCGAAGAAGCCTTCAGCGCTGGAAGCTCCCCTGACATCGAAGGTAAAATGTTCTGGCTGGTTGACCCGGTTGATGGCACCAAACAATTCATCAAAAAACAAGATGAATTCACCGTCAACATTGCCTTAATCGATCACAACCGTCGTCCTATTTTTGGTGTTGTTCACGCCCCTGCTTTGGACCGGATGTTTTGGGGATCGTTGGAATATGGGGCCTTTGTGCGCAATCCGGATGGCGAGGTAAAACCAATTTCTGTTCGCTCCGCGCCAAAGGAAGGCATCGTTGCCGTCGTCAGTCGGTCCCACAAGACCCCCGAAGTCGATGAATTCTTAAAAGATTATACAGTGGCAAAGGAAGTTTCGTCCGGTTCCTCCATCAAATTCTGTCAGGTTGCAGAAGGAACGGCCGATCTTTATCCACGTTTCGGCCCGACAATGGAGTGGGACACAGGCGCCGGGCATGCTGTTGTCTTAGGGGCCGGCGGATCGGTTATCACCCCCGAAGGCGACGAATTTTTGTATGGAAAAGCCGGTTTTAAAAACGGTTTCTTTATTGCCAAAGGTAAAGAATAATGGCCTCCCATAGGCATTATTTTTTTAAGTTCAAGACTTGTTAAAAAACTAAAAAAACGGCAGTATACAAGGCATACAGAGAATGTTCTTTGTAGTGACCCGACACTTACAGGGCCATGATTTAGCCGCCGTATTTCCTGTACGGTGACTGCAGCGAAGGTCGCAACCGCGGGCGGTTTTTCGCAAAATGCAGATATGAGAATTAAGGGCCGGTGGCAATTGCCTGACCGGCCCTTTTCCGTTTCTCACCTTCAAATATGCGTGCCACTTGCCTCAGGTCAATTTTTAATCTGGGAACATGGGGTAAGACATCCCAAAGATTATCTCGCAAAATTGAGGCCCCCCTGATGACGTCACACAAAAAGGGTCCTGTTGCGCCGTTATCTCCGGTTCTTTTGGCCGGAATTGCTGCACGACCCCTGCCGCATAAATTGCTGCAACCTGCCTTTAACGCAGCGATCAAACAGATGCACCGACAGCACCCGGATGTATTTGACCGCCTGAAATCGGTCAATTCCCCGCGATTTTTAATCGACCCGGTGGACCTGCCCTTTTCCTTTGTTATGGATACATTGGCAGAAGCCCCCGCCCTTGAAATTGTCGATAGCGATACGGATGAACGCGAACTTTACACCCAAGCCGCCATTCGCGGCCCACTTTTGTTATTGATCGAATTGTTGGAAGGCCGCATTGACGGGGACGCGCTTTTTTTCTCCCGCGACCTTGTCGTTGAAGGTGATACCGAAGCTGTCCTTGCCTTGCGCAACGCGGTTGATGGTGCCGATATTGATGTTCATAACGATCTGCTCGCCTTTTTCGGCCCCTTGGCAAAACCTGCTGATTTGGCCGCCCAAGCCGCTGGCAATATTTTTAAACGTTTCACCCGTGATCTGGAAACATTAAGCCGTGCGACACTCGCCCCTTTACAACGCAAATGCGATGCGCAGGCTGCCACAATCGAAGAACTTGAAACAACTGTAAACGCCCTGAAAAAACAGGTGCGCCGTCGCTCTGGAAAAACAGCATGAAGACCGAAAAACTTGAACTCGTCTGCCCGGCAGGCACACCGGCGGCCTTGCGCGCTGCCGTCGATGCAGGTGCGGACACCGTATATTGCGGCTTTCGCGATGCCACCAACGCCCGAAACTTTCCGGGGCTGAACTTTTCGCGTGAAGAACTGGGCGAAGGGATTGAATATGCCCGCTCGCACGGCTCCAAGGTTCTTGTGGCCCTGAACACCTATCCCGAAGCAGGCAATCCCGATCCTTGGCACAAGGCGGTGGAAGATGCTGCCGACCTCGGTGCCCATGCCCTGATCATGGCCGATCTCGGCTTATTGGCCTATGCTGCGGAAAAACGCCCGGATACCCGTCGCCATTTATCTGTACAGGCGTCGGCCTCCAACCCGGATGCGATCAATTATTATAAAAACACGTTTGATGTAAAACGTGTCGTTCTGCCCCGCGTGCTGACGGTGCCGGAAATTGCGGCCCTGAACCGTGAAATCGATGTGGAAACCGAAGTTTTCGTCTTTGGCGGACTATGCGTTATGGCCGAAGGGCGTTGTTCGCTGTCGTCTTACGCAACCGGACAATCCCCGAACATGAACGGCGTTTGTTCACCCGCCAGCCATGTGCGTTATGAGGACAAAGGTAATAAAATGGTCTCCAAACTGGGGGACTTCACCATCAACAGTTTTAAAGAGTCTGAAGCCGCTGGATATCCGACCCTGTGCAAAGGGCGCTTCGTCACGCAGGACAAGGCTTCTTACCTGTTTGAAGACCCAACCAGCTTAAACGCGGCACAGTATCTACCCGAATTGATGGAAGCCGGCGTCACAGCCCTGAAGATCGAAGGTCGCCAACGCGGCAAAGCCTATATTGCACAAGTGGTCGCAGCTTTCCGCAAAGCCGCAGATGCCGCCGCCAACGGCGAAGCCGTTCCGGCATTAGGACTGGAACGCATCACCGAAGGACAACGCGAAACCACCGGCGCTTATAACAAGAGATGGCAATAAAATGACCACAACACATTTAAATATGGGCCCCTGCCTGTTCAACTGGGCCCCTGAGAAACTGAAAGATTTTTACTTCCGCGTTGCTGACGAAGCCCCGGTTGATACCGTCTTTTTGGGTGAAGTCGTCTGTTCTAAACGACAGCCGTTTTTTGCGCCGGAAATTCCCGAGGTGGCCGAACGTTTGATGAATGCGGGCAAACGGGTGATTTTCTCCACCCTTGCCCTTGTTATGACCAAACGCGAAATGGCCCTTGTGCGCGAAATGTGCGAGATGGAAGGCATGATGATCGAGGCCAACGACCTGTCGGCCTGCGCGCAACTTTCCGGTACAGACCACGCCCTTGGCCCCTTCATCAATATCTATAACGAAGGCACGCTGAAGGTGATGGAACAACAAGGCGCTAAACATATCTCGCTGCCCGGTGAACTGTCTCGTCATTCCCTCAGCGCGCTTGCAAAGGCAGCGACGGCTGATTTGGAAGTGCAGATTTTCGGGCGTTTACCCTTGGCTTTGTCCGCGCGCTGTTATCATGCCCGTTCCCACGGTTTGGCCAAAGATTCCTGCCAATATGTCTGCGATAAAGACCCGGATGGTATGGATCTGGACACACTGGATGGCGATCCGTTTTTGGCGGTCAACGGCATTCAAACCATGTCTTATACCTGCGCCAATCTGGTCGGCGAACTGGATGACCTGCAAAATATGGGCATCAACCATTTCCGCCTGTCTCCGCATGATACAGACATGGTTGAAGTCGCCAAAATCTACCGCGATGTTCTGGACAAAAAACTGGAACCGATCGAAGCCACCGAAAAGCTCGATGGTCTTATGGATGGTATCCCGTTCGCCAACGGCTTCTACTACGCCACCGAAGGCGCCAAGGCCAAAGGTGCCATTGCGGACTTCGGCCTTTAAGGCGACTTGTCACTGGGAAGGGAAAAGACGGTTTCAGAGTCGTCGTCTTTTCCCTTCCCTTTTCGCCGTCTTCGCGCTATTGAGGCGGGGTTATGAGTGAAGCTGATCGTATATTCAAACCAACTGCTGATATGATTGTCAAAGCCGGCTGTATTATTCGTGCAGGCGGGTTGGTGGCTTTTCCAACGGAAACGGTTTATGGGCTGGGGGCGGATGCGACCTCGGAAAGTGCGGTGGCCTCTATTTTTGCCGCCAAAGAACGACCGAGCTTTAATCCCCTGATTGTCCATGTGCCGGATATGGAAACGGCACGCAAACTGGTCGAGTTCACCGAACAGGGTGAAAAACTCGCACATGCTTTTTGGCCCGGTGCCTTGACACTGGTTTTACCACGTAAAAAAGACAGCGGCCTGTCTCTGTTGGTCAGTGCCGGGTTGGATACGGTTGCCATTCGTATGCCCAATCATCCAATTGCCACTGAATTGTTAAAGGCATCCGGCAAACCCATTGCGGCACCAAGCGCCAACCGATCCGGTCAAATCTCCCCGACACAAGCGGCCCACGTTGCCCAATCCTTACCGGGTAAAGTCGATATGATTTTAGATGGCGGTCCTTGTGCCGTCGGTCTGGAATCCACCGTGGTCGATGCCTGTGGGGAACACGTCGGTTTCTTGCGCCCCGGCGGTATTTCCGTGGAAAAACTCGAACATGTTGTCGGCCCGTTGATTTTCCCCGATGATGCCCCCGACGCCCCAAAGTCCCCCGGTATGTTGACCAGCCATTATGCCCCGACCTTGCCCATGCGCCTGAATGCAACCGAGATTAAAGACGGTGAAATTCTGTTGGGGTTCGGCGCTGATTGTGAAAATTCCACGTTAAATCTCAGCCCTTCAGGCAATCTTAACGAAGCGGCGGCTAATCTATTTGCCATGATGCGGGAACTGGATCGCGATGGCTTTACACGCATGGCGGTTTCGCCCATTCCCCAAGATGGCCTTGGTCTTGCCATAAATGATCGGTTAAAAAGAGCAGCAGCACCCAGATAATTCAAAACAGGGGTTGAGGGGAAAACCACATGGGGAAAACAAACGGCGCGATTGCCGCAGGACATCCACAAACCGCCAAGGCGGGCGCCTTGATGCTGGAAGAAGGCGGCAATGCCTTTGACGCCATTCTTGCCTGCATGTGTGCCTCCTGCATCACCGAACCTGTCTTATCTTCTTTTGGCGGTGGTGGTTTTTTGCTGGCACATGCCCATGACAGCGATCCCGTTTTGTATGATTTTTTCACGCAGACCCCAAAAAAGCGCAAAGACAACCCTGATTTCTATCCCATTCTTGCCGATTTCGGCACCGTCACACAGGAATTCCATATCGGGCGCGGTTCCATTGCCACACCCGGTGTGGTCAAAGGATTGTTTGACGCCCACCAAGATCTGGGCAGCCTGCCCATAGACGTGGTGCTTGCTCCTGCCATTGATCTGGCGCGAAACGGTGTACAAGTCAACGCCATGCAAGCCAGCATCTTCGATATTGTCGAAGCTATTTTCATGGCATCTGATGACAGCAAAGCCCTTTACGGCAGTCCCAATCACAGCGGACATCTGCTGCGTGAAGGCGAAACCCAATATAACCCGGACAGCGCCACCCTTTTGGAAAACCTCGCCAAAGAAGGCAGTGATCTGTTTTATCAAGGAGATATTGCCAAATTGATTGAAGCAGACTGTTGGGATCATGGCGGGCATCTGAGCCTTGGCGACCTGCTCGATTACCGTGTTTACAAACGCAAACCGTTACGCGTGGATTACAACCGATCCCATTTCTACACCAATCCGGCGCCGTCCACCGGCGGATTGTTAATCGCCTTTGCCTTGGAACTGATCAAATCGGCAGGTTTACGTGATCTTGCCTTTGGCTCCAAAGATCATATTGAACGTCTCAGTCAAATCATGGCCCTGACTAACAAGGCGCGGCTGGATGCGGCCCTTGCTGACGGTGCCGATCAGGCCCAGCTTGAAATGCTGGATCAGAATTTCTTGCAAACCTATCGCCAACATATTCTGGGTCGCCCAAGTGCGCTACGCGGGACCACGCATATGAGCGCCATTGACAAATTCGGCAATGCCGCCTCCCTGACCGTTTCCAATGGGGAAGGGTGCGGTCATATCCTGCCCGGTACCGGCGTGATGTTGAACAATATGCTGGGCGAAGAAGATATCAATCCGCATGGGTTTAACCAATGGCCGCAAGATGTGCGTATGGCTTCGATGATGTCGCCAACGCTTTTGTTGCGCGATGATGGGATCAATGTTGCATTGGGCTCCGGCGGGTCAAACCGGATCCGCACGGCCGTCTTGCAAGTTCTGGTTAATCTTCTGGAATTTAACATGTCGTTGGAACAGGCGGTCACCGCCCCACGCCTGCATTATGAACGCGGATTATTGAATATCGAACCCGGATTTGATCCCTTCTCTTTAAAAGGCTTGGGCGATCACGTTCCACACTATAAAGTCTGGGAAAAACAAAACCTCTTTTTTGGTGGCGTACATTCTGTACGGGCCAACTTGGAAACGGGCCGTTTCGACGGTGTCGGGGATTCCCGGCGCGGCGGGGCGGCCCTTATTATTGATGAGAGCATGTAAGTTATGAATGCGCAAAATAAAAAATATATTCTGACCATTTCCTGTCCCGACCATACCGGCATTGTGGCACAGGTTTCCGGCTTTCTCGCCGATCAAGACGCCTTTATTAACGAGTCTGCCCATTTTGGCGATTCCGTATCCGATCGTTTTTTCATGCGGACTGTCTTTACTCCCGGCCCCTATACGCCCGATGCGTTTGAGCTGGCAAAAAATTTCTCACGCGTGGCAGAACGTTTTCAAATGGTCTGGGGCATCCATGACGCCAACCGCAAACAACGGCTGTTGGTTCTTGTTTCCAAGTTCGATCACTGTCTCAACGATCTGTTATATCGTTATCGCACCGGGGAATTAAATGCCGACATCCCGGCGATTGTGTCCAACCACCCCGATCTGGAAGAATTGGCGCAATGGCATGACATCCCGTTTTATCACATGCCCGTCACCAAAGACACAAAGGATGAACAGGAAGAAGCCGTCTGGGATTTGATCCAAAACCTGGAAATCGATCTGGTTGTTCTGGCGCGTTATATGCAAATTTTATCACCACGCATGTGTGAAAAACTACGCGGGCGTTGCATCAACATCCACCATTCATTCTTACCCAGCTTCAAAGGGGCAAACCCGTACCGTCAGGCCCATGAACGCGGTGTCAAACTGATCGGAGCAACCGCCCATTACGTCACCGGTGATCTGGACGAAGGACCGATTATTGAACAAGCGGTCGAACGCGTTGACCATACCTTCACACCGGAAAAGTTAAAAGCGGTGGGGCGCGACATCGAAAACGGCGTTCTTTCACGTGCGGTGCGTGCACACGTAGAACATCGTATTTTGATGAATGGGATGAAAACAGTGGTTTTCAAATAAATAATTTTAATAATTTCAGCGCATAATTAAAATAAATTTTAAAACTGCAAATGAAGTTATTTCGAATCGGAACCGAATCTTTTTTTGATTCGCTTCCGATTCAATCCCCTGTTGCGCTGTTGCGTAAATCCCGGCACAATAAAAACATATAAAAAACAAAGGTTCGTCATGGTGAACGTTCAGAACACACTGGCTAACATAAATCTGCTTGAGGGTTTATCTGAAGATATTGTCGAGGCATTGAACAAACAATGCCGTTGGAAATGGTTCGACGCCCAAGAACAGATCATCGACCGGCAGGCGGAAAGCACCGATGTGTTTTTCATCGTACAAGGTCGCGTGCGCATTATCATCTATACCGTCGGTGGTAAGGAAATCACCTTGGATGATTTTACCGAAGGCAAACAATTTGGTGAAATGGCCGCTATCGACAGCCTGCCCCGTTCTGCCAGTGTTATGGCGGTGGAACGCTCTTTGCTCGCGGCCATGCCGCAATCGCGGTTTATGGAACTGCTAACCGGACACCCCGTTGTGGCTGCGCGTGTTTTAAAAAACATGGCCCATATCATTCGGATTTCCAACGAACGTATTATGGACCTGTCCACATTGGGGGCCGCCAACCGGGTCCATGCTGAAATTTTACGCCAAGCCCGTGAAAATATGGTTGATGAAGATGAGGCTTTTATTTCCCCCATCCCCATACATGGCGATATCGGATCACGCGTCAGCTCGACCCGCGAAACCGTCGCCCGCGTGATGAACGATCTCGCGCGCAAAGGCTTTGTTGAACGTAAGAAAAACGGCCTGAAAGTCACTAATATCGCTGCCCTCAGCCAAATGGTCGAAGACGTGCGCGGCGACTGATCCCCTGAAAACCACAACTCGTGATTCCCATTTAAGCGATAATTTAAAGTTTTTTTCAATCTGTGACCCCTATCACAGACCTTTAAACTTCGTTAAGGCATTCTTATATGTATCAAAGAGACATAGAATGCAGCAAACGTCCTCCACCCAAGGACATTACGAGAGCAGCTGCAAGCTTGTTTCCAAGAGAACTTTTTCATTCCCGAGACTTTAAGCCACACTTCCCCTTGTGTGGCTTTTTTTTGCGCTGTTTTCCTGACATTTTTATGAAAAACACCCCTCCTGTGATACCCATCACAGCCACGCGCAAAGGATGCAGGCATTATCTTCTTCATAGCCGGGACTGGTGCGTCACATCTGTGATGTTAACGCGGCTATTACCTACACCAGTCCATTCGTTATCCCTCAAGAGTATACTTAACCCCGCAAGCACTTGTTTGCGGGGCTTTTTTTACGAAAACTTACTACTGTGGGCTCAAGGACTTTAAAATTTATTGGAGATGAAACAAAAAACACACCCCACAATTCTCCATGAAAAACGGCTCAAAGCCTGTCATAGTGCTCTAAGAACCACGCGTTAAGGGATCGTTTATGAAAATCGTTTTGTTTCTATTCAGCCTGCTGCTTGTCAGCCCCGCGTTTGCACAAAGTGTCGAGGACGGATATGCGGCCTATGATGACGGGGATTATGAAAAAGCAAAATCCATTTTTCATGCTCTGGCAGAACAAGGCGACGCGAAAGCGATGAATGCAATCGGGATCTTGCACGCAGAAGGCAAAGGTTACCCACTTAATCGGAATGTAGCTTGTGACTGGTATGAAAAAGCGGCACTAATTAATTTTCCTGCCGCACAATTTAATTATGCCAATTGCTTTGGCGATAAAGGAGGAAGAAAGAAAAGTCTAAAACAATGGAGGTTCTGGAAAGAAAAAGCAGGCGAGCAAGGTTACCTACCTTCTCAAACCATGCTAATGACATTTTATTTCGATACCAATCGAAAAAAAGCTATTTATTGGGCTAAAAAAGCCGCTGCACAAAATAGTACAGCGGCTAGAGTTGCATTATGGTCCATAAACGAAGATCAAGATATTGCCCCCGTGTCATTTGGCGAAATAACCTGTGTCCTTATAAAGTTATACGCACTCGGGCAAACAGTTGGTAGCTGTGACTAATCTTGCTTTTCATCATCTTTATGATCAAATCTTGGCAGGCCACTCTCCACAATCCCCTTCGGGCCAATCGACCATGCCTCATTCAGAGCCGCATCACCGATCATCTGAAGCTGTTGCGGGGTCATTTTTTTCAGATCTGTTCCGAAACGTTTAACCAGCATTTCGTTTACCTTTTTCAATCCGCCTTTCGTTACGCCTTTACCAAACATACTGGTCAGTCCGGTAAGGGCAGCGCCAATGCGTTGTCCTTTTAACGACACCCCTGCCTTGGCAAGCTGGCTTGCCGTTTCTCCCGCAGATTGAAGGGAGACCACAGGGGCTAGCGGCGGTAAAAAGGACCCGGCCTTTACAAGGCCTTTCCCGATCTTTTGTGTCGATCGAATACCTTCTGCCCCTTGATACCCTGCCGGGATCCGATCGCGGATTTCTTTCATTCTTTTTTCAAAGGCCTCGTAATCCGGCTCGTTCCCCATCAAAAGGTCAAGCCCTACCCCCACTTGTGCACCGGCCTCTAAAAACGGTTGGGTGACGGCTTCCCCAACATAGGAGCCTGCCCCGCCTTCACGCCCGGCAACGATGGCATTGCGCGTCACTTCGGCGCGTTCATGCGGTTTCTGGTCGGGGCGGCGGTTGATATGTATTTTTTTCATATAGGCATGATAGGCCGCACGATCTGCTTGAGGTAACCGATTAAAAGCATCTGCATCCTGTTCCAAAAGGTTTTGCATCTCCTGAAATGACAAATCCGGAACTGGGGACTCTGGATTTTTACGTTTATATTCTTCCCGATCACGTTGTTCGCTTTGCGGGTCCCATGTCCGTTCCGGGTTATTTTCTTCCCACTCATTCGCCTCCCCTGCCTTGGGCTGATGAAATGCACGAACCTCCTGCGGTTTGATCACGGGTTTAATCGGTCGCATTTGCCCGCTCGTGTCATATTCCACATCACCGGGATAAGCCCGTTCAAATTCCCCCTGCACATGCTTTAAGTATGCCTTGTCCTTCTTTTGATAAAGCGGGTGGTTCATTAAATTCTGCAAGGCATGCTGTGTTGTTTTTGCCTTTTGATTTTCACCAACCTGTTGCCACATTTTATCGGTCTGAGCCTTCGATATTTTTGGCAACTGCGGTGTCTTTTCCGATGCCTCCCCCAATTCTGTTACCGGGGTACTTTTAGGCTTTGCCCCAAAAGAAGCACTGGCCTGAAAAGATTGATCGCCCGTCTTTTTAACGCTCACATTTGACGGCAAAGAATCATCCGCTTTTTTCGGTAAAGAGGCCGGGGCCGATGTCCTTTGTTTCAAGGCATCCGATAACGCTTTTTCCGTTGGACCACCTGCATTGATCACACCGTCCGGCTTTAAACCATTGGCATCCTGAAACGCTTTAACCCGGTTGGGCAATGCAAACTCACTTTCCCCATTTTGACCAAAATATCCCAAACTGGAAAGCGCGTTATCGGTATTAATCGCATCCGGCGATGTCTCTGGGCTATCAGGTGTATAACCATCACCAACGGAAAAGAAATCAGCCATCTCATTGAAAAATTCAAACATTATATATCCTCACGTGGTTGTAAAAATTGCAAGCCGCTTTGGGGCAGGCATAAAAAAAGCCACGCCTCGAATTGATCGAAACATGGCTTGCGACAAATAAAAAACGGGAGAAATGCTTTGATCGCACTTCTCCCGTTGACTGAAGCTATATTAACCTGAACTCACCAAATAAGTCAAGAACAAAAAGAGAACATTATCCAATTACGATTCCTTGCACGGACCTCTCCCCTTAGGGGCTTTCTTTTATGATTTGATCGGCTTATGTCATAATCAGGGTATATCCCTGTTAAAGTTGAAATATATTGTATGATCTCGTACAAGAGTCACTATGGAACATATCACGACATCAATCGACCAACTCATCCAGCTTTATCGTGAAAACCATTATGTCGCGAACTTTGCGGCCTTGGTTTTTTTAACGGTTCTGGCCACCTTTGCCAATTTTGTGGTCAAGCGCCTGTTGCTACGGGTCATCTTTAAGATTTTGAGCCTGACCAAATACGGGCACGATCGCGATATTATGGAACATAATGTCATTGCGCGATTGGCCAATGTGGTTCCGGCCCTGATTGTCATCATGGGGATTTCCCTCATCCCGGATATCCCTGATCAGCTTAATATCATTGTACGCAATGTGGCCTCGGCCTTTATTATCCTGACCATTGCCTTGGCACTGGGGGAGGCTTTGGTCGTTGCCAACGCGCTTTATCAACGCCGCCCTGACGCTGCCAACAAACCGATCAAGGGGTATTTGCAGGTCATCAAGATCGCCATTTACGTGATTGCTGCCATTCTCATTGTCGCAGCCTTGATCGACAAATCGCCCCTGATCCTTCTGTCCGGTTTGGGTGCAATGGCCGCGGTTTTGATGTTGGTCTTTCAGGATACGTTGTTATCCTTGGTTGCCAGCGTTCAAATCTCATCCAGCGATATGGTGCGCGTCGGCGATTGGATTGAAATGCCCGAACTGCGCGCCGATGGCAATGTGATTGATGTGGCCTTACATACGGTCAAGGTCCAAAACTGGGATAAAACTATTACCACCCTGCCGACACGCCGCCTTGTCAGCGAACCGTTTAAAAACTGGCGCGGCATGCAGGAGTCCGGTGGGCGGCGTATTAAGCGGGCCTTATATCTGGATCAAAACAGCATTCATTTCCTGAAAGAGGATGAAAAAGATCATCTTAGGAAATTCACTTTGCTGTCAGATTATCTGGACAATAAAGACAAAGAACTCACTCAATGGAATGCCAAACTCGATGAAAACAATCACGATCCGGTCAACACCCGCCGCCTGACCAATGTCGGCACCTTTCGGGCCTATGTTCTGCGCTATCTGGAAAGTCACGATAAAATCAGAAGCGACATGACCATGCTGGTCCGCCAACTGGCACCGGGGCCGGACGGTTTGCCGCTGGAGATTTATTGTTTCACGAACACAACCGCATGGGCCTCTTACGAAGATATCCAGTCCGATATTTTTGACCACCTTTATGCGGTTCTGCCCGAATTCGGCCTGCAAGCCTATCAACAACCCAGTGGTCGGGATTTGCAAAAGATTGGTTTTGGCATAAAGGCGTTGGAAAATATCCCGACGCGGGCTGAATAACATCCCCTGTCTTTAAACAAAAAAATGCCTGCAACGGGTGGTCCGTTGCAGGCAAGTTATAGCAGCACGGGAGTTTCTAGGAGAGGGCTGCTACCAAAGATTCTTCTAAAATATTCAATCCTTCTTCCAAAACAGCATCACTGACTGTCAAGGGAACAAGAACGCGAACCACGTTGCCATATGTCCCGCAGGACAGCAGGATCAAACCGCGTTTTTCCGCTTCTGCCAACAGGGCTTTGGTTAGATCGGCGTCCGGTGTTTTTGCCGTACGGTCTTTGACCAGCTCCATCGCGACCATTGCACCCAGACCACGCACATCACCGATGCAATCAAACTTGGCTTCTGCCATTGCCTTGAAACGACCTTGAATTTTATCACCAAGAGCCACGGCACGTTCACTCAGTTTTTCTTCCTCGATAACCTCAATCGCAGCCAACGCCGCCGCACATGCTGGCGGGAAGCCTGCATAGGTACCACCGAGGCCACCGGGGTGAACCGCATCCATCACATCGGCACGACCAACAACCGCAGACAACGGGAAACCACCGGCCAGACTTTTTGCCAAGGTCATCATATCTGGGATAATACCCGCATATTCTGTAGCAAACATCTTGCCTGTACGGGCAAAGCCTGTCTGAATTTCATCACAGATCAGCAAAATGCCATGTTCATCGGCAATTTTACGCAAAGCCTGCATAAATTCTGCCGGAACCGGATTGAAACCGCCTTCGCCCTGAACGGGTTCGATAATGAAAGCAGCAACACGAGCTGGGTCAATGTCGGAACGGAACAATTCTTCCAGACCCGCAATGGCTTCTTCGATATCGCAACCGCGATATCCGCCGGGGAATGGTGCGTGATAGAGTTCTGTCGGGAAGGGTGCAAACCCTTTCTTGTAAGGTGTTACCTTACCGGTCAGCCCCATTCCCAACAAGGTGCGACCGTGAAACGCACCATTAAACGCGATAACCGCCGGACGCCCTGTATAAGAACGCGCAATTTTAATCGCATTTTCCACAGCTTCGGCACCCGTAGAAACCAACATGGATTTCTTGGCATGATCACCCGGTGTAATTTCATTTAATTTTTCTGCCAACTCGACATACTTGTCATACATGGCAACGTGGAAACAGGTATGGGTAAAACGGTCCATCTGTTCTTTGGCAGCTGCCATAACTTTGGGGTTACAATGACCTGTATTCAACACCGCAATCCCGCTGGCAAAATCGACATAGCGTTTACCTTCGACATCCCACAGTTCTGCATTATCTGCACGTTGTGTGAAAATAGAGGTCAAATTGCCGACCCCTTGCGGGATAGCCTTGAGGCGACGGTCTTTCAAATCAGATGAGAGAGACATATTTTTATTTCCTTTCCATTCCCAAAGATCAGCGGTCAATCCCGCCGAGACACAGGTATTTAACTTCGATAAAATCATCGAGACCGTATTTGGAGCCTTCCCGACCGATACCAGATTCTTTTACCCCACCAAACGGGGCGGCTTCGGTTGAGATAATGCCTTCGTTGATCCCGACAATGCCATATTCCAAACCTTCGGAAACACGCCAAACACGCCCGATATCACGGGCGTAAAAATAAGCAGCCAAGCCATAAGGTGTATCGTTTGCCGCGCGGATAACTTCTTCTTCGCTTTCAAATTTATAAAGCGGGGCCACAGGGCCGAAGATCTCTTCGCTGGCAATGCGCATATCGCCGGTAACGCCTGTTAAAATGGTTGGTTGAAAGAACGTCCCGCCCAAGGTATGACGCGCCCCACCGGTCACAACCGTCGCACCTTTTTCCTGTGCGTCTCGGACCAGACCTTCCACCTTTGTAACAGCTGCTTCGTTGATCAACGGGCCTTGGGTCACCCCATCATCCACACCGTTGCCGACCTGCATTTTTTCAACAGCTTCCGCCAGTTTGGCGGCAAAAGCATCATAGACACCGGCCTGAACATAAAGGCGGTTTGCACAGACACAGGTTTGGCCTGCATTGCGATATTTGGACGCCATCGCCCCGGCAACAGCCGCATCCAGATCGGCGTCATCAAAGACGATGAACGGTGCGTTGCCGCCCAATTCCAACGAAACTTTTTTGACCTGATCTGCACATTGTTTCATCAACAATTTGCCAACAGGTGTAGAGCCGGTGAAAGACAGTTTTTTCACAATCGGGTTAGATGTCATTTCCCCACCGATTGCCGCAGCGTTGGCTTTGCACCCTGTGACAATGTTAAAGACGCCCTTTGGCATGCCCGCGCGTTCAGCCAGTTCGGCCAAAGCCAGTGCAGAAAGCGGTGTATCTTCGCCCGGTTTGACCACAACTGTGCAACCTGCCGCCAAGGCGGGCGCCACCTTGCGTGTAATCATCGCATTGGGAAAGTTCCAAGGTGTAATGGCGGCAACAACGCCGACCGGTTGTTTTAAAACCGTGATGCGTTTGTCTGCACCATGAGATGGGATCACATCGCCATACATCCGTTTGCCTTCTTCAGCAAACCATTCCACAAAGGATGCTCCATAAATCACTTCACCACGGGCTTCGGCCAAGGGTTTTCCCTGTTCCGCCGTCATGAGTTGGGCGAGGTCTTCCTGATTTTCCAAAATCAGGTTGAACCATTTGCGCAAAATATTGGCACGTTCTTTGGCGATCAAGGACTTCCACGGACCAAACGCACGATCAGCGGCTTCGATGGCTTGACGTGTTTCCACCGCCCCCATATCAGCCACACTCGCCAGTTTGTCCCCGGTTGCCGGATTTAAAACATCAAATGTCTGTGCCTGCACGCTCTGCACCCACGCACCATCGATATAACCATCGGTCTTGAATAAACCCTGATCCGCCAATTTCATTTGCATCTCCATTACAAGGTGTGTCGTTTATTTTTTCCATTCAAAATAGACACAAATTAGTTAAATATTAAACATCACAGTAGCACGTTTATTTTTTTAAACAAGAGGCTTTATTTGTTTATTATTTTCCTTTTATAATCGAACAACTTGTTCAAAACGCTACCGTTTAACAAGCGAAAGACTAAACAGGAGAAGATAGACTATGGATGATTTCGACCTTGGGCAACGCTTGCGCCAAGTCCGTAGCGAACACAAGCTTTCCCAACGGGAATTGGCACGTCGCGCCGGTGTTACAAACGGGACAATTTCCCTAATCGAAAAAAATCAAAACAGCCCTTCCGTCTCCATGTTGCGCAAAATCCTGGAAGGCATTCCAATGGATTTATCCGATTTTTTTGCCACCGAAGCGCACCCAAACGACAAAGTCTTTTTCAAACCTGACGAACTGCGTGAACTCAGCACCAGCAAAAACCTTTCTTTCTTACAAGTCGGCGATGCCAAACGCTACAACTTGCAAATTCTTTGTGAAACCTACGAACCCGGTGCCGATACCGGTAAAACCATGCTGCGCCATAATTCCACCGAAGGCGGGATTGTGATCAGCGGATGTGTCGAACTGACGGTCGGTGATCAAAAACGGGTTTTACGAAAAGGGGAGTCCTATCTATTTGATAGTACCGTCCCCCACCGTTTTCATAATACAAGCAATGAACCCTGTGAGGTTATCAGCGCCTGTACACCGCCATACATCTGATTTGCAGGCTCCCTTTCCTTAAGACGCTCCGTTCAGTTTTTCCGAACGACGACGCAGATATTCCAGAACCGTCAACAGGGCAAAGGCAAACACAATCAACAAAGTCGCCGCCGCCATAATCGCCGGTGTGATATTTTCCTTAATGCCGTCAAACATCTGGCGCGGCAATGTGCGTTGTTCCGGTCCTGCGCTGAACAGCACGACCACAACTTCATCAAAGGAGGTGGCAAAGGCAAACAATGCACCGGACACCACCCCCGGCAAAATCAATGGCAAAACAACAGTGAAGAAAACCGTGACCGGATTGGCCCCCAGACTGGCAGCCGCACGGATCATGTTATTGTCAAACCCTTGCAAAGTCGCTGTTACAGTGATCACCACGAACGGTGCACCCAAGGCAGTGTGCGCCAAAATCAGCCCTGTGTAGGTCGCATTCAATCCCAGTTCGGCAAAGAAGAAATAAAGACCCAATGCAGAGATCACAATCGGCACGATCATTGGTGAAACCAACAAGGCATTGACCGCACCTTTCCCCCTGAAATCGGTTCGCGTCAGGCCCATCGCCGCCAGCGTCCCCAGCACAGTTGCAAAAAAGGCAGAAGCCGCACCAATCATCAAACTGTTTTGAATGGCATTGACCCAGACGTCAGAGGTAAAGACCTCTTCATACCAGCGAAAAGAAAACCCACTGAGCGGATAGCTCAAGAAACTGGTTGAATTAAACGACAGCGGAATAATGACCAGAATAGGCAGGACCAGAAACAGCAGCCCCCCTCCAGCAATCGTCAGGAACGTATAATGCCAGATTTTCTGGCCGGTTGTGGCGTATGGTTGTAACTGCATGATTAAATCACCCCATTTTCACGCCGGACGCACCGGTCAGTCGGTTATAGATGGTAAAGAGTATCAATGTTGAGCCAAGCAGGATCATCCCCAACGCCGAGGCCAAGCCCCAGTTCAACGTACTGTTGGCGTGGTTGGCAATGAAATAGCTGAGCATCTGATCTTGCGGACCACCGATCAAGGCAGGCGTAATATAGTAACCAATGGCCAGAATAAAGGCCAAGACCCCACCGGCCCCGATCCCGGGCAGTGTTTGCGGCAAATACACCCGGACAAACGCAACAGCGGGATGTGCGCCTAGACTTTCTGCAGCCCGCATATAACCCGGTGAAATGGATTTCATCACACTGTAAAGCGGCAAAATAACAAAGGGCAGCAACAAGTGGATAAAACCAATGTAAACCCCCGGTCTAGCAAACAGCAAGGTCAATGGTTCATCAATCAGGCCCAAATTCATGAGAGAGCTGTTTACGATCCCGTTCTTTTGCAGCAGGACAACCCATGCACTTGTGCGCACCAGCAAAGATGTCCAAAAGGGCAGCAACACACAGAACATTAATGTATTAGACACTTTTGAAGACGTATTGGCCAACAGATAGGCAATGGGGAACCCCAGTAACAAGCTGATAACCGTAACGACACCGGCAATCCAGATGGTGCGCCAGAAGATATTTACATAAATCGCCTGACCTTCAGATACGTTTACAATGTCACCCTTATCATCAATCTTCTTATCAACCGCGCTCAGCAGGTAAAACGGTGTCAGGGAACCCGATGCCCGTTTCAAGGCATTCCAGTACTTTTCCTGTTTCCAGCGTTTGTCTGCTTTCACAAATGTATCCAGCGTCGCATCAACGGGCACATGGCTTTTGAATTTACGAGCTGTGCGCATAATTAAGGATCGCATGCCCGAAACATCATAATTCAAGCGCTTGCCGACAGTGGCTGCCGTCTTATCATGGTAAGCCTGCACCAGATCCGTTGCAAAAATTGCCGTCAAGGTTTGCGGCGGCATGCCTTCACCGGACCATTTATCCAGCTCAACCTTGGTGTTGGGCAGATAAGAAACCACTTCCGGGTTATCGATAGAGCGCACAAGCATAATACCGATCGGAATGGCAAAAATGAGCAAAGTGAAAATAAACAAAGGTGCAATAAGCGCCATTGCACGAATTTTCTTCATCCGCTCAGCGCGTCTGAGCTTTACCTTAAGAGGAAGGCCATTTTCCTCCTGAGGCAAAACATCCGATTGCGATGCTGTTAAGGCAGGTGCCTGATCCATTGTTCTTTACCGCTTCGTTAGGGTGGGCAATTTGGCTCAATCAAAAAAGGTGAAGAGAGAGGGAGGCTCCCCCTCTCTTTACCATCGGGTGCTTATTTCGCAGCCCAGGAATTGAAACGTTCGTTGAGTTCGTCTTCAAAATCAATCCAGAACTCTGTATCGTTTGCCAAGGCGTTTTTCAGGTTGGCTTCCGCAGTCGGCAACTGATTGCCAAGGGCTTCGGGCAACGCTGCAATAGCACCTTTGTTGGTCACACCGTAAGGAATACCTTCCGGGAACTTCGCTTGGTTGTCTTTAGCAGATGCAAAGGCAACAAAATCAAAGGCTTTATCTTTGTTTTCCGACCCTTTGACGACAGCCCAGCTATCAACTGCATAGATTTGACCATCCCAAGAGATCTGGAAGTTTTTGCCTTCTTTATTGGCATTCGTGATACGGCCATTATAGGCTGTTGTCATCACAACATCACCAGATGCAAGCCATTCCGGCGGCTGCGCACCAGCTTCCCACCACTGGATATGTTCTTTTAATGCATCCAGTTTGGCAAAAGCGCGTTTTTGACCTTCCGGTGTTCCCAGAACTTCATAAACGTCACCGGGGGCAACGCCATCCGCCATCAAAGCGATTTCCAGATTAAACTTGGCGCCTTTACGCATGCCGCGTTTACCTTCGAATTTCTTTACATCCCAGAAATCCGCCCAGCTTTTCGGGCCATCTTTCAGAACATCGCCATCATAAGCCAATGCGATGGACCAAACATAAGAACCAACGCCGCAATCACTGACCGCTGCGTCGATGAAATCATCTTTTTTACCGATTTTGTCCCACGCCATCGGTTCGAACAAACCGTTCTCACAACCGCGCAGCAGTTCCGGTGCTTCAACCAGCAAAGCATCCCAAGTAACGGAATTTGTATCAACCATTGCCTTGATCTTTGCCAGACCGCCATTATAGCTGTCTTCCGTCAAAGCAACGCCGGATTTTTTGGAAAACGGTTCAAAATAAACATTACGGTGGACTTCCTGCGACGCACCGCCCCAACCGACAACGGTCAGGTCACGTGCTTGTGCATTTACGGACAGACCGGCCACAAGTGCACCGGCAGCAATCGTAACAGAAAGCAATTTTTTTACAGACATGAAGTTCCCTTTCTCTTCATTTGACAGGGTGATTAAAGGGTGAATACGGTCATTCATAACAAAGGCCCTCGACCGCCCCACCTTCCCAAATTAAGCCGATGCGGGGTCTAGTGCCCGACAGTCATCAGCTGAAAAGCCCACATAGAGCTTATGTCCCGGATTCAAATCCGCATGGATGTTTCCGGCTCGCACCATAGCGCGAAAATCTTTTTGCCCCCCGACATCAAGGGCAACACGAACATGGTTTCCATGATAGATCGTCTCTATCACAGTTGCTTCAAATACATTGGTGAAATCGGGTTTGACATCATTCAGTTGAACCCGTTCCGGGCGCAAGGAAACCGCCGTTTGCACCCCGGCCCCATGCCCAGCGATATTTTGCGCTGTGATCTTAACCCCATTTGGTAATTGCACGGCGCAGGCCTGATTGTCAGAAGAAACGATCTCGCCACACAAGGTGTTTGTTTCACCGATAAAGTTCGCAACAAAACTGTTTTGTGGACATTCATAAAGCGTCGCCGGATCATCAATCTGTTGAATAATCCCATCATTGAATACCGCTACACGATCAGACATGGTCAAGGCTTCATCCTGATCATGGGTCACAAACACCATCGTCACACCAAGGCTTTCATGGATATGCTTGATCTCGATCTGCATTTGCTCACGGAGTTTTTTATCCAACGCGCCCAAAGGCTCATCCATTAAAACCAGTTGCGGTTCGAAAACCAAGGCACGAGCCAATGCAACACGTTGTTGCTGCCCACCGGAGAGCTGACCGGGACGACGTTCCCCAAATTCACCAAGCTGCACCATATCCAGCGCACGTTGCGCCTTTGCCTTGGCATCCGTCTTGTTCATTTTGCGAACCGTCAGGGGAAAGGCCACATTTTCAACAACACTCATGTGCGGGAACAGGGCGTAGTTCTGAAAGACAACCCCGATATCACGCTTATGCGGCGGCACATTATTAATGGCATTGCCCTGCAGCAAAATATCCCCATGCGTCGGCGTTTCAAAACCCGCCAACATCATCAAACAGGTACTTTTGCCTGATCCACTTGGTCCCAGCAGCGTTAGAAACTCGCCACGCTCAATATCTAGGTTCAGGTTTTTTACAACCAGATTTTCACCATCATAGGTCTTTTGTACATTTACAAAACGAACCAATGGATCATTCGCGCTTGCCGTCATTACTCAACGTACCCCTTAATCGGATTTATCCTCAAAAGTGGCGCCTTTTCTGTTATATTGTTTTTATTAAGTGAAAAGGCTTCCACTTCCCGTTTAATCATTCTGTAAATCAGAACACAGAACGTTTATTATTTCAATACACAATTCTTAAAAATGTCATATTTTTTGTGCATCTTTTTTTACTGCACAAAAAACAGGCAAAGACTATCACCTTTGCCTGCTAATTGCTCTATAAAAGCCTGCATTTTAATCGCTCAAAGCCCACTTTTCTGCGTTCTTTGAAGCCAAAACCAATACAGAGACACCCCATCCCCGCATTTCCTTTTTATGATTCCTGACGCCTTGCGCCTGCCCCGACAAGTCTACTGTTGAACGATTCCTCGCTCTGTCAGCTTGGTAATTTCATCCTCGCTCAACGATAGAACGCTTTCCAGCACGTCTTTCGTATCTGCCGCCAAAACTGGTGGCGCATTACGATACTCAACAGGACTGTTTGAAAACTTCAACGGGGACCCGACACTCGGCACCTTCCCCGCCACCGGATGATCAAGGTCAACCTTCATGTCACGCGCTTGTACTTGTGGGTCGGCAAACACACGATCAATCGTATTGATCGGCCCACATGGGACATGGGCTGTTTCCAATTGCGAAATCCACCAGTCCAGTTCGTTCTTGACTATGCGTTCGCGCAAGATGGGCACCAGCTCGTCCCGATACTTCACCCGGGAGGCATTCGTGGTGAAACGTTCATCTTCGGCCAGTTCCGGCATACCAGCTACCTTGCAAAACTTGGCAAATTGATTGTCATTGCCCACAGCCAAAATCATATGACCATCCGATGTTGCAAACGCCTGATACGGCACAATATTGGGATGCGCGTTCCCCATCAATCCGGGTGCATTACCACTCGCCAGATAATTCATAGCTTGATTGGCAAGGGTTGCCACCTGAACATCCAGCAACGCAAGATCGACGTGTTGGCCTTCACCTGTGCGATCACGGTGTGCAAGCGCCGCTTGCACACCAATGACAGCATAAAGCCCGGTCATTACGTCGGACAAAGCCACGCCGACTTTTACCGGACCAGCCTCAGGCCCATTGCCAGGTTGGCCGGTGACACTCATCAAACCGCCCATACCCTGAATTAGAAAATCATAACCGGCCCGATTGGCATACGGACCCGTTTGCCCAAATCCGGTAATTGAACAATAAACCAGATCGGGCTTTATTTTTTTAAGACTGTCATAATCGAGGCCGTATTTCTTCAGACCACCGACTTTGAAATTTTCAATCACCACATCACAATGCGCGACCAAATCACGGATCAGGGCTTGCCCGTCCGGTGCGGCCATATCAATGGCGACAGAACGTTTATTGCGATTTGCCGACATATAATAAGCCGCATCGCGGGTATCGTTGCCGTCTTCATCCTTGATATAGGGTGGCCCCCATTGACGGGTATCATCCCCGACTTGCGGGCGTTCGATTTTAATAATCTCTGCCCCCAAATCGCCCAGCGTCTGACTGGCCCAAGGGCCAGCCAGAATACGAGACAGATCAAGAACGCGAATATGTGAAAGTGGTCCGCTCATCTAAGCTCTCTTCTTAAAAGAATGCTTGCAGGCCTGTTTGGGCACGTCCCAAAATCAAGCGGTGAATATCGTACGTTCCTTCGTAGGTATTTACGGTTTCCAAGTTCACCATGTGGCGGATGACGTGGAACTCATCAGAAATACCGTTACCGCCGTGCATATCACGCGCCATTCGGGCAATTTCCAACGACTTGTTCACATTGTTGCTTTTGATGATCGAGATATTTTCGACCGCACAATTGTCTTCATCCATCAAACGACCAACACGCAAGGCAGCTTGCAAGCCCAACGTAATTTCAACCTGCATGGTTGCAAGCTTGTTTTGGAACAATTGGTTCTGTGCCAACGGACGATTAAACTGTTTGCGATCAAGACCATATTGACGCGCGGCATGCCAGCAATATTCCGCGGCACCTAACGCACCCCATGCAATGCCATAACGCGCTTTATTCAAGCAACCGAACGGACCGGCAAGACCTTGAACATTCGGCAGCAGGTTTTCATCCGGTACAAACGCGTTATCAAGAACGATTTCACCGGTGATGGATGCACGCAGGCTCATTTTACCTTCGATCTTCGGTGTTGAGAAACCTTCCGTACCGCGTTCAACAACAAAACCACGGATCACACCATCCAGCTTCGCCCACACAACCGCGATATCGGCGATGGGGGAATTGGTGATCCACATCTTGTTACCGGTCAACAGGTAACCACCATCCACTTTTTCAGCACGTGTTTTCATGCTGCCCGGGTCAGAGCCATGATCCGGCTCGGTCAAACCGAAACAACCGACCATTTCACCCGTTGCCAGTTTCGGCAGATATTTTTTGCGCTGTTCTTCGGAACCATATGCGTAAATCGGGTGCATCACCAAAGAAGACTGCACACTCATTGCAGAACGATAACCGGAATCAACACGTTCAACTTCACGACCGATCAGGCCGTAACAGACGTTGCTCATACCCGCACAACCGTATTCTTCAGGAATGGTACAACCCAGCAAGCCGAGCTCGCCAAATTCATTCATAATTTCACGATCAAATGTTTCGTTTCGATTGGCTTCCAGAATACGCGGCATCAATTTGTCGTCGCAGAATGCACGTGCACTGTCACGTACCATGCGTTCTTCTTCTGTCAGTTGATCGTCAAACAGGAACGGGTCTTCCCACTTAAAAGATACCTTGGCGGCCATAAACTTTTCCTCAAAATTGGTTAAATCACTTAATCATTCATTTAAATGATGATAAATTAAAATAAAAGCGATGTTTTTTCATGGTTTCATTCATTTTATGAATGATAATATTCAAAGGCTTTCAAAATCGATGCGACGCCACCTGCCGACTTTCACCTCCTTGCTTTGCTTTGACGCGTCTGCGCGTCATCTGAATTTCACACGCGCTGCCGAGGAACTCAACCTCACACAGAGTGCTGTCAGCAGACAGGTGCGCAATCTTGAAGAATTTGTCCAAGCTGAACTTTTCCACCGCATTAAAAAGAAACTGGAATTGACCGAAGAAGGCATCAGTTACGCCGAAACCGTCAGTACCCATTTGAATGCACTGGAAAGCGAAACCTTAAAATTGATCACCAGCGATCAAAACGATATCCGCCTCAATGTCGGAACCTTTCCGACATTCGGGTCTCGCTGGTTGATCCCGAAGCTCAATCGCTTTACCCAGAAACACCCCAACATACAATTGAACCTGACCACAGGCCTAACCGCATTCGATTTCACTACTCAGGATGTCGATATCGCGATTCAACATGGCGATGGCAACTGGCCGGATGTCGAGATCAAAAAACTAATTGATGAAACTGTCGTTGCCGCCTGCGCCCCCTCCCTCGTGGACGGACGCACGGGGTTAGAACCCAAAGACGTACTGGACTTCAGTCTCTTGAACCTGCAAACCCGCATGTACGCATGGCCGGAATGGCTCGCCCACCAAGATGTCACGACCAAATCACGCATTACCGGCCCAACCTTTGAAACTTTTTCCATGATGATCCGCGCGGCTCTTTCCGGTCTGGGTATCGCAATCGTTCCCCCGATGTTTATTGAAGATGAACTGGCCTCAGGTCGGCTCATTTCCCCCTTTGGGCCGGAAATCCAGAGCCAACGCGGATATTATTTAGTAACAACGGCCAAAAAGAAAAAAACGGAAAAAGTAAAAGCCTTTGGCGCCTGGATCGATAGCATTAACTTAACTGAAAATTGAATAACTTTTATAAAATGTGATTTATTAGATAATACACATAATTTCACTTTTTATCTTTTTCACCTCCCCTTTTAAGGATATCTGATATATTAATAAAAACGTCCTATTCGCCGAATAAATAATGAGCTGTAAACAGAGCTACGCATAAGAATGTCAAAAACCATCCTGATTGTTGAAGATAACCAGATGAACATGAAACTGTTCAATGACCTTCTACAAGCGCATGACTATAACACCATTCAGACATACAGCGGACATGACGCAGAGGACTTAGTGCGTCAACACAAACCCGATCTTATTGTCATGGATATTCAGTTACCGGAAATTTCTGGTCTGGACATCACACAAAAACTGAAAAGCGATGACACTCTGAAGCATATCCCCATTCTTGCTGTCACGGCGTTTGCCATGAAAGGCGATGAAGAAAAAATTCTCAAGGGTGGTTGCGACGGCTATTTGTCAAAGCCCATTTCGGTCCCGCGCTTTTTGCAAGCCGTTGCAGATTTTCTGGTATAAAGCATCCTAAATACATTCCTTCCCAGACTCTAAGCACAAAAAAAGGTTCCGACATAATCGAAACCTTTTTTATAAATTCTGGTACAAATCAGCTTGGATTATTTAATCTTCGCTTCTTTGAACAGCACATGCTTGCGTACCACCGGGTCGTATTTGCGGAATTCCAGCTTCTCGGTGATATTACGCGGGTTTTTCTTAGTTACATAGAAATAGCCCGTGTCAGCGGTGCTTACCAGTCTAACCTGAATGGTGGTCGGCTTAGCCATCTTACTTATTCCTGTAGCAAAAATGCGTCTGTGAGGGCCGGACAATACAGGCATTTTTCGTGATGTCAAGACGCTTTGTACGTTTTTATGACAATTTCAGTTTCTATCACCCTCTATGGCACAATATAATCAAAAGCCACTGCAAATGACTGGTAATTTTAACTTGGACACCCTCTTTATCTTCGCCTAAATCAGGAAATTCGAGACAAAATAAAAATCGATTCCCGATCCCTTACTGTGCCAGTGTTGCCAGCGTCGTGGATCCGGTAAAACGTTGATAAAGACCGGGATCAAGGACCAAATTGCGCGCAACCGCCATATCTATCTCTTTCTTGCTACTATCGGGGCGACAGGTTTGACGTAATTGTTTACGTCCCTGACGATCATCCAGCCCGACAGTCCGCCAACGGGTCAGCAAATCGCTACCATTGCTTTCCGACAAAGCCGGTCCTCTGTCCTTGTCGTATTTGATGCCGCTTGTACAAACGCTGGGGCGCACACCCAGTCCATGAAAACTATATCCGCTGGGGGCAACCAAGCGTGACCATGTAATTGTAATCTCGCCATCATTGGGCAAGCGTTGTACAGACTGAACCGTTCCCTTGCCATAAGAGGAACTGCCAACAATGACCGCACGCTGACGATCTTGCAGGGCAGCGGCAACAATTTCAGAAGCCGACGCGCTTTTCCCGTTTAGCAAAACAACAACAGGTCGCCCATTGGTTATATCGCGCGGGTCGGCCTCAAATATTTCAAAACTATCGGGATGACGCCCTGTCGTCGAAATAATCCGCCCGCCTGAAATGAACAAATCCGCCACCTGTACGGCCCGTTTCAACAAACCGCCGGGGTTACCCCGTAAATCAAGAACAATACCTTTCAGGGCCTCGCCATGCATCAGAACCGCATCTTCGATATCCTGAGACAGGCTGCTCAATGTTTTTTCATTAAAACGGGCAACCCGCAGCGTCAAAACACCATCGTCATAATCCGCCCATACCGTTTGCGCAATCACCAGTTCGCGCCATGCAAAGACTTCTTGCGTAATCCCGGTTGACGGGCGTTCGATTTGCAAGGCGACTTCGGTTTGTACTTTACCGCGCAGCATCTCATTAACGTCATGCAGACTATGTCCAATCACGGCTTCATTATTCACCATAATCAACATATCGCCTTTGCGTACACCGGCTTCATAGGCGGGGCCGTCCCGATCAACGCGGTTGACTAAAAAACGTTCATCAATTTTGTGTAAGGTCATATTCAACCCACCAAACCCTTCGCGGCGGTCACGATTTCCTTCGGCTTCATGGGAGCCCGCATAACGCGAAAAGATATCAAGGTTGGATAAAGCCGCATCAAACACGGCCTCATAAATACGCTCTGCATTGGTCGCGGCAACATCACTGGAATAAAGCCAGACCGCCTGAACGACCTCATAAACCGCATCCGCCCAGCTTTCACTGTCATAGGCCAAAGGTTCGATCACACTCTTGATCCATTGATCACCATACCAAACCTTGATGACCCCATCGGTTTCTACAATCGAAATTTCCGGGTCAATGGTCGCCAGACCACGCATGCCTTCCAATCCCAACTGACGCACCGATACAGTGGATAAAGCCCGTTCGGAAATCGTGTAGAACCCTGACGCCAAAATGGCCGACACCTCATCACGAGGTAAAGTGCGACGGATTTCGTTGACATGATCTTCCTGTTGCACCTGATCTGTGACATGTAAACCGGGCGAACATCCAGCCATCAGCATGAAGCTGACAAAAACAGCGAGCCTATAGGAACGAACCTTTTTCATCTTTTTATTGTGCCAAAAAAATATATTTCTTGCCAGCTACATATACGGATAAGCCTTAACGGGAACGTCTTTTGTGTTTTGGGGTCTTGCGATGCCCTTTGCGTGGTCCCCTTTTATCATTGCCACCACGGCCAAGTTTGGCTGCTTTTGCAACGTCTTCCGGGCTTAAAACCAACTGAAAGACCATGCCGCCCGTAATCGTATCGGCTTCAACCAGCTTTGCTTCTACCCGTTGGCCCAGCCGGAACGTAAATCCACCACGTTTGCCGACCAGCATATGCAGTTGTTCATCATGGTCGTAATAATCCTGTGGCAAACTGCGGATCGGGACCAGACCGTCTGCCCCGGTTTCATCCAAGGTCACAAACAAGCCAAAACGCGTTACACCATTGATCCGTGCGCCAAAACTCGCCCCGACGCGATCGGCAAGGAACAGGGTCGTATAACGATCCATCGCATCGCGTTCGGCAGCCGCTGCCCGGCGTTCGGTCTTGGAAAGATGTTCCCCCATATCGGCAAAATCGCGCCCACCCTCTTCCAATCCACCTTCACCAAGGCCATAGCCGCGAATAAGCGCACGATGAACCAACAGATCGGAATAACGCCGGATCGGTGACGTGAAATGGGCATAACGATGCAGTGCCAAGCCAAAGTGACCGATATTTTCAGGGTTATATTCGGCCTGTGATTGCGATCGTAAAACGACCGTATTCACCATCGTATTCTGATCGGTATCCTCTACTTGTTTCAAAATCCGGTTGAAGATTTTCGGACTTGGTGATTGTCCTTTTGCCAATTTGATATCCAGTGAACCGAGGAACTGGCGCAAAGCTTCCATCTTATCCAGCCCCGGCGCATCGTGAACCCGATACATACAGGGTTGGCGTTTGGCTTCCAATGCTTCAGCGGCTGCCACATTGGCGGTAATCATAAATTCTTCGATCAATTTATGACTATCCAAGCGTTCGCGCTTGTCAATGGAGGCCACTTTGCCGTTTTCATCAAAAGACATTTTACGTTCCGGCACATCCAGTTCCAGCACATGACGTTCTTCACGATAGCGCAGGAAGCTCTCAAACGCGCCATAAAGCGGATTAATGACCGTTTCCATCAAAGGTGTCGTTGTTTCATCTGTTTGGCCGTCACGCGCCATTTGAACCTGCTCATAGGTAAAACGGGCATGCGAACGCATCAAACCACGGACAAACTTATGTCTCAGCAAATGACCATCAGCGTCAATCCACATATGGACGGCGACACAACCACGATCTTCATGGGGGACAAGGGAACACCAACCGTTGGACAAGGCTTCGGGCAGCATCGGCACCACCCGATCCGGGAAATAAACCGAATTGCCCCGTTCATAGGCACATCGATCCAAATCATCATCCGCGCGCACATAATGGGACACATCCGCAATCGCAACGATGATATGCCATCCCCCTGCGTTTTTCGGATCGCTATCAGGTTCGGCAAAAACCGCATCATCAAAATCGCGTGCATCCGCGCCGTCAATGGTGACAAGGGGGATGTTGCGCAGGTCCACACGTTTTCCCAACGGCACCGCTTTTGCGTTTTCCGCTTGAGCAACAGCTTCCTCTGTAAATTCGGTGGGGATATCATGGGCATGGATGCAAACCAAAGAAACCGCCTTGGGTTGATTGGTATCGCCCAAACGTTCAACCACTTTTGCCGGTTTCAAACCGAACACACGACCGGGCAAAGGTTCACATAAAACAAGCTCACCGCTTTCCGCGTCCATTGCATTTTCCCGCGCAATAATAAATTCAGATTTGGCACGACGGTCTGTCGGGACCAAACGTCCCCCTTCGCCCCCATCTTGATAAATCCCCAAAACACGCGAAGGAGCTTCGGAAATCTGGCGAATAACCTGTGCTTCATATTCTTTGGCCGAAATTTTGCGCATCCGGCATAAAACACGGTCACGCAAAGCATATGCGGCGCGCCCCCCCGATTGCGATACGTAGATTTTCGGCGGTTGATCTTTGCCTTGCCAACTCAACGGCCGCGCCAGAAGTTCGCCATCCGTATCAATTCCGGTAATTTCCAAAACCGTTACATCCGGCAAGGTATCCGGTGTTGCAAGACTGCGTTGGCGCCCCCGACCCAATTTCCCATCCAGCTCCAATTCCTTGAGCACTTTTTTCAACTGGATTTTCGCAGGCCCCTTCAAGGCAAAGGCACGCGCGATTTCACGTTTGCCCACTTGACCGGGGGCGTCCTTGATAAAGTCCAGAATTTGTTTTTTCGTGGGAAACGGAACGGGTTTTCTCGGCGTATCGTTCAAAATGGTGTACTTTCCTGTAACCGTCGGGGCGCAAAAAGGCGGCGTGTCTGTTCTATCTTTTAAAGATATAATGTTTACACGCACGCGCGCAAGCCACATGGCATGACGGATTTCTTTCAGGCTATGTACACCTTCCCCCGCTATTCTTCAACCGCTTTGGACAATTCCTCCAATATATCCAGCACGACCTGCGAATAATGATCAAGCTGGGTCAAATGGGCCAAGGCCTCTTCGAAATTACGATTTTCATGGGCCTGAAGCGCCTTAATTCCATAGGCATGGACCTCTTTATGGGGTTCGTGCAATTTTTTAAAGGCCGGATGCGCCAACAATCTTTCATCCGTCACCTCATCATACCAGCGTCCCAATCGGCACGTGTGATGATCCTGCATATCGTTTGATTTATGGTCGCGTCGTCCCATAACCGTATTTACGATCTTGCGTTTAAACGCCATATGATCATTTTGGGCGACAAGGACGATACTGTAGGCATCGCCACCTGCGGCAAACTCTTCCACACGGGCGTCCAGTTCCGCATTGCTTTTATCAATCGCTTCCAAAACAATATCGATTTCAATATTGTTATGTTCGGCAAGTTTGGCAATGTTGGCTGTCCCTGCGGCGACTTCGTTCGCAGCCGTTGTTTGCTGCGCCAAAATACCGGCAATCTCTTCGACCTTGCCAGTCACATTATTGACCTTGGCGCTCATTTCCCCCAAACGATTATAAAGTTCCCCAATGACTTTCTGTCCACTGTTCACCGCATCATTGCCCGAACTCATGGAACTGGTGATCCCGTCCATTTCATCCAATAACGTCGAAATGCGGGCATTGATATCTTCGGTTGCCCCTGCCGTCTGATTTGCCAGATTTTTCACTTCACTGGCAACAACGGCAAATCCCTTACCCGCATCGCCTGCCCGCGCGGCTTCGATAGTCGCATTCAAGGCCAATAAGTTTGTTTGTTCGGCAATCGCTTCAATCTGGCTGACAATATCGCCAATCTTTTCTGAGGATTGCGCCAACAGAGCTGTCTTATCAACGGCATTATTCACCGCGCTATAAATATCACCCATTGCTGCTGTTGCATTTTCCGCTTCGCTCATCCCTTCATTGGATGCCGTTTCGGCGTGGCGGGCATCTTGGGCAATAGCCTCGCCGTTCTGGGCAATTTCGTTGACGGATGCCACCAGTTCTTCCACGGCAGAGGCCATTGCCTCACTGGCCGTATGCACATTGACAATATCATTGCGCATGGATGCCATTGCAACAATCGCCTTGTTTGCCTGCATGGCCGCTTCAACCACCCCATGCAATTGGTGTTTGGATTGTTTATTGAGCTCATCCTTCCAGTTTTGTAATTCCAAAAACTGGGCTTCACGTTCACGTTCCTGTTGATCATGGGCAACAGCATTTTCGCGCAATTCCACCAAGGCCTGCGCCATCAGCCCAACTTCATCCGTCCGGTCATGGCCGACAATTTCCATATCAAAATCCTTGTGCGAAATACGTCGCAAGCCATTTGCCATACGCAAAATAGGGCCGGAAATGCTTTTTGAAATCCAGATGGATAGCAAAATAGAGAGGATCAATGCCGCCAAAGAAATATAAAGTGCGCGATTTTCAGCCGCACTGCGCATATCGCGAAAATGTGACACATCCATTGCAATTTCAAGAACACCGACAGGCTTTTGTGAAAAGTCACGGATCACATCATATAAAACGGCATGGGCTTTTTCATTGTAATGCGCCAATCCCATTTGTGCCTTGCCCTCTAGAACAGCTTGCAAGTTCACTGATGAGTCCAGCGGCGTCCCAGTCAGGGTGGACGCAAACGATTTGAAACCATTTTCGCCTTGAATATAAAGGGAAACATCTACAGCGTTGCGGGCCTTGTAACGATCAAAAAAGGCCTGCCCAAAAGACATACCAAATTCAACCGATCCAATATGGTTGCCGTCCTGAAAAACAGGGACAACACCACGTACCCCGAGGCCTGCCACCCCTTTTTCAAGCCCGACAACAGGTTCTTTTGTTTGATTGGTTTGAGTTACCGTATGACGAAATGGGGATAAGTCATCACCAAATTTTTCCGGTTTATGGATTCTCGCAAACGAGGTTGCCGGCGGACTATGAAACTGGAATTGCCGCACGGCATAGTTCTTTTTCATATCCTGAAATGATGAACCGAATAATTCAAACAGCTGCTCACGTTCCCCATTTGCGAACGCATCACTGGCCTGTGGAATTTGTGCAACAAGCGCAGCCAAGGACTTCGCCCGATAGGCTTCGGCCTCAATCGCACTGGAAATGGCAACATAATGGTTGTTCAGTTCCCGTCTTTCCGACTGTGCAATAATTTCATCAACGGATTGCGTCATCGAAAACACAACGATGATAATGGATATTAATGCAGAAACGATAACGCCAAAGCTGATTTTATAAGCAAGCTTGATATTGTGAAACGCAAACATCAATCCCTCCAGATATGAAAACAGGAGGTTCTCCCTCCCCAATTAAGAAGAGAGAGTATCATTTATTACTTATATTAGGAATTGATTTTACACAATCCGCTTTGGAAAATTATACTATTCGTCTGCCGCATCCGCCTTTGCGGTTTTTTTGGTTGCCGCTTTTTTAGCCGGTGCCTTTTTAGTCGTTTTCTTGGCAGCCGTTTTCTTTTTCGTTGCCTTTTTCTTACCGGCACCTTTTTTATTCAGCATCTCAATCGCAATTTCCAAGGTAACGTCTTCACGTTCCATATCCTTGGGCAAGCGGGCATTGATCCGGCCAACTTTGACAAACGGACCCCAACGACCATTTTGCAGAATAATATCTTTCTTTTCATCCGGGTGTTGGCCCAACACGACCATTTGCGTCTTTTCCATTTTTTCATGGATCAGATCAATCGCACGGTTTTCACCAATGGTGTACGGGCTGTCTTCCTTGATGGAAACAAACGTCTTGCCGACGCTGACATAGGGGCCGAAACGCCCAATCCCAGCCTTGATCATCTCCCCCGTATCAGGGAAAATTCCGACATTGCGCGGCAGGGAAAGCAATTTAAGAGCTTTTTCCAAATCCATTTCCGCCGGGTTCATATCCGACGTCAATGAGGCCCGCTTGGGTTTTTTCTTCTTATCTTCCGGGTCGATGTCGCCGATCTGAACATAAATACCGTATGGTCCACGACGCATGGTCACCATCTCGCCGGTTTCAGGATCAAGCCCCAATTCCTTCGGTCCAGCTTCCAGATCAGGCAGCGCACCATCGCCACTGTCCTCTTGGATCAAGGGACGAGTATAGCGACAGTCAGGATAATTCGAACAACCGATAAAGGCCCCAAACTTACCCAGCTTCAAACTCAAACGGCCTTCACCACAGGTCGGACAGACGCGTGGATCTTTGCCTTCTTCATTTTCATGGAAGAAATGCTCTTCCAAATCTTTATCCAGCGCATCCAAAACATCACGCACGCGCAATTCTTTGGTATCTTCGACAGCTGCGCTGAAGGCAGCCCAGAAATCACGCAAGACTTTTTGCCAATCTTCCGCCCCATTGGAGATTTCATCCAACTGGTCTTCAAGATTTGCCGTAAAATCATATTGGACATAACGTTCAAAGAAGTTTTCCAAAAACGCCGTGACCAAACGACCGCGATCTTCTGGAATGAAACGTTTCTTGTCCAGACGAACATAATCACGATCCTGAAGGACCGAAATAATACTGGCATAAGTGGACGGACGCCCAATGCCTAATTCTTCCATCTTTTTAACAAGGGAGGCTTCGGAATATCGCGGCGGCGGTTGTGTGAAATGCTGGTCCGCATTCACAGGGCCGAGGTTCAGCGTATCACCAGTTTGCACGTCCGGCAGAATTTTGTCGCTTTTCTCGTCATCGCCATTGTCGTCGCGGCCTTCCTGATAAAGCGTCAGGAAACCGTCAAATACAACGACCGAGCCACTGGCACGCAACCACGTTTGCTTGTCCGCACTTTGGATAACCACGCCGACTTGATCCAAAACAGCGCTTTCCATCTGACAGGCCACCGTTCGTTTCCAAATCAGGCTGTAGAGTTTCAACTGATCTGCATCCAGATATCTCGCCATCTCTTCCGGGCGACGGGTCACTGCGGTTGGGCGAATGGCTTCGTGGGCTTCCTGTGCGTTCTTGGCTTTTGTCTTATAAGTGCGCGGACTTTCCGGGACATATTTGTCGCCATATTGATCCTTGATCAAATCACGGGCGCCAAAAATTGCTTCGTTGGACAGGTTCACCGCATCGGTACGCATATAGGTGATCAAACCGACGGTTTCCCCGCCAAGGTTAATCCCTTCATACAGTTTTTGCGCAACCTGCATGGTTCGTTTTGCACCAAACCCCAGTTTGCGCGATGCTTCCTGTTGCAAAGTCGATGTGGTAAACGGTGGCGCGGGGTGACGGCGTGTTTTTTTACGTTCAACGTCGGCAACAGTGTAACTGCCCGCTTCAACCGTGGCGACAGCCTTGTTCGCCGCCGCTTCATTGCCGATGTCCAGCTTGGCAAGCTTGTCCCCATTTAAATGGGTCAGGTTGGCGGCAATGGTTTTGCGTTTCGGTGTCGTAAATTTGGCGTCAACTGTCCAATATTCATCAGCCTTAAAGGCTTCGATTTCGGCTTCGCGTTCACAGATTAAACGCAAGGCAACCGATTGCACACGACCGGCAGAACGTGACCCCGGTAATTTACGCCATAAAACAGGCGATAGGTTGAACCCCACAAGATAGTCCAAAGCCCGGCGCGCAAGATAAGCTTCAACCAGTTCCTGATTGACTTCGCGCGGGCTGGCAACCGCATCCAAGACAGCCTGTTTGGTAATTTCATGGAAGACGATACGTTTGACATCAACGCCTTTTAACAAGCGTTTATTCGCCAACACTTCCTGAACATGCCATGAAATAGCTTCCCCTTCACGATCAGGGTCAGTCGCGAGATACAGTTTATCCGCGCCCTTCATGGCGTCCGTAATATCTTTAAACTGCTTTTTGGACCGCGCATCCATTTCCCAATCCATTGAGAAATTTTCGTCTGGTCGTACAGAACCATCTTTGGCGGGTAAATCGCGTATATGACCGTATGAGGCAAGAACGATATAATCCTTACCCAAATATTTATTGATCGTTTTGGCCTTTGCGGGCGATTCGACGACAACTACGTTCATAAGCGATCTTCTTAAATTCTATTCCACTAACTGCACTCATGTCGGCAAACCGTTTAAATAATTGAAGAAACCATGTTCCCGGGATGGCGTTCTACATGCCCCGCCAGTTCCAGTTCCAACAAAACAGTTTGCACAACGGAAGCAGAGATTTGGCATTGACGAATGATTTCGTCAACACAAACTGGTGAAATTGATAAACTTTCTACAATTACCTTACGTGCTTCGGTTAACTCCTTCTCCCCTGGTAATGTGGTTTTAACATCTTGAAAATATTGGTATTTCCTTTCATTTAAAGGGGTATTTTTCAGGCTTTCCAGTTCATAAAAAATATTTTGCGCATTTTCCAGTAAATGCGCTCCTTCGCGAATCAGGCCATTTGTTCCGGCTGCACGCGGGTCCAATGGCGAACCGGGGACAGCAAAAACTTCGCGCCCCTGTTCCAAGGCCATGCGCGCCGTAATCAAGGACCCCGAACGGGGCGAGGCTTCAACCACCACAATCGCACGACACATGCCCGAAATAATCCGATTGCGCCGCGGAAAATGACGCGCTTGTGGTTTGGTGCCCAGTTTAGGTTCTGCAATCACACACCCACGCAACGTCATCTCTTTATATAAGGATGCATTTTCACGAGGATAAATCACATCAACGCCGCCGCCTTGCACCCCGACCGTTCCGCTCTCCAACGCAGCGGCATGGGCGGCACCATCAACACCGCGGGCCAAGCCGGAAACGACCAGTAAACCGCCTTCGCCCAAATCACGGGCAATCTGTCCGGCAAATTTACATCCGTTCAAGGTTGCATTGCGCGCACCGACAATAGCAACAGCTTTCTTTTTCAAAAGATGCGTATGTCCGCGCACACATAAAACCGGGGGCGCATCTTCAACATGAGATAATAAGGGGGGATAACTGTCTTCATCGCGCACAATCACTTCTGCGCCGATTTCTGCCAACTCGGTCATTTCGCGTTCGGCATCCGATTTGGAACAAATGGCAATCTTTTTTTTACGTCCGCCTTTGCGAGCCAATTCAGGCAACGCGTCCAAGGCTTTTGATGCCGTTCCGAATTGTTCCAGTAGGCGGTAAAATGTAATGGGACCGACATTTTCGCTACGAATTAACCGCAGCCATGCCAGCTTTTCTGTATCGGAGAATAAATGCGTCATCAGCCTGAACCGTTCCTCTGTCATTACCATGACAAAACCTATGAACGGTTCAGGCTGATTTTACGCCAAAGACTTTATTTTTTTTGACCGATTTTCGGTTCTTCACCCGCAAGCAGGCGTTTGATATTGGCATGATGACGCACGATGCCAAGGGCGGCTAACAAGACAGCCAACACCGCCTTATTTTCATCCCCCAGAAAATACATATAAAAAGGAGAGGCGGCAAAAGACACAAGGGCTGCCAATGACGAATAACGTAACACCAACGCAACCAGCAACCATGTCGCAGCCGTCACCAAACCGGCAGGCCATGACATCGCCAGTAAAACACCCAATGTGGTTGCGACCCCTTTACCGCCTTCAAATTTCAGCCACATGGGGAAATTATGCCCGATCACAGCCATCATACCAGCAATAATCGCAGCATCCGGGGCAAACCAATATCCGGCAAGCAAGACGGCAACCGCGCCTTTGCCGCCATCCAATAACAACGTTGCGGCCGCCAGATCTTTACGCCCGGTGCGCAGCACATTGGTGGTGCCGATATTGCCCGAACCAATGGACCGCAGATCACCGGCTTGAAACAGCTTGGTCAATAACAGGCCGAACGGAATGGACCCCAACAAATAACCGAGCAAAGCGGCCATCTGCCATTCATGGGTCACGATAACAGGTAAGGTACCCACTGGAGTACTCCTTTATCTTTTTTAAAGTTCAAAGACGGTGCGACCGTCCACAACGGTACGCAGACATCGTCCCTGAGCGAGACGCCCGTCAAACGGCGAGTTCTTGGATTTGGACGGCAGTTGATCCGCATCAATCTTCCAACCACGTTCCGGATCAAACAAGCACAAGTCCGCTGCCGCGCCTTTTGCAATACGCCCGGCCGGAAGCCGGACAATATTAGCCGGATTGCAGGTCACTTTTTTCAAGCATTCCAACAAGGTCATATGTTTGTTGTGATACAGTTCCAACGTGATTGCCAGTAATGTTTCTAACCCGACACCACCGAAAGCAGCCTGCGCAAACGGTAGACGTTTTGAATCTTCATCTTCCGGGGCATGATCCGAGGCAATGGCATCAATCGTGCCGTCTTTCAGGCCTTCGATCACGGCTTGTCGATCTTCTTCATTGCGCAAAGGCGGCGAAAGTTTCGCAAACGTACGATATTCGCCAACGGCCAGTTCGTTTAGTGAAAAATAAGGCGGGGCCGTGTCACAAGTCACCGCGACACCGCGTTCTTTCGCACGTCGGATAATATCAATACTTTCCGCCGTGGAAATATGACCGAAATGCAAACGCCCACCGGTATCTTCGGCCAGACGCACATCACGCGCCACCATAATGGTTTCCGCCACTGTCGGAATACCGGTCAGCCCCATACGAATGGCCAAGGCACCGGCATTCATATCGCCGCCTTCGGCCAAAGACGGCTCTTCTGGGTGTTGCACAATCAACAGATCGTAATTGCGTGCATAGGTCAACGCCTTACGCATCACCTTGGGCGAGGCAACCGCGCGAATACCATCTGTAAAGGCAACCGCCCCACTTTCCGCCAACATGCCCATTTCGGCCATGTCTTTGCCTTCCAGCCCCTTGGTGATCGCCCCATAGGGATAAACCTTGGACAGACCCAACAACCGGGCACGCCGTGCGACAAATTCAACGACACTCATATCATCGGTAACAGGGGTTGAGTTTGGCAAACTGAGCATGGATGTCACGCCACCCGATGTCGCGGCCTCCCCTGCTGATTTCAAGGTCCCTTTGTGTTCTTCCCCCGGTTCACGAAGTTGCACACGTAAGTCAACCAGACCGGGGATCAAGCACGCCCCATCACAATCAATGACGTCAACTTCACCATAATGCCCCTTGGCTTTTGCATAACCGGGGCCAAAATCAACGATTTTTTCGCCTTCGGTTAAAACACCGCCATGAATATCCAGATCACTTGCCGGGTCGATCAAACGGGCATTCACATAGGCAACACGCTTATTCGTAATATCTTTTTTCACGCTCATTTCCCGTTCTCCTCGCGCCATTGATCCAGGTTGGCGGTTACCATCTCCAGACAGGCCATACGGGCGGCAACACCCATTTCCACCTGTTCCTGAATGGCGGAACGTTCAATATCATCGGCAACGTCGGAATCAATTTCCACACCCCGGTTCATGGGTCCCGGATGCATGATCAAGGCATCGTCTTTTGCCATCGCCAGCATTTCATAATCCAGACCGTAAAAATGGAAATATTCCCGCTGAGACGGCAAATAAGCCCCTTCCATACGTTCTTTTTGCAAACGCAACATCATCACGACATCGACGTCTTTCAGGCCTTCGCGCATATCATTATAAATTTCTGCCCCCAACACCTGCATGGCGGAGGGTAACAGGGTCGTCGGGGCCACCAGACGGACACGCGCGCCCATCGCACTGAGCAAATGCACATTGGATCTTGCAACACGTGAATGCAAAACATCACCGCAAATGGCCACATTCAAGCCGGTGATGCTGCCTTTACGTCGACGGATTGTTAAAGCATCCAGTAAGGCTTGTGTGGGATGTTCGTGCGTCCCGTCACCGGCATTCAAAACCGCGCAATTCACCTTTTGTGACAGCAGATTAACCGCACCTGAATCCCCGTGGCGTACAACCAGCACATCCGGGTGCATGGCGTTTAACGTCACCGCCGTATCAATCAGGGTTTCCCCCTTTTTAATCGAGGAAGTCGCCACAGACATATTGATCACGTCTGCGCCCAAGCGTTTTGCCGCGCGTTCAAATGACGTTCTCGTTCGCGTGGAGTTCTCGAAAAAAAGATTGATGACCGTGCGGCCTTCCAACGATTGTTCGACTTTCTCGCGACGTCGGTTGGCTGCGGCGTAAACTTCTGCCCGGTCCAGAATATCGGTGATCTCGAACGGGTATAAACCCTCGATCCCAAGAAGGTGCCGGTGCGTGAAGCGTAATTCTCTGTCTCTGGTGCTCATAGGGGCGGACTATATGCACATGGACACGGCCCTTGCAAGCACCTGTTGAAACAATACTGTTTCTGCGGTTTTCAGAACCAATTCAGAATCAGCATCCACAAGGGCATCGACAGCATTGCCGCCAGAGTCGTCAAGGTAATAATCCCCGCCATTGCCGGGGCGTTCCCCCCCATCTTGCGGGCCAACACATAAGACGAGGCCGAAACAGGTAATCCCGCGTATAAAACCGACAAATCGCGTGTAATCCCCTCAACCCCCAATGCCATACAGCAGACCAGACAAGCCAGCGGTAAAAGCACAAGCTTGTTCAGACTTGCGGTCACAACTGTTTTACCAGCGTCACGGGCAGCCTGAAAATCAAGCCCGGCCCCAACACATAACAAACCAATCGGCAAAGCCGCGCGTCCTAAAATTTCAACTAGGGGCCCCAAAACAGGAGGTAAGTTTGCCCCCGTCTGATTGATAAAAACACCCAAAAAACAGGCCAAAATCAGCGGGTTTCGCGCAATCGCATTTAACAATGTAGTCAAACGCGGTGCCCCCTCGTTACGAAATTCGCGGGCCCCATAGGTTTCCATAACGATGACGCATAAAAAATTCACCAAGGGCACAATAAAGGCAATGGCAATCGCAACCAACGTTAAGCCCGGTTCCCCCCACAAGGCAAAGGCTGCGGCAATGGCAACATAGGAATTCGGGCGAATAGACCCCTGAAACAATGATGAAAAATCAGGCCCGTTCAATTCAAGAACAGGCTTTGCTTTCAAGGCAATCGCACCTGCCAGAACGGTTGCGGCAATCAAGGCCAGTGCCATCGGGGCAATTTGCAAATCAGCGACATTCGTGCGCGCCGTTGTATGCAACAACAAGGCCGGAAAGAAGACATAATATGTCATTAATTCCGCTGGCGCCCAGAAGCCTTGCTCAGCCCATTTCGCCTTGATGACATGACCGAGCAGGATCAACAGAAACACCGGTCCCAGTGCAAATACAATATCAACCATAACCTACCACTAACGGTTTAGCTAAATAGACTTAAGTACTCATACCCACTTGCAAAGCAGCAAAATATACAGCACCTTAGAATTAATTAAAAAAACTTTATCTGTAAATTCGCATCCTAGAAGCATACAACTCAGGCATCACATTTAGGAGAAAAAAATGGGATTTTTTGGAAACCAGACACATATTGATCGCTCTTTCCACGATGCCGTTGACGCAATGCCCATCAACGTCATGTTCTGCGATATTAAAACATTTAATATTACATATGCCAATCGGGTTTCCATCGAAACCTTGACGGAATTGGAACATCTTATTCCGGTAAAAGCCGCCCATATCGTCGGAACGAACATTGATGTTTTCCACAAGATGCCCGAACGACAACGCGATATCTTGCGCAATCCAAACAATCTGCCTTTCCAGACAATCATCACATTGGGGCAGGAAAAACTGGATCTGCTTGTCACCCCTATTTTCAATACAGCAGGCGTTTATACAAGCGCGATGTTAACCTGGTCGGTTGTAACAGAAAAAGTGCGCCTTGAAGACGAAGCCGCGCGTCTCAAGCAAATGACAAACCAAATGCCGATCAACGTTATTGCCGTGGAAACCGAAAACTTTACCATCACCTACATGAATGAAACCAGCGTTCAAACATTGAAAGGTCTGGAACATTTACTTCCTTGTAAAGCCGAAGAAATTCTGGGGCAGACCTTTGATATTTTCCATAAGGCCCCGGAACATCAACGTCGCCTATTAAGTGACCCATCCAACCTGCCCCATAAAGCCAAAATTAAATTAGGGGACGAACATCTCGACCTCTACGTCACGGCTGTTTACGATTCACAAGGCAATTATGCTCAAGCCATGCTGACATGGTCGGTGATTACAGATCGCATCAATTTTGCCACCGAAGTACAACATGTCGTTGATCTTGTCGCGGCATCAGCAACGGAAATGCGCGCAAGTTCGCAAGCGATGGCGAATACCGCTGCACAGGCCCGCAATATGGCGGCCAATGTCGGTTCCACCACCGAAGAATTAAGCGCATCCATTAACGAAATTTCCGCACAAGTGTCACGGTCTTCACAAATTTCGGATCAAGCCGTTCGACAAGCACAACAAGCCAACACACAGGTTGAAAATCTTAAATCCGCCTCGCAAGAAATCGGTGATGTCCTGTCCATTATTACCGACATTGCAAGTCAAACTAATCTTCTGGCCTTAAATGCCACGATTGAAGCCGCACGTGCTGGCGAAGCGGGGAAAGGTTTTGCCGTGGTGGCGTCTGAAGTCAAAAACCTCGCCAATCAGACCGCCAAAGCCACCGATCAAATCAGTCAACAAATTTCCACTATCCAGAACCAGACCTCGAATGCCGTACAGGCCATTGCCGATATCACAACCATCATTAATGAGATTAACGATATTTCCGGTGGAATCGCCTCAGCAGTTGAAGAACAAAGTGCGGCAACACAAGAGGTGAACTTCAATATCGAAGGCGTCAGTCAAGCGTCCAGTGAAACGGAAACATCCGCCGACGAAGTTTTGCAAGCCGCAAGCGAGTTATCCATTCAGGCAGAACAATTGTCCACACAAGTTCAAAAGTTCATTCAGACCTAAAGTAAATAATGTTTTAGCGTTTACGGACAACCGTCAAGCCATCGCCCAACGTCAACATGGACATATCGACCCGATCATCGGCAACGATATGTTCATTGATGGCGCGGATCGCTGCTGTTTGATGGGTTTTGTCCTTTTCATCAACAACACGACCATACCACAAGACATTGTCCACGCAGATCACGCCACCCGGTTTCACCAGTTCCAATGACTTTTCATAATAATTCATGTAGCTGGCTTTATCTGCGTCGATAAAAGCAAAATCAAAACTGTCCGGCCCGTTTTCTTGCAGCACCTTTTCAATACCTTCATTGGCATCGCACAAACGTAAATCGATTTTGTCTGCAACACCGGCTTCTTCCCAAAACGGGCGACCAACAGGGGGGAAACGTTCATCACGTTCCAAAGCCACCAGATAGCCATCTTCGGGCAAAGCCTGCGCAAGAGCCAAGGTGGAATAGCCCGCATAAACGCCTATTTCAACAATACGCTTGGCACCGCACAGACGCACCAGCAAATCCAGAAAACCGGCTTCTTCCGGCATAATCGCCAATTGTGCGTTCACCAATGTCTTTTTGGAATGCTCACGCAGTTTTCTTAAAGGTTCACTTTCGCGCATGCCGACACGGCGCACATAAGCATCCAGTTTATCGTCAAGTCGAATAGAATGATCAGCCATATTGATGTCCCAATGCGTCCAGAACCCCTTGCAAGATAAAAGCCGCCGCCGCACGATCAACAACTTCGGATCGGCGTTTACGTGTCATGTCTGCTTCGTCGATCAACATCCGTTCAACCGCAACAGTGGACAATCGTTCGTCCCACAACAAAATCGGTAAGTCAATTTCGCGCGCCAAATTTGATGCAAATGCCTTGGTTGCCTGTGCCCGTTTGCCAAGCGTACCGTCCATTTCACGCGGCAAACCTAATACAAGAGCATTCACTTCCTCTTTGTTGATAATTGCCTTAAGATTAATAACATCTTTTGAGAACTTGGATTTAGGCAAGGTTTCCAGCGGTGTTGCGACCATCCGCATCACATCGGACAAGGCCACACCAATGGTTTTTGTGCCGAGGTCCAACCCCATCAAACGATCATATTGTTTCAAGGCAGCGGCAAATTCAGCCAGTTCGACAACAGCCATTGATCTTTTCTCCATGCAGTTGAGGCCTTATGACGCAAACGTGAATAAATGTCGAGGCCTCATCGCATTGTATAACAAAACACATTCCGCTATTATGCCATCAACGCTTATAAGGGGATGGAGTACAAGAGTGAAATATCAATCGCTCAAGGGGCTGGCAATCGCAACCACCTTTGCAATGACCATTGCCACGCACGCTTTGGCCGCACCGATGTTTGACGTCTCAACATTGGAAGGACATACCGGTCCTTATCTTGTCATCAAAAACAATGTCAACGTTCGTGACAAACCCGCCAGCACGGGGGAGAAAGTTGCACAACTGCCAAGCCGCGATATTGTTACGGTAAAAGGCAGAGTAAAGGGAACGCAATGGCTGGCGATCAGCAAAAAAGGCAATAATCTGGGATATATCTATGCCTCATCCCTGACCCCGATGATCGATGCCTCCTTAAAAGAACCCATTACGTCGAATATCGACCTGTCCGCCGACGATAAAGGCGTTTGCGCCTATAACCTCACCTTTGAAGGGCGCGCAATCGAAGAAGAGACAATTTTCGTCTCCGCCGATTATCAAGTCACATTCAATTGCACAATGGACGACGATAAATTCGATTTCAGCGCCTTGGTCTTCATGTCCGAAGTCCCACCGGATTTGGGTCAAAAGCCGATCTATCAAATCACCCTCAACCTTCCCGATGTTGCCACCGGGTATGAAGAATTCCTGTCGGCAACCGCACTGTTTAATCAAATGGAAGAGCAAGTGATAATGGATGCGGTCTCCCTTGAGCAATTCAAAGAAAAAGCATTGCGCGATAAACTTCCGGCGACAACACCGCAGGAAGCCTTGCAGGCCGCGTTGAAATTACAGCTGTCCTCTTTCAATAAAAAAGCATGGCGCATTATCGCCGGTGAAATTCCCAATCCAAGCGAACTTAAACCACAATAACCTCGCCATAATTTAGGCATTGTCACAAACTACTGTCCAAATATAACGCGAACACATATGAGTGCCTTGAGATGTCGATAAAAAAAACATTGTTCTACACCAGCGCCTTCTTGCTTTTCGCCTCCACTGTAAATGCAATGGGGGATACAAAACCACCAACAACGGATATAGAACAAGACTTAAGCTGCATTCAACGCGCACAATGGATTGCACCAGCCACACGATTGCCACTGGATAATCAAGCCCTTCTGAAAAAAGCCGCAAAACAACAAGTCGTCCTGTTGGGCGAACAACATCCTGATGCGGTGCACCATCGTTGGCAACTGCAAACTATTACCCAGCTTTATGCCCACAACCCCAACATCGTTATCGGTTTTGAAATGTTCCCGCGACGTTTGCAACCCGTTCTGGATGCGTGGATCCGTGGGGAATTAAGCGAAGATGAGTTTCTGCAAAAAACCGACTGGGACGAGGTCTGGAAATTCGACCCCGACCTTTATATGCCTCTGTTTCGCTTTGCTCGCATGAACCGTCTGCCCATTGTGGCCTTGAACGTGGATATGGATCTCATTGGTGCCATCTCGCAAAAGGGTTGGGACGGTGTTGAAGAAGACCAGAAAGAAGGTGTATTACCTCCTCGTAAAGCCCATCCGGATTATATGAGTGAACTTAAAAAGGTATTTGGCAAACACCCCCATGTGGCAGATGACGAAAAAAAGGATGATGAAAAATCAGAAGCCCGCTTCCAACGTTTCGTCGAAGCACAAATCACGTGGGACGGTGCAATGGCACAGGAACTGGCCCGTGTGCAGAAAATGGGCGGAAACCCGCTGGTCATCGGCGTCATGGGCAGCGGGCACCTTGCAGACCGTTATGGTGTCCCCTATCAATTACAAGGATTAGAACTGGGCTCAACCGTCCTGCTGCCCTGGACACTGGGATGGGATTGCAACGACCTTAGCCCCAGTTACGCAGACGCGATCTTCGGCTTGGAAGCTATGGAAGAAAAGCCAACAGCCCAACGCCCCATACTGGGTATTCGGATTGAAAAGGCCGAAAATAAAACCGGCGTTATCGTTGAACAAGTTGTCGAGGAAAGCATTGCCGAAGACGCAGGTTTGGAAAAAGACGACATTATCTTAAGTGCCGCCGGGCAATTGGTTGAAGACACAGGACAACTCATCAAGATCATTCAGCAGCAAGCACCCGGCACATGGCTACCTCTTGAAATTGAACGTCGCGGTCAGCCCATAGATATTATCGCCAAATTCCCAAACTGGAATGAAGCCGAATGAACAAACGCCTCAGTCTTTGCCTCACCTTGCTAGCTCTTCTTACGTTCGCTGTCACGGCGCAGGCTGAGACGCATATCACATTAAGCGTTCAAGTTGATCTAGAAAACCGTTTATTAAACGTACAAGGTCATGCAAATAAGGCCGTACAACTCCCAGACGGGACGCGCCCTAAAGCCAACGAAACCTTTTCTTATGACTGGGCATTCCCTGCAGATCATACGCCTGAAGATTGGCGCGGTGGGGCCTTTATCAGGGGAACGGACATTTACCTTCCGACCAAATGGTATCCCCAAACAGATGATTTTTTGACATTTGATGTCTCTGTCACCTCGCCCGTTACCACCATTTTACCCGGCAAAATCAGTGACGAAAAAATCACAATGGATCAATATAGTGCCCGTTTTCAAATGGAACAGCCCAGCGAAGGCATTCTATTATTTGCCGGCCCCTATAAAATCAGCCAATTGCAACAAGGCCCCGTAACGCTACGCACTTATTTCTATGAGGGAATGGAAAACCTCAGCCAGCCCTATCTGCAACGCAGTGCAAAATACATCACACGTTTTCAAAACCAGATCGGCCCCTTCCCTTTTTCACAATTTCACATTATCGCCGCCCCCATTCCCGCCGGATACGGCTTTTCCGGTTTGACCTATATGGGGCAACGCGTCCTGCATTTGCCTTTTATTATGGAAAGCTCGCTCGGCCATGAGATTTTGCATAATTACTGGGGTAACGGTGTTTTCCCCGATTATGCCAGCGGCAATTGGGCCGAAGGTTTAACCACCTATATGGCCGACTATATGACGGCGGAACTGTCCAGCCCAACCAAAGCCCGTGATATGCGCCTCAGTTGGTTGCGCGATTATAATGCCCTGCCCCTTGATCAAGACAAACCCGTCACCACCTTTGTCTCCAAACACGGGGCGGCCTCACAAGTGATCGGTTATCATAAGGTTGCCTTTATTTTTCATATGCTGCGACAGACACTCGGTGATCGACAATTTTTTGCAGGCATTCGTCATTTCTGGATGAGTTTTGCCTTTAAGTCGGCAACTTGGACAGATATCCAGACCAGTTTCGAAACGGTAAGTCAGACCGATCTTGCCTCCTTTTTCCAGCAATGGACCCAATCTTCCGGTGCACCGCATTTCACCAGCCTGTCTGCACGCGCAAAACGTTTGGGGGAAGATGGCTGGGAAATTGATGCCACCCTCTTGCAAACCAATCCGATCTTTAAAACCATTGTCCCCGTCAGTATCGGCACCGGGGATGATTTACTTCAAAACCATTTAATCGCAAATTCGCGTCTTTCTCATTCAAAAATAAAAGTCCCACATCGACCAAATGCCATTAGCCTCGACCCGGATTTCCATATCTTGCGCCGACTGGGACCAAACGAGGCGCCGCCTATTTTACGCGATATTATGCTCAGTGATCAGGTCGAGGTTTCCCTGTTAGGCAAACTTGCGCAACATCCCTCAGCCACACAACAATTGATGGACCGATTCCTTGAAGGCGCCTTTGAAATTTCAGACAAACCCAGTTTGCAAAAACCATTTATTCTGGTGGGTGAAGATACTGACATCGCAAATACATTACAAGACCTGCGCCTTACACCCAATGATGAACCGGACACACCGGACATAACCGCTCAAATCCGCGCAGCCAAACTGGCAAACGGTCTGCCTTACCTGATTATTGCGCTGAAACCTGGCACGGAGATCGATGCTCTCCTGCGTCCATTGCCGCATTATGGTAAATATTCAAGCCTTCAATTTAACGGCTCTCGTGTGATCAAAAAATCAAGCGGACAAACCCAGCCAATTGCTGTTCCAATTCGTTGACATTTCAATCTTTTAGTGCCCTAATGCAGCGCATAAGAGGTGGCAATCTTATACATTGGAGTAATTGACTATGATGAAACGTTTTGCCTTGGCTGCCGCGATTGTTTTGGGGTTGAGCACGCCGTCATTTGCCGGTGATATTTCTGTTGAGAACGTCTGGGCACGTGCCTCAGCTGGTATGGCCCGTGCAGGTGCTGCATTCCTGACCATCAAAAATACCGGGGAAGCTGACAAACTGGTTTCTGCGAAAGCAAATATTTCCAAAAAAGTCGAACTACATACACATATCCACGATAACGGCGTGATGAAAATGCGTCAGGTTGAAAGCGTTGCCGTCAACAACGGCATGACAATGTTACAACCGGGCGGCGATCACATCATGTTCATGGGTCTGAACGAAGGTTTGAAGGAAGGTACATCCTTCCCGCTGACACTGGTCTTTGAAAAAGCTGGTGAAATCAACGTTGAGGTCATGGTCAAAGCCGCTGGTGCTATGGGTGCGTCGAACGGCAACATGAAACACAATATGAAGAAAATGCAGTAAGCACCTTTTTTATATGGTTTCAAAAAAAGGCACCTTCCACAAAAAGGTGCCTTTTTTACCTGTAGAAATACAATCTTAATTAGAATATAAATTTATAAAACAGTTTAAATTAAAGTTCGCGCTTCTTCATTATGGCAGGCAGGCTTAAAAATGACGCCCCAATCTCAAACACCCGATCCGTCTTTAAAAGAAGAAAATGAACATCTGAAACAAGCCTTGCTTAAAATTGAAGAAGCGCAGTTTCGTATCTATACAGACCGCTTACAAGATGCCGTTCTCGCGAGATTTCAACGTCTCGCCTTACCCGTGACCTTGATCATTGTTGTGGCTGGTTTTCTCGGCTTCAACAGTATTATGTCACAAGTCGAAAAGTCACTCATCAGCCCACAAGTCAACGAAATCATCGGAACCGAAGTTGCCAAAGAAGTCACTCACCAGACACAGGAATATATCCGCGAACGTCTCCGCCAAGCAGAACTTGCCCTTGATATTAAAGATCAATCCGATGACATATCGAAAACCAATCCAGTCATACACGATATGTATTGGGTCATTGCCGGCACGTCTGCCGACCTAAGCGATATTATAGCAGAGCGGGAAAACATCTTGCGCATTCTCTCGATTAAAGGAGTGAATGCACAGAAAGAATACCCAAACCTGCTACTCATCCGCTGGAAACGGGACAATAACCCGGCAAAAACTCTCAGGTATTCCCTCGCCCTTGGCCCCTTTAAAGACAAAGCGAAAGCCAATGCTGCCCAACATAGTGCAATCAACAATGGATTTCGGGCAGAGGCAAAGCCGCACTATATTCAAGCCGCAACGCCCCTCAATTTTACCAATTAAAAAAAGGTGGTCACAGGGTCGCTACAAAATCAGCCAGTCCCGTACGGCGAGCCCGCTTTAAACGTTCAGCCTGTAAAATCGCCTGAACCTGTTGGGTGGCTTTATCCAGATCGTCATTCACCACCACATAATCGGCATCAACCCAATGGCTGGCTTCGCTTTCCGCTTCTGCCATGCGTTTGGCAATCGTATCCTCACTATCCTGGGCCCGTGCCCGCAAGCGATCTTCCAGTGATTGCTTACTTGGCGGCAGGATACAAATCCATACCAGATCATCCGGGGCATTGTTCTGAAGTTGTTCTGCCCCTTGCCAATCAATATCAAAGAAAACATCCTTACCCGCACTTAAGGCTTGTTCAACCGGTTCTTTCGGCGTTCCGTAAAATCGACCAAAAACTTCCGCCCATTCCAGAAATTCCTGATTGTTCACTTTTTCTTTAAAACGCCCCTCTTCCATAAAGAAATAATGTACGCCGTCTTCTTCACCGGGACGGGGGCTGCGGGTCGTGGCAGAAACGGAAACCGCAATAGACGGATCATCCTTCATAAGCGCTTGCGTGATCGTACTTTTCCCGCAACCACTTGGCGCTGTTAAAACCAACATCAGCCCGCGACGTGCTATAGATTGATCTATAGAATGGTTCATCTCTCGTTCCCTTTTTTCACACCACAAGACTATTCAATATTCTGTACCTTTTCATAGGCTAAAATAATTTAATTCAATAAAATCAAATAGTTAATTAGGTTAAACCTGTTTGAAAAACCAAAACAGTCACCATTTTTGTCACCACTTTGAAAAAGCTAACTATTTTATTTAGCTCAGCTTCGGATTTGCTCTGATTCAAAAGGCTAACCCCAACTTAATTCCAAACAAACTCAGAATCCACCTGATTTTTCATCTCCCGTTTTTCTAGGGTTTAACCTCATCTGGATGGGGCGCGATAGTTTTTCTTTGCTTGATAGGATGGGCATAGAACAACAAGGATTCATGAGAGTGCCAATGAAAAGAATCATTCGAACAACTGAGGTCTTAGAAATCGTTTCAATCTCACGTTCAACACTTTGGCGGAAAGTTCAAAGCGGGGAATTTCCAGCACCTGTAGAGTTGGGCAGTAACTCCAGCGGTTATTTTGAGCATGAAGTCCTAGAATGGCTTAACTCTCGTCCGCGTAAGACTATCTCCCAAAAATAACGTCAAACGACGTATCTTGATACAGTTTTCTGATGCGTTCCAAATGCTCAGGACGGCAAACGACAAACTTTGGGCAGGCTAATCCGACAACGCCCGGATTTGCTTCAATGCAATTGCCAAGCTGTTGTCGTCCAATTTCTGCATTTCAGCCAAGAATTCGGCTTCCATTTTGCTGCGTTTAGGAGTGCTGAGCGCATTTCCTTGAAAGAAGCTCTGCACCGGGATGTCCAATGTTTGCGACAACTTGGACAGGGTCTCAATCGTAGGCAAAGTTTCACCGCGCTCAAGGTTTGAGATCGCCTGAACACTCAGTTCAATTTGCCCCGCCAATGCCTCTTGCGTCATGGCCTTGTTTTTACGTGCGGTGCGTATCAATGTGCCGATAAATTCTTTCATTGCCCTGTCCTTGTACGACGATAGGCAAAGCATCAACTCCACTTGAAGAAATGACCATCACATCAACATTAAATTGTTGAACATAACTTCGTGTATAGTTTAAATAATTGACGGAAAATTCATAAGGAGGTGTGGTCATGAGGGTTGGAGTGTTATTGGCGTTGATTGTGTTGACTGGATGCACGACCACGAAGCCAGAGAAATTTGAAATGCAGAGTTCAGCGGGAAATTCAGGCTTTGTTGAGATCGGTTTGAAAGAAAACAGTCGGCTTGGAAAAGGCTATTTTGTCCTGCTTGAAAGGAACAGTGGGCGTTGGACGGCTTTATCTGCCCGACGAGAGGCACATAAGGTGAAATGGCAAAAGAAGGGACAAGAGGTTCTCTTTGTCAGTGAAAACTATAAGTATATTCAGCCTTATTTTGAAAAATTGACACATTTTAACTCAATGACCTTCAACTGTGATTATTTTTCAGATGATGACAAGGTTTATTCGCCCTGTTCCAGCCAATTCACAGATACAAACCTGACGATGTCATTGGCAAAAAATGTAATTGCCATTCCTTTTTCTTGGGGAACTGCTGTCGGTTCTCATCAAGCTTTGGATAAAGAGAAAATTTTAGAGGCCGTTGAAGAAGCAAATCTGTTTTCTTTTATAAACGATGAAATGCACAGACTTGCAAAAGTCAAAGATCAACAAGAGATTGAGTTGGCGAAAATCAAAAAAAGAAGAGATTATCGTCGCACATTTAATGAGGCCAGAACTTCAACTGATTATACAAATTTTATAAACCGCTATCAAAATTATGATCCTGATTTGCTTGTGAATCAGGCGATACAATTACGTGATGTTGCCTTAACAAAAGAATTGGAAGCCGAGGCTAGGCGGCAAGCAGAAGCCGCAGAGAAAGAACGCCAACGGAAACAACAGCGTCTAGAAGAACAAAAACGTATTGAGCGGATAAAAATTTTTGCTTCAACTTATCGAAAATCATTCAAAGTTGGAGTGGAAACAAATTGCGGTCCGATTGTCGCCCTGAATGGAGATATGGTTAAAATCTATGCACCAGTTCAGGGGTATGGGAATGAGCATTGGATTCATCGAGAAAAACTCTATCACCCTGTCGTTGGCTGTCGCTTCTTAAACGGACGTTATATCGCACCTTTGTAGGTGAACTTCCCTCATCGCCGGATCCTGTTTAGTGGCAAATTGAAACTAAAAAGCATTATCCTTTTTAGGCATATATGCGACCAGTTACTTCAATTCTTGATAGATAAATTAGTATTACAAAAACACCCATTTTCCGAGATGAAAAAAACTGAAATTCGCAGGAAATCCCCCCCCCATAGCTCTCTGCTTTTAAAAGCGCAGTTTTCAGCCACTTTTACCGAAGGGGTGCGCCTTATTTGACAGAAACCCCTTTTTGTCAAATAAGTTATGTGACAGACCCGCGTATGACATTAAACCATCGTCGCCTTATTTGACAGAAACCACCTTTTGTCAAATAATTTTATTTGACGGCTAGACCCATTTGGGCGCGTAAATTTAGAGGGAAAGAGGCGATTTCCCTTATTTGACGGAAACCCCTTTCTGTCAAATAATTAATATTAAGAAAAAGGCCCTATTTTTTGATTTCCCAGAGAGAGTGGATGGGGTCTTAAAAAGCAGTCTCAACATTCCAAAAGGAAGGACATGGGTGGGCTGTTTCTCTAGCTTGGGTGTTTAAAAATATTCCCTCTGGCCTATTCATATGACAGAGTAGGATAAATTTATTTGCTCTCGTAGGTAGGTCATTATGTCGTTTCTGACAAAAGCGTTGTTTTCAGTATTCTTTGCGTTATTGGTTATCACTAAGCCTGTAGCTGCAGAAAATGATGAACCGTCACCAGAAGGAAACAAGACTGAGGCTGAAATTCGAGCTGTTATCGATGCGTGTTGGGCCGTCTCTGAAGAACATAGAAATTCACCAAATGTCGACACCATGAATCAAGGGCACGAATTGTCTGCTAACTGTTTGCTGAAAAAGATATATAAAATTGCTCGTCCGCTTTATGAGAACGATGATGATTTTTTGAAATACTATGCTGAGCCTTTAGAAAGAACCTACAGAGGGCTTTTCGATCTTTTATTTGGTCTTAACCAGAAAAATAAATTCTGTCCGTCCAAATGTGGGACCATTGAAACGAATATTATCTATAATCAATTAGCGTTTTTTTATGCAGACATCTATCGTCAAAGTTATCTGAAAAATAAAAGATATATTCATTAAATGGTGCTTCACAATTGGTTGGCATTCCTTGTATGAAATGCCAGCCTCAGAATGCAAATAGCCCTTCTTTCAAATCCGTGCCAGTGCCATTTTCTCTTTCCTGCCGATAAAATTCAGGGAATTGCAGGTCATATTTTAATGGCATGTAAAGCTAAAATTTACTGTGAATATTCCCCATAGTTCTCTGCTTTTAGAACGGCAGTTTTCTGCTGTTTTGGACAAAGGTGCTCCCCTTATTTGACAGACACCCCCTTTCTGTCAAATAAATTATTCGACAGCCAGACCCGTTTGGGCACGTGAAATTGGTGGAAAAGAAGCGATTTTCCTTATTTGACAGAACCCCCCTTTCTGTCAAATAATTAATATTATGAAAAAGGCCCTGTTTTTTGGTTTTCCAGAGAGAGTGGATGGGCTGTTAAAAACAGTCTCGACATTCCAAAAGGAAGGACATGGGGGGCTGGTTAATCTTCGTTCAAGCTTTTATAAATTTCATAACTCAACTGGCTTGCCGGGCCTGTGATCACTCCACTTAAACCGTTGACATAATCTTGCTGATATTTTGCCGATGTTAGATTTAAAGGATGGTTTTTCTTTAGACGCAAACGACCATGGCAAAGTTTGTTCAGGATGGACAAGGCAATCCAGCCGATGATGAACACGGCAAAGATGAGAAGATATTCTTGAGCATGGGACATGCGAGTCTCCTATCGCAGATTGTTGAAAAGATCGCCGATGATGTTCGCAACTGCGCCCGTTAGAACCAGCGACGTCGTCTGGATCAAACGATCAAAGAAGCACCGCCAAGTGCCTGATGTCCGACGTGGACGATAGAGCGCGCAAGCAAGAATGACGAAAAACGCCAAAAACGATCCAAAAATTGCGCTTGTCATGTTGCCCGCCCCACAGAGTGCTGGAAATCATCAGCGCCCTCTCCCGCCGCCTTAAAATGACGATAGTGGATACCGCTCGCATAAATAATATCGTCTACTGTCACAGAGACAGGATCATCGGCCTCCAAATCAATCACGCCGAGGTAATCAAAGCGGATGCCGTTGCGGCTTTCAACCCATTCATAGATGGGGAAATCCTTGTACTGCCCGATCACAGGGCCATTGGCGACGATATCCCAGTCATGCATGACTCTCACCTCGCTGGCTAAGGCGGTACATCAGGTCATGCAGTAACCGTTGGAACCAATGATCAAGCGTCAGTTCCAGACTGCTTTTCGGCGCGTAATCCATGACCTCTTTGATCCAAGTCTGGAGAGCATCCAAGTTGGACAGATCATTCGGCGTACCTATGAGCGATACCAAGCTGTACCGATCATGGATGGGCAACATGGACTGAAGCTTCTTGGCAAGCTGTAAACGCGCATGATCCTCACACGTCTGCCGAATTAAATCATAAAGCTGACGATCTTCACTATTCATCTTTCTCTCCCCAACGGTGGCCTAAAATCAGAACGAGTTGTCCTGTTTGCAAAAACCGATTACACGGCTGACGCATGAATAAAACTCTGTCTGAATGTGATGGAGTGACTATAACAAAATAGCGTCAGAGTGTCTATTAAGTTATTGATATTGTTACATTGTCCGACATGTACTGTGGGAGCTTTTCTGTTGTCCGTAGTCGACAACCAATTAACTGAAAACTTATCTTTAAATTGCTTTTTCATTTATATTTGACACCCTAGATATAAGTAGCAAAAATCCAACACACAACCAAAGCGCGCCGCAAGACGAATACAATACGGGGGATAAAATGGACCAATTTAATGATATTTGGAAAATCTCAAGGGAGTTTGAGAAAGTCTTAGATCGCAAATTTGGTGCGCAAGGAAAAGGGCTTCATAGCAAACTTTCCAGTGTCCAGCGTGAACTACCCAAGGAACTGGTCTTACGCATTCGAAAAATTGCAGATATTCGCAATAAGACGATGCATGAAAGGGATATAGAATTTTCAGATTTCAAAGCTTTCAAACAGGAAGCCAAGAAAGCCTATCTGGCATTACGTTCCTACTCGTCTGCCCCCAATGCTACACCAGATATCAAAAAGAAAGACGGGATCATTCACGCATACATGGCTGAAAAAAAATATGGTTTCATCCATGGCGATGACGGTCAATCCTATTTTTTTCATTATCGTGATTTACTAAATTGTCTTTCCGACAACTCCTTGGAAGGGCATCCAGTTCATTTTGAAGCTATTTTGACACAAAAGGGTTATCGAGCAAAAAACTGCACAGTTTTAGCTAAAGAAACCGTTAACACATATAGAATGCCGGATGACTTTCTGTTTTCCAAATCCAATAAATTCAAGAGTTGGGAAATTATTGATGCTGGGGCTTGGGAAGTTCATGGCAGTTCCCAAGAATCTCCGGACAGCGCAAAACAACTTCTTAAAGATCATGCCAGACGCATTGGCGCAAATGCTGCCCGGAACCTGAATTATTACAAAACCACGGGCACAGAAGGCAATTATCGCTTTACGATCCATAATTTTAAAGCACAGGCAGTCCGTGTCGGACGCAGAGACAGAACCGCACACGCCCAGCCAGATGATTTTCCAGCAATCAATGTACTGGCACAGACCCTTTTGAAAGAACATAAAGCCCATCGACGTAAAAAACGCGCGATCAAGTTGAGTGTGTTTTTTGCAGGGATTGCTTTATTGCTCCCCAGTCTTTTGAACGGTTACCTTTTTATTTTGCCCGTTATTTTAATCTTAGCATCAGTGTTCATCCCCATGCCCAAACTTGATTGGTTGAACGAACTATCAGAACAAGGAAACCACTCACTTAATCCTGATCTTGGATGGAATGGTCCCTCCAATATTCTATCTTCAGATACAGACGCCACGGTCCAGCCCGGACAATCAAGAGCAGTATCCCATCTTACAAGTCATCGCATGATGGACCCAACAAGTGATGTGACCGATTTTCACTTTGGAACACAGGGAATATTAACTGGTAGCCCGACTAATGTTCAGGGGTATATATTACATCAGGCATTTGAAGATTAGTCATCCGCCAGGTAAGGATAAACTCAAGCGTTAAGCAAGATGTTTTCACATCAATCATCTTATCGGCTAAGGCGGTACATCAAGTCATGGAGTAACCGTTGAAACCAGTGATCCAACGTCAGTTCCAGACTGCTCTTAGGCGCATAATCCATGACCTCTTTGATCCAAGTCTGGAGAGCGTCCAAGTTGGACAGATCATTCGGCGTACCAATGAGCGATACCAAACTGCACCGATCATGGATGGGCAACATGGACTGAAGCTTCTTGGCAAGCTGTAAACGCGCATGATCCTCACATGTCTGTCGGATCAAATCATAAAGCTGACGATCTTCACTATTCATCTTTCTCTCTCCATCGGTGGCCTAAAATCAGAACGAGTCATCCTGTTTGCGAAAACCGATTAAACGGCCGACGCATGAATAAAACTCTGTCTGAATGTGATGGTGAGACTATAGCAAAAGAACGCTTAAATGTCTATTAAGTTATTGATATTGTTGCATTGTTAGACATGGACTGTGGGAGCTTTTCTGTTGTCCGTAGTCGACAATGGAGTGATCAACTGTTTATGTTGACTCTCCAATTTTTAATTTTCTGTATTTGGGGTGATTTTGTCCCATTTAAATTCGATACCAGACATGAAAACGTTTATGGCTTTTTGGCAACTATCAGCTTGAGACTGTGAAATGCCATCAGTTAGGAATGCTTGGTTGGCATTGAATGATCCGCAGAGAATAGCCTCATGCAACTCGTCCTGATATTTTATAATCGTGTATCCAAAGGCGAAAGGAACAATGATAAAAGCAAAGCCATAAACAGAAGCAACTAGGGTAATCATGAATTTTTCAAATGTCTGTCCCTTTTTGAGAGGGATTGTGCCAGTTATCGCTTTGTAAATTAACTCTGCAAGAAAAGCCAAGATTGCCGATATAGCTGAATATTTTGCTATAAGGAAACACACAGCTGCAATGATCGGATTGTCATGAGCGTTAGTCCCTGCGGTAAGGCTGATCCCAAATATTGTGCCTGACGCAACTTTAATTGTCCTGAATAAAGACGGAGCTCTCTCTAAAACTTTTGGACCGATGTGGTTCTCAAGATATTTGTTAATAGCCCTAAAAAATTTAGAGACCATCAAAATGCTTTTATCTGGATATCTTTGATCGAACCATTTTTTTAGCGCGTATTTTGGTAATTTCATACTAAGTTATTTCCTTGTTTTTTAACATTTTGAAGAATTTCTTTAGGTGTATCTGCGCACCATTGAACCTGACCGTTTTTGATCCAGAAGTGGCATCGGCATTCGCCTGTCTGCCGTACTGACGGATGAACTGTCACACGATTGAACCAATCTTTTTCTGCTGTCCAACGTGGACGGCGTTGTTTCCCAAGGTACAAGGAAATAACTTCATCGCAGCCGCCGGGACATTTCAACAGAGCCCACTTCGTGAATGTTGGTGTGCCAACTAAAACGACCTCACCGGTATGGATGTCTTCATTGGATGGATGGTCATCAACGTACCGCCCCACTAATTGCGCTTCCGGGATAAGGCCGATAGCTGTTCCGGATTTCCGGACGAAGTTGGCGAAGTTGTCTTTCAGCTTATAGAAAGCCATTATTTCACCCTTTCCATCATGCCAAGAAACCGAGTATCATCTGCCCGACCCCAAGATTTGGTTTGACCGCAGACTGGGCATTTGTCGTTTACTTTGACGCCAGGCATCCGATCTTCGGTCTCGTAATGGAATTTGCGCACTCGGTGGTTTGAGTGACCATCAGTGCCTCTGAAACCTTGATATCTGTGAAGGAGCTCATTCACAGACATTGTTGCTGTTTCGGTCGTGAAAGTAGCAACAACTGGCGCAGGATTGCCTTCCCCGGCAACATAGGCTTCAGCTTTCAAACGCTGATACTCTTGCGGGTCATTGCGTTTGATTTCTTCTTCTCGGGCCAGCAGTGGATTAATAACGCCACGACATTGGAGACAGGGAAGTCCAGGCATAATCATAGTGACGCGCCCGTCACAGGCGATCATGCGAGGGATGTCTTCGTCGGACACCTCAATTGCCAACCCCATATCAATGACAGGGATTCCATAGTGGTGGGAAATAAGGTTGAGAAGAATGCGACCGTCGTTATCATCGGTGCAGCCAAAGATTAAATCACATGATTTAAGTGGAATCTGGCAGGCTTGATGATCAATCCAATGCGGAAAAGCCAAAACCTTGATCGGCAGCCCTGTGCGTTCGATTTCACGTTTTGCGACATCGACCTTAAAAGCTTTATTCGCGGCATCTTCTACAGTTGCGCCATGCAGTCTGTTCAGGTTGGACAATTCTACAATGTCAGCATCGAATAGTGCCAAGTGGCCGATGCCAATTCGATGAAGCAAGGTCAATAGGGCACTGCCTGTTCCACCACATCCAACAACACCAATACGGAGTTTGGACATATCCTGTGTCAGCGCTTGACCAAAAGCTAACGCCTGACGATTAAAAATGTCGCGGTCAAAACCTTGGTTGCGTTTAGGATAGTGGAGAGCGAACCTGTCCCCGAGGATATGAATGTATGACATATCCGTGTTGTTAGATACGTTATGCCAAACCCGGCCAAAGATTTGTTCATCAGGCGTCATCACGACGCTTACCAAATCGGCGTCAGTGCCGTTGCGGTTTTGGGTAAGTTGAACCAAATCTGGCTCATTCGCATCGTCTTGCTTGGAAAAACCCGCATATCCGCCTGTATGTGAATGAATAACACCCAGGGTCATTCTTTGATCCTTAGCCTTTTTCAAAGCTCTGACAAAAGATTGTGTAGACCATGTAATATGCATTGCATCATGGGAAATCACGTCATCATCGTGAACCGGAATGACCTCATGCGTTACATATTTGGTGCGGGCTTTTTGATCCCATGGATCGGCTGAGATTTCATTGGTGCCAAGTAATATGTAAGCTGCCCGCTCGCGCAGATCAGACTGGAATAGGTGTTTCTTCAGCTTATCCATATGAGGGGCAAGAATGGTGAGTGCGTATTCTGTCATGATGCTATCTCCAATGCGTGTTCAACCCGTTTCAACATTGTCCAGATGCCGTCGATACCCGGTCGCCATTCATTGTTATGGCGAGACCAACGTTGCCAATTCTGCCCGTTAAAATTCTTGGATACATTGGCCGCATTGGGATATCGGTTTACCTGCGCTAATTTCACCCAAGGCAAAAGGTAAAACATGTCAGGTGCAGTGTGTGGATAACGTGCTGGAAGCTCGATCATGATATCGACAAACTCGTTGTCGAATTTGCCGTCAGGTAATTTTCGTCCTTTCAGGATAACGCATCGACCCACTTCCTCGAAAATGTACCCGCTGTTTTGCAGGTACACTTTATCTTCATCTGTCAGGGCACTCATGACTGCCCCTCCGTTGTGGTTTTCTTGCCAGTAAAGAATTTTTCGATACCTTTGGCTGTTAGGTCCACAAAGTCGGTGTTTTCGACGAGTTCGTCCTCTTGACCTTTGATTTCCAACCAGACATCGAATGAGTTTGGATCGACGCCAGCAAGTTTTTTAAGGGTCAAACCCGTAATTTCAGTGGCTCCCCATTCAAAACGCCGACCATCCATCATAAAACGATATGATGCGTCACTTTTGAAGGTTTTGAACCGTTCTAGCCCTGGTGTACGGAGGTCAACGGTTTCGTCGAGACGAATTTCCTCAAGCATACCGGACTTCAAAATCTGGAAGACGAGGTGTTCTTCCGCAGGCCGAATGCTGGCTAAGTCGAGGATTTGTCTGCCTGTTACCATTGGGTCTTCGGTTTTAAATTTTTCTCCATCAATGCGGATACGAAATTTTTTAGCTTGGTCAGGTCGAAGGCCTTTTTCAGTCTTCGACCATTCTTCAATGTCGCACTCGTGTGCGTCTGTAACGTGATCTAACATACCAAATTCTCCTATTTCTTGAGTTTGTCGTTCATGGCTTTGTTGACAGAGCGGCGACCAACTTTGACTTTGGCAACCGCTCGTCGGTATTTATCTCGGGCGACAGTATCGATTGAGACTTTTTCACCTTCGATTAGTTGTTTCAGGGCTCTGGTAGCAGCAGCCCCTCCGCGTTGCCCTGTTTCAGGGGCGTTTACATTTGCAAGACGAACAGAATATTTGCGACTTGCGGTTTCAAATGTGTCACCGTCGATTACACGGGTGACTACTTCTTTACGTGGCATTTGATCCTCCTATTGCCAGAAAGGTATCAAGTTGCTATATTGAAATTGTAATGCGGTGAATTTCACATTTGCAACTTGATTTCTACTTAGAAATACCACTAATGAAATTAAATTGCAAATGTGAAATTACCGTTTTTGATTCAGGGAGAGCTAGGTATGGCAAAAGGCGAATTTGATGGTGAGGCGTTCTATGACGCCCTGGACAGTATTCGCGACAGTAAGGGAATGACTTGGAAACAAGTCGCTGGTGAATCGCAGGTAAGCGCTTCCACACTTACAAGAATGTCACAAGGGAAACGCCCAGACGTAGATAGTTTGGCCGCATTGGTTAAGTGGTCTGGGTTAAATACTGATGATTTTATTGTCGGGCTTGATCGTCAAGTGGCCCAACAGGATACTTTAACTACTATTTCAACGTATTTGAGAGCTGATCCAAGCTTGTCTAAAGAGAGTGCAGCTGCTATTGATGCTGTAGTACGGGCTGCATATGACAACCTAAAGAATAAATAACGAGATCAACAGGAATGGCTACAAAACTGCGCCGCGGATTTAAAAAAGAAGCAGAAGATTATGCTCATGAGTTTCGCGAAGAATTGAATATTGAGCACCATGAACCTATGTGTCCGTGGGACCTAGCAGAACATTTGGCCATTCCAATTCTCAAACTATCGGAGCTCGACAACTTGCCGGAGGAACACCGTATACAGTTGCGAGATGTTGATCCTGATTGTTTTTCTGCGGTGACTGTATTTGAAGGAAGGAAGAGAATTGTCGTACACAACGATTCTCATTCTGAAAGCCGTCAACGTGCAAATATAGCGCATGAGTTAGCGCATGGTGTTCTTGGACATCCACCAGCTCCACCTCTGAACGAATATGGATGTCGGAATTTCAATAAAGAAATTGAAGAAGAAGCTAATTGGCTTGGGCCAGCATTACTTGTCCCAAAGAAGGCAGCCCTTCATGTCCTGAAGAATGGGATTCCGGTGAAAGTGGCAGCGGATAGTTATGGCGTTAGTAAGCAACTGATGAGCTACCGTATTAATGCATCTGGTGCTAGGCAACACTTCAACAATTCCAAACGCTGGAAGCGTTAGGACATTCCATTATAGATGGCTAAGCACCCGTTCGTTTGTGGGCAGTATATGGGCAGAAAAAGAAAAGCGGCCCGTGAGCAGCTGTTTCCTTAAAAAATTGGAATAGCGACAAAACTTATCCACAAGTACATATTCCTATAGCGTTCCCTAAAACACTAGCCCAAACACTAGCCCGGCGATTTCCCTAAAAGCAAAAGGCTCAGCTCTAAAAGAGCTAAGCCTTTGAAATTACTTGGTGCGGGCGGGCGGACTTGAACCGCCAAGACCAAAAGGTCGGCAGATGTTAAGCCTGAATGAGGCACGATCTAAATGTGAGATGTGGCGGTGTGAATATAATGAAGTCCGCCCACATAGCTAATCGGCAACAAAGCCCAGATTGAGCTGGTAAATGCCTCCCTTGAGGCAAAACAACGGGATTTCCTTACGCCCGGCGGTCCAAAGATAGGGGCAAGTTCAGAACGCCAGAAACTAACATAGAGGTTGGACCACCAAAGTAGGGCACGTCAATTCGAATATTTCTGACACACTATGGTTTATTCTGAAGCAATTTCACCTGTTCTGGCATAAAAGCTGTTCCTTCACCACGTTCCACAAGTGTACCCAATGTCTTTTGAACAGCGCCTGCCATTAGGCGTGCGGCCCCCAGTTCTGTTGCCATTTGGTTATAGTATCCTGCATCTTTATAAGCATTCTGGATAGTAAAGCGTAACAAGTCAGAATTTTCTTCCAAAATATAAGGAGCCACACGGTCTAAAGCGGCACCACCAGCCCCCCCTTTGCGTAGACAATCCACCATAGCATCCACATCCATACCATCCCCTATGGCACAGGCGGCAACTTCTGCAATCAGGGTGACGGTGCCAAGAGAAACAATATTATGAATAAGCTTTAATTGATGCCCGCTACCGACACCGCCAGCCACAAAAATGTTTTCGGCAAAACATTCTAAAAGGGGGCGGAGCTGTTCAACAGTTTTAGGTTCACCACCCACCAGAAGGTTAAGGCGACCTTCTTCAGCTTCTTTCGGTGTGCGTGTCATGGCGGCATCAACGAGCTGGCAGCCTTTTGCTTGAACTTTCTCAGCCAATGCACGCGTTGAGCTCGGAATAGCTGTGGAGCAGTCAACAACAATAGAACCGGGGCGAAGTGCACCGAGTGTGCCCCCCGTACCCACAAGAACATCTTCCACCTGCGGTGTCCCCGTTACGCATAAGATCAGAACATCACAAATCGAAGCCATTTCGGCTGCATTGTGCCACGGTTTCGCCCCTAAGGTAACCAAATCCTCGGTTGGTTGATTACCTACCTGATCAAGAAAATGGAGTTCCCGACCTTTTGTAATAATATTTTTGGCGATACCGTGGCCCATAAGACCAACACCGATCATTGCGATTTTTGTCATAAAACTCTTTCCTCTATTCATAGGGACGTTTTTTGTCGTTAAGCTGAACAATAAAGTTCAAAACCCCATCAAACAATCTTATTAATCTTAATTATTGCTCAGGTTTTCTTATCTTTTATTCCTGAAATCTGATTTTTTAGTTCTCACCTTAGGCTTATACCTGTCGGATTAAATCTGTTACCGTCCCGTCACGATACTGCGAAATCGCAACGATACGGCCTTCATTTGGATGACATGGCTGGCGTTGTGATCCTGCCGCCGCTTTTTGTTGTAAATCTTCAATATTACAAAGTTTAATACCAAATGAGTGCAGTCTCTCGACTAAATCGTCTCGTTGCGGGTTCACGGCAATGCCTGCTTCGGTTACAAGGACATCCACGGTTTTTCCGGGGGTGGTGATGGTGCCAACCTTTTCTACAATTTTTGGAAAACCTGCCGCGTTCAGACGGGTTGTAATGATGGTTAATTTAGCACCGTCCGCCGTATCTGCATGTCCGCCAGACCCGCCCATAATTTTTCCGTCTGCGCGGGTGGTGACGTTAACATTGAAATCAACATCAATCTCTGCCGCGCCTAACACCACGGCATCCAGCATATCAACAACGCTGCCTCGTTGATTTGGATTGGCGTAGACAGAAGCTGACATCCCCAAATGTCGTGGATTTCTAATGTAGGATTGAACGGCTGAAAGATCAAAACATTGCACATCAAGCAGAGATTCAAAGAGATTATTCTCCAACATTTGGACATGAAAATCCGTAATGCCACCGGATGCAAAGCTCCCTTTTACACCTAACTGGGTCATTCGTTTTGCCAAAACGGATGCGGTTGCAATAGAAATACCTCCTGCCCCGTTTTGCAGCGAGAAACCGGGCACCAGCAAACCGCTTGCTTCTATGACATCCGCAGTACGTTGTGCGATCTCAAGACCGATTGGTTCTGTCGTGGGTTTCGTAATTCCCGACAGAATGCCCGATGCATCACCGATACGATCAACCTCAACCACCCAATCCACTGATTGTTGATCAATCTCAATTTGCGCAAGGGGAAAAGGCATTAGGGTGTCCGTTACAGCCACAACATGGCGCGCAGCTAAAACATCGGATTTCGGATACCCCATCGTGCCAAAGGCGCGGGGCCCAAAACTTCCTGACAGGTTGCCGCACGAGTCTGCTGCTGGGGCAGCCACAAAAGCCACATCGATTGACAGTTCACCATCCTCAATCGCGCGGGCGCGTCCTCCGTGGGTACGCAGGATCGCCGTTTTTTCCAGTTCACCACGCGAAATAGCCTCGGCAACGGGCCCTGAAATAAATCCAGCAGAAATGCCCGTGACTGTACCTCGCCGGATGTGTTCAACCAAGGGCTCATGAACCGGAAAGAGAGAGGATGCCGCGATTTGGAGATCTTTAAGCCCACGTCTGGCCGCTACGGCTAAGACCATATTCAAGACGGCATCCCCATTGCGCAAATGATGATGAAATGAAAGCATTGCACCATCCTGAATATTGCAGGCCGAAAAAGCGGCATCCAGGTCTTTCAAGAGTTTGCGTCTTATTGTGCTTGTGGAGGCATCCCCATACGGCAGGATTTCACCATAATCTTTTAGACTTGAAGGGAAAGCCGAACGGTCCATACCAAACTCCTTGATCTTTAAAGAAACTGGACTGACTTTAAATTCCCAACACATATCAGACAATCTTATTAATCTTAATTATCTTTCAGATTATATGATGATAAGGTAGTGTGTCTCACAAAAGGAGAAATGAGCATGTCCGTAAATCTAAAACTCCTGCACACGTTTGCACGTGTCGCCCATTTGCGTAGCTTTAGCCGTGCGGCTGAAGAAATGGGACGTACGCCTTCCGCAATCAGTATGCAAATCGCGGAACTGGAAGGACAGATTGGTTTAAAACTCCTTGAACGCACAACACGCAATGTCATCCCCACACCGGACGGGGCCATATTGCTGGAGCGAGTTCAGGATTCTGTGCGTCGTCTTGATGAAGGAATTGCGGAAACCCGGGATGCTGCAGAACGAAGACGCGGGCGGGTGATTTTCGGATGTGCGCCGACTGTGGCGGCAACAATGCTGGCCCCCGTTCTGGTCGAATTTCGTCGTCGTTTTCCCGATGTCTCGCTGCACGTGCGTGAAGTCACATCCAACGACCTGCTGAGTGCCGTGCGTGATCGTGAAATCGATTTCGGTGTGACCCCCTTTGTTCAGGCCAAGTCTGACCTGATGTTCAAATCCATGCTACGTGAACCGCTTGTTGCACTTGCCTCGATTGATCACTTTAAAGACTTACCTGAAGTTTTAACTTTGGAGTCTCTCACTCAGCTTCCCTTGCTCGTCATGCAAGGTATGCCGGTCATTGCAGTACAAAACAAACAGGAAAGTCCGATGTTACTAACCGAATATCTGGAAAGTGCAGGTCTGTCGCTCGGTATCGCTTGCAGCGTCAGACAGGCAGCAACCCTTGTCGATCTGGCAACATCCGGTCTGGGCGTAGGGATCGTACCCAAGCTGGCAATCCCTGTAGGCATATCGCATAAAATACGAATGCATTCTCTGATAGAGCCTGAAATCGTGCGTGATATCGGTATTGCAACATTAAAAGGCGAAGTCTTAAGCAGACCATCACGCGCACTGGTCACAATATTTAAGGACCAACTGACCAAAGGTATCCAATAATTTTAATTAGACTGATAATTGTCAAACATCACCAGCATCGCCAGCTGCCCTTAGTATCAGGTTGGCTTGCTGAATGACAGGTGCATCAACCATCCTGCCATCAACCTTAAAGACGCTCTCACCATTTTTTGCCCCCATCAAAACCTTTCGTGCCCAAATAATTTCCGCTTCATCCGGATGAAACCCCCGGTGGATCGGCGATAGTTGGCGTGGATGAATGCAAAGCATCCCGCCAAAGCCCATTTCACAAGCTTGGCGGGCAAGTCTCTCCACGACTTTTTCTTCTTCAATTGAGGGACAAACGGTTTCAATCGGTGCATTCAGACCTGCTGCTTTGGAATATATGACAAGGTCGCATCGGATCCGGTTTAGCAGTAACTCTGCACCTGCGCTATCCGGTTTTATTTTCAAATCCGCACCCATGTCCAAAGCACCAAGACAGAAACGCTCTACCCCGTCCACTTCAGCCATACGCGACATTTCCACAACGCCCCGTGCGGTCTCAATCAAGGGCCAGACAGCTTTATGCGTGTCGGTAACCAACTGCACGGCTTCAACGCTCTCGGCTTTTGCCAGCATAATGGCAACCACCGCGCGCTGTTGGCGACAGAGTTCTAAATCTGCAGCAAATTCCTTGGTATCTGCTGCATTAATGCGTACAACCAACGCGGCCTCAGGGGTTGCATCAAGATATTGCCGCAAAGCTTCACGGGCCGTATCTTTATCGGTGGGCGCAACCCCATCCTCTAGATCGATGACAACAACATCAGCCCCACTATTACACGCTTTTGCGAAACGTTCCGGTCTTGATGCCGGGGCAAAAAGAACCGTCCTTGTCATTTCGTATGGTGTCATCATCCCTGTCCTTATAGAAGAAAAACTTGAACACTTTGCGGCTGAATTTATGATTTTACGGCGACAATGGCTTCAATTTCAACAGCAACACCTAAAGGCAAGGATCCCATACCAACCGCTGAGCGGGCATGATAGCCAGCCTCACCAAGGATTTCGACCAAGATATCGGAACATCCGTTGATCACTTTGGCATGGTCAAGGAAATCAGGTTCAGCATTCACCATGCCATTAACTTTGGCAATGGCTTCAACACGGGAAAGCTCACCGACGACGGACTTCATCACGGATAACAGTTGCAAACCGACATTGCGCGCCGCCTCATAGCCCTCTTCAATTGAGATGTCACGACCCAAACGCCCAAGAATAAACGAGCCATCCGGGTTTCTGGGAATTTGCCCCGAAAGATAAAGTGTATTTCCAATAAGGCGTGCCGGGCGATATTGTGCCAGCGGTGTCGGCGCTGTCGGCAAAACCAGACCGAGTGATGTTAGTTTTTCTTCAGGTGTCATCGTCATTTATTTAATTTCCCAAGTTTGAGGTTCGCGAATAAGGCGCACACTTCCCGATACTCGAATGCTTGCGCCACGTTCTGGTGTGATTTCGGCTTGTAAACACGAGGGCACGCCCATGTCTTCCCCTTGATGAATGGTAATATGCCCATCATGTGGCCAGTTAATATCTCGCAAATACCCGGCCAGTGCCGCAGCAGCAGCCCCGGTTGCAGGGTCTTCATAAACACCGCCAAAAGGGAATGGATTACGGGCATGAAATAGTTGTGCTGTTTCCCCATAGACAAGATTGAGCGTGATAAAGCCTTCACGCATGGCAAGTACACGGCCTTGTTCCAGATCATACTTCATATCTTGCAATGTTTTTCGATCCTTTAGCGCAAGAACCAGATGATCACCACCGCCATGTGCCACTGCGGGTGGTATACGCATATCAAGATCAGCTGATGACAGGCCAAAAAGTGTCAGAGCTTCATTCAAAACACCACTGGCAACCGGACCGCTGCGTGTTGGCGGCGATTGGAAAGAAGCCCCCCATTCCGTTTCCGAGAAATGACCTTTAACGGTAATACGCGCATGATTGAGATCAAGCGTAAAAACTCCGGGGCCAGCATGTTTGGCGAGGGCGGCACCAAGGGCAATGGTGGCATGACCGCAAAAATCCACCTCGACTTCTGGTGCGAAATAGCGCACCCGCCATCTGTCTTCAACAGGAGCTGCAAACACGGTTTCGGAATAACCTACATCGGCAGCTATTTTTTGCATCTCTTCATCTTTGGGCAGTTCATCGCAGATAACCACACCAGCAGGATTGCCGCCAAGCTGTCCATTTGAAAAGGCGGAGATATGTTGAATATTCATCATCATTTTTTATCACCTCGTTCGGCATTTTTTACAAGCAAGGTCAAGGTACGATTAATCGGAACATCTATGCCATGCTTAGAGGCCAGTTTGACAATCTCACCATTGAGAAAGTCAATCTCAGTCTTCTTGCCCTTCATTATGTCCTGTGCTGTTGAAGAGTACTGACCGCTCATAGTTACCGGAATGGTTCGAATGGTTTCAAAGACTTTGTCCGACACGGTGATCCCTTCGGCTTTCGCAACGCTTAAGGCTTCGCGTGCAATATCTTCCATCAATTGAGGAATGCCTTCTTGCGCTGCCATTTTCCCATAAGGTAAACCCATGATTGCCGAAAGTGGATTGATGGCACAATTCACCACCAGCTTTGCCCATAGAGAGCTAAAAACGTTAGCGGTGATATTTGTTTCGATACCCGCCTTATTCAAAAGGCTTGCAACTTCTTCTGCGCCCAATCCCGAAAGTTCGAGATCACCGCGCCCTTCATGACGTACAATGCCAGGTCCCATCATGCGACTGGCGACATAGACGACAACAGGCATGACTGAGAACCTTAAGATATGCCCAAGCGTTTCTGCGTTGGAGACACCGTTTTGCAAACTAAGGACTGTGCAAGACGAATCAATGTAGGGTGCGATTTGCTGACCAGCCTCTTCCGTATCGCCTGATTTGACGCAGAACATCAAGAGTTCAGCTCCAGAAATAATAGAAGGATCGCTGCTCGCTTTGACTTGCGCAACCAGACGTTCGCCGCCTTTTTCCAGAATTAAACCATTCTGCGAAACCGCCTCGACAAATGAAGTACGTCCCACGAGCACGACCTCATGCCCAGCTAAAGCAAGCATGGCTCCATAATAACAACCAACCGCACCGGCGCCCATTATGGCAATTTTCATGAGGGTTCTCCTTTAAACTTTCTTTGAATGCCGCAGGTTCTTAACCATAATAATTCACGACTGTTTTAATACGAGAAAATTCGTGCAGGGCGACAAAGCCTTTTTCACGGCCATGCCCGGATTTGCGAACGCCACCGAAAGGTAATTCAACACCACCAGCAGCCCCAAAATTGTTTATAAAAACCTGCCCACAGTGCAATGCTTTGGGTAAACGTTTTTGGCGGCTGCCATCACGGGTCCAAATCGCGGCAACAAGCCCGTAGTCGGTTCCATTCGCAATAGCAATGGCTTCTGCCTCATCTTCAAATGGAATAACGCAAAGAACCGGGCCAAAAACTTCTTCCTGCGCAATCTCTGAATTTGGATCACATGGGCCGAAAAGAACAGGAGTGACGTAAAAACCGCCTTCCGGAGCACTCGCACTAATTTTGCCGCGTGCGATAACCGGTTGGTCTGAATTTGCAATATAACGTTCTACACGTTGCTTTTGCTTTTCTGAAATGACTGGTCCCATAATGGCATTTTCATCATTCGTGCCAACTTCAATCGCTTCAAATCTGGATTTCAACTCTGCCACGACCTGATCATAGATGGAACGTTGGATAAGGACCCGGCTACCCGCTGAACACGTCTGGCCAGCATTTTGAATAAGTGCGTTGACCAATACAGGCATCGCGGCTTCAAGGTCTGCATCTTCAAAGACGATTTGCGGTGATTTCCCACCCAACTCCAGTGTACATCCGACATAATTTTTCGCCGCCGCAATTTGGATCATCGTTCCGACTTCAGGAGAACCTGTAAAAGAGATGAAATCAACACCGTTATGTTCGGATAAGGCTTTCCCAACAATTTCACCGCGTCCGGTCAAGACGTTGAAAACACCAGCAGGGAAGCCAACCTCGACAGCAAGCTGCGCTATACGTAATCCGCTTAAACACGCATCTTCCGATAGTTTTAGTACCACCGTATTGCCCATTGCCAAAGCTGGAGCAACCGAACGACCGATCTGTTGTGCTGGATAATTCCAAGGCAGAATGACCGCAACAACACCATGGGGTTCGCGATACATGCCAACATCGTAATCATTCAAAAAGGGAATTACTTCACCATGAACTTTATCTGCTGCCGCACCATAAAATTCAAAATAGCGCGCCGCAAACACCATATCGGCACGCGCCTGTTTAGTCGGCTTACCGTTATCATTTGTTTCAAGTTGTGCCAGAGTTTCGACTTCTTGTGAAATACGCTGTGCCAGTTTGATCATCAAGCGTCCGCGTTCCACAGGCGTAAACTTCGCCCACGGCCCCTCTGCAAATGCTGTACGTGCGGCTGCGACTGCAAGGTCAACATCAGATGCATCGCTATCGGCAATTTCAGCAAAAACACGACCGTCGATAGGTGAAACAACAGGCATTGTCTGTCCGGTTTGTGATGCAATCCATTCCCCGTTTATTAAATTAAAAGGTTGAGGGATTGTCAGTGTGCGATCGTTCATTTTGTATTCATCTCCTATCCATTTTCCGTGCGAGGTTTACCTGAGACGGAATTATTATGTTTATTTCGTATGCTGGGTCGCACCCAGAATTTCTGCATTGTCGGCACCTAGAGAACGACCCGCACGCTGGTCGGGACGTTGACCGTTAAAGCGCAGCGGGTTAGAAAGCAAACGCATGTCGGGACAGGACGGATGAGCAACATTTGAGATCATACCAACTTCCTGAACAAAGGGATTTTCCAATGCTTCTTTCACATCAAGGATCGGTGCAATTGGTAAAACACCCTCGAAATATGCCAACCAGTGCTTTGTCGGATATCGTGCAAATTCCTCATCCAGAATGACCGTCAAGTCATCTCGATTTTGTGATCGCAGGTTCTGATCCCGAAAACGAGGGTCCTCTGCTAAATCTTCCCGGCCCAGTTTTTGTATCATGACTTGCCAGAATTGCTCCGTCATACACATGATATAAATCCAGCCGTCGGCAGAAGTGAATGTCTGAACCGGAGAAATCGACATATGAGAACCACGTGGCAGTCGGTTTGATTCCAGTCCTTCGTTCGAATACCAGGTCCCGGCATAACTAAGTTGATGGAGTGCGACATCAAATAGGCTAACATCAACATCGCTGCCTTCACCGGATGCCTCTGATTTAAGGACAGCCGCCAGAAGGCCCATCGCGCCCAAACTTCCCGTCATAAAGTCAATGATTGAAACACCAAAACGCGTTGGATCAGTGCTCGGGTCCCCGGTCAGATGCATCAAACCAGCTTCCGCCTGCATCAGAAAGTCATAACCGGGCCAAGCTGCACGGGAATTATTTCGCCCATAAGCAGAAATATGTAAACAGACAAGCCCTTTGTTGAGATGCTTCAGGCTGGCGTAATCAAGACCCAGCTTCCCCGCCTGATCTCCACGCAAGTTATTCATAACGGCATCTGCTGAATTGACCACACTTTCAAAAGCACGTCTGTCTTCTGGATGTTTCAGGTCAAGCGCAAGACTTTGTTTGCATGTATTCCAGCCCTGAAAGGCCAGACTGTCATTATTCCCTAAAAAGTAGGGTCCCATGCGTCGTACAGGGTCGCCATCTGTTTTGACATTTTCGATCTTGATAACGGTTGCGCCCATGTCAGCCAACAACATCGACCCATATGGACCAGCGGCAAAATGCTCGACCGTAACGATTTTTAATCCTTCAAGCGGTTTCATTTTCCCTCCAGTGCAGGTAAGGTCTGGCTAAAGTCAGGTTCTTCTTTGGCAAAAAAGGCGCGTACACCTTCTTTACAGTCCGCTGAGGTAAACGCTTGATCACTTGCATCTAACGAACGCGCAATCAGTTCTGGTAGAGATAGACGCGTTGCCTCGTCAATTAAGGATTTACATAATGCAAAAGCTTTGGCAGGACGTTTGGACATCTCTGTCGCGAGTGCATGAGCAACTTTCAGAACTTCACCTGTCGCTGCGATACGATCAATCAGCCCCCATTGTAAGGCCATCGGCGCATCTATAGGGTCTGTCAGGAAAATCAGTTGCTTGGTTCGCCCTTCACCAATCCGGCGCACGGTTCGAAAAGGGCCGCCACTACTTGGAAACACCCCCAGTCGCATTTCCGGTAAGGCAAAACGACAGCCTTCTTCGGCAACAATCAAATCACAACACATAGCAATTTCCAGACCGCCCCCAAAGGCGAGCCCATGAACGGCAGCAACGACAGGCTTTGGAAATGAATCCAATTTCTGGAAGACAGCATTTTGACGACGTAATTTGAGATCAACGACCTGACCAGGCTGTTGAAAATCCTTAAACTCACTGATGTCTGATCCCGCACAGAAAACCCGACCAGCACCCGTTAAGACAACCGCGCGAACCTCATCGTTTAGGCGCAAGTCCTCAAGGATTGCATCAAGTTGCCCGGTCATCTCAATTTTAAAAACATTGAGAGGAGGGTTTTTTAAAGTAATGGTCGCGATATTTTCACTCAGGCTACATTCTACAAAGGTGTCGCTCATGTCTCTCTCATCCTAATCAGCATCCAACAAGCATTTTGAGAACGGATAAAACGCTTTATTGAATTTTAGGATAAGATCACCTTATAATTCAGGCAAACTTGATATTCTTAAATATTAATCAGATAATCTTACAAATAAGATACCCCTGAATAGGGATGATGGTTATTAAAAAAGTATTCCTATCTTGTGCTTTGCTCAAGATAAGCCTAAAATAAGAACAAAACAAGAATATTAAATTCACTTCAAATCGGAAAGCACGATATGGATTTTAGTAAAGTGTTCCCCGTCAGCACCAATGAGACCAAACATATAGTTTGAACAAAGGAGGATTTAGGTCTTGTCGTAATGACTGTAAGGAATGAAAATGAGAGCTATCGCGAAGCGGACGGAACGACAAATCCAACTCCAAAGAACCAGCGTCTAGCCACATCGCTGATGCTGTAGTTGCGATCAATAACTTGGCGAACAGCTTCAATCTTAAATTCTTCAGGGTAACGTTTACCGCTCATACCTAACACCTCACAATTTGAACAATTTGTACGCTATCAGATGTCTAGAATACTAGGGGCTTGCCAGATGCTAATCTCAGAACCTATCAATAATAGGCGCCAACTTCGCACTAATCTTTCTTAAAGCTTCTCTGCGTTCGTCCAGATAGTCGTAACGGTCATAAATGCCTTCAACCCCTTTTAATTTGTGATTCAGGCAGCGTTCGGCGATGTGGCCGGGGATGCCTTCGCTTGCGAGCAGGCTGCGGAAGGTTCGTCGTAGATCGTGGACGGTGAAATGATCGACGGAGAGTTTATCCTCTTTGAACAGCTTTTGAATGGCGGCATTGAGGGTGTCGTGGCTGATATGTTGTGCGCTTTTGGTTGTTCTGCGGTTGGGGAAGACATATTCGGAGCCGAAAGAACGGACTTTTAATTCTTCAAGCCATTTAACCACAGGGTCCGCCAGCGGAATGGTGATCGCGGCTTCTGTTTTGCTGCGCGCTTCCGGGATTTTCCAAAACTTGTTCTCAAAATCGAATTCATCCCATTTGGCTGCGATAAGTTCGCCTTTACGCACACCAAGACAAAGCAACAGTGCGGTTGCCAGATAATTTTCGCGGGTGAACTGCACAGAGTTTTCGCGAAATGTGGTGAAAACGGATTTGAGTTCATCCAGACTGAGGGCGCGGCTGCGGCTTTTTTCAAGACCACCCGCATCATTCACACTGAAAGGCTCCGCAGGGTTGTGAGTAAGCAGATCCAGTTTAATGCCGTGGCGGAAAAGTTGTTTGCAATACATCAAGGCATCATTTGCAATGCTCGGCCTGTCACTTTTTGCAATTTTATTAAGGACAGCGCGAATATCGCGGGGCGTCACTTGGTTTAGGGAGAGACTGCCGATCAGAGGCTTAACCTCCTTGTGATACACTCTCTCTGGGATTTTAGGGTGTTTTAAGCGTCTTGCGCAATCTTCCAGCCAATCTTTCGCCAGATCATCCACCGTATTGAACGTACCGATTTCAGCCCGATGGCGTTCAGCTAAGGGGTCAACATCGTTTTTGCAATCTTCTTTGATCTGTGCGGCACGGGCATAGGCGTCTGCTAGCGACATTGTGGGGTAATTGCCAAGGGTCATCTCTCGGCGTTTACCAAAGACGGTGTAGCGAACGATCCAGCTTGAGGTGCCGACACTGCTGATACGAAAGTAGAGACCTGCCCCCGCAGCATGCCTTCCGGGCTTTCCAGACTTTGAAAGAGATTTGATTTTCGCTGCTGTGATCTGCATCGCCATGACAACACCTATTCAAAATTGGTGACAAGAATAGATATTATAAGGACGATACGATATTTTGTCACCGATCTTGTCACCACTTTATCGAAACATGGTGACAAACGATGAAACAGAATGAACAGGTGAAATTTAGTTAAATCGTTGTTTTATATATACTTATAAAACTTCGTGACCCACCATGAACGATCACTCTATATTCTGTATCTGCTCACGGAACTGATCGATTGTGGCTTTAAAGTCCAATCCAATGCGTGTCAGGTCCACATCCTGTGCCTTGGAACAGAGCGTATTGGCTTCACGATTAAACTCCTGACAGAGGAAATCAAGTTTGCGCCCGCAAGGGCTACCTTTGGTCAGCAGCTCACGTGCGCCTTCAATATGGGCACGCAAGCGGTCCAGTTCTTCGCGCACATCGGCTTTGGTCATCAAGATTGCCGCTTCCTGCGCAATGCGTTCTTCATCCAGATCAGGCAAATCTTCCATCACATCTTTAAGCTGGCGCACCAAGCGTTTGCGTAAGACATCGGGTTGCGCGCCTGCGCATGCTTCGGCTTTGGTGCACAGCTGTTCAATTTCGTCAACATGACCGTGTAAGACACTCTCCATCCGCGCCCCTTCGCTTATACGATTTTCCAGAAGATCATCAAGTGCTTCTTCCAGACTAATCATCATTTTGCCAAAGGCAGCTTCTCGATCCGCTTCGCTTTCGCTGTCTTCAACCGTTTCAATGACCCCGCGCAATCCCATCAATCCATCAACCGAAGGCGCATTCACACCGGGAACCTTGGCTTCAACCGTTTTCATCACATCAATCAATTGGTTAAGCAAATCCTGATTCACCCGATAGCCCGTTTGATCCTGACTATGCGAAATGTTGAGACTGAGCGCCACACTACCGCGTTTAAAACGTTGAGAAATAGCCTTACGGGCCGGTAAATCCAATGCATCAAAGCCGGATGGAATGCGCAAACGCACGTCAAGCCCCTTGGAATTGACGCTTCGCACTTCCCAAGTCCAGTTGTAATTGCCATATTGAGCACTGGCGCGGGCGAAACCGGTCATGGAATTGATGGGCACGAACTTAGTCTCCTTCGATTCAATATTTGACAGACCTTATACCTTTCTTGATAAGCTATTGTCTATGAAACATATTCTGATTACAGGTGCTTCCAGCGGGATTGGCGCTGCTTTGGCCCTTGAATACGCACAAGCGGGCTGTCGTCTCTCCTTAAGTGGGCGAAACGAAGAACGATTAAACACAATTGCGCAATTGTGCGAAAACAAAGGCGCATGTGTGCACACCGCCTTGATAGACGTCTGCGATCGGACCGCGATGACCGACTGGTTACTAAAAACCGACACAGCACACAAAATTGATTTAATCATCGCCAATGCCGGTATTTCCAACGGATCCGGCAACGCCGACAGTTGGGAAGAAAGCACGCGTGATATTTTCGCTGTCAATCTTGCGGGAACCTTAAACACTATCTTACCACTTTTGCCGACAATGGTGGCACGTGGGAGCGGGCAAATCGCCGTAATGAGTTCCCTTGCCGGGTTTCGCGGTCTGGCCAGTTCACCAGCCTATAGTGCCAGCAAAGTCTGTGTCAAAGCCTATGGTGAAGCCTTGCGCCTGCGATATGGCAAAGATGGGTTAAAGGTCAATGTCATCTGCCCCGGCTTTGTGGAAAGTGGCATCACACGCCAAAACACCTTTAAAATGCCCCTGCTGATGAGTGGGGATAAAGCGGCTCGCCTGATCCGACGCGGCCTTGATAAAAACAAAGCCATTATAACGTTCCCTTGGCCAATGGCCCTTGCGACTCGTCTGTTTGCTAGTCTGCCACTCTGGCTGGTTGAAGGCCTCAGCACGTTTATGCCGAAAAAGGAATAGCGATGCCTTTGGATGTTCAACATAAGGCCTGCCTTGAAAATCAGATTGAAACAGAAAAAGAAAAACTGTTTTGTGCAGCCTGTGGGCATCTCATTACGTTTGGCGACTGGCGAATTGTAATGAGAGGCGACCATGAACATACGGTTTTTAATCCCGCCGGGATCATTTTCACCATCGGCTGCTTTCAGGACGCACCGGGTTGTTTAACAACAGGCCATGAAAGTGCTGAATTCAGCTGGTTTCCCGATTACAAATGGCAACTTGCCCACTGTACGCAATGCCAACGCCATTTAGGTTGGTTGTTTCGCAACCCGTCGCAATTACCAATGTATTTTTACGGTCTTATCCAAAACCGCTTACACAAAAAAAACACCGACTAATACCTTATGGTAATATGAATTCCTCTTATCTCTCCTATAATGATGCATAGGGGAAAAGGGGAACGCCATGAGTGATTATCATTTTGCAATCGGTGACACGCTGGTCAATTATGTGCATGAAATTTACGCAGCTTGTGAAAATCCACAGAAAAGCGAAAAATGCCTTTGTTTTGACGATCCTTACAATCTGCCATGCCAATGCAAACGCATGATCGCCGTTCGCGAACAAATCAAAGCCATCAACACGCACAGCTGATAGAGGATGCCCCTAAAATTTAGGGCTGAGATGATAAAGCATAAACAGTGTCGGTATCCACAGACCGATCCAGCCGATAATCATCCCCGTACGGGTATAAACGCCGTTGCGATAGAAACGATAAATCATAAACGTCAATATAATCGCAGCGCCGATCAGGACGAGCATATTTCCAAGGTGCGTTTCCATAACGACAATCTCCTTTATCTGCCCATCCTATAACAGTTCTGCACAGACAAATACCTTGACGTTTGGCAATCAGTCGCGACTTCTTTCAATTCTTCGCCATTGTGCAACATTACGATTATGTTCTGCCAAGGTTTTGGCAAACGCATGCCCGCCTGTACCATCCGCTACAAAATAAAGCGCATCGGTCTGATCTGGATTAAGCACGGCCTCGATAGAAGCTCGCCCCGGATTACAGATCGGTCCCGGTGGCAAACCGTAATTCGTATAGGTATTATAAGGCGTGGGCGTTTTCAAATCTTTGCGAGACAAAGGCCGTCCCAAAGGTTCTTGCCCCATTGTCATACCATAGACAACCGTTGGATCTGTTTGCAGGCGCATACGTTTTTTCAAACGATTGATGAATACACCGGCAACCAAAGCGCGTTCTGCACGAATCCCCGTTTCTTTTTCTACAATCGAGGCTAAAATCAAGGCTTCTTCCTTGGTTTTAAACGGCAAACCTTCTTGACGGTTTTCCCACAGTTCATCCAATGTTTTTATCATCGTCTCTTGCATATGAGACAGAACCCCAGCACGTGCCATTCCACGATGATAACTGTAAGTTTCCGGCAGTAAACTCCCTTCCGCCGGAATATGCGTCACTTGACCGTTCAGCCCGTCTTGTGCGTTTAACTGCGCGACAACCTCAACCGATGTCAAACCTTCAGCAACTGTGAACCGATGCAGGACCGTTTTGCCTTCTTCTAGAATACGCGTCACCTGTTTCGGCGTGACACGGGCCGGAAAAAGATATTCCCCTGCTTTCAGCTGTTTATCCAATTGGTTAAAACGCAAGACAATCCGAAAAACCAACGCATTGTTGATCACGCCTTCTTTTTCAAGAAGTTGCGCAATACTTGCAACTCCGCTGCCTTGGGGAACAATCACAACCTTTTCCTGCGTCAACACCCAGGACCGGGTAAAGTTTTTCGCCAACCAATAGGAAAAACCGCTGCCCGCAAAGACCACAACAACGATTAAACCAACAAGAAAAGCCGAAACCTTCTTGAAGGAAGATTTCGGCTCGTTCTTTTTACTTTTTGATTGAGGCTTTTCAGCGTCGCTCATCCAGCACCTTAGTCAATAGACTTGAAAACCAAAGAAGCATTTGTGCCACCAAACCCGAAGGAGTTGGACAAAGCCACATTAACTTCGCGTTCTTTCGCCTGCAACGGCACCAGATCCATATCACAACCTTCAGACGGGTTGCGCAGGTTCAAGGTCGGCGGAACAACGTTGTTCTGGATAGACAGCAACGAGAAAATCGCCTCGACCGCACCGGCAGCACCCAACAGGTGACCGATGGCAGATTTGGTCGATGACATGGACGGTTTTTTATAATGTTCGCCCAACAGACGTTTCACAGCGCCATGTTCAATCTCATCACCCAACGGTGTGGAAGTCCCGTGTGCGTTGATATAATCAATGTCTTCCACATTAATGCCTGCACGTTTAATGGACGCCTGCATCGCACGGAAACCACCATTGCCATCAGATGCCGGAGCTGTGATGTGATAAGCATCACCTGACATCCCATAGCCGATTACTTCGCCGTAAATTTTCGCACCACGTTTCTTGGCGTGTTCATATTCTTCCAACACGACAACACCGGCACCTTCACCCATAACGAAACCGTCGCGCCCTTCGTCCCACGGACGAGAACCTGCTGTCGGGTCATCATTATAAGATGTCGACAGGGCTTTGGCTTGGGCAAAACCCGCCATCCCCAGACGACAACATGCGGCTTCTGCACCACCGGCAACCATAACGTCGGCATCATCAAGAGCAATAATACGAGCCGCATCACCAATCGCGTGCGCACCCGTTGCACAGGCTGTCACAACCGCGTGGTTGGGGCCTTTGAAACCGTACTTAATAGAAACATGACCGGAAACCAGATTGATCAAGCTGGCCGGAATAAAGAAAGGTGATAAACGACGTACACTGTTGGTTTCAACCGTCACTGCACCTTTGGAAATTTCAGGAAGACCGCCAATCCCGGAACCGATCATCACCCCCGTGCGGAACAGTTCTTCTTCGTCATCCGTTTGAATGCCGGCATCTTCAACAGCTTCGGTTGCCGCAGCCAGACCAAAGACGATGAAATCGTCCATACGGCGGCGCTCTTTCTTGGATACGTAATCTTCAGAATTGAACAGACCTGCGCCTTCACCAAGGGGAACCTGTCCGGCAATTTTTGCAGGAATATCGGAAACATCGAATGATTCGATGGCATTAATGCCGGATTCGGCATTCAGAAGTTTTTCCCAAGTCGGTTTCACTCCGTTTGCCAACGGAGACACCATACCCAGGCCTGTAATGACAACACGTCTCATGTCTGATCAAAATCCTTTGAGGTCGTCAGAAAATGTTAGGCGTAGAAACAAGAATGAGCGCAGACCACAAAATAAGGGCCGACGCTCACATCTCATAACACTTGGCTTAAGGAATTAAGCGTTTGCTTCGATGAAGTCGATAGCATCCTTAACAGTCAAGATTTTTTCAGCAGCATCGTCCGGAATTTCACAGCCGAATTCTTCTTCAAAAGCCATAACCAGCTCAACAGTGTCGAGGCTGTCAGCGCCCAGATCGTCGATGAAGCTAGCGTTTTCAGTAACTTTTGCTTCTTCTACGCCGAGGTGTTCAACTACGATTTTCTTTACGCGCTCTGCGACATCGCTCATCTTAATAATTCCCTTAACGGTATTGATACAAAAGGTCCGCCCCTAAGCACAAACGGGACATTCCCCTCTCTTGTTTGATCTCGTTCCCAACTTACATAGCTAGGATTGAGGTTTGGTAGCACAATTTTTCACAAGGCGAAAGCCCTAATGTTAGGGCTTTGTGCCCTTTAAATCATCGCCATGCCGCCATTGATATGCAAGGTTTGACCTGTAACGTACTGCGCTTCATTCGATGCCAGATACACAACCCCTGCTGCAATCTCTTCCGGGTTGCCCATACGGCCTGCCGGAATTTTGGTCAACATACCGGATTTGACATCCTCAGACAGTTCGTCCGTCATCGCGGTTGCAATATAGCCCGGTGCGACACAGTTGACTGTAATTCCACGTGAACCGACTTCATAAGCCAGTGATTTGGAATAACCGATCATACCGGCCTTGGACGCGGCGTAGTTGGTTTGACCGGGGTTGCCCGTCACACCAACAATCGATGTAATACCAATAATACGACCCCAGCGCTTTTTCATCATGGAGCGCAACACAGCCTTGGACAATTTAAAGGCTGCCGTCAGGTTAACATTTAAAACCGCATCCCAATCATCATCTTTAATGCGCATGGCGAGATTATCACGGGTCAGACCCGCATTATTGACCAAAATGTCCAAAGACCCCATGGCTTCTTCCGCCTGTTTGGGCAGGGCTGCCAGTGCTTCGTCGTCAGACAAATTACACGGCAGAATATGAACACGATCATTGCCGATTTCAGCCGCCACTTTTTCCAAGGCTTCTACACGTGTCCCGGTTAAGCCAACGGTTGCGCCCTGTGCATGCAATGCTTTTGCAATCTCTGCACCGATCCCGCCGGATGCGCCTGTGACGAGTGCACATTTACCTGTTAAATCAAACATAATATCTATCTTACCCTTTTAAGATTAAAGTGACCCAAGGAAGCTTTCGATATCCGCCGGACCGTTGACGGCCACACCGGACAGGGAACGGTCAATACGTTTTGCCAAACCGGACAGAACTTTACCCGTCCCCAGTTCGACCAGTTGTTCCACGCCTTGTTCTTTCATATACAGAACACCTTCGCGCCAGCGAACGGAACCACAAACCTGTTCAACCAACAACTTGCGAATTTCTTCCGGGTCAATCACCTTTTCAGCCGCTACGTTGGCAACAACCGCAACGCTCGGCGCATGGATCGTAACATCGGCCAACGCTTCAGCCATCGCATCCGCTGCCGGTTGCATCAATGCACAATGGAACGGAGCAGAAACCGGCAGCAAAACAGACCGTTTCGCGCCTTTTTCTTTTGCAATCACAATTGCGCGTTCAATCGCCGATTTCGCACCAGATAACACGACCTGACCGGGGGCATTATCGTTTGCTGCGGTACAGACTTCGCCTTGTGCGGCTTCGTCAGCTACAGCTTGTGCGTCTTCAAGGGACAGACCAAGACATGCCGCCATTGCCCCTTCCCCAACCGGAACAGCTGCCTGCATGGCGCGTCCGCGAACTTTCAACAAACGCGCGGTATCCGCCAAAGAAAAAGCGCCCATTGCTGCCAGCGCAGAATATTCACCCAAGGAATGCCCGGCGACCATATCGCAATGATCTGCAAGTTTGATATTGCCTTCTGTTTCCAACACACGGGCGACCGCGATTGAAACGGCCATCAAAGCCGGTTGTGCGTTTTCCGTCAGGACCAGTTCATCATCCGGGCCTTCAAACATGATCTTGGAGAGGTTCTGCGACAGCGCCTCGTCCACTTCCTGGAAAACTTCACGGGCAACAGCAAAAGCATCAGCCAGTTCCTTACCCATACCAACGGCCTGAGAGCCTTGGCCGGGGAAAACAAATGCGCGGGTCATCTTACGAACAATCCTCAGTCAATGTTAAACTTCAATTACAGTTGCAAACAAATATAGATTTGTTCCATTGTGATCAAGAAAAAGGGGATTTTTTCTGTCTTTTTCAGTCAGTTTTACATAACTTCGGACGTTAAGAGCGCAGGAAACCAGCTTAATTATCCACTGCCTTGGCAAATTCCACGATATGACCGTTACAATCTTCCACCATTGCAACCTCAAAATTCCAGGGTTTGACGTCCGGTGCAACAAGCGCTTTGGCACCATTTGCAAGAGCGTGAGCAAATGCGGCTTTTACATCATCCGGTTCCAGCGTGATTTGCGCCCCGATCAATCCAGTCGAGCCTCCGGCCTTGACATAAGACCGTTTTAAAATATCAGCCGCAAGATTATGTGCTGCAAACCCCAATGTCGTTACGCCGGTTTCCATTTCTGCATAATCACCGCTTTCATGGATAAAACGTCGTGTTAATCCGAATGCCTTTTCATAAAATTCTACCGTTTCAACGGCATTTTCGACATATAAAATTGTATAAGAGAGTTTCATGTTTCTACCTGTTCATTCTGTAACGATAGTCGCAGCTTAGAAACATCTGATTATCCTGTATTGTATGATTGGGACATCAGGCTCAACGGTGTTTTCCCTGTTAATTTTTTAATCTGTCGCGTCATATCGGCTTGATCAAAAAAACCGGCTTCCAGTGCAATCTGCGACAAGTCTGTTCGCTTTGAACCCTGTATTAATTTTTGAAATTTAAGCAAGCGGTGCGTGTTGGTATATTGGCGTGGTGAAATGCCGTAAAACTGAATAAATTCGCGATAAAACCGTTTTCGCGACATTTCCATCATTTGCGCCAACCGGGACACACCAATACTGCGAACAGACTGCATAGCCTGCACCCTTTGTCTTTGCGTATCATCAAAGGACAAACGTTTCCGCAAGTAACCTTCCATCCAGTTGATAAAGATATCAAACGTATGTGGACTTGTTGCCAGTTGATCTTCCAACACCGCGTAGCTATCAGAGAAAGGGGCCTCAACCAGACAATCGCGCAGACTGGCGACATTCATTCTTAAGGCGATTGCCGCCATCGCCGGGTGAAAGCGCACACCAAGATAAATATCTTCATGGGCCAGCGAGACCGTTCGCGCGATACTCATTGTTCCACAAAGGGAAGAAAACAATTGCCCATCACAATAACGAAAGATGAGGTCCATAGCTGCATCGGGCAGGATCAAAGCTTCGCCCTGCCCCGATGCCGCATCGCCACCAGATACCCAGAAGCAATCCACATATTGCGCCAGTTGCGCACAGTTTGGTTTGCGTTCTTGATACATGACACCTCTATTTCATTGTCTAAACAACCTTTTTAGGAGCCAAATTATTGACCCCCAAAGCCAACAAGATGATGACCGCGCCGATCATTTGCAAGCCTGTCAGCGTTTCACCCAACACCCACCACGCCAAGATCATAGTCATAATCGGCTGAGAGAGCGAGAAAAACGAAACAAAGGTCGATGATAAGACACCCATTGACTGGATATAAAGGTTCATCCCCAAGACCTGCGATACAAACGCGATTGCGACCAATACGGCCCAACCTTCCCAACTTTGCGCAATCAAGATTTCCTGATTAAAGATTGCCAAAGGAGCCAACATCAAAATAGCCGTTGCATTCGTCCAATTCACAACCGTTTTTGAACTACAGTATCGGCGCATCCGCGTTCCACACAAAAGAAACCCGGCGTAACATACCGCAGACAACAAGGCTTCGATGCTGCCTTCCCCCATCGCAACCACCCCATTAACCGGATCAAGACCGGACATGAAAAAGGCACCGGGGGCCGCACAGACAAGACACAACAGGGCATATTTACTAGGACGTTCTTTTAAAAACACCCATGCCCCCAAGATCACAAACAACGGTGCAAAATTATTCAGAAAAATCGCAACACCCACGCTGCCTTTGATATAGGCATGGTGTAACAAGGCAACTTCGCCGCCCAAGAAAAGACCACAAGCAATTCCATAAGGGGCAAGTGTGCGCCATGAAACTTGCGATACAGTGGCGCGTTGCGTACCAGCGGGTGAATGAAAAAAGATCATCCCCCACCCCCACATCATCGGCATGGCAAAAAACAAACGATAAAAAGCAGACGCCGTTGGCCCCACGTCCGCAAAGCGCGTGATCACATTGCCGACACTGAAACAGGCAACACCAAAGAATAAAGCAATCATCGCCAAAGCCTGCGGACTAAGCGTCGGCAAGGCTACGATTTGATTTCTACGCATCGTTTTAACCTTGAAACAAAAGGGGGGTTGAATTTGACTGGACAATACCGCAAAAACCTAAAATAATAAAAACGAATTAATTTTATTAAACTCATAACAAAATCTTATTTCAAAATGTCCCTTGATCCAGAATGCCTGAAAGCCTTTGTCACCGTTGCCGATTGCGGCAGCTTCACCCGCGCGGCCCAAATCCTTAACCGGACACAGGCGGCTGTCAGTCAACAGATTAAAAAGCTGGAACTTTTACTGGATGCGCGCCTGTTTCAGCGTCATAGTCGGGCGGTTTCCCTGTCCAGTCACGGGCATTTGCTTTTAGGGTACGCCAAACGCTTACTTGCTTTACAAGACGAAGCCATCCACGCCTTTCGCGAAGCCGATACAAAATGTACAGTTCGACTGGGCACACCGGATGATTACGCCAGCAGTTTTATGCCCACCATCATCAATGCCTTTGCCCACGCCCATCCCAATGCGGAAATCGAAGTCCGGTGTGATTTAAGTATCGACCTTTTAGACTCTCTCAATCGCCATGAGATTGATCTGGCCTTAATCACCAAGCAAGCCAATAACACAACCGGTGAAGATGTTCGGGTCGAACCACTCGTCTGGGTGGGGGCCGCCGGAGGCATGGCTTATATGCGCGATACCCTCCCGCTTGCACTTTTCAGTTCATCGGATAGCAAATGCATGTTTCGTTATGGTGGGCTCGCGATCCTAAAAGAAACCGGGCGCGATTATCACATTGCCTATACCAGTCGCAACACATCCGTCGTGCTGGCTGCTGTACGCGCTGACACAGCGGTTGCCATTTTGGCCCGATCCTCGGTTCCACCGGACTTAACCATTCTTGATGATCAACATGGTCTGCCCGCGTTGCCCGAAATTCGAATTGCACTGCATCGCCGCACCGGGGAACGTAATCGCGTTATCGACGATTTCGGTGACCATATTGTGAAAACCTTGTCACTTGATTAGGTGCAAGCGATCCAGACGCAAACGATGACGCCCATCACTGAGCCGCCAAACGGATAAAAAGATGGCTGCTGTCGTTCCAATTGCTGTGCCACCTGCAATCAAAAACATGACCAAAGCTTGATATTTTGCCGCTTCCACCGGATCGGCCCCGGCCATCAGTTGCCCTGTCATCATACCGGGAATAAACACCAGACCGGAGGCAGACATGGAATTGACAATGCCGATCATCCCGGTTTGCAAAGCAGAACGGACAACCGTTTGTGTTGCCTGCCATTTGGTGTGACCCAAGGCGAGACGGCCCTCAATCATATCGCGTTCCCGGTATAAAACATCCATGACATGAGATAAGCCCACAGCCATCCCCGTCATGGTATTGCCCAGAACCATCCCCAACAGCGGGATAACATAACGGGCCTGATACCAAGGTTCTGCCTTGATTTGTACCAATAAAGCAAACAACGTGACAATCGCCGCCGCTATAAACAAACTGCCTGTTCCAACCCCATAGGTCCAAACCCCGCGCAAACGCCGTTTCTGTCTGGCAGTTACTTCATATCCGGCAAACCCGATCATCACAAGGGCAGCAATCAATGTCCAAAATCCGGCTTGGGTGACGAATAAATAACGCAACACATAAGCCATAAGGGCAAGCTGCACCACCATACGCAGGGCCGCAACCAACAAGGATACGGCAACACCCGTGCGATACCATAAAGACACCGCAGCATGCATAAATAACAATAAACTGCCGATTGCCAGCTCTGTATAACCGATCGTAATCATGGTTTTACCTCTTCAACGACAAAGCCATCTTCAATACGCCAGATTTTTTGGGCAAACCTGCTCACTTGGCGTTCATCATGACTTACAAACAGAACACCAATACGCTTGGTCGTTAAATAGTCCAGCAACAAAGCTTCGACTTGACGTGCGTGTTTATCATCCAAGGCTGAGGTTGGTTCATCCAGCAGCAGAATACCGACCTCATTCCCCTTATGAACTTCCAACGCCCGAAGCAGACAAAGCCGTTGCGCCTCCCCACTGGATAAACGACTGACCGGCCAGTTCACCGTCTCGGATGAAAGACCAACACGCCCCATCATATCCACCAACCAGTCCAAGTCTTGAAAATGCGCTTTGACCTCATCATCCCACCAAGTGGCCTTTGGGCCAACATAAGTGACCTGTTGCCGCCATGTCGGGGCAGCTATGACATCACGATCTTGACCTTTTAATGAAAGTCTTCCTTCATTTTCCAATAAATCAGCCAGCCCTTTTAAAAAGACAGACTTCCCCGCCCCCGAGGGCGCACACAAGGCGATACATTCCCCAAAGGCAAGGCAAAGTCGGGATGCCTTAATATTTAAAACGTCAAGCTTTTCAATTTTCAGCAACAGGCGTTACCTTTAAGTGACAGTTACCAAAAAAACACATGAGATTTTTCTCTTTTAAATTAATAGTTTAATATCTATATTTTACCAAATAGGATAAATATGCCTTCTCGATAATAAAAAAACAGCTTGAGAATGACGAAATACAGGCGGTAATTCAACCAAACAAGGATCAAAAATGAAACGCTTATATATTTTCGCTATTATGCTCAGCCTCGGTGCCCTGAGCGCGTGTCAAACGACTGTGCGCTCCCCCGAAGTTAAAGTAAAAGGCCCCGGCGGGATCGAAGTCGAAGTCAAAGACGACGACAGCAAAAGCGGTGACGGGAAATTCTGTCCTCCGGGTCAGGCCAAAAAAGGCAATTGCTAAATTCAGACAATCACCTGCAAGACATATAGACGACACCAACCTATCTGTCTTGCGGGTCAGCCTGCGGGCACACGGTCCAGGAAATGATATATTTTCGTCAATAAATCAGCCAGATCAAATGGCTTTGTGACATATTCGTCAAATCCGGCATCTTGGCCTGCCTGCACGTCATTGGGCATAGCCGATGCACTGACCGCAATCACCGGAATATCTTTGGTTTGCGGGTTTGCACGCAGTTCCTTCAGGGCTTCAAACCCTGTCATCCCCGGCATACAAATATCCATTAATATCAAATCCGGGCACTGTTCAACTGCAACTTGAACGCCTTCCTCCCCACTCATGCAGACGAGGAACTCGCAGCCTTCCACCTCTTGAATCACGGCAGACATCAATTTGATATTTTCGCGATTGTCTTCAACATATAAGATTTTGCGATATAACGGCGTAACATCTGACGTCGCCACATCTTCCTCTCGCATATCTGGGAGACAGGCACTGCCTTCGTCATCAATTTTATCACACAACGGAACCTCTACCCAAAAGGTCGAACCTTCATCCTTGCGGCTTTCAAAACCGATACGTCCGTCGAGGCTTTCAATGATACGTTTTGCAATTGTTAAGCCAATCCCGGTTCCTTCAACCTGCCCTCCAGCGTGGCCCAAGCGTTCAAATGGTTGAAACAACCTATCTTGTAATTCCTCACTGATACCGACCCCCGTATCGGCAACAATGATTTTCAAGCAGTCCTCTTGAAGTTCCGTCGATATGCGAACTTCCCCTCCCGTTTTATTATATTTGATGCTGTTGGATAACAAATTCACCAAAACCTGACACAATCGCGTTTGGTCCGTTCTTAAATAAGGCAATGTTTCGGCTTGTGTCATATTGACAATCATCACCTTTTCGTCACGCGCGCGCGCCGAGACAAAAGAAAGACTTTCCGCAAGCACCTCTTCAGCGCGCACGCAGTCCAGATCAATTTGCATCTCGCCAGCTTCAATTTTATTCAATTCCAGCAATTGATCAATTAACGCCAGAAGAAACTTGCCGCCTGTGATAATCTGATCGACTGATTTCTTTTGTTTCTCCGCTAACGGAAACCGCCGCGATTGATTAAGCAACTGCGCAAAACCAAGAATCGCATTCAAAGGCGTTCTCAGTTCATGGCTCATCGAAGACAAAAATTCAGACTTTGCAGCATTGGCCTGTTCAGCTGCTTCACGGGCTTCTTTCAAAGTGGCTGTGCGTTCTCGAACTCTTTGTTCCAGTTCGTTATTTGCCTCAATAACCTTGCGTTCGCTTTCTTCACGTTTTTCAATATTGGCCTTCAGCAAATCCAGCATGGTATTAAAGCGCCGTGCCAATATACTAAATTCATCATTTCCGCCAACAGGCAGTCGTTCATCAAGGTTTTCCGGTGAAATACGAGCTGTCAAATCACTTAAATCTTTTAGTGGCGATGTCATTCGCATGGCAATAATCACAGCAACGACACAAGCCAGAACAAAGGAGAAAGCAACAAAAAGAATTGTTATTTGTTCGGCTTGCAGTAATTCCTTTTCGAATGCATCACCTTCACGCTTGGACTCATTTAATGCGTCTTCGTGTAACTTAAACGCTTTGGCTTGAATCGTGCGAGATATCGGTTCCACTTGTTCTTCAAAAAACTCATAAAGCGTTGCCGGTGTTGCAACCTTGTCATTATAAAGCACCATAAATTCATTGGTTGCCTTGATGAATTGTTCCACAAGAAGCAATAAATGTTTCACTTCTGTCAGTTCATCTTTTTCAAGATTAATCGCATTTAAATCTTGATGTTTGTGGTTTTCAGCCAGATCCATCTCTACAACGGCCTGCCATTGTGTGCCCACCTGTTGTAGTTTTTCAATATTGCGTTTAACATTTTCGCTGGCACGAGAGAGTTCTGCTTCTTTCGGATCAATGAGCAACTCCAGCATCATTTCACGCAAATTGGATTTCACGCGTTGGACGGCGTAATTAAAATGTGAAGAAAGCTCTACTTCCTTCACATTCACCTGAACCATTTTATTAATATGTTCACGGCTCGCCTGACTGGTCACCACCATCACTACAAATGGAAAACCCAAAATGCCGACCAAACATATAAAACTGATGATCAATTTGCTTCGAAGCTTCATATTTAACACTCGGTATTCTTATACGACGGCGTTCTTTATTCTTTTGATTAAGAGTATAACCATGTATATCCACAATTGAAAACAAAAGGAGGTACCAGCCTCAAAATTCTTACCTTCCTACCAAGGCTGACCTGCGATTCATTTCCCTTGCATTCCCTACATTATTCTGTATATTCCCGCCTTTCAAACTGCCTCCTTGCCGGAATCTGTTGGTTCTGGCTATGCCTGCAAGAAATGCTCATGGGGAGTATTTTCAAGGGCTGAGACAATCCATAGGGAGTTATATCTATGGCGTTTTATGAAAGCGTGTTTATTGCACGTCAAGACGCTTCGGCTGCCCAAGTTGAGGGTTTGCAAGACTCTTTAGCGTCCGTTATCGAAGAAAACGGCGGTAAGGTCACGAAGCGCGAATATTGGGGCCTGCGCAACATTGCGTATCGCATGAAGAAAAACCGCAAAGGCCACTACGTTCTGTTCAACCTCGATGCTCCGTCTGCTGCTATTGACGAATTTGACCGTCAGCTGCGTCTCAATGAAGACGTGCTGCGTCACCTCGTTATTCGCGTTGAAGAACTCGAAGAAGAACCGTCTGTCATGATGCAAAAAGGTCGTGATGAGCGTCCGCGTCGCGGCAAAAAAGAGGGAGAATCCTAATGGCTGGTCGTCGTCCTTTCTTCCGTCGTCGGAAATCTTGCCCGTTCACAGGCGAAGGTGCACCGAAAATCGACTATAAAGATGTAAAGCTGCTTTCACGTTATACATCCGAACGCGGGAAAATCGTTCCGAGCCGTATCACGGCCGTTTCTGCAAAGAAACAACGTGAGCTGTCTCGCGCCATCAAACGTGCCCGTTTCTTGGGCCTGATGCCGTACGTCAGCAGCAACTAAGTTATTTAACTTGGTTTTTGCAAGGGCTCGTACCTTGCATAAAAGGAGCGCATGGAAATGCAACTCGGTGAAGATAAAAAACTCCCTTTCAATATGAAGGTCGTTTTCTTCGCTGTTGGCGGAGGCGCACTGAGCGCGATACTGGCTTTATCGCTGGTAACGGGTTCCGGTCTGGCTCTTATGCTTGCATATCTGGCGCCTTTCCCACTGTTTTTGGTGGGATTGGGAAACGGAGGCAAACCTGCCGCCATTGCCGCCTTCGCGGGCATCGTATTTGCCATACTGCTGGGTGGTCCCTTATCGGGATCGGTTTTTGCAGTGATGAATACGCTTCCGTGTTGGCTTGCGATCAGGTTGGCTTTAACGTCCCGCACCCAAGATGGTCGTGAAGAATGGTTCCCGGTGGGCAACATTCTGGTGACTTTCGCGGGTTACGGCAGCGCGCTGTTTGTTATGGCTTTGATCTTTTTGATCACCCCGACAGACAGTATTGCACAAATGGTCAAAGACTTTTTGTCTACGCTCATTGGCACTGTCGCCCCTTCGCTTTCAGCGGAGCATAAAGAAGGTTTCGTCGATCAGATGAGCCACTTCTTTCCGGCGATGGTCCTTGTTTCGTGGATGTTGATGACCACTATAAACGCCGTCCTGGCACAAGGTGTTTTGACCAAATCGGGCAAAGCGCTTCGTCCTTCCCCCAAATATGGGGAATTGACATTGCCGGACCTCGCATCCTGGGCGTTTGTGACTTGTGCAACCGTTACTGTTGTGGCCAGCGGCGACATTGAATATGTCGCACGTAACCTGACAGTGGTAATGGCATTGCCGTTTCTGGCTTTGGGCCTGACTGTGGTTCACAAGCTGGTGCGCATGACCCGTTTTTCCGGTGCCTTATTGGCCGCCTTTTATTTGCTGTTGCTCTTGTCCATATGGGTGGCGTTGCCAGTCATTGGATTGGGATTGATTGAACAATGGATCGGTTTGCGAAAAAGAATTCCTTCGCAGCCCCCATTTCAGGAGAATGACTAATGCAAGTTATCCTGCTTGAACGCGTAGAAAAATTGGGCCAGATGGGTGACCTCGTCACTGTTAAGCCCGGTTACGCTCGCAACTATCTGCTGCCGCAGAAAAAAGCGATGCGCGCTTCTGACGAAAACGTAAAATTCTTCGAAGCGCAAAAAGTACAATTGGAAGCCGCTAACCTGAAAGCCAAAGAAGAAGCAGAAGCTGTTGCTTCTAAACTTGACGGTCTTAAGGTTGCTGTTATCCGCCAAGCCGGCGATATGGGCCAGCTTTACGGTTCAGTGTCCACGCGTGACATTGCAACGGCCGTAAGCGCTGCTGGTTTCACCATCTCTCGTCAGCAAGTGACTCTTGATCGTGCACTGAAAACAATCGGCCTGCACGACGTTACCGTCAGACTTCACCCGGAAGTGGTTGTAACAGTTGTTGCAAACATCGCCCGTACAGAAGAAGAAGCAGCCATTCAGGCCGAAACAGGTTCTGTAAAAGTAGCTTCTGACGAAGACGAAGCGGAAGTCGAAGAAGTTGTCGAAGAAACTGCGGAAGACGCAGTAGAAGAGGCAGCGGCTGAAGAAGAAGTATCCGAGTAAGTTCGAATACTCTTTTCAAGGCTTTAAAAAGCGCGTCCCTGATTTTATAGGGCGCGCTTTTTTTATTGGCCCAACACACATCTAAAGGTTACATGCATTTATTTAGTGTAAAGAGACTTTGCATAATAAATATTTGATATTATTTCACTTGCCTTCTTTCTTTTTATCTCTCCATAATAACCTAAAGTAATCAATAAAAGACAAAACTCAGGGAGGGATATTGCCAATGGCCTTGATCAGCCGTTCATTCACCTATTTATCACGTCGCCGTTTTATTCAGGGGATTGCAGGAACATCTGCTATCGCGCTGACAAGCGGTATTTCCGGCATTGCCCGCGCATCGGACATGATGCCCTTCTTAAAGGCTTCTTCCCTTTTATGCGGGATAGAACTGGATCGTTCCTACATGCAATTGGGGGAGGACATATATCGTGCCCTCACGCAAGGAGCGACCCCACAGGACATCAAGAACTGGCAGCGCCTTATTGACGTGCTTGCCAAACTACCCGCCAAAACAACAGAAAAACATCTTCATCAAAAACTGAAATCAATGGGGCCGCGTTATCTTGAAAAAGCGCGATTGCTCGCCCGTGTTTGGTACACCGGACGCATTGAACGCAAATCCGGGTCCTCAGCAGGCACATTCGAGGTCATCACCTATGACGAGGCCCTCGTCTGGCAAGCCTGTACCTTCACCAAACCACCTGTCACATGCGGTGGACATTTTGGATATTGGCAGCATCCCTATAGCGGGACGGGGAACATATAAATGAGCGATACAATGATAAAAGCGGATATCGAAGCCGATATCATCATCATCGGGGCCGGCCTGTTTGGCGGACTGATGGCTTATGAACTGGCAAAAAAAGCAGACATACACAATAAAGATCTGAAGATTGCCATGATCGATTCAGGTCCGGTTGTCGACCGGGTTGAGGCCGTCCAGCGCTTCAAAAAAAGCCCGATTAAAAGCGGAAACTCCCCTTATCCCAAAGAACCCTGGGCCCCCATTCCATCGGAAGAAGACCCAACCGATTATTATGTTCAGGATGGAAAAGGCGAAACCGATCCGCTGAAACGTGTTGCCTTTGGCGCACTTTATTTACGTAATGTCGGCGGAACATCCTGGCATTTTACCGGTCATGCCGAACGCATGTATCCACAGGATTTCAAACTGAAAACCGCCTATGGACGTGGTGAAGACTGGCCGATTTCCTATGAAACGCTTGAACCCTATTACGCCCGTGTCGAACAGGCATGGGGGGTATCGGGCAATAACACGGTGGTGGCACCAAATCCGCATCCCTACCCCCTGCCCTATACGCCCTTAACCTATCTGGATCAGCAGGTCGATGTCGCCGCGCAAAAGCTTGGGGATTCCGTCGGCCCCATGCCCCACTGTCGCAACGCCGTTCCCTATGATGGTCGCCCACAATGTTGTGGCAATGCAAGCTGTCGCTTCGTCTGTCCTATCGGGGCAAAATATGATGGCAGCGTTCATGTGGAAAAAGCGCAAAACCTTGGGGCGAAACTCTATACCAATCACGTTGTGCGTCATATCGAAGTCGGCGCAGATCAACAGGTCGATCATATCCGCTTTCGAAATTATGAAGACCCACACAACCCGGTGGACGGTATTGCCAAAGCCAAGCTGTTTATCCTTGCGGCCCACGGCATAGAAAGCCCCCGCCTGCTGCTAATGTCCAAAAATGAACATGCCCCGCACGGGGTCGCCAATTCCAGCGATCAGGTCGGACGTAATTTAATGAGCATGGTCGGCATCAACGCGGGCGGTTATGCCCCGATGCCGGTTTATCCCTATCGCGGTCCCGTCAATGCAACAGGGGCTTTTTGGCAATTGCGCAACGGGGAATTTCGCAAAGATTTCGCCAGTATCGCCACCATCATCATCAATGGCGGGTTTGACCCGACCAACGGCCCCCTCAACGAAGCGGACCGCGCCATTAAAGAAGGCCGCTTCGGATCCGCTTTGCGCAATCAGGTCTTTAACGCGACGGCAACTCAGGTCTATTTTGACAATTCCGTCGAAGTTTTGCCCGACCCTGAAAACCGCATGACATTGGCATGGGATGAACGCGATGATACCGGGCTGCCACGTCCAAAAATCAGCTATAAAATCGACGAATATTCGGTCGAAGGCGTTTATATTTCATGGAAACGCGCATGGGATATGCTGTGGGCGTTGGGAGCCAAAACCGATATGCATGGTGATCCCCTGACCAAACCCACCCGCAAAGCCTTTGATGCGTACGTTGCCAAACACGGCATTGCAAGCGGTGCGGCCATGATTGCCGGAACCACACGGATGGGAAATGATCCAAAATCATCGGTGGTTGACCCCTATTGCCGCAGCCACGATCACAACAACCTGTTCATCGTCGGGACCGGCACGTACGTCACCAGCGGGTCTGTTTCCCCCAGCCTGACGGCTGCGGCCATCAGTGTACGCAGTGCCGATCACATTTTCGAAACATTCCAGCAAGCATAAGGGACAAGGTACTATGAACGATAAACATACTTCATTCCTGAACATGCCGCGTCGCCGTTTCTTGCAAGGGATCGGTGGCGCCGGGGCAACTGCTATGGGGCTGGGGGCGTGTACAGCGACCCCCGGATGGATTTATACCGGTGAACCCTTGCGCCAGCCCAAAGTCGAACAATCCCAAGACGGAGAACTCAATACCAAAGTCATCGCCCGGATGGGGAATTTCAAGCTGGCAGGTAAAGACGTTTTCTTGCGCTGCTATAACAACAAACCGTTGGGCAATACACTGGATGTGCGCGCAGGCGATACGTTAAAGCTCAGACTACGCAACGACCTGCCTTTCAGTCCCTATGACGGCCTATGCCTGACCAAACCCGACCCCAGTATCGACAACACACCACGCGGGTTTAACGTCACCAACATGCACTTGCATGGGCTGCATGTCTCCCCCAAAAAACCTGCCGACGATATCTTTATCACCCTACAATCAGGGGAACATTTCGATTACGAATACCATATTCCCAAGACCCATCCGCCGGGCACCTATTTCTATCATGCCCATGTTCATGGCTCGACCGCCATGCAGGTTGCCAGTGGTATGGCGGGTTGCCTGATTGTACGTGGTGAACTGGACGATATCCCGGAAATCAAGGCCGCGGAAGAAAAAGTCATTTTCATCCAGACCCAACGTTTTGACAAAGACGGCAAATGTGAAAGTTTCAGCATCTTAAACAACGAAGACAAGGCCTATATCAACGGGCAATATCAGCCTGTTATCCGCATTAAAAAAGGCCAAGTACAACGCTGGCGTCTGGTCAATGCCAGCCATATGGTGCCGTTCAACCTGTCTATCCAGACTTATCGTTATACCACAACAATGCCGATGACATTGCTGTGTCGTGATGGCAACCCATTGCCCGCGACCAAAGAAATCGAAAGCCTTTATATGGTTGCGGGTAACCGGGCCGATGTGTTGGTCAAAGGGTTCGATCCCGGCACCTATTTTCTGGTGGGTGGCCCCGACTATGGCACACTGGCAACTGTAATTGTTGAAGACGAAGCCGTTCCTGATATGTCGCTATACGCAGGCCCCTTGCCCACCGCGCCGGAACTGGCCCCGATCCCGGAAAGTGAAGTTACTTTCGGGCGCCGTCTTGATTTTGATTTTGTCTATGGAGAACATCCCAAATTCACCATCAATAACCAGCCTTTTTCCTGTGACGATACATGGAAAATTCCCCTGAATGCGGTGGAAGAATGGGAAGTTTACAACCATACGGCCTACCCCCACCCCTTCCATATCCATGTCAATCCGTTTCAGGTTGTTTCCGGCGGCGGCATTGATCCGGGCACATGGTTGGATACGATGGAATTTCCGCCTTTCCAACGCATCAAGTTCAGAACCCGTTTTCTGGGTTTCACCGGTAAGTATGTTTTCCATTGTCACAACCTGATGCATGAAGATATGGGCATGATGCAAGGGGTTGAGGTTATAGAAACCTGAAAAACGGTTTTCTCAAAAAATCGTCGTCGGAAATGACAAACTCATGTAACAAATATATTCACTCTGTGAACAAGCATGTTATAACGTGACCATGACACATTCCGACGACGATATTCCTTTTGGCGGGGCTGATGAGCCACCGCTGGCCGATCCCGACGACTATGCCGCCGGTCCAGATGAAATGGGCCCGCAGGATGCGCCCGTTGACACCCCGGATATAGATCGTGATATCCAGTTGGCGGAGGCTGAAATCCAGCCACCAGCCACCCAGACGGAATGGCTGCCCGCACGTAAGAAAAATGTGCTGGAAATCGAAGGTTTCCGTACACCACCTTGTAACTTTGAAGCCGAAAAAGCCCTGCTCGGTGCCTTGATGGCAAACAACAAGGCTTATGATAAAGTCTCGGAATTTTTACGCCCGGAACATTTCGCCGACCCCATCCATACCAAAGTCTTTGCCGCCTGTATCGCATTGATGGAACGCGGACAGATTGCCGACCCGATCACACTCAGCAACTTCTTTGATCGTGATCAGCAACTCAGTGAAATCGGCGGGAACGAATATCTGGTGGAACTGGCGGCCTCTGCCGTGACCATCATCAACGCGGCAGAATATGGTCGTATTATTTACGATCTGTATATCAAGCGCGAATTGATCCATCTGGGTACAGAAATGGTCAATAAGGCCCATAGCGGTGATGTCACCACAAACGCCGTTGACCAGATCCAGACCGCTGAACAAGCGTTGTTCAACCTTGCCTCTATGGGGGAGGTTGAAGGCGGGTTTAAAAGTTTCCGCGATTCCCTGTTTGAAGCCATTCAACAGGCACAAATCGCCCACCAACGCGGCGGTGGCCTCGCGGGTGTCACGACGGGCTTGCGCGATCTTGATAAAGCTCTTGGCGGTCTACATAAATCCGACCTTCTTATCCTTGCGGGTCGTCCCTCTATGGGGAAAACCGCGCTTGTCACCTGTATCGCCTATAATGCGGCCTATGCCTATAAACGGTCCCAAGGCAAAGAAGGCGGCGTTGTCGGTTTTTATTCCCTTGAGATGTCGGCAGAACAGCTCGCAGGTCGTATCCTGTCGCAAGCTTGCGCGGTGAATTCCAGCGCCATGCGTAAAGGCGAGATGTCGAACGAGGAATTTGAACGCACCGTCGCGGCCTCGCAAGAATTGATGGATACCCCGCTTTATATTGATGACACACCGGGCTTGACGGTCAGTGCGCTACGCACGCGTGCGCGTCGTTTGAAACGCCAGCATGGTCTGGATTGTATCATTGTTGACTATTTGCAGCTTGTCTCCGGTAGCCCGGAAACCAAAAACAACCGTGTGAACGAAATTTCGGAAATCACGCGGGGGCTAAAAATGCTCGCCAAAGAACTGGAAGTGCCCGTCATTGCGCTGTCCCAGCTTTCGCGTGCTGTGGAACAACGCGAAGACAAACGCCCGCAACTGTCCGACTTGCGTGAATCCGGCTCGATCGAGCAAGACGCCGACGTGGTTATGTTCATCTATCGGGAATTTTATTATCTGGATCGAAGCGAACCTGTAAAACGCGAAAGCGAAGGCGACGATAAATATTCAGAACGTTACCAGATGTGGGAACAACGCAAAGAAGAGATGGAAAACAGGTCCGAAGTTGTCATCGCAAAACAACGTCACGGTCCACTGGCCAATATCCCGCTCTACTTCAAAGGTGAGTTCACCCAATTCGGGGATCTGGACGAAGAACATATCCCCGACTATTAACCCAAAGATGAGGCTTTGATGTTTGAAACCGCAGGCGGACTGCTGAGCATTGATCTCAGCATCATTCAAGCCAACTATCGCCGCTTGTGCGATGAATTAAACGGCAAGAATTGTTCCGTGGTGGTCAAGGCCGATGCCTATGGTCTGGGGATTGAGCCGGTTTCAAAAGCCTTGTGGGAGGCAGGTGCACGTACCTTTTTTGTTGCCCTGCCCGACGAAGGCGTCGAATTGCGCCACATTCTGCCGGACGCCGATATTCATATTCTTGGCGGTCTGTTTAAAGGCAGCGCAGATGTTTACACAACGCACAACCTTGTCCCGGTTTTAAACAGTCTTGAACAAATTCAGGACTGGCAAAACCGTGCCCGCGCCGACATTCAGGTCGATACCGGCATGACACGTCTGGGAATCGCCCCACAAGACATTGGGCAAATTCCATCTGGATTAAATACCGATGTGTTGATGAGCCATTTCGCCTGTGCCGATGAACGGGACCATCCATTAAGTATTCAACAAATCGAAACATTTACACAAGCGGTTCAACAGATTGAACACACACGGGCCAGCCTGTGTAATTCCGCCGGTATTTTCCTTGGAGAAAAGGCCCATTTCGATCTTGGACGACCGGGATGTTCCCTTTATGGGATCAACCCGACACCCCATACCACCAATCCCATGCAAAATCCTGTACACTTACAAGGCAAGGTCATACAAGTGCATGAGATTGACACTCAACAAAGCGTTGGATATGGTGCCACTTACAAGTTGCATGCAGGACAAAAACTGGCAACAATCGCCGTGGGTTATGCCGATGGTTACTTGCGCAGCCTCAGTTCCAAGGCCACCGTTTATGTGGAAGGACAGGCCGCACAAGTTATCGGTCGAGTATCGATGGATGCCATTGGCATTGATGTTAGTGGGATGAAATGCGAAGAAGGCCAGTACGTCGATGTTATCGGCCCGAACAATACGCCGGATGATTTGGCAAAATGGGCGGGGACAATCGGCTACGAAATTTTGACATCGCTGGGCCGTCGTTATAAGCGGATCTATAAGGGATAGGAACAAAACAAAAAATGAATTTTCTCCAGCCTATCGGGCATTATGTTCTGAAATTTTTTGGCTCGGTCGGTCGTCTGGTTCTCTTTACCCTGACCGCCCTGTCCCATTGTATCCGCCCGCCATTCTATCCGCGCGCCATTCTGCGCCAGATGATTGAAATCGGCTATTTCTCGTTGCCTGTCGTCGGGCTGACAACCGTCTTTGCCGGGATGGTCCTTGCCTTGCAAAGCTACACCGGGTTTTCCCGTTTTTCTGCTGAAGGCGCGATTGCCAATGTGGTGGTGCTCTCCATCACCCGCGAACTTGGTCCCGTTCTGGCAGGTCTGATGGTCACAGGGCGGATCGGCGCCTCAATGGCTGCTGAACTGGGCACCATGCGTGTCACAGAACAGGTTGATGCCTTGACCACATTGTCCACCAACCCGTTCAAATATCTGGTTGTGCCCCGTATTCTGGCAGGCATCACCATGTTACCGATTTTGGTCTTGATCGGTGATATCATCGGTGTGTTGGGCGGTTATCTCGTTGCCGTTTATCAGTTGGGATTCAATGCTTCCAACTACATCCAGTCCACATGGGAATTCATGGAAAATATGGATGTGGTCTCCGGTCTGGTGAAAGCGGCGGTCTTCGGCTTTATCATTACCTTGATGGGCTGCTATCACGGTTATACCTCCAAGGGCGGCGCGCAAGGCGTCGGCAAGGCGACGACGGATGCGGTGGTTTCCGCCTCCATCCTCATCCTGTGTTTCAATTATCTTCTCACCATGATGTTTTTTGACAAATGAGCGATATTCCAAAAATCCGCCTGCGCAATGTGCATAAAGCCTTCGGCCCGAAAACCGTTTTAAACGGCCTTGATCTGGATGTGATGCCCGGTGAATCCGTTGTCATTATCGGCGGGTCCGGAACCGGGAAATCCGTCACATTGAAATGTACCCTCGGCCTGATGGAACCGGACAGCGGCACCATTGAAGTCGACGGCGAAAATGTTGTCGGTTTAAGCTCGCGTGAGCGCGAACGGGTCAATCATAAATTTTCCATGCTGTTTCAAGGCGGTGCATTGTTTGACTCCTTACCTGTTTGGGAAAATGTCGCCTTTGGTCCCATTGCTGACAAGACCATCACACGCAAACAAGGCAAAGAACTCGCCATTGAAAAACTCGCCCAAGTTGGCATGCCGGCCGAGGTTGCCGATCTTTATCCCAGCGAATTGTCCGGTGGGATGCAAAAACGGGTCGGTCTGGCGCGTGCCATTGCCGGCGATCCTGAAATTATCTTTTTTGACGAACCCACAACCGGGCTGGACCCGATCATGGCGGATGTCATCAACGACCTGATTGTCAAAGTCACGCGCGAACTGGGATCCACCGGCCTGTCCATCACACATGACATGGCAAGTGCACGCAAAATCGCGGACCGCATCGCCATGCTTTATCAGGGGAAAATCATCTGGCAAGGCCCGGCAGACAGCATTGATCATTGCGATAACCCCTATGTTCAGCAATTCATCAATGGTCGGGCTGATGGTCCCATTGAAATGGCGGTTCGAAAGTAACATCCCATGCGTCGCTTCCTGATTGCTTCCTCCTTTCTCCTTCTCTTGACAGGATGCTTAAACAGCTATCCCTTGGGAATGAGCGAAGAAGAATGGATGCGTTTAAGTCCCGATCAGCAATTTCAGGCCCGTAGTCAACAGGCCGAGATCGATGAACAAAAGCGCATGGAACGCGAAGCCCGCGCCGAAGCAGAACGTTTACGTCAGACTATGGAAGAACAAGCCTATCAAGATCGCATCGATCACAACTACCGCCATGCCCGGTACGGCGATGTCATTCAGTGCGTTCTGGAAAAGTCCGTCATTGATTTCAAACCCGGTTGGCGCGATGGCGAACCTGTCGGCTTTACCTTGGTACGCGGTGAAGGCAAGCTCATTGATATACACTCTGCCCGCGACCAAAAGACAACATCCCTGTGGGTCGGCCTAGATGATAATGGAATGACCCTGCGCCTTTGTCGCAAAGAACCAACCGGGCATATGGGTAATAACAAATCCTGCACCGAGATCGTTGGCACGACGCGTCAATACCACCGTGGCCTACGTCAGGCTTTTAATCATAATGATATGCGCGGGAGCCTTTATTGCACGCTCACAAGATAAGTGAACATACTTAAGTATAATTTGCGATGGTCCTTGTTTTGTGGACACGGTACACTTTCACACAAAAATGATAAACATACCGCCAGAAAAGAACTTAGGACCTTAAAAGATATGGTCAAACATACGAAGAAAGCAATTTGTTGCCTTCAAAAGAGGGCACGAGCGCTTTCACTTTTATTCATTTGCCTCGTATTAAGCTCACAGGTGAGTGCAAAAGATTTTGAAGTTCGTGTAGGTTTTTCGCATTTTCCACCTTGGCAAACCTCCAAAGGTAAAAACTGGACAGGCGGTCTGGACAAGCTCATTCTCGACAAGCTGGTCGTTGAGCTTGAGAAAAAGTACGATATTCACCTAACGATTATTCCTAAAAAATGCCCATTGAAACGCTGCCTGCGTGAATTGCAAATGGGGGCACTTGATCTGAAGACAGGATTGCTCAAACAAAAGAACCGAGAAGAATACCTTGCTTTTATCGAACCGCCATATCAATCCCATACCAATAAAGTTATCTATTACGATCCGGCCCGTATGAACGATATCAAACATATTTCAGACCTCTATGGATATCGCATCGGTGTTGCACGTGGGGCGACAATTTTTCCCGAATTCGATCAGGATAAAAGAATACAAAAAACTCCGACGAACGGAACCTCTAGCGGTCTACGACTTGTCTGTGCTGAACGACTTGATGCCTATATCGGTACAGAACTGGTGATGGATTATATCCTTTCCAAGAAAGAGAATTGCACACATTTGCGTAAAACCTCATTGATATATAAATCACAAACGGCAGGATATTTTGCCATATCTAAACTCTCTCCCCTCGTTGACGTTTTGCCGCAGCTCAACAGCGCGATGGACCAGCTTGTCAAAAGTGGTGAAATTGATCGATTGGTTGAAACCTTTAAACGTAAGTAATTCTCTCTTTCCTCCGCACTTGCGCTATGCCATAAACAGTATTCTAATTTCGGCGATAAGGCTTTCTTCTTAAATGGCAAAACCTAAAACATCTTTTGTCTGTCAGTCCTGCGGGGCGTCGTACAATAAATGGCAAGGACAATGCACGTCCTGTAATGAATGGAACACCCTGTCTGAAGAAGCCGTCCCAGAAAGTATCCCCAAGGGAATGGGCACCGCCAAAGGGCGTAAAATCGATTTCGTCAGTCTGGATGGAGAAGAAAAAACACCGCCGCGTCGTATCACGGGTATCGGGGAATTTGACCGTGTGTGTGGGGGCGGCCTTGTGCCCGGTTCCGTGATTTTGGTCGGTGGTGATCCGGGGATCGGGAAATCCACCATTTTGCTGCAAGTCATGGCATCACTGTCTAAGGATTACAATGCAGCCTATATTTCCGGTGAGGAAGCCATTGATCAGGTTCGCTTGCGTGCCCGTCGTCTTGGTCATGAAAAATCCAAAGTCAAGCTGGCTTCCGCAACCAATGTGCGCAACATTCTGACCACGCTGGAAGATGAAAAACCCGATGTGGTCGTGATTGATTCCATTCAAACCCTTTATATTGATACGCTGGACAGCGCACCGGGAACGGTCTCCCAAGTTCGATCATCCGCCAATGAATTGATCCGTCATGCCAAACGACAAGGATTTGTGCTGTTCCTCGTCGGTCATGTCACCAAAGAAGGGACAATCGCCGGCCCACGTGTGCTGGAACATATGGTGGATACAGTCCTTTATTTCGAAGGGGATCGCGGGCACCAGTTCCGTATTTTGCGCGGTGTTAAAAACCGTTTTGGCGCAACGGACGAAATCGGCGTATTTGAAATGACCGAGGGCGGCTTGCAAGAAGTGCCCAACCCATCCGCCCTGTTCCTGTCCGATCGTAAAGGCGATGTCTCCGGGTCCTGCGTTTTTGCCGGGATTGAAGGATCCCGCCCCATGTTGGTTGAGGTTCAAGCCCTGCTGTCCCCGTCTGCCCTTGCCACACCGCGGCGCGCCGTTGTTGGCTGGGATAGTTCACGCCTTGCTATGATCATGGCAGTGTTTGATACCCGTTGCGGCCTTGGCATGGGCGGCAATGATGTCTATCTTAACATTGCAGGTGGGTTGAAAATTGCCGAACCCGCCGCAGATTTGGCCGTGGCAGCCGCACTTGCATCGTCTCTCAGCGGGGTTGCCGTGCCGCAAGAAACGGTTATTTTCGGCGAAATCGGTCTATCCGGTGAAGTCCGCGCCGTCGGACAAATGGAATCGCGCCTGAAAGAGGCTGCAAAACTTGGCTTCACGCGCGCCATCATCCCGGAACGACAAAAACGCAATAAAAAAGATAAAGATAAAGGCCTGAAAGATAGTGGCCTTGAAGTTTGGGAGATCGGACACGTACAAGAACTGTTGTCTTTCTTCCCGATGAAGGATAAATAGACCCAAAGGAAAATGGAGCCTTATTGAATGGAAAACCTGCCCATCAGTATCACGGACATTGTTGTCTTTGTGATTCTGCTTTTGTCTGGACTATTGGCCTTATCGCGCGGATTTGTTCACGAAGTTCTTTCCATTGGTTCCTGGGTTGGTGCGGCCGTGGGGGCGCTTTACGGGTTTCCGTATGTTCGCCCTTATGTGCGCGATCTGATCCAAACTGAATTTATTGCAGATATTGTCGCGGGGGCAGGCACCTTTATCATTGCCCTGATTGTCCTGACCATTGTCACCAAACTGGTGGCGGAACAAGTTCAGGGCAGCGCCTTAAATCCCTTGGATCGCAGCCTTGGCTTTGTTTTTGGATTGTTACGCGGTGTAATTATCGTTTGCCTGCTTTACGGGGCAATCGAATGGATGCTGCCCGCCGACAAGCAGCCCAACTGGATGCGGGATGCGAAAACCATGCCCTTGATCGAACAGGGCACCTCCTTTTTAAAGGGGTTAGTCCCCAGCGATACAGCAGACGAAATTAAGAAAAAAGCAGATGATACCCGCGATAAAACCAATAACGCGATCGAACTGCAAAAAACCTTCGAAAAAATACTGACCCCGAACGCGAAATCGGATACAACCCCACCCACGGACCCACAAGGATATGACCAACAGGAACGCAACAATCTGGACCGTCTTATCCGCAACGCCCAATAGGGCCTTTGATGAGCATCGAGAAGCCATGACCGATATCGACCTGATGAGCACCAACCCTTTCGACGACGACAAGCTCCATGAAGAATGCGGCGTCTTCGGTATTTACGACCATAAAGACGCTGCCGCGCACGCTGCCCTTGGCCTGCACGCCCTGCAACACCGCGGTCAAGAAGCCTGCGGTATTTTTTCTTTTGACGGTCAACAATTCCATTCCCACAAAGGTATGGGACTGGTCGGAGACAACTTCTCTGAAAGTGCGGTGATTGACCAGCTTAAGGGAAACACAGCAATTGGCCATGTGCGCTATGCCACAACCGGCGGCACAGTCTTGCGCAACGTCCAACCCCTGTTTGCAGAATTCGAATTTGGCGGCCTTGCGATTGCCCATAACGGCAACCTGACCAATACACAGGCCGTGCGTCGCACCTTGGTGCGTCGGGGGTGTATTTTCCAATCCGACATGGACACCGAAGTCATTGTGCATCTTGTTGCCGTCAGCCTTTATGCAACGGTGGAAGATCGTATCATTGACGCGCTGCGCCAAATCGAAGGGGCTTACTCCCTTGTGGCGATGACCAAAGACAGCATGATCGGTGTGCGCGACCCCAATGGTGTGCGCCCCCTTGCCATCGGTAAATTGGATGATACTTATATCATCGCCTCTGAATCCTGTGCCTTTGACATTATTGGTGCCGATTTTGTGCGGGATGTGGAACCGGGCGAAGTCGTCATCATCAATAAAGACGGTATCCAGTCCATCAAACCGTTCGGTCCGCAAAAAGGCCGCTTCTGTGTCTTTGAATATATCTATTTTGCCCGTCCCGACTCCCTGATTGAAAACCGTAGCGTTTACGAAGTCCGTAAAGCCATCGGTGCAGAACTGGCCCGTGAAAGCGGCGTCGATGTGGATATGGTCGTTCCGGTCCCCGATTCCGGGGTGCCATCCGCCATCGGTTACGCTGCGGAAGCCAATGTTGCGTTTGAGCTGGGTATTATCCGTAACCATTATGTCGGGCGGACCTTTATCGAACCCACCCAAGAAATCCGCCACTTGGGCGTGCGGATGAAACACAATGCCAACCTTGCCTCCGTTAAGGGTAAACGTATTGTTCTGGTCGATGATTCCATCGTGCGCGGAACGACATCAAAGAAAATTGTCGATATGATGCGCCATGCCGGGGCCGCTGAAGTTCATATGCGGATTTCCAGCCCGCCGACCGCATGGCCTTGCTTCTACGGTATCGACACACCACGCCGTGAAAAATTACTGGCCGGTCAATATAGCGTGGAAGAAATGGCAAAAATCATCGGGGCAGACAGCCTTGCCTTTATTTCCATCGACGGTATGTATCGCGCAGTTGGCGAAGCCAAACGCAACAATGACAGCCCACAGTTCTGTGACGCTTGCTTCACCGGGGAATACCCGACCCGTCTGCAGGACCACGATGACGAGATTGCTGACGATAAGCAACCTTCCCTTCCCCTGTTGGCTGAGAAAGGCAAATAAGAAATGGCAAAAGCATTAGAAGGACGTATTGCTGTTATCACTGGCGCTTCACGTGGGATTGGTCGCGCCGTTGCTTTACGATATGCCGCGGAAGGGGCGCATGTCATTTTGATTGCCCGCACCATTGCCGCCTTGGAAGAAGTCGACGACGAAATTCAAGCCTTGGGTGGAAAAGCGACATTGGTTCCCATGAACCTGCGTGAGTTTGATAAAATCGACCAAATGGGCCAAGCCCTTTATGATCGTTTTGGCAAAATCGACATTCTGGTTGGCAATGCTGGCTTTTTAGGTGACCTCACGCCCATGTCCCATTTGAAAGTCAAAATGTGGAACGAGGTTATAGATACCAATGTGACGGCGAATTTCCGCCTCATTCGTTCTATGGAACCTTTGTTGAAACAATCCGATGCCGGACGCGCTATCTTCCTGTCCAGCGGCACGACGAAAAAACCACGCGCCTATTGGGCGGCATACGCCGTTTCAAAGGCTGCACTTGAAAATATGGTGCAGACCTGGTCTATGGAATTAAATAAAACCAATATCAAAGCCAACCTGATTGATCCCGGTGCCACCCGCACCCGCATGCGCGCGCAAGCCTACCCCGGCGAAAACCCGGACAGCCTGAAATCACCGGAAGTCCTGACAGACCTGTTTGTCGAACTTGCCCTTCCCACCTGTGACAAACAAGGCGAAGTGGTTCGTTACGAAGCATAAAGGCTTTTATTTTACAAGATTGCGATGACACCCTGATCCATGATCGGGGTGTTTTCATTTTAATGCGCGTTTTTACCTTCGTCCACGCTGTCGAGCAGACTTTCGAAATCGCTGGCAACCGCAAGGCCCCATTCATCCACACATTTGGCAAGATAGCCCTGACCTTCTTTTTTGGTCATACGCACAGTTTTCTTGTCCTGACCGCCAATGTCTAGGCTTAAGATATCCAAACCGTCGCGATTGGTGACACGCACCCACTGCAACCAGTTTTTATTTTGTTCAAACCGGGCTTGAAACAAGGCCAGTTCTTCGTCAGTAAACATGAGTTTCGCCATGTTTAACCCTCCTGTAAAACAGTCAGATTTCGAAACTCCCCTTGGTGTACGACAGCTTCCTTTTATGATGACTCTATCGTTCATTGCTGCACTGCATAAATATATGTTGCAGCGCACCAATAATCAAGCCTAAAAAAAGAGGCCTTCGTATAAGGCCCCTTTTTTCAACGTTCTGAACGGGTTATTGGTCGATTTTACTGACCTCGGAATTCAGGCGTTCACGTTCATTCTCATAGGAATCGAGTACCCAGCTCAAATGCGAACGCATCGCCACCTTGGCTGCCAGACCGTCGCGTGATTTAATGGCTTCCAAAACATCTTTATGCTGGGCAAGGGCCAAGCCATCCTCTGCCGGTTCCTGAAACAGGTCATATTGGTGAAATTCAAGACTGGAGGCAATGATATCGCGGATAACATCCATGATATGCATATAAACCGCACTGCCGGACGCACGCGCCAACATATAATGGAAATTAAACTCCTGCGAAGCCTTGTCTTTTGGGGCGGCAGAACCTTTCTGCTGGCGTTGTTTTTCCAAGGCATTGCTTAAATCAGCAATTTGATCGTCCGTCGCCCGTTCTGCAGCACGTCGCGCAGCCCAGACTTCCAATAAGGCGCGAATTTCAGCCAGATCATGCAGATTTTGTTCTTTTACTTTTGCCAGTTCACCCAACGGTGATGACATGTCACCCGCAGCCGCAAGAATACGCGTTCCACCACCTTGCACGGCCTCCAAAAAACCTTGTGCTTTCAAACTTTGCAAGGCTGCACGCACCGACACCCGACTAACACCCATTTTTTCGGCAAGTTGTCGTTCACCCGGCAAGCGTTCACCCGGAGACAAATCACCATCGGCAATCATAGCCATAATACGGGCAGCAACACGATCGGACAGCAGGCCGCTTTTTGCCTTTGCGCTACCTGAATTCGATTTCTCCTCCATGACCTTCTCCTTTATCTATTCCCCATAGGCCCTATATATACCGACTTTCGCGCAGAAAGCAAAAGAACAGTCAATCTAGCGAACAATATTTATGAGTTTGTAGCACTCTCCTGTATAGTTGGAAAAATGAAGAACGAAAATGACATTACCTTCGAGCCGCTTCTCGGCGCGCACGATCCGAGCCCTTATGAAATCCTCAATCAGGATAGTAATACGCCCCTGTTGCTGATTTGCGATCATGCCAGCAACCGTATTCCTGAAAAGCTGGATAATATGGGACTAAGTGAAAAAGAACTGAGTTACCACATTGCCCTTGATATCGGTGCGGCAGGTGTCACACGTGCGTTGTCAAAAAAACTCGATGCACCGGCTGTTCTTTGTAACTATTCCCGTCTTGTGATCGATTGTAACCGCCAACCCGGTGACCCATCCTCCATCCCCCAAATCAGCGATGGGATCACGGTGCCTGCCAATCATTGCCTGAGTGAAAGCCAACAAGTCGAACGCAGCGAAGCCGTTTTCTGGCCCTATCACCATGCCATTACCGAAACAGGTGCCCATCTGTGGCGAAAAGGCACTCCACCGGCCTTGTTTTCCATTCACAGCTTCACCCCGGAATTAATGTCGCGCACAGAAGACCGCCCGTGGCATATCGCTATTCTTTGGAAACGCGATCCCCGCCTTGCCAGTCCGTTGATTGAAATTCTAAGCCGCAAAACAGGCTTGATTGTTGGGGATAATGTCCCCTATTCCGGTTGGGAAGATGCCTATTCCATCGATTTACACGGCGCGGCCCCCGGCTTGCCCTACTGTGCCATCGAATTGCGCCAGGATTTAATCGACACACCCAAGAAACAACAGGAATGGGGCGATATCTTAAGTAACGCCCTCTTGGAAATTTTCAAAGATCGTTCCATTTTCAACGTTAAACATTACTGAGGCAACTGATGTCCGTTCGTGAACCCAGCTGGACCATTGGCATAGAAGAAGAATATCTGATGGTCGATTGTGAGACAGGTAATCTTGCGACCCGGTCACTGGATGATCTCATGGCCGCTTTGCAAACAGACTTAAAAGATCTGGTGCGACCTGAATTCCTGCAATCCCAAGTCGAAGTCGGCACGCGTGTCTGCAAAGATGTCAAAGAAGCCCGCGCCCAATTGGCATGGCTTCGTCAAAGCGTTGCCGATATCGGACAAAAATTTGGTGTCGCCCCCATTGCAGCCTCAACCCATCCCCATGCAGAATGGGGGGAACAAACCCACACGGACGCCGAACGTTACCACACCTTTGCCCAAGATATGCAAGCGGTCGTGCGTCGTTTAATTATTTCCGGCATGCATGTCCATGTGGGGATCGATGATGATGATTTGCGCATCGACCTGATGAATCAGGTATCTTATTTCCTGCCCCATCTTTTGTGCCTCAGCACCTCATCCCCCATGTGGCGCGGGCACGATACGGGTTTAAAATGTTATCGCTTAAGTGTGTTTGACGAACTGCCGCGCACAGGATTGCCGGAACTTTTTGACAGTTATAGCGAATATCAAAAACACGTCGATGCCTTGATCGACGTCGGGATGATCAAGGATGCAACCATGCTGTGGTGGGACGTACGACCGGCTGTAAAATTCCCCACACTGGAAATGCGCATCACCGATGTCTGCACCACATTGGATGACGCCATTGGCATTGCCTGCCTTTTCCAATGCCTGTTACGCATGCTCTATCGCCTACGTCGTAATAACCAGCGCTGGCGCACCTATCGTACAATGTTAATCGATGAAAATCGCTGGCGGGCCCAGCGCTACGGATTGGATGCAGGCCTTGTGGATTTCGGTAAAGGCACGTTAGTTAATTTCAAAGATCTACTGGAAGAATTGATAGAAATGCTCAAAGACGATGCAGAAGCCCTGAACTGCACAGAAGAACTCCACAGTTTGCGCGATATTTTGGCACGCGGCACTAGTTCACATCGCCAGATAAAAGTCTTTAATCAAGCCAAAGAAGACGGTGCGAATGATCTGGAAGCCTGTCAGGCGGTTACTCACTGGTTAAAGTCTGAAACCGTGCGTGGATTATAATATGCTTACTGTGACAGAAGCCATTCAGCACTTTTTTCCAGCTCTTCACGAGGGATTTCGTGCAGCAAGGTCTCTTGTAAATCCATCAAAGTAACCGCCCGTAACTGATCGCGCCACGCCTCGTCTGCATTCCACATCACACGGGCAATCGCGCAGGGTTTGGCAGGTTTGCTTTTGTCTTCAAGACAAGGGTTATTCCCTCGGATTTCTGTACAGTTAAACGTATTGCGTCTGCCTTCTACGGCTTCGACAATATCTAAAAAACTGATTTCGTGGGCGGGACGGGCCAATCGATAACCGCCTTTTGGGCCAAGTGTACCTTCAACCAAACCGGCTTGCGAAATTGCTTGAAGTGCTTTGGACAAATACTCTTTCGGTACACCGTGGAACTCGGACAACGCTTTGGTGGAAATGCGTTTGCCTTCCGGTAAGGCGGCAATGACTGCACAACAATGTAACGCCCATTCCACTTGATTCTTTAAAATCATCGCTGTTTTCCCGTTTTCGATCGAAGTCTCCCTCTTTGTACCCAATATTCAATGTAAAAGAAAGACGATCCCCATTTCGCCGGGGATCATCCATTTCATATACTACGTTAAACCAAACCGGCTTTTGTCAAACCGAACGCCTCATCCGCCGAGCCCGGCGCGGCTTGGAACGGAACGGCCAAACGGTTCCAGCTATTGATCGCCATCACTGCGAAGTTCAGATCACATAATTCTTTCTCTGAAAAATGTTCACGTGTTTCGGCATACAGGGCGTCAGAAACACCCTCGGGCGACAAACGGGTCACTTCTTCCGCCCACGCCAAGGCGGCACGTTCGCGGTCCGTAAACAAGGCTGATTCCCGCCATGCACCCAAATGATATAAACGCAATTCACGCTCCCCATGAATTTTGGCCTGCTTAACGTGCATATCCAGACAAAACGCGCAGCCGTTTAACATGGAAACGCGAATATCCACGAGATGCAACAAAGTTTGATCAATGGAGGTTTCCTGCTTGGTTGCCATAGAAAACGCCGCCATCTTTTCCAAAATTGCCGGAGAGGTTTCAAAATGATTCAGTCGATTAGACATAGGGGGGATCCTTTTAAATATTAATTACGGATATTATTTATCCTTATTTAACTCTTGGATGTCAACCCTCTCCTTTTTTCATAATCAAAACTTGAGCGATAAATAAAAAAAGGGCCGGAGAAAGCTCCGACCCTTTTCAATCAATTAAAATGTTGTTTACCAGCCTTGGTCCTGATCATCGACTTTCAGGACTTGTCCGGTTTTCTCTTTGACCGCTAACTGCAAACCTTGCAGCAATTCACGGCCCAAGACACCGCCATCTCCCATGATTTTTTCACGCAAAACAGCACGCATGGCATCAATATGGGCTTTGACCACTTCAACGGCAGCATCCGTTTCCTTACAGCCTTCCACCGTACATTCGTAGAGCATCTTGCCGAAGATTGAAATCAATGGATAGCCAAAGGTTCCGCCTTGGCCCCGTAATTCGTGAGCAAGCAAGTTGATTTTATGGAAGTGATCCCCGCGTGCCCCCGGTGCCAAGAGGGCCTCGGTACAAAGGTTGGACAATTGAGACAGATATTCCAGCGCCCAATCATGGAAGCTTGCAGAAGATCGTTCTAATTCCTGTTCTGCCTGATCCAGCAAATCCTGTGGCAGGGAACCGCCACCTTTCATCCCCATCCCACCGACTTTATCTTTCAAACGGTTGGGAAGACGGAAATACCAAACGCCAGAATCCGTTTTGGCTTTCTTCTTTTCACCGGAATAAACGATTGTAATGTCGTCTTCTGTGGTTTCGCGCCGTTCCACATTATTGGGTGCCGGTTCGTTGCGACGGCGACGATCCGGGCCGTGATAGTTATGTGTTGTAACAAACTGGCGTGGAAAATCGATCAATTCCATCAATCGTTTATAAACACTGTCCACCGAAAAAGGCTTGGCCAAAAATTCTGACACGCCCATATCACGGGCCGCATGCACATAATCATTATCTGCCGCACCACTCATCATAATAAAGGGCATAAACCGATTGGGCGATTCTTTTGCGGCACGCACCCAGCGCAATAACAACAAACCATTTGCCGGTGACATAATCAAATCAGAAATGATCAGGTCCACACCACCCGGATTGTTTGGTCCCCCAGCGGCCTTGAGAAAATCAATCGCCTGTACGCCGTTTTCACAGGTGACGAGTTTGCGAATTTCAAATGAGCGCAATAGATTCGCCATCGTATCGCGTACAAATGCATTATCTTCCACCAACATGACGGAAAGGCGTTCAAGATGATAACGAGCCACTGGACTTCAACCCCGTTTTGTTTTGCTTATCTCCTTTGATTGATTGCACAAAATCCAAGCCTGACGCAAGCGAAAGAGGTCGTTTCACCCCTTGAATAGCAATTTTTTTTATCCTTTCGTATATGTCGAACAAACTTGCATGTCGCAAGCGAGCTGTTTATCTTCGGCACAACAGATTTATGACACAGACCAACAAGGGATCAAATTATGGCTGAAGTCGGCGGAATTGCAGGCGATCACCTGCGCTCTTTCATTGAACGTATCGAACGCCTTGAAGAAGAAAAAGCAGCTCTCGCTGCCGATATCAAGGATGTTTATGCAGAAGCCAAAGGAACCGGCTTCGACGTTAAAATCATGCGTCAACTTGTCCGCCTGCGTAAAATGGAAGACCATGATCGCACGGAACAAGAAGAGATTCTGGACCTATATAAACGCGCATTGGGTATGGAATAAGAACATATCCATACAAACTGCGACGGATAAAAGAGCTCTCCCCACGCACGGGAGGGCTTTTTTTGTGATATATTCTCGACATAAAAGAATTCACGCACAAGAGGTAACAATGACAGAGACACATCAAGGTTCCTGCCTATGTGGCGAGATAAATTTTGAAATTACAGGTAATTTTCAAAGTTTCTATTTATGCCACTGCACCCATTGTCGCAAAGATACGGGGAGTGCTCATGCTGCAAATCTCTTTTCTGGCACAGCAAAAATCAAATGGTTAAGCGGAGAAAAAACAAAAAGAACCTTCACCCTGCCCGGCACACAACACTGCAAAAGTTTTTGCACACAATGTGGCTCTGCCCTCCCCTATTATCTGGAAGGATTAAAATTACTTGTTGTCCCCGCCGGATCACTGGATAGCGATATCCCCCTAAAACCGGATAGCCACCTTTACTGGGCCAGCAAAGCAAATTGGGATGATGCTTTACACACATTACCCCGTTTTGAAAAACGACCTGTCAAAAAATAACAGACATACTTTTGATCAACTCTCGCTGCGTTTTCGAAAATAAGGCCACCATTCCTTGCCGTAAGGAACCAGCACCCGCACCTTATAACCGTCGTCACGCAACTTGCGTTTAAGTGTATTGTTCACCCCGTAAGGGATTTCAAACTCGAAACTATCGGCACTCCAACCTTCCAGATTGGCTATCATCATAATCTGTTCGGCCACCTGATTATCTTCCAGAGCAAAAACAGGGGTCACTTGCTGGATCATCGCATCTTCGGACAACAAGATACGCGCCAATTTCATATAATTATCCAGAATCAAATCTTCATATTCCAGAGAATTCGCATCGTGCACTTTAAAAGGATGCATGGACAGGCGAATATTGCCCCCTTGGGAAATGATCGCCTTTACATCGTTCATACTGCGCATCAAGCCTGCCGGAATGGTCACACAGACAGGAACCTCAGATCGGCTTATGCCGCCATATAACGCCAGCAAGCGCTGCATCTGAATGCGTTCTGCAGCATGCAGGATAAGCATATTGCGTTCCCCCACACCATGACCGTCTCCATAGCCTTGACGGTCCTCAACATCGCGCACCGCAATCCTTTTGCCAAAGACTTGTGCCACTTGCCGACAGTGGACCTCGCCGCTTTTTCCTGATTTTAGATAACCCATTTCAGACGGCATCAAACTGAAACAGACTTCCAGACGTTCCTCATCCAAAATTTCCAACGTTTCAATCACTGTGGAAACATTTTCCTGGATAACCTCGATATCCTTCGACGCTTTACCCAGATGATGCAAACACACATGATATCCCATATCACGCAACTTTGCCGCCACTTCCACGGCTTCAACACCTGTGGTGGCCGGGACAAGTTTTTTTGCAATACCATGCATCAAAGGCGTATTTTGCGCCAGAAACCGAACAATAGAACTGCCTGCTATTTTTTTCTTCAAGCTCATAGGTTTATATAACTTCTTCCGCATTTCTCTTTATCAGGGTACGACCCCGTTTAGATTTGCGCAAGTCTGATCATAGCTTGAACGACAAAAAGCCGCATCCCAACCGGGTGCGGCTTTTTGTCGAAACGTCTTAATTAAAAGACCGTGTTAAATCAGCCCTGACGAGCCTTAAAACGCGGGTTCTTTTTATTAATAACATATACGCGGCCACGGCGGCGCACGACACGGCAGCCTTTTTCACGCAGCTTAGCGGATTTTAAAGAGTTGCGAACTTTCATAATCTCGTATCCTCAAACGCTTTGCCCATCTCCTCTGGATGAGCGGAGCCGGGAACATACGGAGATCACTGTGTTGAGTCAACAACAACAATCTCCAGATCGAAAAAAATGGTGGGTCGTACAAGATTTGAACTTGTGACCTCTGCCATGTCAAGGCAGCACTCTAACCAACTGAGCTAACGACCCATGTTTTACTCACTCCCGATACGGCAACTGAAGGATTACCCCGGAAGCGAGAGCGCTTTTAATCCGACAAACCGCACAAAGCAACCCCTTTTTTTCGTTTTTTTGTAGTTTTTGTTTTATTATTCTTACTTGCACCGTCTTTCTGGACGCGCTACTCAAACAATAGAGATATCATAGAATCGTAAGGAAATGGCGGAAATCATGGGCGCTTCCACAACAGAAGCATATGATCGTTTAGACGAGACATCAGGAGCCAAAGCATCCTTTATCATTCTGCATCCCAAAAAACAGACCACCCCTGTCGTCTATGCTTCACCTCATAGCGGCTGTTATTACCCTCAGGATTTCATCGAATCATCTCTTTTGAACCCGACCGCGTTGCGCCGTTCCGAAGATGCTTTTATTGATGAAATCTATGAAGCCTGCACCAAATTCGGCAGCCCCTTGCTGAAGGCCGTCTATCCGCGCGCCTATATAGATGTCAATCGGGAACCTTATGAACTGGATCCCAATATGTTCGATTCTCCCCTGCCGTCATTCGTCAATACTGATTCACCACGCGCACAGGTCGGTTTGGGCACCATCGCCAAAATCGTGACGAACGGGGCCGATATCTATCGCAACAAATTGCATTTCCCCGTAATTGATGAACGTATCAAACGCCTGTACCACCCCTATCATGCTGCCCTGCGCCGCCTGATCGAAGAAACACGGGAACGGTTCGGCACCTGTTTACTGATTGACTGTCATTCCATGCCATCGGGTTCCCTCACACCGAACGGGGACTTTCAACGCATTGAGGCCGATATCATTTTAGGGGACCGTTTTGGCACCTCCTGTGACAGCTGGATTACAGAACGCACACAGCACGTGCTGGAAACACAAGGCTTCAGCGTGAAACGAAACCGCCCCTACGCCGGTGGGTTTACCACACAGCATTACGGCGAGCCTGCCCGCCAGACCCATGTTCTGCAAATCGAGCTCAACCGCGCCCTTTATATGGACGAGGATCACATCACCCCTTTACCACAATTAAACGACGTCAAAAGGCGTTTACAGGCTGCCATAGAAGACCTGAACGCTTTGGCCAAAGCCTCTCTATAAAAACCTTTACTCAACTCTTTCTTGAGAAAATAAACGCAGAATATCCTGAGGTTATAAGGCTTTTTATAACTTGATAAAAAACGCATAAACGTCACAATCCTGTCATACGGCCCATGCTAGCTTTCATTCCTGTTTCTAAGTTCTAATTTTCTAATTCAGATCCAAACAGAGGATGAAATGAAAACCTTTAAACGTGCCCTTATTGCGGCCACTTTTGCAGTATCCTTGCCGACAATGGCGCAAGCTGCCAACATTAAAAATGTTATCCTGATGATCGGTGATGGCATGGGGCCACAACAGGTCGGGCTTTTGGAAACCTATGCCCAATATGCCCCGAATTCCATCTATAAAGGGAAAAACACCGCCATTTATAAAGTCGCCGAAGAAGGCGTCATCGGATCATCTTTGACCAACCCGACAGATGCGATCGTTGTCGATTCTGCCTGTTCCGCCACGCAACTGGCAACCGGGATATACACCGGTTCCGAAGTTATCGGCATTGATGCAGACGGCAACCACGTTGAAACTATTTTGGAAAAAGCCAAACGGCTGGGCAAGGCAACCGGGATCATTTCCGATACACGTCTCACGCATGCCACACCTGCAGCCTTTGCCGCCCATCAGCCGCACCGTTCACTGGAAAACGACATTGCCGTTGATATGTTAAAGACAAATGTGGATGTCATGCTGTCTGGCGGGATCCGCCATTTCATCCCGAAATCCACCAATGACAAGGGCGACGTTTACAATCAACTGGTGGAATTGACAGGTGGTTCCATCAAGCTGAAATCCAAACGTAAAGACGAACGTAACCTGTTGCTGGAAGCACAAAAAGCAGGCTATAGCCTTGCCTTTAATAAAGACCAGTTGGCTCATTCAAAAGGCGATAAACTTCTCGGATTGTTTGCTTATTCCGGTATGGCCGATGGTATTGAATACCGTCAGACAAAAAATGACGCCAAACGCACACAACCGACCTTGGCTGAAATGACACAAAAAGCCCTGAACGTTCTGGAAAAAGACAAAGACGGTTTTTTCCTGATGGTCGAAGGCGGCCAGATCGATTGGGCCGGTCATTCCAACGATGCGGGCACCATGCTCAATGAAATGGTTAAATTCGACGAAGCCGTTGCCAGCGTCCATGACTGGGCGAAGGGCCGCGATGATACTTTGGTCATCATCACCGCTGACCATGAAACCGGTTCCTTTGGTTTCAGCTATTCTTCAGCCAACCTGCCCAAGGCACAAAAACGTCCGGGCAAGGCGTTTGAAAACCGCGACTACAAACCGAACTTCAATTTCGGCAGCTTTGATATTCTAGACAGTCTTTATAACCAGAATATGAGCTATGGCACCCTGTTTTCCAAGTTCGGCAAACTCGATAAAAAAGATCAAACACCTGCCATATTTGCAAAAATGGTCAATGACAGCTCCGATTTTGATATTACCGAACAACAGGCCGCACGCGTCCTGACGGATAAAGAAAACCCGTACCATGTGGAAGGCCACGGCTACCTAAAAGCCAAACAGGTTCCCGCCATCCACGATTTCGACGCTTATTTCCCCTATAATGACCGGGGCAACGTACTGGCGCGCGAACAGGCCAATAAACAAAACATCGTTTGGGGCACGGGTACTCATACAGCGGTTCCGGTCAATGTCTTTGCATGGGGTCCGGCCGAAACCATCTTACCCGTCGCCAAGATCATGCATCACTCCGTTCTGGGGCAATATATGATCGATCAAATCAAATAAAACACCTGCCCATCCTAAAGGGGAAGGCTTCTCTCAAAACTGAGAGAGCTTTCCCTTTTTTATGTCATTGGAAAAGCAAAAGGCTCAGCTCAATAAGAGCTAAGCCTTTGAAATTACTTGGTGCGGGCGGGCGGACTTGAACCGCCAAGACCAAAAGGTCGGCAGATTTTAAGTCTGCTGTGTTTACCGATTTCACCACGCCCGCACAAAGTATGTGCGCCTTCGCGAAGAAAGCGCGCACACATTATCGCCGCCGATCCAATATGGCAAGAGTGTTTTACTCCTGAAGGCCAGCTTTTTTTAACATGGCGTGTAATTGTGTAATCACCAGCTCTTTCTTTTTCGTGGTTTGCACATCTTCGGTGAATTTTTCAACAAAGTTTGGCTGGCGTAAATGTTCCTGTACGCGTTGGCGCACCCAGTTTAATGTCCGTCCTTCAATCAACAAGCCAGACGCGCAAAACTGCAAAAGGGCTGTCGCACGTTGAAACAAGGTATCTTCCGGGCTATCCATTTTATCGATAATGCGTTCTTCGTTCAGATAATCAAAAATCAGGTCATCCAGCCAACTTGCAAACGTCTCGTTCATTTTATTGGGTAATTTGATCGCCAGCGCAGATTTTTGCAGTCCGGTTAAAATCTTCAATTTACGTTTCAACGGCAGTTTATAATGGACAATATCATGCACATGTTCTGGTCCTTCCATAAATTGCGGTAAGAACTTACAAACAATATCCGCGCAATCTTTACCAAATGGGGATTTGGACAGCGTCAACAGAAAACGAAGTTGCAGGATCGGCGCTTTAAGGTTCTCCATAATATATTCAATAGCTTCGCTCGGATTCTCAAGATTCCGGTCCCGATTAAAACTGCGTGTACCACACATGGCGAGGGCTTCTGCCATTCCTTCCCCACCAAGGATGGAGCCGTTTTTTGCAATAAACAAAGGCAACAACTGCTTAAAAGCGTGTTTTTCTTCATGTATATCGCCTTTGGTCAAGGATGAACGACTGCGTAGCATTTGTTCAACCCGGTTTGCCAAACGACCGCGGCTTTTCGCCATCGGCAGTTTTGTCATTAATTCACTGACACGTTGCAGACCCGGCGTATCCCATTTACGGGCCTCATAACGCGCAATACAAAGTTTCGTCAAAACATCAATGGCATTATAGCGATCCGGTTGCTGCCCCAGCATTTCCACAATCGCATTGGGAATGGCAAAAAACTCACTGAGGATTTCATCCAGAAAGAGGGCCGTATTTTCATGTAAGGCTTCAATATCGGCTTTACCCAATAATTCAAAGAGGACGACAAATTTTCCCTCCCACGATGGTGACATCATGGTGGACTTACACAGTGATAGATTGACCCGGTAGCGTACGGCCGGGTCATTTAAATCCCCTGCATTGGCGATATATTCGTTCAATCCATCATTTTGCAGATTATCAAAACCGGACCCCCGTGCCTTTTCTTTGGCTTGATCAAAAAGATCAAATATCTTTTCGCGGCATTCCTGTTCATTCTTTTTAGCTTTAACCGCCTGAAGAGCCGCCAAATGTTCCACCGCGCTGGCAAAAAGTGCATCATCACAGAATTTTTCAAGCAAACGATGGCTATGCATCAATTCTGTGGGCGTAAATGTCATCTGGTCGCAATAATCGCGCAACATTCGACTCAGTGCCAACATGGATTGTGGTAAAAACAGATCATCCACGGTTTCATAGACCGGACAATCTGTAATGTGCCCCAAACCAGCTTTGCGTTTGATCGAATTTACATTTTCATTAAAAACGATCTTGTCTTCGCCCTCGCCTTTTTTAATCACCTGAGCTTCATCGACGACTTTTTGCTTGAGCAATTGACGAGACTGTTTAACCGCAGCAGCTTCACTATCTTTATAGGAATGTAGGCTCCACCGGTTCCCGCTTTTAACTTGAATAACGTATTGCGCCACGTTCTATTCCTAATTCGGTTTCTCTTTCAATTAAGCATATCAGGAGCTTCATAAGCTGTCACCTCGTTGCGCAAAAGTTTTTTAGGATTTATTAGGGCTTCCCCTGTAAAATACGACTGCACCATTGGGTGTGAAATTGGGAAAATACATTTTACATGTACGGAAATTGAGGAAAACGCTGTGACGATATTTCGCCTTGCCTTAACGGTTGCCAGTTTAACGATTTTAAGTGCCTGTGCAGATCTCCCCTTGCCAGAACCCTTGACAGAAACAATGGCCGGGCAATCAACCAAGGCTGAACGATTAAAAGAAATATCCGAACGCATGCGTTGGATGGCACCGGAAAAGGCATGGCATTATAATTGTTTGTTTCTGAAACCCATTGCGCAGTTAAACCAAGACGAACAAATGCTCGCTCTCGTAAACTCGAAAATTCTATCCATTGCCCATTTCGAGGAAAAACGACTGGCCTACCGCTCTGCCGGTTCCTTATATCGTCGTGCTGCCGATCAAGGCATCGCCTATGCAAATGCCAAACTTGGCAATATCCTCATCGCCGGTAAAGGCGTTTCCCCCAATCCCATCGGCGGCACACAACTGGTTCAACAATCGGCACAACTGGATTGCGCCTTTGGACAATATCGATATGGCGAATTGTTAAGCAAGGGAATAGGTGTGAAAGCCGATTTTATCGACGCATGGGCATGGCTGGAACTGGCACGCCGCCAAGGTTATGAAGACGAGCAAAAACTACAGAACAAAGTTGAAGGCTTCCTTGGTCCGGTCCAGTTACAACTGGCAAATCAAAAAGCCGATACACTGCGCCAACAGTTGGATATTTTCAACAAAGGACCACAAAGTCAACAGTTGATCCAATGTGTAACGCCGCGCAGCAAAGAACCCTTTATCACCCGTATGCGCGCGTGCCACGCCATGAGCGGTACCCACGTCGGCAGCCTGATTGATTACAGACAGAATAAATAGGTTAAACGTGACAAAACCATTAGATGGATTACTGGTCGTTGCCTTGGAACAGGCCGTCGCCGCCCCTTTATGTTCAGGACGGCTTGCTGACGCTGGTGCACGCGTTATTAAGATCGAACGATCCCAAGGGGATTTTGCGCGCCATTATGATTATGTCGTGCATGGGGAAAGTGCAAATTTTGTCTGGCTGAACAAAGGGAAGGAATCGCTGGTACTGGATATTAAGCAGCCCGACGATGCAAACCTATTGGAACGCATTCTGGCAAAGGCGGATGTCTTCATCCAGAACCTCGCCCCCGGTGCCGCCCAACGCGCCGGATTTGGCAGTGACGATTTGCGTCAACGCTACCCCCGCTTAATCACCTGTGATATTACCGGATATGGCGAAGAGGCAACATTGGCAAGGATGAAAGCCTATGACCTGCTTGTTCAGGCAGAAACGGGTTTATGCAGCCTGACCGGTGGGCCAGAATCTCCGGGGCGCGTTGGCGTCTCCGTTTGTGATATTGCCGCTGGTATGAATGCTTATCAAGGTGTCCTGGAAGCCATCATTCAACGCGGTATTACAGGTAATGGAAGCGGGTTATCCGTCTCCCTTTTTGATGGAATGGCAGACTGGATGACCGTACCATTATTATTTCAGGATTATACCGGGAATGCCCCTAAACGGGTGGGTTTGCGCCATCCCACCATTGCCCCTTATGGGGCATTTGAAACAAGTGATGGCAAACAAATTGTAATTTCCATTCAAAATGAACGGGAATGGGCCAGATTTGCCGATGACATATTGGGGCACCCGGAATGGGCAACGGACGGCCCCTTTTGCAGTGCTGTCTTACGCGTGGAAAACCGTACAGAACTGGACAAAATCGTCGCCGACACTTTTACAAAATTCACAAGCGATGACATCTGCGAAAAACTATTGCGCTCGCAGATTGCCTTTGGTCGTCTGAATGATGTAAAAGGGCTTTCCACCCACCCCGCGTTACGCCGCATTCGTGTTGATAGTCCCAGCGGGCCGATTGACCTGCCCGCCCCGCCCGTTAAAGTCACTGGACAAAACCGGGAATACGGGCCGATCCCCGAGATTGGCAGTCATTCGGACCGCATCAGAGAAGAGTTTGCAGAAAATGGTTAATTCCGTCATTATCGTCCTTGGCGCGGCTTCCACCAAAGAGGCAGGACCCAGCGCAGCCCTTTTGCGCAGAACCCGCAGTGGCTGCGAACTGGCTTTGCAAAAAGACGATCATGACCTTTTACTGTGTGGCGGTCAAACCAACAGCCACCATTTTGTAAAAGAAGCCGAAATCATGGCCAAAATTGCAGCGCAACGCGGGCTGGACGACAAACGAATTGTACAAGAAGGCCAATCACGCAATACATTTGAAAATGCAATTTTTGCCAAACGTATGATTAAAGAAAAAGGCTGGCAGAATATTACAGTTGTCAGTGATCGTGTACATCTCTTGCGCGCCCGTATGGTCTTTGGCGCTTTGGGTATCAAGGCGCGTTTTGTCGCCGCACACGCAGACCCTAAAATCGGATCGGACCTCTTGATTGCCACACTCTATGAGGTTCCCGCTTTGCTTTGGTATGCAATTCGGATATTAAGTGGCCATCACAAACCTTACTTGAAGAAATCTTAAGGGACGATTGAACGTATGAACGCCTTAAAACCGTTTATTTTGACGGCATTCTTACTCGCCTGTAACGGACAGGCTGTACAGGCACAATCGTGCAAACCCATCAGTCAGTTTGAAGGACTGTTTTTTGATGCCGGGGCATTCGTGGGCGATCGAAATATGGAAAGAAGTCTCGAAAACGCCCTCGTCGAAGGCGTTGAAAAAGTCGTTCTTTTCCCGGCCCCTGTTACCCAGCCCGCCAACCGTCCCCGTGCCTTGGAAAAGGTGTTTCCCGATCTGGTGCTCCGTGGTGCTTCCCCTTGGAGCAAGGCATCCCCGGTCATTTGGCCGGAGCCACTGGATATCACAATGTTCGGTTCCCTCGCCGATGAAATGGCGCGACATCCAGATCGCACTTATCTGATTTCTCACCTGTCGCGGTTTGACCCGAAACAGTTATCCAAACTCTTGGACAAGGCCCCAAATCTATGGCTTGGCCTAAGTTGGGAAGATTTAAAAATTTTAAATAAACAATGCGCGAACGGCCCGTTGCAATCCCTTGTGGATCAAGCCGACGGCCGTCTTGTTTTTGCCTCCTTCGGGCAAGATCGTCATTGGCAAAATTACAAGAAAACCATTCAGTCCTTGCGCAACTATATCGCCTTACTCAGTGAGGAAAAAAGCGAGGCAATCGCATTTCGTAATGCTGAACGTCTCTACAAAGTGGCCGTCAACGCGCCTTAATCCAACAAGGTATGGGTTGTCGTTGATGTTGCGTTTTGTTTCGCCTGAGCCAATAGATCCGGGTTTGCCTTTGTACGACGCCATTTTTCCAACTGACTGGCGCGACGTTTTGCAAAATCAAATTGATTGAGCTTTTGTTGCCCTGCAGACATGCTCGTAAGTGTTCTTTTGGCTTTCTGTTCGCGAAGAGCCCGACTACGCGCTTGGGTGACCGATCCGCCCATATGTTGGCGATATTGCGCCAAACGGTTTGCAATAACTTGTGCCTTTCCCAAATCTTCGCGCTGTTTCGTAATGCGCGTTCTAAAATTATTATTCAGCATCGCAATACGGGTATGGTCTACGGGGACAACCAATTTCGCGTCGTCCGGCTGTGTCTTGATCTGCGCGACTTGAACACGATCCTCATGGGCTTCACGATTGGCATAATTCCAATAGGAAAGAACCTTTTCGCGATAATACATATTCTTTGTTGGCTCAGACGAATGATACCGCCCGGCAGCCGCCGACCATGATTTTTCCTCTTTAAACAAGCGTGTCAGGAATTTCGCGGCATATTGCGCATTCTGAAAAGGGTCAAAGGCCTCATTTAAATTTTGAAACGCATCCGGGTGATAACGCAAATTGATTTGCATACACCCAACATCAATATTCTCGATCCCTTGGCTTTGCAATTTTTGCACATGCGCAATCGCTTGCCCTTTTGTTGGGAAATATTCACCGGCCCCACCGGAGGCAACTGTCCACGGCCAGGCAATATTTACCTTGTCCTCTTCTAGCCAGCGCCCGGACTCTGTCAATGAAATGGCACGCAACAAATTAGGTGTAATCTGATATCGGCGTTCAATTTCACGGGTAGCCATTTTACATAAGTCCATGTTTTTGTTTAGCTTAACTTCCGCCTGTACAGAGGCTGTCCAAGCCATACCAACAAGAAGAAACAAAGACAAAAGACTATATTTTTTCATTTTCTTAGCCCAAGGTTGAGAAATTCATACCAAATAACAAGCAATCCTTATGCCAACTCATTGAATGTTAGGCGTACAAACAACTTAAGCCTTATAAAAAATTAAAAATAAATTAAAATACAGTTGATTTTCACTTTTGGATATGCTTTATACTGCTTTCAGCAATTACATTATTAACTGTTTAGATGTTAATTGCTTTCTTGGACGTTTCCTCCCAAACTTTTTAGGCTCATCTACGGATGGGCCTTTTCTTTTTATTTTCTGCCATTTTTTAAATAAGTCAGAGTATATTTCATATTCCTAATGGCACAACAATATGGCACAATATATGGCACATTTTTGTGAACCAAATATATGTCGTTTTTGTTGATTAACATATTTTAAGTTAAGTTGTTCTCGATATCGAGATATCTCTCATCCAAGTAGCTATAGCGAAGTTCGACGCTGTGACAGATAGTAAAACCGCACTATATCTTTGATGGATTGACCTATGATGAAAAGAAAAAGAATTACAGTGATACGTTTCGACGCTTCATAGACCGTTCAGACGCCGCCGCACCACGCACCAGCTTCCATTCATTCCGACATAACTTCAAGAAAGCCGTTGATACTGAAAGCGTGAAAGATATCTTTCTGTTTAAAATCATGGGATGGGCACCGGAAAACAAATCCATGAAACACCAATACGGTAAAATTGAACCACATGAACTGGTGCCCTATGTGAAAGCGATCTCGTATGATCTGGATTTGTCAGGGCTGTATGTTTGAGACCATCAAATATGACGGCAGCCAACTAAGATATATCGCTTGGTTTGATCCCGTGCAGACAGAACTCGCTTCACTTGGAACACAATCGATGATGGCAACCTATTTGTAGCTTTATCCAAAGACCAAGACAGTAGGGCGGCATCTTCATCATTCAAGGCATTTGACTCTGGGCTGAACGAAAGCGTTCGTTGTAGGTAGTCATCATACAGACGACCTTTTTGTGAAATCACATTATAGCGGGTAACATGCCCTGTAATTTCTTCGACATTAGGCTGCTGGTCCCGCGTGGTTACCCAGTCAAAGTATCCCGGTCAAAAGTCGCCAATGTCGATTTCGGACGCTCAAGCGTGACGTCACCACCGACACTCTGAATCGTTCGATGTCCGTCTATGAGCGATCCCTCCATAGCTTCTGCGACACTATCGAGGAACGGTTCGTCCTTGGTGTTCAACTTAGTCATAAATGGCGTCTCTGGCGTTGCCACTAATCCGGTTGCTTTTGCAAACGTCATCTTTAGGAAATCATAACAAGCATTGCTTAAGACACCGCTACCGATACCCGCAGCATACACTTCTGGATTTTGAGTAATTTGGATAACAAGTTCTTGCAGAAAACTGCCACGTCTTGATGGCAGCATGTAAATATCAGCACCTCGCAACGCAGTCGCATGATGAATGACATCGTAATGAATAAATCCATGAACCGAAATTTGGATAGCACGAGCTATACCATGGATCGATTTTGATCCGTCATACATCGGTAACATCGTTTGCGGATAACGCACCTTCAACTTAACGTCAGTCATTGCACCCCCTGAATGCCAGAATTCCCTATTTACATTTTTAAGAGTATTGTATTAATCTAAATAACTCGAGATTGTCTTTTGTGATTTAAGCGGAAACACCAATGAAGTATTTTGCCAACGGAACCCCACCCTACAAAATTGATTTTCACATCGAACTGGAAACTCCCTCTACAGAGGAAAAGTTTGGGTTTATTGTCTTGTTAGAAGCAAAGTTCATGGCCGAGATTACCTACAAAGGACGCTTCGATAGTGGAACAGAAATATGTGGATCAGTCGAATTATCGTTTGACAGTTATGACAATTACGATGGGGCAATCTACCACTGTCGTGACAAACTTACAGACGCAGGCGAAGTCAAGAAAGATTACGTCGGAGCACTTGAATATGCTGATCGAGGCGGATTAATGACCAAAAAACTGATTAAAGAAATTGAAAAGATGGACTTATCCAATTCTGATTTTAGTCAGTCAGAATAATGGCAACATGAACATGGAAGAAGAACAAGAAACCAAGGTATCAAAACCGTTTGTAATCGGGTCGATCATCTGGGCCGCCATTGGTTTTAGTCGGGGAGTATTTGAATATAGCACCAATGACAAATTCCACCTGAATGAACTTGGTGACTACTTTGCTGGCTGGTTTGCTCCCCTCGCATTCGCATGGTTCATGTATGCTGTGTTTATGCAGCGGAAGGAGCTAATTGAAACCCGCAAGGTTTCGAAAATGCAAAATGAAGAACTGGCAGAAACACGTCGTGTGACAGAAATGCAGGCAGAACAATTGTCATTACAGCGTGAAGAACTCGAAGGCTCACGAAAAGCATTAGAAGACCAGTCACATGCGTTGAACCGACAGAACGTCGAAAACACATTCTTTAACCTTGTTAAATCTCTACATGACATCATCGACGCCATGTCGGGACATAAAAGAGAAGGTCGTGATGTAATCACACGGTATAAGCAATTAATAGAGAGACACTTGGGACAAAATGATTTTCAAACGTATTGCGATCTTTATCACCAAACATATGATGACTTCGAAGGATCAGTTAGTCATTACTTCCGGCTAATTGAACGGATAATTCAGTATGTAGATGCAAGCCCGTCACTGAGTGAAAGTGAAAAAATTGAGCTTGTCGATTTCCTAAGATCACAAATTTCTAACGATGAATTGGTGGTCTTATTTTGTCACACACTTGCACATAAAAACTACGGGTTAAGTAGCTTCTGCCACAAATATCAATTCCTTGCCCATGTCCCTCACCGAACTCTACAAAGTAGCGACTATACAAAAGAGCATATACGCCATGTGGGAGCGTTCTGACTCAAACCACACCCTTTACAATCTTTTCCAAAATCATCGGATTACTGTCAGCATATTCTGCGGATTGGTTCACAGTCGCGTGCCCCATGAGGGTGGATAGGTTCTTCAAACCAACCCCGGCATTAATCAATCGGGTCGCAAAGGTCCGGCGACCGCTATGGCTACTGGTCGCATCAGGCAGACCGGATTTGATGAACAACTTCTTCACCAATTGTTGCATAGTATTCCCTGTAAAACCGCCGCCCTTCTGTGATCGGAACAAGTAGCTACCGGGGTTCAGGTTTGGGCCTTCGGTGGCACGGCGGTAATCGATGTAATTCTGGATGGCACGACGCACACGCAGGTTGCTCAAAAACACTTCCCGGTTTCGCTTGGTCTTGCTGTTGGCAATCTTGATCTGGAATTGTTGACGAATTTCACCATCGGCATCCATGACATCACAAATCCGCAAAGAACTGACTTCATTAACCCGTAGGCCCAGACCAAACAAACACAGCAAAATAGCGGTATTACGAGCCGCGTGTGCTTCTACGGCAGTAATCTTCATTAGTCGTTCAAACTCCGCATCCGTCAAAACTTTCGCTTTACCTTCCCGGCTCATTAACACCTCCTATAATGTTTACATTTCCAAGCACCAGTAGGTAATTCAAGATTGTGATCCGGGGTAAAAATGAAGAGCACCCCAAAACCCGCATAAATACTCACAATGTTTAGCTTTGGACATTAGTAAACTTTTTCCACCGGGTGCGTTCAAATGCGTCATCTAATGCCACCAGCACATCTTCATCCTGATCGTCTAATGCTTCAACAACGCGGTTCAAAGTTGCCTGCACATCATTTAACGTCGCACCGCAGCGGATACTCTCATACCCACGAATTTGAACCTTTTGAGATGAATATCTCAAAACCAAATAATATTCCCCATCATGTAACCAATACCACTTCCTGACGGGCACCGCGACTGTGGTAGGTTTGCCATGGAGATAACGACGACGTTGGATCGTGAATGTTGCCCCCTTGAGTTCCTGTGCGACAACTTCCAACTGCTGCTCAAGGGCTGCCCGGAATACTTTGATAGGGTCATTTCTCCGCACCTCGGCCAGTGGTTTTTTCTTATTGCTAAAGTTCATTTCAATCATGGTGACCATTCCCTGTAACTGCATTAAATGCAGCAGTTCCATAACCAAAAGTCAAATTCAGGCCATTGCGTCATCACGCTAAAAGCCGTGCCGATTTCAATTAAGTGAGTTCAATCAAGGGCTTCCAACTGCAAAGGTAACACTGTGTTACCTTGCCCAAAGCATGGTTGCTACTCCGCGATTATTGCGATTTCGGCATCGAATCCAAAACAAGAACATTGTTAGGAATAAATTAATTGACGATTCAGCAAGCCCTGATTTAGAAGGCAAATATGGTGGCTGGGACATGCAACTGATGGCCTGTGCTAAATAAAACCATACGACATACAAAGAGGCTCTTGTCACACCTAAATTGGCGATACCGGGACACATGACCGGCGGCGTAAGCTCCAAGCCTCGGAGCGACTGGCAGATCGACTAAATTAGCGGTTCCCACCAGCATAAAAAAAGGGGCCACGGCGGTGTTGCCGCTGTGTAGAACTCAGGCATTTTATTAAATTTTCTCTTAGGTTCAAAAAAGATGCTGGCTCTGTGAAAAAGATTACACCCAGCACGTTTATACTGATCACCAATCAAGGTCTTTATAGGCGACCGTCGGGTGTTTCGGCACGGATGTGAGATGAATGGCAGGTCAAGGCCGACCGCCTGCCCGTCGTTGTTGATAACGGCATTCATCGATTGATTGGGTGTTACGACGGCTCATTGCATGTCATTCCTTCATCCCCCCTTGTCTCGTGAATATTTTTTGCGGGACAGGGGGGATAGAAGTGTATCTGGTCTATTGCAGGTGATAAAATCATTTGGTCCTCAGACCCAAATGAAAAACAAAATTAACGTAAACCCCGCAGGCGAATGCCAAGGGGTTGAGTTAATTTTCCGACGAACGCGACTGCGTTTGGCGGTTGACTATTATATGTCCTCTTAGCGGACATTATTCTGATTTCAAGAAGTCTATTTTGACATCGAGACCATAGACCAAATAAAGCAGATCGTCGGACGAATTCGACCAAATTTCAATATTCACATAATCTTGCCATATAGCGAGCATATCTCGGCAGAACCGATCCAAGTCTGTTGTGTGAAGTAACGTTGAAATTGATACCGGGTGCATTCGCGGCAGCAATTCAACCAATCGATCCAGTTGTTCACCCGTTAAATCAATGCCAAGGCAATGTTCATAGTCAGCATGTGTCGGTTTTTCTAGGGAAACATAATCATCAATAGAAATCATTGTCCAATCTCCATCTCGATTTGACGAATGTAATGCCGCAACCAACGCTTGAGCGTTTCATTACGACAATTTTGAGCCAATTCTGACAGGAAGTTCTGCATGGCGACCCAAACTTCGCCACTGGGATTACTTTTGGTTCGCCGTAGCGTCGAAAAATACGTTCGGGAACGTTGGACCTGTTCAGTTAGGTCCGACCAGCTACGGATCAAATTATTGGCGACCAGAAATTTCTGGATCACCACATGAAGTGGTAAATCGGTGTCTGCGATAATCATAACTTCATCTCCATTAAAATTATTATACAGAGATATTTATCAATGAGGGTCTACCGTGATGAATTATGTCAATCGGATTTACATAGCGGAATGGGAATAACCTGCATAGAATTGCTAACAATGTTAATACTGAGGATGTCATCCCCTGTGATGTTAACGTTAACACCGTCGAGAATGGCGTTAACACCCGTATCTGTCAGTTTACACCATGCAGCATCTATGACGCTGTTAACGGCATCTTCCGGGCTTGACGATACGATCATCACATTCCCCGTCGCCGCAACGCGATACGGGCCGTTGTAGCGTTGCCGAACGCTAATATCGAGAAACTCAACCATTTGGTCATTGATTGTCAAACAGGGCTGTGCGAATTCGTCAGGCATGTATCTAGGTGGAAGTGTCCCGGTGATGAATACCGGTATGATGTAAAGCTGTTTGGTCATCATGTAGACAGGTTCCAATCTGCACCATGGTTGGTTGATGAAACTTCGGCGGTCTCCAAATCAATCGCGATGACATTGCCGTCCAGCATAATCTCGACATCCAATAGGATATCATCAAAATCAGTGCAATGAACGGAAATGATTGGATTGTTACCAAGACGATCCAATGCATCTGTTAAGCCCTGCCCAAAGATTGCGATCACACCACGGCCATGGATAAAAGCCGATTGCATGCCACCATCAAGGCTCTTGTAGCAATGCTCAAAATTCGCATTGCCCAGCACATGGCCTTCAATAGTCATCTTCATCTGGTCAATAACCAGATCACCTGCCGTGGGCATAGTGTTGCCACGAACCTTCACTGGCACGGCGTATAAAAAATCGGCACATTGATACGGGGTATTTGAAATAGCAAAATCGCACAGTCGCATGGGAACCTCCATCAGTTGATGGCGGTATTTATCAGCAGCTAAGATTTCAGATTGTCTTCTATATAGGGGACTTCTTCTTGGCGGCCTTCTGACGTAATCTTTGTATATAACGAAATCAAATTATCATTACCTTCAAAAGCCCAACGCTTAAACTGTGTAATGCTTTCTTCTCGGATTAACGATGTTGAACGTAAATCTTTGAATATCGAAATCCGCTCACACTCTGCTTTCAGGGCCATACCATCTCTCGTCAACGACTTGAAATATATTAGTCCTAGTTCAGCTTCGGATAGGTTTGAGCGGAGTATTCCTACGTGCTTCGCAATGTCAAAATCATCTGACAATGAAGCATGCTGACCAGTGATGAGTTTGATAATATTCAGCAGCACTCGGAAGTAATGATCTAAATCTTTGGAATATGATGACATATATGAATGAATGATTGCAGATTCGTATTTTGCGAAAGTAGGGTCTTCGTCTGCTGATAGCGAATATCGATCCTGAAATTTTTTGTTATTGTCATTTCTAAATTTAGCAGACGTTACGAGAACCCCAGTTGGGTCCTCTTCATATCTAACGTTTTTCGTCGTATAAATTTTTGCTACAGCCACTTTCCTAAATCGAGAGTGCATACGGATAATAGCATCTTGCCCCTTAAACTCTTCATATGATGAATTTGCTGCTGCATCAGATAACATTTTCATCAAGTTGAAAAACGTATTGTCGAAATTCTGTTGCTCAAACGCGGATGCGGAGCGGCGTAATTCTTCGCGTGTATATTGTAGTTCCTTGCTTTGCATGAAGATGGTGTAAAGCAATCCAAGGAATGTCAGGAAACCAAAGACCGTGTTCAGTGTGCCGCCAACAAAATCACCAAAGGAACCATAAGTATTTGTGTTGCCAATATCGATGAAAGGCTTCCCATCAATCAACTCGAAACCGATCAATGCCTGCCAAAAGACCATCAGGCCAAACGAAATACCGGCGACAAATAAACCGGCCAGAACATATTTGGTATTTCTCACGCCTTTGTCATTCTTCGACATACATAACCTCAATACGAATGAATTTCGACATTGTAATTTATACGGGATTTAAAATAACATAATACGTTATTTAATGGCATACTCCGTGCTGCGAGCACAAATGCAAACACCACCATACCAAGCCTTGATGCTTGAATGGCTGGACAACTGATACAACATTCGACTAAAAGAAAAGGCTTCCTGCTGTCAAAACCCCGGTTGCAAATGTGTGGTTTTGAAGGTCAGGAAGCCTGATACAGAGAAACCAAGTGATGCGTTCTTATGAAACATCACTTGGTTAATCAATCCAGATTGTTATTGGTTGAACCGTCTGGATTTGACACGGGTGTTTTCACGTCATTTATAGTGCGAACGTGATAGTTTGAATAATTACCCTGTTCAATCTTACGAACAAATTGAGATCGGGTCATATCATTTCCATTGTAATTGTCATGGAAAAGTTGGTTGCGACCGCTTGAACTTTCTTGGGTCACGGTTACACGTTTACGAGCCATAATAGCTCTCCTTTTGTGCAAGTTGATACAGCATCAATATGATGCAGGATGTATTCATCCATATCCGTAAGATATAGTGAACAATTCCGTATGTCAAGCAGATGAAAACGAAAACGTTAGATTGATCTTACGAAAAAATGATCATATAATAGATGCCCCGGAAGTCGGGGATGTCGGGAGGTGAATATGTCTTTAGCGATTATGTTAAAGCAACTACGCACGAGTAATCGTGAATCATTGCAGAAAGTAGCTGATGCAGTCGGTGTATCAAAAGCTCATATATGGGAACTTGAAAAAGGGACCAGCAAGAAACCATCAATGGATTTGGTTACAAAATTGGCTAAACACTTTAAAATACCCGTCAGCAAATTAGTTGGCGAAATGCCAGTTGAAGGGGTTGATGATGAAAGAGCTATGGTCATGTTTCGAGAATTTAAGGAACTGGACCCACGAGACCAGAAAACCATTCAAGAAATGATAGATGTATTAAACAGAGGGAAGTCTGAGTAATTGGAAAACTTAGATCGTATGGAACTGGATGGCGTAGGCTCTCCCGAAGAAATAGCTGCAAAAATACATGAATTAGTCCCGGACATGCCAATTCCCGTGCCAATTAATCAAATTGCACAGAAGCTCGATATAATTCAAATCAAGCCTTTAAAGACCGAAGGGTTTGAGGGTGGTTTACTCACTCAGCCAGAACGAACAAATGGCATAATATTCGTCAACGAGAACAGCTATGACCGCCGTAAACGCTTTACAATCGGTCATGAGCTTGGACATTTCTTACTTGAACATCACTCTCCTGAAAATGGCGAAGGTTTTCTTTGTTCAAGCGACAATATGAACCGGATAAAAGCTACAGAAGGCGATTTTCCCGCAAAAATGGAAGTTGAAGCAAATCGTTTTGCCGTAGAATTATTGTTACCGAAAACGCATTTCAAGAAAGACCTCCGGCGTATGCGGCATCTGGAAATCGAGCACATACCACAATTATCAATCAAATATAATGTAAGCAAAGATGCTGTTGCTCGCAGGTATGTCCAACTTCAAGACGAACCATGTGCTATCGTAATTTCACAAAACAAAAAATTTCTACGAGCATATCGCCACCCAGAATTCCCATTCGTGGAATTCAATATGGATGCTGAATTACCTTGGCAATCATGTGCGACATCATTCGCCGGAGCACCGGGAACCACATCTGAATGGAATGAGGTTGATGCTGGCGTATGGACGGATGTTGAAAAACATTCATTCTCTGTCATTGCAGAACAAACCTTGGTCCAGAACAATGGTTTCCGAATGACACTTCTGACGTTCGATGACGAAGAATTGGAAGATGATGATGAATACTAATTCTGAACTGAACTATTTTATATAAATATTCAACGGTGGTTCACTATTTATAACTGGCTGGTTTGACAAGGTGTTCGATACCGAACTCAAGTTCTGCGAGGCTGGTAATTAAAGTCGAGGGGGGTATCTGATCTGCGTATTTGGCTGCGGCATCTTTTTTCATCCCCCAACCGGCGACGGTCTTCCAATCGACTTCTCGAATTTTCTTATTATTATTTGCGTAAAACTTGTATGTATGACGATATGAATGGAACTTCTGTTTCTCATTCCAAACGCCACGTTCCTCCATCCACTCCTTCATCATCTTCTGTGGATCGCCAACATAGAAATTATTGGCTTTGGTCGTATGGACATCTGCAAACACCATTTTTTCCCCGGCAACTTTCCGCATACTCACATAATCGATGAACCCCCATTCAATCAGTTTAGGGTGCACCGGAAGCCAGCGTGGTCTGTCGGTTTTAGTATGAGGAAGATGGATGACCCAAAGATCACCGTAATCAAAGAAAACAGATTCAGTCTCCATGGAAAAAATCTCATTCCCCCGCATGCCATGAAACAGTGCTAACAATGGTGCCCAGCCCCAGTTATTATGACGGGTTGGTTCCCAGTCCGTGAACAGATCAGTTAATTGCTCAGGGGTCATATTCGTTCGTTTAGACCCTTCGGTTTTTCCACGGATACGGTTGGCTGGGTGCGACAGGTTGTATTTCTTACCAAATTCATCGATGGTCCAGTTGAAGAATTGGGTGATGTGTCCGATGTATTTTTCGGCTGTATCGTTCATCAGAAGTTGCGGAACCGGCTGTGGCTCTAAACCCTTCTCCAAAATTTCTTCGTTTTCTTCTTTGAGTTCTATTATCTCGTCAGCCTGTTCTTGTGGCGATTTTGTTTTTTTACGATGCCAGCCGTATGGAAGGTTTCGAATGATCCGGCGAATGTCATAGATGTCATCTCGTTCGATGGAGCCTATTGGACGGTCCGCATAGTGCGTTTCAAGGATGGTCAATAATGTTGAATAGTTGCTGCGTTTCCGGTTTCCTTTATCCGGGTTCAAAAAATCGTCTATCACGTCTTTGACTGTTGGTTGTGTCAAGTAAAGAGGACGTTCCCCGATATTGTTTAAGAGTGTTGATGCCAATATTTCAAGTTGGGACGGATCATCAACGCGAGGCGAAAGTTTTGATGCAATGATATTCTGTAGGGCGGCTGTCTTTGTATGATTGGCTAAATCGGCATGCGTTGCGAGCAAGAGCTTGTGTTGAAGTTCTGTAAGATACCGAGGGTCGATTGTGTCCCCATGGCTCTTGACAGCTTCCATGATGAGAAGAGCGGGGTTGTGATGTGGGTCAGCACGCTTGGATCGAATGTCATTAACGATACGGTCAAGGAGCCGCTGTTCGTCCATTGCAGCCATGGTGCGAATGATGGTCGGTTGAGGTCTGGCAGCAAGAAACATGGCTTTTAATTTGGCGGTATGGGACTGTTGTAGGATGTCAGCCATGGCGGGATCGCTGGTTCCCAATGTGAAACGAACATGTTCATGGTGTTTCAGTTTGGCTTTTTTGCCATGATCATATTCATAATGTTCAGGGAGATCGCCTCGGACGTCTGATGGTATCGTCAGCTTGTAATGGTATCTGCCACCGCGTTGCGTAGTATTCGATATTTTTTTCATTTTCGCACCATATTTCCGAGAACTGTGGAAAATCAAAATGGCACAATTCTATGGCACAAAATAATGGCACATGATGCTAAAAAATCAAGCAAAATAGCGTATTTATTAGGGTTTTGTATTTTCTGGAAACGATTATACGTTTCCTCCCAAACTATTACAGGCTCATCTACGGATGGGCCTTTTTTTTTATTCTTAATTTATTGGCATTCCCAAATATAAAAAAAGGTCAAAATAACTAAAATCAAGTTATTTTTTATTTCTACTTTAAAACGGAAATCAGACCACTCCCTCCCCTTTAATCTTTCCTCACATCCCCCCATATCAAAAGGATAAACGGGCGAGGAGGATGACCAATGCATAAGATTGCTTTATTGGGACTTGGGAATGTTGGCACATTGGCCGGTATTTTATTGCAACAAGCGGGATTTCACGTTGTCGGTTTCGATCAATTTACGCCCCGTCAGGAACTCCCTTACCCTACCATTGAAACAGACCTGAGCAACGCCGAACAATTAAAGAAGGAACTCAAAAGTTTTGACGGGGTCCTTTCTGCCCTTCCATATGCCCTCAATCCATTGGTTGCTCAAATTGCCCATGATCTGGATTTACACTATTTCGATCTGACAGAAGACGTGCACGTCACACAGAAAGTACGAGAACTCAGCCAAACCGGTAAGCGTTTAATGGCCCCGCAGTGTGGCCTTGCACCGGGTTTCATTTCCATTGTCGCAAGCCACCTCAGCACCCCGTTTGACCGGGTGCGCGCCATTCGCATGCGGGTCGGGGCGCTGCCTCAACACCCGACGGGGCTTTTGGGCTATGCGTTCAATTGGTCCCCCGAAGGGGTGGTCAACGAATATCTGAATGACTGCGAAGTCATTGAAGAAGGCCAACATAAATGGGTTTCCCCAATGGAATGGATCGAGACCCTGCACGTCAATGGGCGCAAATACGAAGCCTTCACCACATCGGGCGGCTTGGGCACCATGTGTGAAACGTTTAAAGGACGGGTGGAAAATCTTGATTATAAAACCATCCGCTATCCCGGACATGCCCAGTTGATGAACTTCTTTTTCCATGAGTTGCTCATGCGAGAAAGACGCGAAGAAGCCGGCAAAATTCTCACCAACGCCAAACCGCGTGTGGATGACGATATGGTTGTCATTCATGCCTCTGTTGAAGGGGAAATCGCCGGACATTTGCAAAGGCGTGAATTTGTGCGCACCTACTACCCAAAACCAATTTACCACGACATGCGCCGTGCTATCGCCTGGACAACCACCGCATCGGTCTGTGCTGTTATCGAAATGGTCAGAGACGGCACCTTGCCCCAAACGGGTTTCCTCAAACAGGAAGATATTTCACTGGATGCCTTTCTCAATACAAAATCCGGCGCACTCTATCGGGAGGAAAAATAAATGCCCCACCTTCGCAATATTTTAGAAGACTTGGAACTGCCCATTGACGGCAATGGTGATCTCAGTGTCATCAGTCCCATTGATGGCTCCACCATCGCCAAGGTCTTCCAAACGCCCTTGAACGACATTAGTCAAATAGCAGAACGATCACAGGCCGCTTTCTTAAAATGGCGCAATATCCCGGCCCCACGCCGGGGAGAACTGGTCCGCCTGTGGGGGGAAGAATTGCGTGCCTGTAAAGAACAGATCGGTGCACTTATTTCCTTCGAAGTTGGCAAAATTCTGCAAGAAGGCTTGGGCGAGGTGCAAGAAGCGATTGACATTTGTGACCTCTGCGTCGGGCAATCACGTCAACTCTTTGGTAAAACCATCACCAGCGAGCGCCCAGAACATCGCATGATGGAACAATGGCATCCCCTTGGCCCTGTTGCCATTATCACCGCTTTCAACTTTCCCTGCGCTGTCTTTGCATGGAATGCTGCAAATGCCTTGATCTGCGGCGATCCCATTATTTTAAAACCATCGGAAAAATCACCTCTATCCGGTATCGCTACCCTCAATGCGCTGCTGCGTGCCATTGATAAATTCGGGGACGAGGCCCCCGACGATCTCGCCCAAGTCATCATCGGCGGCACAACACACAGTAAATCCCTCGTCAGTAATCCGCATATGGCCTTGGTCAGTGCAACCGGATCAACCGATATGGGACGATCTGTTGCCCTCAGCGTTGCCCAGCGCTTTGGTCGGCGTATTCTGGAACTCGGCGGTAACAATGCCATGATCGTCACCGCACATGCCAACCTTGACCTTGCCGTTCGGGCCATTGTTTTTGGGGCGGTCGGAACCTGTGGGCAACGCTGTACCTCCTTGCGCCGTATTTTTGTTCATTCCAGCCTCAGCAAAGAATTGCTCAACCGGATTGAGCAAGCTTATGCCAGCCTGAAAATCGGCAATCCATTAAACGAAGATACCTTGGTTGGCCCCTTGATTGACAAGGCTGCATTTGAAAAATTCCAATCCACCCTCAACCGGGTAAAATCCGAAGGTGGTGAAGTGCGCAGCGGCGGTGAACGGGTTTTACAAGATGTCTATTCAGAGGCCTATTACGTCACCCCTGCTCTTGTGAAAATGCCAACCCAAACCGCTATCATGCGCGAAGAGACCTTCGCCCCCATTTTGTATATCGTCGATTATGACGATTTTGATAACGCCATACATTTACATAATGATGTCCCACAAGGGCTGTCCTCCTGCATTATTTCTGACAATATGCAGGAGGTTGAATATTTCCTCAGTGCCAACGGGTCAGACTGCGGAATTGCCAATGTCAACATGGGCCCAAGTGGGGCCGAGATCGGCGGTGCTTTCGGTGGTGAAAAAGAAACGGGTGGTGATCGCGAAACCGGATCAGACGCTTGGCGTAACTATATGCGCAGGACAACCAACGCCATCAACTATTCCCATGACATGCCATTGGCGCAGGGGATCAGCTTCGGGCAAGATTAAATTTTGCCCCTCCCCTATGCAAAACGCGAATTTCCTGCTAAAAGCGCGCCATCATTTTACATTATTAAATAGGACATTGCGACCATGAGCCTCGCTTCCCAATGCGACCTGTGTTCCAGCACGGACGCGCTTTCAACCTTTGACGTTACAGCCGAGGAAACCATCACGGTCTGCGATACCTGTAAAGGCCAGATTGAAAATAACGACACAATGGATGTCCATCATTGGCGTTGCCTGAATGACAGTATGTGGTCACAGGAAAGCGGCGTCCAGATTATGGCTTGGCGTTTGCTGACCACATTGGCGCAGAAAGGCGAAGGTTGGGCACAAGACGCGCTTGATATGCTTTATCTGGAAGATGATGTCTTGCAAAAAGCCAAAGCAGGCATGGCACAAGATGCCGATGATGATGACGACGTCAAACATATCGACAGCAATGGTGCGGTGTTAGAAGCGGGTGACACGGTCATTTTGATCAAAGACCTGAATGTAAAAGGCGGCGGATTTACCGCCAAACGCGGAACAGCTGTGCGCAATATCTCATTGGTTCCCGATAATGCAGAACATATCGAAGGCCGTGTCAGCGGACAGCAGATTGTTATTTTGACAAAGTTCGTGAAGAAATCCACTTAAGCATGAAAAAAGCAACCCCGCCCTGCAAACCCGCAACACAGGCACGATGCAAGCGTCTGAAAATCGGTCAATGTATCGAATGCGAAAAAACCAAACCAAAGCAGGGCGGAACGCGTAAAACAGAAGAAATCAGCCTGCAAACTTCAAAACAGTAATGCTTTCTTCCTGCATAACATCCATGCGGATTAGTTCGTTGATGGCCTCGTCACACAGGTTCGGGGCATCTTCGTTCGCGACTTCCCAGCTCCAGTGATTGTCCTTAAGAATAATACGTCCCTTGCCCGCGTTGACATAATCGACAATCTCGCGTTCCAGCTTTTCAAGATCCCCCATATCAACCCCATAAATTTGGGTATGAATTTTGATCCCCGCTTTGTTGGCTTCGCGTAACATGCAGCTCGCACCCGGGCTTTTTCCATCCCACAACAAGATCAGCGCATCGGCATAATTGGCCATATCTCGGTTACGCAGCTCACCGGCAACACGGCCATGCGTCAACCAATCTGCGGGAAACGGTCGCACAGGAACCCCGTTGGCCCGCCCCCATTCCTCGCCCATGACATCTACGCCACGACATGTCCCGGATACGACTTCCGTAATCTCGAAACCGGATGCGGCAATGGTTTGTTTCAAGGCTTCCTTATCTTCAATTTGACGTGAGCCTGCAATAATTGTTTTCATCTCTCCCCCTCCTTACAGACTGAAATGAGTGGCCTTTATATCATAACTGAAAATATTCAGCACCCCCTATTGGTCACGACAGGATCGGCGCTTCCTCGCGATGGGCACAATCTTGCCAACTGCATAAACGGCAGCTTAAACCGACCCGATCACTCAATTTCTCAGAACTCATATCCAGTCCATCAGCATAAACGGTCTGTTCAGCATGCAAAGTCTCACAGGCCAACATCGTGGCCTTGAGAACACGCGGTTGAGAATAGCCATGCTGGTCGGAGGCTTCGGCCTTTGCAAAAAACAAAAACCGTTCTTTATTGGGGAACAACGTAATCTGACGCACAATGCGCCCCGGCGTTTGGAAAGAACTGTATATATCCCACAAAGGACACGCATTCCCGTGGCGGGGAATGGGCAGACGCGGCAATGTCAAACGTTTGATAATGCGGCCTGCCGGATTAATATGCATCAGGGCAAAAGGGATCCCTTCCGATTTCGGTTTTCGCAAACTGACCAGACGGCTGGCGGCCTGCAAAAAACTGACCGTGTATTTACGTGACAAAACATCCACGTCATAACGTTCACGCACCGCATCTTCGAGAAATTCATCATAGGGCATCAATAAAGCGCGTGCCGAATACGAAATCAACGCAATGGCCGCGAGTTCCTGAGCCGCCGGCGAGATCAAAAAATCGGATTTTCGAATTTCTTCAGAGATCAAATCGGCCAAGGACAATTCAACCAACAAACAGGCCATTTCATAACGTCGTGTAAGGGCGGATGCATAAGACGGCACACTTAACACGCGTTTGGTCGGGTTGTAGCTGCATTGATGCAATTTACCGACAAAGCCAATTTCACGATCTTTTGAAAAAGTCACTTTCACATCAAATTTTCGTTCCAGAAAATCCTGAATGACACGTTCCGTATCCCCGCCATGAAAATCCGCCTCCGCCAACATATCCGCCGCCGCATTTTCCAGTGTTGGAAAAAACCCCTGATGATCCATAACAAAATCATCCACTTCTTCAGCAGGTGTCATGGACCGGGTTTGGACTTTTGCATTATCCAGAAAATTGCCCAGCCCGGCAGCAACCCCTGCCAATTTTTGACTTTCTTCGGAAAGAATAGATAAAAACCGTGCACGATCAGCGTCCTTCATATCCAGTGCCGTTCCCAGAATTTCAGAGGAAGAACGGATCGAAGTCGCATTCGTCAACATCTGGAAAATGGCATCATCAATATAAGGCGCATAATTGAGACGTTCCGAAAGTGCTTTGATTGTTTGCCCCTGATCCACATACGTGCGGTAGAGAATTTTTAAAGCCCGTGCCCAGCGCGGATGCTGCCCGACAAGATTCGGCGCTGTCGCATGCGTTAAATCCATGTTCTGAAATAAAGGATCCGTGGTCAGTTCATTTAAATCCATAATCAGACGACGATCGCTTTCCCCATCCAGCGAACCGATGTCAAGCCCGAGCTCCTGAGAGATGCGCTGCAACAATTTGCCGCCAATCGCACGTTTATTGTTTTCAATCAGATTAAGATATGACCCCGAAATGCCCAAGCGTTCCGCCAGTTGTGCTTGCGTAATACCAACCTGTTTTCGTTGTTTTTTGATTTTCAATCCAATAGGGGCACGGGCCATTACCTGTCTCTCCGGTCAAAAAAAATATTGCGGCGCAATGTCAATAATTTACAACTTCACACAAAATCATTTTATAAAATTGACAAAAAAATAACGTTACGTCAAAGGCTTATTGTTCTTTTTAAAAATTACATGTACTTCTATTAAATAATTACAAAAGTACCGTAAGGTCGAAAATAGCTTAGAATTGACGGATAACACTAAATCATACCGGAAATTCTTAATGATAAATGTCAACCAAACAGGGAGTAAGACTTTGGTAGATATGAAAGTAAATCGTCGCTCGTTTATGAAGGGTACAGCGGTTGCAGCAGCAGGCGTTGCAGCACCGTCATTCTTTACACGTAACGCATGGGGCGCTGACTTCGTAAACAACCCGGGCAGCAACAAGTCCATCACTTTGGGCTTTAACGTGCCACAAACCGGTGCTTACGCAGACGAAGGCGCAGACGAGCTGCGTGCATACAAACTGGCCGTAAAACACCTGAACGGTGAAGGCGACGGCGGTATGCTCAATACCATGAAACCGCTGTCACTCAAAGGCAACGGCGTTCTGGGTAAGAAAGTAGAATTCGTAACGGGTGATACACAGACAAAATCTGACGCGGCACGTTCTTCTGCAAAACGTATGATCGAAAAAGACGGCGCATTGATGATTACCGGCGGGTCTTCTTCCGGTGTGGCCATTGCCGTTCAGTCTTTGTGTCAAGAAGCTGGCGTTGTTTTCATGGCTGGCCTGACACACTCCAACGATACAACAGGTAAAGACAAACGTCGTTATGGTTTCCGTCACTTCTTCAACGCTTACATGTCCGGTGTTGCACTGGGTCCGGTATTGAAAGAAGAACTGGGTACTGATCGTCGTGCCTATCACCTGACAGCCGATTACACATGGGGCTGGACGCAAGAAGAATCCATCAAAAACACCACAGAAGGTCTGGGTTGGGAAACAGTTGCAACTGTGAAAACTCCGGTTGGTGCAGGTGACTTCTCTCAGTACATCACCCCTGTTCTGAACTCCGGTGCGGATGTGTTGATCCTGAACCACTATGGTAAAGACATGATCAACTCGCTGACACAAGCGATTCAGTTCGGCCTGAAAGATAAGCAAGTGAACGGCAAGCAGTTCGAAATCATCGTTCCGCTGTTCTCTCGTTTGATGGCACAAGGTGCTGGCGACAACATTAAAGGTATTCTGGGGACAACAGGTTGGAACTGGGCATTGCAAGATGCTGGTTCACAAGCCTTTGTTAAATCCTTCGGTCAAGAGTACGGCTTCCCGCCGTCACAGGCTGCTCATACTTGCTATTGCCAGACTTTGCTCTATGCAAATGCTTGTGAAGTTGCAGGTACATTCTATCCGCCGGAAATGATCAAGGCCCTTGAAGGCTTTGAATTTGACGGCATGGGTAACGGCCCGACCCTTTATCGTGCAGAAGACCACCAGTGCTTCAAAAACGTTCTTGTGGTACGTGGTAACCAAAACCCGTCTTCTCAATTCGACCTTCTTGAAATCGTTAAAGAAGTTCCGAGAGAAGTTGTCACTTACGACGCCAAAATCTTTGGCGGTGAATTAGGCCCGTACAAAGTCTAATTTCAAATGACAGTGAATGGTCGCTTTCTGTTTCAGAAGCGACCATTCTTTTAAAAAAACAAATTTAATACCGATTTTTGGAATTGAGAGCTATGGAAGCTGTTTTCTTACAACTTCTCAACGGTCTTGATAAGGGGGGCGCTTATGCGCTGATCGCACTTGGTCTGACCCTTATCTTCGGGACACTTGGCGTAGTTAACTTCGCCCACGGCGCGCTCTTCATGCTGGGTTCTTTCTGCGCGGTTTCGCTGCAAAAAGTATTGAGTATGTCAATGAAAGTGCGCGACGAAAGTGTTACCTTTTTCGAGGCCTACAAAGAAGTCCCTTACTTGGAAATCTGGTTTGGCGATGCAGGTAAGGCCCTGATCGACTGGACCGTCCCGCTTGCCCTTCTGATTACAATCCCCATCATGCTTGGTGTCGGATATGTGATGGAACGCGGCCTTATCCAACGCTTCTATAAGCGCACACACGCAGAACAAATTCTTGTCACCTTCGGTCTTGCCATCGTTCTTCAGGAACTGGTTAAAGCCTATTTCGGTGCCAACCCGATCCCGACACCGGCGCCTGATATTGTTTCTGGTTCCGCCCACGTCGGGGCTTGGTTCGGCCTGAGCGATGCGATCGTTTATCCGTGGTGGCGTTTGATTTACTTCCTCTTTGCCTTCGCTGTTGTCGGTGCCGTCTTCGCCTTCTTGCAATTGACCACCTTCGGGATGGTTGTACGTGCCGGGATGGCGGATCGTGAAACCGTGGGATTGATCGGCATTGATATCGACAAGAAATTCACCACCGTCTTCGGCCTTGCTGCCGTGGTAACTGGTCTGGCCGGTGTGATGTATACCCCCGTCCTGCCACCGGATTATCATATCGGTATGGAATTCCTTGTTCTTTCCTTCGTCGTTGTTGTGGTCGGCGGTATGGGCTCCCTGCCCGGCGCGGTTGCGGCTGGTTTCTTGCTCGGTATCCTGCAATCCTTTGCATCGATGACTGAAATTAAATCCATCCTGCCCGGTATCGACCAGATCATTATTTATCTCGTCGCGGTGATCATTTTGTTGGTCCGTCCGCGTGGCCTGCTGGGTCGTGAAGGCGTGATGGAGGATTAAGCATATGAACATGAAAGACAATATCCTTGTGCTTATTTTCGGTGCGGTCATTCTGACCATGCCACTATGGGCCGGCATTGTAGGCGCAGGTTATCCTGACCTGTTGCAGAAATTTGCCATCTTCGGTCTGTTTGCCATCGGGTTTAATATCCTGTTCGGCTTTACCGGCTATCTCTCCTTTGGTCACGCTGCCTTTCTGGGCATTGGTTCCTACACAGCCATGTGGTCCTTTAAACTGTTAACGATGAACGCAATCCCGGCCATTTTATTTGCAACTGCCGTTTCCGGCTTGTTTGCACTGGCAATCGGGTTTGTTGCGCTGCGTCGTTCCGGGATTTACTTCTCCATCCTGACATTGGCTTTTGCCCAAATGTGCTACAACATGGCCTATTCGGTTTTAACGCCCATCACCAATGGGGAAACCGGCCTGACTTTGACAGCCGCAGACCCACGCATTCTGGACGCAGCAACAACCGAAGGCTTACCTTCAACAGAAGTGTTCGGCATGGGCTTAAGCGGTTACCACGGTTTCTACTTCTGTGCGGTTATTCTGATCATCGGTTTCTATATCTCCGTGCGCTTGTATCGGTCTTCTTTCGGCCTGATGCTACTGGCTGTAAAATCAAACCAGAACCGCATGAAATACACAGGCTTGAACACCAAACCTTACCTGCTTTCCGCTTTTGTGATTTCAGGGATGTATGCGGGCCTCGCCGGTGCCTTGATGGTCGTGATTGACCCGCTTGCCGGTGCGGAACGGATGCAATGGACAGCCTCTGGTGAAGTCGTCTTGATGACGATCCTTGGTGGTGTCGGGACTATTCTTGGTCCGTTCATCGGTGCGATTGTGATCAAATATTTCGAAAACATTTTCTCTGCCTTTAACGATGCCGTTCTCAATCAGGTTTTTGATTTCCTACCCGACTTCATCCAAGGGATCTGGGTTTCCTTTGCTAGCCTGTTTGTCGGTAAAGGGTGGCACCTGACACTGGGCGTTCTGTTCATGTTGATCGTGATCTTTCTTCCCGGTGGGGCAATGGAAGGCTTCCGCCGCATTGCCGCCAAGTTCAAAAAAGAAAAAGAAGCCCATAGCGCAGGAGGAGCAGAATAATGTCATCTATTCTTACTGTTGAAGGCGTTAATAAAAACTTCTCCGGCCTGAAAGCCCTTGACGATGTCAACCTTGTTGTCGAAGAAGGCTCCGTCCACGCCATTATCGGCCCGAACGGTGCAGGCAAATCGACCTTCCTGAACTGTCTGGTTGGACGCCTTATTCCCGATACAGGAACCGTTCTTTACTACGGCAACAAGCCAGAAGGCGAGACCCTGTTCGGTCTGCCACCGCACGAGATTAACCAAAAAGGTATCTCTCGTGTCTTCCAAACGCCGGAAGTTTTTGAAGACTTGACCCTGTTTGAAAATGCCATGATCCCGGTTATGGCCCATTTGGACGGATCTTATCGCTTCAATTCCTGGGGCGGAGTTTTATCACGCGGTGAAATTGCCGACGCAGCAGAACATATCCTGTCCGATGTCGGTTTGCTGGAAAAACGTAACATGCATTCCGGTTCCCTTTCACGCGGTGACAAACGTCGTCTGGAACTGGCCATGTGTCTGGCGCAAGATCCAAAACTGTTGTTGCTGGATGAACCGACCGCCGGTATGGCGCGTGCCGATACCAATAACACCATCGATCTTTTGAAAAAGATCGGCGAAGAACGCAAAATTACAAAAGTCATCATCGAACACGACATGCATGTTGTATTCTCGCTGGCAACAAAAGTAAGCGTTCTGGCTCGGGGACACATCATCGCGGAAGGCGCACCTCAAGAAATGAAGGGCGATCCGCGCGTACAAGAAGCCTACCTCGGAGGGGCACATCTATGAGTGATAAAATCGCACAATATAGCGGTCCGCTTAAAAAAACCCTGCAGCCGATTAAATCGCAGGGGACCGATCCGGCTTTTTTCTCCGTATGGGATGTCCATGCCTACTACGGCGAAAGTTACATCGTGCAAGGGGTCAGCTTCGACATTCACGAAGGTGAGATCGTCGCCCTTTTGGGACGAAACGGCGCGGGCAAAACATCTACACTGCGCGCACTTGCCCGCACGGATGACCCGCAACTTCACCACGGTGAAATCTGGCTCGACCATGAACCGCTTCACGACATGAAATCGTTTCAAGCCTCACGCGCCGGTCTGGCCCTTGTGCCGGAAGATCGCCGTATCATCCCTGGCCTGACCGTTCAAGAAAACCTTGAACTGGCGCAGATCGAAGGACGTAAAGGCTGGTCGATCGAACGACTGTACGAACTGTTCCCCCGTCTGGGTGAACGTCATAATCAGATCGGGGTGACTTTGTCCGGTGGTGAACAACAAATGCTGGCTGTTGCCCGTGCATTGGCCAAAGATATCAAGTTGTTATTGCTGGATGAACCTTATGAAGGTTTGGCCCCGGTTATCGTTCACGAGATCGAAAAGACACTGGAAGATATTAAAAAGCTCGGTATCACAACGATCATCGTGGAACAAAATGCGATTGCCGCACTACACTTGGCTGACCGCGCCATTATCATGGATGCAGGCCAAATCGTCTTTGATGGGACAGCGCAAGAAGTTCTTGATAACGCAGAATTGCGTCAGGAATATCTGGCAATCTGATTAATCAAACGATCAAACCAAGACCTGACAGGCCCGTCCCCTCCCGAGACGGGCCTTTTTTTCATAACTTCACCGGAAAACCTGCTTCACATTCCCGACAAAACGTGACAGCGATCCTGTAATATCATCCACAGATACACTGTCTTTACGCCCCACGGCCTTACCGACTTCGCGCATGCCCATATAGGTCATAATCACCGCAGCGGCCCAACCGACCATTTGTTCATAAAGGCTGTTCAACACATCGCCCATTTCAATTAAACCAAGCGATGTCGAAGGGGTTCCAAACGCCGCATTAAGCACGTTATAAACCGCAATCAATGAATTGACCCCAACGATGGCAAGCGGCGGCAACACAACAGAAACAACCATCCAGCGCACCGCCCAAGGGCGTGTCGTCATCCGCATCAAGGCGACTTGGGCACGCGCCTGCGGGGGAATTGCATTCAAAATTTCTGCATCCAAGTGCCCGCCTTGCTGGGCCAATCGATTGGTGATCGTTTCATAAAACGCCAGTTCTGATTTCATGCGCTCCATAAATTGCGCCCGTTCCGACTCACTTAATTTATCAACCTCTTCACGTAATTCATCCGGTGAACGCGCGTTGACGCTTTCCCCCTTTATGTCTTCCACAACTTGTTTGCCGACATCAAACAAATCAACAGCCCCTTTCATTGCCGCAAAAATTGCCGGCAATGCCGCTAAAAACGCAACCATATCCTACCCTTTCTTTAAAGAACATTTAAAGAATATAGGACTATTATCCTTTACTGCAAGAGGTACAGAAAAAGCCCCGAAGTTTCCCTCGAGGCTTTTTCAAACGATAAACGAACATTCAATATCGTGCGCTCAATTCACGCAGCTTGAATTTCTTTAACCGATAATATCGTTCAATGTTTGAGACGGACGCATAACAGCAACACGTTTGGCCTGATCCTGATGGTAATAGCCACCCAGATCAGCTGGTGCACCTTGGCAATCAATCAATTCTTTGCGAATTTGATCTTCGTTTGCCGCCAGTTTTTCAGCCAACGGTGCGAAGAATGCTTTCAGGTCCGCATCTTCATCTTGCGCAGCCAGTGCTTCTGCCCAGTAAAGTGCAATGCAGAAATGAGACCCACGGTTGTCATGTTCACCCACTTTGCGGCTAGGTGACTCGTTCTTATCCAACAATTTGGCCGTCGCTTCGTCCAGTGCCTTACCCAACAACGTCGCCTTGGCATTGCCATTCACATTGGCAAGATGTTCCAAAGATGCTGCCAATGCGCAGAACTCACCAAGAGAGTCCCAACGCAGGTGGTTTTCAGCAACCAACTGCTGAACGTGCTTCGGTGCAGAACCGCCCGCGCCTGTTTCAAACAAGCCGCCACCATTCATCAACGGAACAATAGACAACATCTTCGCAGATGTGCCCACTTCCAAGATCGGGAACAAATCTGTCAAATAATCACGCAGAACGTTACCTGTTACAGAAATAACGTCTTTACCGTCTTTGATCATCTGGCAGGAATGTGCCGCCGCATCAGACGGGGCCATAATACGAATGTCCAAACCGCTTGTATCGTGATCCGGCAAGTAAGCATTAACTTTCTTGATCAGTTCCGCATCGTGTGCACGGTTTTCATCCAGCCAGAACACAGCCGGTGTATTGCTCAAACGCGCACGCGTCACAGCCAGTTTCACCCAATCGCGGATCGGTGCATCTTTGGCCATACAGGCACGCCAGATGTCGCCTTCTTCCACGTTATGTTCGATCAGGCTGTTGCCCGCCGCATCGACCACTTTGATCGTACCATCAGCCGGTGCCGTAAATGTTTGCGGGTGAGAACCGTATTCTTCGGCTTTTTGCGCCATCAGACCCACGTTGGGAACAGACCCCATTGTAGAGGGGTCGAACGCGCCGTTTTCTTTACAGAAATTGATCACCGCATCATAAACACCGGCGTAGGAGCTGTCCGGAATTACACATTTGGTGTCGCCTTCGTTGCCATCCGGCCCCCAACCTTTACCGCCTGCTTTGATCACAGCTGGCATAGAGGCATCGATAATCACATCGCTGGGGACATGCAGGTTCGTGATGCCCTTATCGGAATTCACCATGTACATATCGGGTTGAGCCTTCAGGCATGCCTCGATATCAGCTTCGATTTCAGCCTTTTTATCCGCCGGCAGGGATGCGATTTTAGAAACCACATCGCCAAAGCCGTTGCTGGTATCCACACCCAGTTCTGCGAATGTGGCTGCATGTTTTTCAAAAACCGGAGCAAAGAACACTTCCACACAATGACCAAAGATCACCGGATCGGAGACTTTCATCATGGTCGCTTTCATATGAAGCGAGAACAGAATGCCTTGTTCTTTGGTTTCTGCAATTTGTTCCGCCAAGAACTTACGCAAGGCCTTAACAGACAAATATGTCCCGTCCAGAACTTCACCGGCTTGCAACGGCAAGCTTTCTTTCAAGACCTGCTCAGTCCCGTCTTTGCCGACAAAAACGATCTTGCCTTGTGTGGCTGCGTCCAATGTTACAGATTTTTCATTTGATGCAAAATCATCCTGCCCCATTGTCGCCACATGGGTTTTGCTGTCTTTTTCCCATTTGCCCATGCGGTGCGGGTTTTTCTTGGCAAATTGTTTAACCGCAAACGGTGCGCGGCGATCGGAGTTCCCTTCGCGCAGAACCGGGTTTACAGCAGAACCTTTTACTGTGTCATATTTCTTGCGGGCTTCTTTTTCCGCATCTGTTTTCGGGTCTTCCACATAATCGGGAATGTCAAAACCATGATCCTGCAACTCTTTAATCGCAGCAATCAACTGGGGAACAGAAGCCGAAACGTTCGGCAATTTAATCACGTTGGCTTCGGGCTTTTTCACCAATTCACCCAACTCAGCCAAATCGTCGGAATGCAAATCGAACAACGCAAGGATACGGGCTGCCAAAGAGATGTCCTTTGTGCCTACCTCGACGCCAGCCGCACCGGCAAATTTCTGGATGATCGGCAGGAAAGAACCGCTTGCCAGTTCCGGCGCTTCATCGACGATTGTATAGATGATGTCAGTCATTTTGTTTCAAAACTCCCAAAAGCCTTAAAGGCAAATATTTAATTTCGTGGTCGTATTTGTAGTATCTGGACCGCCGCACCGCAACAAATTTACAGTTTTTTTCGGTATTACCAGTTCAGAACACCTTTTAATCCTTCAAAATCAATCTTCTAGCAAAATCAAGCTCAGAAGATCCAAAAACTACAAAAAAAACGGTTAAATTTTTCATGGCTTTTTTCATTATATTTAACCTCGACAAGGCTGTCGATTCTGCCTCCCTCGCCGTCTCAATTCACACGTTTTTACCCGATACATTTGTATTACCACTACGATAGATTTAAGAGACTTTCCTTTGTCTACAACCCTTTGTAAAACATAGAAAAACTGTCTCTTTGGTCATACCAAAACTTTCCTTGCCAACCTATTTACACAAGCGTATCGTCGCCTTAATGACATTGGAGACTTCGCTGTCGTCCATCCTTGTTCCTCCAGGAGATATCGCACATGAGCAAAATTAAGGTCCAAAATCCGATCGTCGAACTCGACGGCGACGAAATGACCCGCATTATCTGGCAGTTCATCAAAGACAAACTGATCCTTCCCTATGTCGATGTCGATTTAAAATACTATGACCTCGGCATGGAAAACCGCGATGCAACGGATGACCAAGTCACCATTGATGCCGCCAACGCCATTAAGGAACATCGCGTTGGTGTCAAATGCGCGACCATCACCCCGGATGAAGCCCGCGTGGAAGAATTCGGCCTCAAGAAAATGTGGAAATCGCCAAACGGCACATTGCGCAATATTATTGGCGGCACCGTCTTCCGCCAGCCGATTATCTGTAAAAACGTCCCGCGCCTTGTCCCCGGTTGGACCAGCCCGATTGTCATTGGTCGTCATGCCTTTGGGGATCAGTATAAAGCCACTGATATGCGCGTTCCCGGTCCCGGCAAACTGACCATGACGTTTGAACCGGCAGATGGCGGCGAAGCCATCACCCATACGGTTTATGAATTTGAAAGCTCCGGCGTGGCGATGTCCATGTATAACGTGGATGAATCCATTCGCGGTTTTGCCCGTGCCAGTTTGAACTACGGCCTTGAACTGGGGTGGCCTGTCTTCCTATCCACCAAAAACACCATCATGAAAGCTTATGACGGACGTTTCAAAGACATCTTTGAAGAAATCTATGAAACTGAATTCAAAGAACAGTTCGAACGTGCCGGTATCATGTACCAACACCGTCTGATTGACGATATGGTTGCTTGTGCGATGAAATGGTCCGGCGGTTTCGTCTGGGCCTGTAAAAACTACGATGGGGATGTTCAATCCGATACCGTCGCACAGGGTTTTGGCTCCCTCGGTCTGATGACCTCCGTTTTGATGACACCCGACGGACAAACGATTGAAGCCGAAGCCGCGCACGGTACGGTCACCCGTCACTATCGCATGCATCAGGAAGGCAAGGAAACTTCCACCAACCCGATTGCCTCCATCTTTGCATGGACACGGGCTTTGAAATTCCGTGGTCAATTCGACGGCACACCGGCACTGGAACGTTTTGCCGATGATCTGGAAAAAGTCTGTATTGAAACAGTTGAAAGCGGTCATATGACCAAAGACTTGGCTTTGTTGGTCGGACCGGACCAATCCTGGTGCACAACCCAGCAATTCCTTGACCATATTGATGCCAACCTGAGAGACAAAATGGCCCGTCGCCCGGGTTGATCTGCCAAATAAAACAGCACTTCAAAAAGCCCGATCATCAGATCGGGCTTTTTAATTTATTAGATATAAATATTCACAACTATCAATTTAAGATTGATAAATTCATATCAAAATTATATCGTTATTGACAATCAAAAGTCCTGTTCACCAAATTACACACCATAAAATATGTGATATAATGGACGGGCATTCATATTACCGGAAAGAGCTTGTTCTATAAGATGCGGCTTTATATTTTTTCATTTTTCATTCTCTTGGCGCTCTGCTTTTCTAATTCTGTAAGTGCAGAAAACAGCTATGCGATTTCTGAAGAGAGCTATCAGGGACATATCCAAATATTCGGCCATGTCGGCTTTCTCATGCGCTTGACACAAAAACAGGCTTTTAATGTTTCTATTCACAACCATACCAACCAGCAATGTCAGATTTCAGACGATCTCTTGCGCGCGCCCCTTCTCACTGAATTAAAACTCAGTGATTATCAAACAGCCCCTTCCGCCCCCTTCACTTTACATTTGGAACTCATTGGCGGCATGGACCCGCACGATAACTGTCTGATCAGCTATGATCTCAGCCTACTTCGCAATTATACCGGTCATACGGATGGTCAGGAAGAGGTGGAAAATTCATACGATTACATACACGCTATTCCTTTATTGGAAGTCAAAGGCCTTATGCACACTCGCCCAGACACAACAGAACAAAAATTGGTAGAAGGCGTTCAGAAAGCCGGAAAACGCCTGCTCTATAACTTAGGCCAAATCCAAAAAATATACGCTTTGCCCCAAAAAAACTAACTCCCTTCCCATCAAAAAAAGGGCGACCACGAAGGCCGCCCTGTCGAGTTTGGGTAAATCCAATTTATTTTTCTAGAACGTAAGTTCCCGGGGCGCGTACCAAGGGCGCATGTTGGTTGCTGCCCAGTTTATAAGGGGCCGCTTTTTCTTCACCCGATCGCGTCCCCAGCCAACCGGCCCAATGATCCCACCAAGACCCCTGTGCCTTGCTTGCCCCTGCCAGCCACTCCTCTGAGGTATTAGCACCTTTCGCATTGTGCATGTAGCTTGCCTTCGGATTTCCCGGCGGGTTGATAATGGCTTGAACGTGACCACTGGAATGCAGAACAAATTCAGAATCACCACCAAAGAATTTGGCAGAATTGAAACATCCTTTCCAGACGCTGATATGATCTGTCTGACCACCCACCATATAGATATCACAATCCACTTGTTTCAGATCAATCGGTTCGCCTTTTACCGTCAATCCACCCGGAACTTTCAACAAATCCAGCGAAAAAACATCCAAGAGGTCTTCGTGTAGTTTTGCAGTGACGCGGGTGGAATCGTTATTCCAGAATAGAATATCAAATGCAGGCGGTTTTTTACCCATCAGGTAATTATTAACCCAATAGTTCCAGACCAGATCATTGGGGCGCATCCATGTGAAAACACGGCCCATTTCTTCACCGTCCAACACCCCTTTATAACGTGATTTCATCTTCGCCATTGCAATGGCTTCGTTCGAGGCAAACAAACCAAGAGACTGTTTCTCATTGCTGTCCAAAACCGCAACAACCATCGTTGCCGACTTGACATATTTTTTCTTTTTCGCCGCCAAGTAACCCAACAGGGCCGCCATCGGAATAGCTCCGGTACAAGCTGCATACAGGTTGATTTCATCCATCAAGGTAATGGAACGGATGGCCTCAATCCCTTCTTCCAATGCAGTGACATATTCGTCCAGTCCCCAATGACGATGTTCGCGTGTCGGATTACGCCAGCTGACCATAAAGACTTGAAAACCATTGTTGACCAGATATTCCACCGCGCTTTTCCCCGGCGCGAGATCCAATAGATAATATTTATTGACGACAGGCGGGATAAACATAATCGGGCGTTCATGCACCAAGGGGGTGGTCGGGGCGTACTGGATCAATTCCAAAACATCGTTGCGATAAATCACATCACCGGGTGTAGCAGCAATATTTTCACCGACTTGAAAGGCTGACTTGTCCACCTGAGCCGGCAACCCATTATTTTCAGACATATCCTTGGCAAAATTTTGAAAACCTTCCATCAGGCTTTTACCACCAGTTTCGCGTAACTTTTCCAATGCTGCCGGGTTGCTTAACAGATTATTTGTCGGGGATAATGCATCCGTCACCAACGAGGACAAATAACGTGCACGCTGGGCATCCTTGTCTTCCAATTCAACATGATCGATCATATTGTTGACCGCACGTGACCATGCCAGATAGCCATGCATCGCCATCTTATGCATCGGGCTACGGTCCCACGCATCATCGCGGAAACGGCGATCTCCTTTTTCCACTTCCAGTGCCTCAGGGTTGGCGACTGCTGCGCTCAACTCTTTTGCCAGCTTGTTGGTTTCTTCCAGAACGACACTGGGTTTACAGATAACCTGCCCGCTCACTTTGGAAAACAGTTTCACCATATCTTGCGGCGAAACGCCCCCGACGAAAGGAGAGTTCAGTTTGACCTTTTCATCTTGTGCTTTTTTGTCTGCCAATCCCTTTGTCTGGTTCGAAGCCGGAGAATTGACATTGCGCACCATCTCAACCCATTGGTTCGCCACGGCGTTGGGCAAACTATAAAGCTGTTGCATGCCATTCATGTAGTTTGACAAGGCGGTGTTGCCATCAAACGAGGAGGCCAAAGGCTTAGCAGCTGCATTCTTAGGCGTATTTTTAGTCGGTTTGTAGTTCCACATGTTTATTACCCTTACTGGAGTTCATTTTTATTCTTATTATTCTGAATAATGCCGATTTCTCAGCGACTTAATTAAAGCTTTCCAGAAACCGAACACCATAACTACAGATAGGGTTTTATTTTATTTTTAAAATTTAGAATTGATATATCTGCTTCTTATACGATGTATGCCTGTAAAGCAGGGCGCGAGCTATCACAAATGTGATCACCTATCAATTAAGTATAAATACCACTATACGAATGTAGATAATATGTACCTATAGAAGTATTTCACAACAACTCTAGGTTTATATTTTCATAAATTTCAATCACTTATCACAGTCGTGATACAGTACGAAAAAGCATGTTTTGAAACCTAAGACATGTCATCTCGATACAAATAAATTGAATTTTTTATGATTTTTTAGTGGCCAACCGACTTGGAAAAGCCGTTTATCAGGATTACACCCGATACAATTAAACCGATTCCCAGTATGGCGGGCAGGTCTGGAATTTCTTTATAAAAGACGATTCCAGATAAGGTCACCAAGACAACGCCGATCCCCGACCATATGGCATATGTGATCCCTATCGGCAGGACACGCAAAGTCAGCGTCATAAAATAGAACGCACAGCCATAACCCACCACGACAATCACACTCGGCCAAAACCGACTGAATTCTTGCGACGCTTTCAACGCGCTGGTTCCAATAACTTCGGCTAGGATAGCAATCGCCAGATAAACATATGTCATAAAGAGACCTCAACGAGTGGATTAATGCGTGTGCAGTTTTTACAAACGTTTTTCACCAATGCCCTCAGCCACTTGCGCGCTGGGTCATTATGAAAACGTTCATGCCAAATTTGTGAGATTGTAAAATTCGGTCCCTGTAATTCATCCGGTAAATCCTGTACGGCCAAATCATGCCCCTTAACGCGATATGCCAACCGGGCCGGGATCGTTGTAATCAAATTTGTCGTGGCAATAACAGAATGTATCGCCATAAAATGCGACAGTCGAAGTGCAATCTTTCGGGACAACCCCACTTGCGCCAAACGCCTGTCAATCTCGCCCCCCCCGCGCCCGGTAATACTCAATAATGCATGCGAACAGGCGGCAAAATCTTCCAACGATAAGTTCTTTCCCGCCAACCGATGCGTCTTGCGTAATAAACATACGAAATGATCTTCAAACAGCGGTTGGGCATAAGCCTGATCAAAGGCAGGGCCATCATTTAAAACACCAAACCCAAGATCAATTTTCCCCGTCTTCAAATCTTCCATTGCGGCCGCACTCAATTGTTCGACCTCAACTGTTACATGGGGGGCTTGCGTATAAATTTCTTCTAAAAGGGAGGGTAAAATTAAATGCGATACATAGTCCACACCCACAAGACGAAAACATTCCCGCGACGTTGCTGGATTAAATTCGTTGGGACTCATTACCGAACGCACCCGTTCCAACGCATCATGTAGTGGGGCACGCAAGCTCTCTGCGCGGGGGGTCAACACCATCCCCCGCCCGGAACGGACCAAAAGCGGGTCCTTCAATGTTACGCGCAGACGATCCAATGCCCGGCTCATTGCCGGTTGACTTAAATTAACCGCCATTGCCGCACGCGTTACACTGGCTTCGTTTAATAAAGCTTCCAGTGCCACCAACAAATTCAAATCGACATTTCTAATATTCGTTTCATGCATGTTTATAATATAAAACATGCATTGGATGGATGCAATTTAATCTCTTACCTTCTCCTTCAGATCAACACATTCAAGGAGTATTTATTATGTATGTCATCGCAGGTGTTACCGGCAACACAGGATCCGTTGCCGCACAAACTCTTTTAGATGCGGGGGAGAATGTCCGGGTTATCGTGCGAAATCCTGAAAAAGGACAAATCTGGAAAGACAAAGGCGCAGCCGTCGCCATTGCCGATCTGTTTGATGAAAAAGCAGTACGCGAGGCATTGATTGGAGCCAAAGGCGCTTATTTCCTCTTGCCCCCTGAACTATCCAGCGAACGTTTTCTCTCTTCACGTCGTGAATTAGCCGACCAGCTTGTCAACATCATCAATGAAAGTCAATTGGAGCATGTCGTCTTCCTGTCTTCCGTCGGGGCACAGCTTGACGAAAGAACAGGTCCGATTCTCACCCTTGCATATTTGGAAAAGCTTCTGGAAAAAAGCCCGGTCAAAACAACGGCTTTACGTCCGGGGTATTTCCTTGATAACTGGGGATCCGTTCTTCCCGCAGCCATCAATGACGGGGTCCTTCCCAGCTTCCTGCAACCATTGGATCAAAAAATCGATATGGTGGCCACTCAAGACATCGGCAAAACCGCTGCACAGCTTCTATTGGAAGGGCCTGCGACAGGCGGACAAACCCACCGCGTCGTCGAACTCAAAGGCCAGTCACAATATAGCGCACATGATATTGCACAATCTTTATCCAAAGCCCTGAATAAAGACATCACCCCCATTGCCGTTCCCCAGAACACATGGAAAGACACTTTTATGCAGTTTGGTATTTCTAATGAAGTGGCCGGCCTGTTTGCCGATATGTACGAAAACATCAATAATGCGACCATTGTTTATGAAGAGATCAATGTGCGCCACGGCGATACCCCCTTGGATCAATTCATTCAGAATTTAACAAAGTAATCCGTACTGCTTTTAACAGCCGCCCGTCACAAAGCCGGGCGGCTTTTTTGACTACTTTTTCACAAAGAGCAATTTTATTGATAAATAGAGTCAGATTCACCTTGACGAGAGCAGTTGTTTTCCGTAAAAGGCGGGTCTCTCTTGAGGGCGGGACTATGTCTGGCCCCACCTTCAGTATTTATGAGATTGAGGAATTTGTATTATGGCACGTCGCTGCTCACTTACTGGTAAAGGCGTTCAAACTGGCAACAACGTTAGCCACGCTAAAAACCGCACTCGTCGTCGTTTCTTGCCGAACTTGCAAGACGTAACTCTGGTTAGCGACGCCCTTGGCGTTTCCGTTGGCCTGCGCGTAAGCGCTTCTGCACTGCGTACGATCGAACACAAAGGCGGTCTGGATGCGTACTTGCTCGACACAGCAGCCGACAAGCTGCCGCGCGAAGCACGCCGTTTGAAAAGCCGTGTTAAAAAAGCTCAAGCTAAAAAAGCTGCTTAATCCAGCCTTTTAGTTACAGTTTACAAAGAAGCCGCCTACTTGAAAAAGAGGCGGCTTCTTTGCGTTTGGATTTTATAGACGCAAACTCATAAAACCATTGATTGCACACCAACCTTCCTTTAAGTTTAATTAAACAAGGAAGGCTGCATGTTATTAATTGATTTAATATTGCAAAGCACACTCGCAGGCATGATTGGTAATGTCATCAGCAAATGCTCAGGTGGTCTTTGGGGGTTCACACAGCCCGATAATGCGACAATTGAAGATATAGTCTCCAAACTTGATTTACTTCTTAAAGCCCAGGGCCTTGAAAAAGAACAGGTAAAAGACGCAATTCTCGGCGCTTTAGAAAACGCAACTCCATCCGATCAACATGATATACAAAATGAATTGCAAGATGGGATTATCAAACGTTCAGAACAAGTACTTCTCACAGTCCTGAACACTGAAACAAACATTGCAAAAAATCATAATAAAAGTGCAGAAAGCCATAATAAGGTAGCATCTAAAGCAGCTTATCACTTGGGTATTCTCAGCCAATTTAAAGACTATTCAAAAGCGGCCGAATATATGGAAGAAGCCATCGAACTCGACAGCCGCAATTTTTCTGCACTAAACCATCTCGGCAACCTGTATCGCCGTTTTGGAAAGATGGAGAAAGCAGAACAAACGTATAACAAAATCCTGACAGAGTGCGAAGACCCTCGGATTCTTGCAAAAGTATTTGGCAATCTTGGTCTTTTTGAAAAAACACGCGGCAATTACCAAAAGGCCGAAACACATCATCAATCTGCTTTAGATATTCATATACAAAGAAACAACCAAAAAGGAATGGCCCGACAATATGGTAACCTCGGTCTATTAGCTCGCCGGCAGAACCAAATAGAAGCAGCTAGAAAGCTCCATAAGAAGGCTCTCGAATTAAATTTCGAACTGAACCATCCTCTTGGCATCGCGCGTCAAAGCGGTAATTTAGGCATGCTAGAGCGAAAACAAAACAATTTGGACAAAGCAGAAGAATATACCAATCGAGCCTTAAATATTCATAAGGAACTTGATCGAAGAGATGGGGTCGCCCGGCAATACGACAATCTTGGTTTAATAGAAATTCGCCGAGGAAATTTTTCACTCGCAGAAACCTATTTACGTAGATCTCTAGATATCAATATCGCCATCAATCGCCATGAAGGAAAAGCAACTCAGTACGCACATCTCGGTTTTTTAAAACAAAGAGAAGGCCATATAAAAGAAGCGAAAACATTTTTTGAAAAATCATTAGAGATTGCCATTCATGCAGATATCTCACCTCGAATACGCCAAATGCAAACCGCCCTTAACGATCTTAAAGCAAAAGAAGTTTCATAAGCAAAGTACGTTGCAAGGGACTGAAGTTGTCGTCACTGATCAGGGTTAGAATCGTCTCTCCCATTTCATTTTTTTCCGCAATAATACCTTCAAAATTATCGAGCGGCGTGGGGCTGCGCAATGTTGCCAGCACCTTCTCACGTTGACCTGTTTCTACGTTCAACACCGATAAACGGATCGCAACGCCTTGCAAGGGGCGATAAAAACGTTCCAGAAGCACCATGCGGCCATCACCGGGCAGACGCGTCAATCCGGTCGGACGAAAGCCATCGCTTAGGGGGAGTGTGTATGCCTGCCATTTCTTTGCATGATCTTGCACCCATAGGAAGGTGGCAGGTGCATCTTTAGGGCCTTCCGCAACAATGACCAGACGCCCATCGGAAGAAGTTTCAATCGCTTCCAAACCATCATTAAAGGGCAGATCATAAACTTCTTTTGGAAGCGGCAGCTCTTTCCCCATCACATATCCAGCCAGATTATAAGGCACAATGCGATCGTCACGTTCAAACGAAACATAGATAAGACCATCGCCTGCATCAGCCAGACTTTCAGAATCGACACGATGATCACCGTCCAGTTCATCGTCGTTTTTTTCCAACAAGGGCATGATGTCAACCAGACTCATATCGGGGTTGAATTGAAACAAATGGGCGCGATCACTTACTGCCAGTAGTCGACCATCCTTTTTCAACAAAGCTGACAAACCGCCAAACGCACGGCTATCGGCTTCCAGTTGTGTCACAGACAACAATTTAAGATGTTCATTTTGAAAAGGCGCAAAGGGAACCTCTTTTTTCCAGACCTTGACGGGCTCTGCCACAGCAGGGATTGCCCAAACCAACATGAAAAAAAGAATATATCGCATTTTTATCCCCTGAGATGCATATGATCCAGTTTCGCGTCAAACATATCTGCCAGATTTTGCAAAATGGTCCCGCCGAGATCTTCCGGATTACTGAGTGTCACCGCATTTCGGTAATAACGCGTCACATCATGGCCAATCCCGATGGCGGTCAATTGCACAGGTGTGCGTGTTTCCATCCATTCGATGACTTCGCGCAAATGTGCCTCCAGATAGCTGCCCGGATTGGATGAAAGTGTTGAATCGTCAACCGGTGCCCCATCTGAAATAACCATCAGAATTTTACGTTCTTCCGGGCGCATCATCAGGCGTTTATAAGCCCATAACAAAGACTCGCCGTCGATATTTTCTTTTAGCAGCCCTTCTTTTAACATCAGGCCCATATTGTTCTTGGCCCGGCGCCACGGTACACTTGCCGGTTTATAAACCACATGGCGCAAATCGTTCAGGCGACCCGGATTAGGGATTTTACCTTCCGACATCCATTTTTCGCGCGACTTGCCGCCTTTCCATGCCCGTGTGGTAAAGCCGAGAACCTCAACCTTGACCCCGCACCGTTCCAGCGTACGGGCCAGAATATCGGCACTGATCGCCGCCACCGTAATCGGACGTCCCCGCATGGAACCGGAATTATCAATTAATAAAGACACCACCGTATCGCGGAACTCGGTTTCTTTTTCCCATTTATAAGACAGGGAATGTGTCGGGTTTGCGACAATCCGTGCCAAACGGGCAGCATCCAACAAACCTTCTTCCAGATCAAAATCCCAAGACCGTTGCTGTTGCGCCATCAGGCGGCGTTGCAGACGGTTGGCAATCCGGGCAACGACGCCTTGCAGGTTTGCCAATTGCATATCAAGTTGGCGACGCAAACGTTCCAACTCTTCTTCATCTGCCATATCTTCGGCTTCGATCTCTTCATCGAATTCGGTCGTGTAGGCTTTATAATCGATTGCCAAGGCCTGTGACGGGTCCAGCCAGTTGGGACGACGAGTCGGTCCGGCGGGGCTTTCTTCACCTTGGCCCGGTTCGCTGTCGTCTTCTTCGCCGTCCTGATCTTCTTCAGCCTCCATACCGCCCATATCGTCACTAGCTGACGGCATATCCATATCATCTGCTGTATCACCACTGGACCCAACACTTTGTAATTCCTGATCAGAGGCACTGTCTTCGCCTTCAACCTCATTGCTATCGCCGGTATTTTCTTCTTCTTCCTGATCACCACCGGGTGGTTCCATCAGTTCCAGTTCTTCCAGAAAACGATAAACAGCTTCACCATAAGATTTTTGGTCATCCGCATTGGCAACCAGTTCATCCAACACATGTTCGCCATGTTCTTCCAGAAGCGGGCGCCACATATCAGCGGCCTTCTGGGCCACCGGCGGTAAATCCACCCCCGTCAGGCGTTCGCGCACCAACAAGGCAAGGCCTTGTGCCATCGGAACATCTTCGCGATTTAGGGCATTGCCCCAACCGTTTTCCATGCAGCGCGTATCCAAAAGGGTGCGTAGGTTTTGTGCAACCCCTTTCATGCGCCGCGAGCCCAAAGCCTCCACACGGGTTTGTTCAACCAGTTCAAAGACTTCGCGCGCATTTGCATCACTTGGCATCTTCGCACGGTGCAAAGCCGCATCGTGAAAACGCAGGCGCAAGCTGGCGGCATCCGCCGTCCCGCGCAAACGTTCCAGATCATTTTCAGATATGGCCCCACGCGACGGCATCGGCAAACGGACTGCCATTTTGGAAACACTTGCAGCGCCCGGCGAATAATTGACCATCAATTCCGCTTCGCCGGAAAATGATCTTACAGTCGCCGTCGTTACCCGTTTCAAAAGGTCGCGTATTTCTTCCTGCATTAGCTTAAGGCCACACGCGCTGCGCTTAATGGCAGATCCACGTTAAAACAACGTTGATAAAATTCAGCCACGACGGGACGTTCCATCTCGTCACATTTATTCAAGAAAGTGACACGGAACGCATAGGCCAGATCATTACTGAAAATGGCGGCATTTTCCGCCCATGTAATCACGGTACGCGGTGACATAACGGTTGAGATATCACCGTTGATAAAGCCTTGGCGCGTCAAGTCCGCCAATTCCACCATCGCACTGACATTTTTACGTCCTTCGGCATTATCCAGGGCCGGAATTTTTGCCAACACGATATCCACTTCGGCATCATGGGCGAGATAATTCAACGTCTGCACAATTGACCAACGGTCCATTTGCCCTTGGTTAATCTGTTGAGTACCATGATACAGGCCCGTGGTATCCCCCAGACCAATCGTATTCGCCGTTGCGAACATACGGAAATGACTGTGCGGACGGATCACGCGATTTTGGTCCAGCAAGGTCAATTTACCTTCCACTTCCAAAATACGCTGAATGACAAACATCACATCCGGACGACCAGCATCATATTCATCAAAAACCAAGGCACAGGGGTGCTGTAACGCCCAAGGAAGAATACCTTCACGGAATTCCGTCACCTGCTTACCGTCTTTCAAGACAATGGCATCCTTACCCACCAGATCAATCCGGCTGATATGGCTGTCCAGATTGATGCGTACACACGGCCAGTTCAAACGGGCTGCAACCTGTTCGATATGAGAGGATTTACCCGTACCATGATACCCTTGCACCATCACACGACGGTTATGGGCAAATCCGGCTAAAATCGCCAGTGTGGTTTCTTTGTCAAAACGGTAGCTTTGATCCATATCCGGCACATATTCATTGCCTTGTGAAAAAGCGGGCACATCCATATCCACATCAATACCAAAAGTATCGCGAACATTGACGGTCGTATCGGGTGCATTCAGGGGGAAGGCTTGCTTGCCTGCAACTTCGGTCATAATTTCTTTTCTTTGTTAATCGAGGATAACGTTTTTAAGCAATGTATAGGCTTGGCTGATAATTTTGAATCGTTCTTCTGCCTCTTTATCGCCGCCATTGGCATCGGGGTGGTATTTTTTCACAAGGACTTTATAACGCGATTTCAGTTCCTGCAAGGTCGCATCCGATTTTAAATCCATCAAAGCAAAGGCTTGACGTTCTTCCAGGTTGAACTGTGCATAATCATCTTCAGGCTCGCGTTTAAAACTGCCATCTTCATTGAAAAAACCGAAATCGTCCTTGAATCCACCGCCGCCACCGGGGCCTTTTCGAAACGTACCAAAATTCCAACTGGGGCGATCCCATGTATAATCCTTGCGCATATCGCGTTCGATATCGGCGGAAGTCATCCCCTCGTAATAATTCCAGCGCCGATTATATTCGCGCACATGCTCGAGGCAAAATAAATGGTAAGATCGCAGATCATCACGGGATTTTGGCGCCTTGAACTCGCCAAAGCCATTGCAGTCAGGCCATGCACATCTTGGAGCATCAGGCGCAATTTCGGTTTCCGGTTCTTCCCAGAAACGGCTGTTGAAGCGAAGATCATTTTTAAACGACACGTAATCAAACCCGTTATCGACATTGTTTCCATCCCGATATGGGACACAGGGCCGTTTATAACAAGTCGGGGCGTTTTGAAAAAGGGGCAAAAAAATATCCGGTGCAAACACATGTCACCGGATATTTAATTTTGAGCCTTTTAGCGTCGGTCTTCGGCCAATGCACGTGCCAGACTGGAAAGTGCTTCCTGATGTTTTTCGTTGCGAATCAGGGAAAAATGACGTGACAATTCCAGCCCCATGCGTTCGCGCGGGTTGGCTTCACGTTGAATTTCACCACCGACACCATCGAAAAAGAATTCAACCGGCGTATTCAACATACGGGCAATCTCAAACAAACGACCGGCGGAAACACGGTTCACACCCTGTTCATATTTATGCGCCTGCTGATAGGTCACACCGATCCCTTTCGCCAATTCCTGCTGGGTCAAGCCCAACATGATACGACGTTCTCTAATCTTCTCACCGACGAACCGATCTACATCATCCGCTCTTTTTTTGTTTACTATATCCGACATCGGCTTATAGCTCCCATTCTCAAAAACTTTATAATTCAGAACACCCGAATTTTCAAAAGACCCTCAAGTCTAATACTTTTTGTTATACTTCCTTAGTATAGTATTGCAAAAAAGTTATCAAGCCTTACATTCCGTAATCCATAAGTTGAACTATCCCGTACGGGTTAAACACACAAAATCAACCATTTAGTTATAAAAAAGGAATTCTCATGTCCGTTGCAAAAGTGATGAAAGAAAAGCTGGAACGCGAATTTTCACCATATATTCTGAAGCTTGAAGACGAATCTTACCGCCATGCAGGCCATGCAGGGGCAAACCCAGAAGGTGAAAGTCACTTCCAACTCCTGATCGTGTCAGACAAATTTGATGGGGTTTCACGCGTGCAACGTCAACGTATGGTTTATGACGTATTAGCTGTAGAAATGAAAGAGCGAGTTCATGCTCTGGTTCTAAAGACACTTACCCAAAAGGAGTACGACGCGCGCTAGGCCTACCACAAATGTAGGTTGGATTGACAATCGTCTTTTAACATTTTATGGTGCATACCGCCTCTCATACTTTAGCATGAAGAAGGTCACAATAATAAAAACCGTTGAGAAAAAAATGCTACCATCACTCATTAGCCGAAACGTTGTTGTGGCAGGACAGCGCACCAGCTTCAGATTGGAACCGGAAATGTGGTCCGCTCTTGATCTGATTTGCCAGCAAGAACAAACCGATGTCCATTCGCTTTGCACATGGATCAGTACTTATAAACCCCGTTCCAACCGCACCTCCGCCATTCGGGCATTTATCGTGTCCTATTTACGGGCCCAAATTGACGGCGTGCAAATAAATACAACTCAGGACAATAAAAATCCTATTCAGGATCAGGATGATATGAGCGAGGGCCTGCGCCATCTTTTCCGCGCGGCAGGCTAAGCTATAAAACAAAAACGACCTGCATGGGGGCAGGCCGCAATGTCTATCTCATATGACTTTGGTGCAGAGCATTAAGCTCTGCCTTTTTTTATGCCTCATCCCCGACATAATGTTCCGGCCATCGCTCCTTCACCAACGCACCCGCGCTGTCCATTGCATGACAGCCATCAATCATTGCCGGACGATCCTTTAGACGTTCCTCTGCAGATTGAGCCTCCCGGCGACGTTTCAGGGCCGGATAAAGTGTTTGATAAGTTGCTGTTGCCAGCGGTGCCAACATTTCAACCAAATGTGTACACCCCTTTACGCCCCCCAGCTTTGCCCGCACATTTTTATTCCATCCCGGACCGATCTGCATGCCTTTGAGCACATCAAAGGCCGGCGTAATTGTATCACAGACATTAAACGGACTATGATCAATACAAGCCGCCACATCCTGAATAACCATCTCTTCGTTCACGGTAATGCGCAATTGCATATTATGGATAGGTTCGCCCGCCTCAATAACGCCACGGTCCTGATTGGGAAAAGAATAGGTTTTGGTATCGACCAAATGACCTTCAATATCAAACAAACCATCTTCGCGTTCATATCCTGTAAACGTCACTTGACGGGTATGTTGATGTGTCCGTGTTGCCGGTGTCGGTAAAGGCATAAAACATTTCCTTTTACTGGGACAAAAAGAGATAGCTGTACGGTTTTGCCATACAGCTATTTCGATATTACAGAGTTTGAATAGGCCCATATAGGGTTGAGGTCAAGCCCCCACGCCATAGCTTTCACCACCGTGAACGTATGTTTCACAGGCTTGCAGGTCCTCTGCCAAGCTTTCCTGAACCGCTTGATAGAGATCGCGTTGAGACACCATACCTATGGGTTTTCCGGCTGCATCCACAATCGGCAAGTGACGATATCCTTTCTCCACCATCATTTCCAATGCCTTTGAACTCAGGCAATCACCCGTAATTGTATCCGGGTTTTGTGTCATCACATCACCAACGGTGATCACATCCGGGTCTTGATTTGCACCAATCACTTTGCGCATCAAATCGCGCTCGGTCACGATTCCAACAAGCCCACCGGCCCCAACCACAATGGCAGCACCAATATTTTCAGCCGTCATCAAGACAGCAGCCTCACGAACCGTTTTATCGGCTGTTACGGTTGTGCATCGGATTTCCTTAATGACGCCTGGTACGATCTTTCTTTGCATATATGTTCCTCCCTATGAACAATGATCTCCCTGAAAAACAGGACGATTTATACGTGGGGAGCGAAAAATGCAGTTTCAAATCTTATTTTGCAAAGATCCGTTTTAAAAAGTCATAGATCCAAAGAACATCAATCGCTTTCCGGCGGAAAAACACGGATGGATGTAATCTGGTTTCTTTTGCGGGCCCGGACTTCAAAACGAAAACCGAAAAAGTGGAAAATCTGCCCCACTTCGGGAATGCGCCGTGCTTCATGCAACAGCAACCCCGCAATGGTCGAGGCTTCTTCATCGGGTAAACGCCATTCAAATTCCCGGTTCAAGTCACGGATTGTCACAACACCATCGACAATATACGTGCCGTCCGCCTGCGGTTGCACCCCTTCCACGGTGTCATCATGTTCATCTTCAATATCCCCGACAATTTCTTCAAGAATATCTTCCAATGTGACGATACCCATCACGCTGCCATATTCGTCTACCACAACAGCGAAATGTTCGCGACGGGCGCGAAAGGCTTCCAATTGCCCCAAAAGCGTTGTCGCCTCAGGAATAAACCAGGTTTTTGCCGCCAGTTCTTCAATTTTAAGCTCCGTCAATTCCCCACGCTGCGCCCGAATAGCGCGCAACAAGGCTTTGGCGTGTAAAATGCCAATGATATTGTCCGGGTCCCCTCGATAGACAGGAATGCGGGTAAAGGGGCTGTCCAAAACCTGCTCGACCATTTCTTCTGCCGGCAAGTCCGCATCAATCATTACCACCGCTTTGCGGTGTGTCATAATTTCCCCAACCTCGACTTCGTTGAGATCAAGAATACTATGCAACATCGTGCGTTCCTGACTGATGGCTTCGTCATTTTGCGCATCATGCAGATTAATTGCGCCGCGCAATTCTTCGGCAGACTGCCCGCCATCTTCGGATTGCCCTGCCCCAAACAGGCGCAGCGTGCCAGCAACGATAAACTGGGTGGTCATGGTGATCGGTGCAAGCAGGTAAACAAGCACCTTCATAATCGGGGCAATCGCCAGTGCCATGCGATTTGCATTTTGGATCGCAAATGTTTTCGGCATAATTTCCGCAAAAATCAGAACAACCACAGTCATCGTCAAGGTTGCCCAAACAACCCCTGTCTCACCGAACATCTCAATCATAACACTGGTTGCCAAGGCCGATGCCAGAATATTGACCAGATTGTTCCCCAGCAAAATTGCACCGATCAAACGTTCTTTGGAATCCAGAAGACGGTTTACAACCCCCGCGCGGCTATCTTCCCCACTTTGTTCCAACTGATGCATCAACGGGCGTGACGCTGCCGTCAACGCCGTTTCCGAACCAGAAAAAAAAGCGGAAAACAGGATCAATAGAAAAATAGCACCTAGAATAATCGTCATTTGCGTCTTCCTTTTTGATAAAGGAACCTTCTTATGATTTTGATCGGGTCAACAAATCGTCGAGATATTCTTGCAAGGCCCCGTCTTCAACATCGCGGCTCAGATAAGCCTGAGCAATCCCGCGTACAAGAACGAACATGACCTTACCATCTTTGACCTTTTTGTCTTTCAACATATGTTTCATTAACAATTCAGCCGTCCAACCTTCACAAGGCAAAGCCTTTAAGTCCACAGGCATGTCCAAAGACAAAAGATGCTCTTTCACCCGCACCACATCTTCTTGCGGACACAGACCTTGGGCGGCACAATATTCAAAGGCCATGACCATACCAATGGCAACCGCTTCCCCATGCAACAGACCGCCGTCGTAACCACATTCTTTTTCCAGTGCATGCCCGAAGGTGTGCCCCAGATTTAACAAGGCACGTACCCCGCCTTCGCGTTCATCCTGTGCAACGACATCTGCTTTGGCTGCGCAACTGCGCAAAATGGCTTCACGGCGTACATCTTGATCGCCATCAATCAGTTTTTTACCGTTTTCTTCCAGCCAATTAAAGAAGTCCGCATCCCCCAGCAGACCATATTTCACGACCTCGGCATATCCGGCCAGAAGTTCGCGTTTGGGCAGACTGTTCAGACTTTCCGTATCAATTAACACCAGTCGCGGCTGATGGAACGCACCGATCAGGTTTTTCCCCGCCTTGGCATTAATCCCGGTCTTGCCACCGACCGAACTGTCCACTTGTGACAAAAGCGTCGTCGGCACCTGAATAAAATCAATTCCACGCAAAAGCGTACTGGCGGCAAAGCCTGTAATATCGCCAATCACCCCGCCACCGAGTGCAATCAACGTTGTGCCGCGTTCAATCCCCATTGCGAGAATTTTTTCCAGCAATTGTTCAAAATGCGCCATACTTTTGGTGGCTTCACCTGCCGGCAAAGTAACAGCATCATAGACAATCCCCGAATCTGCCAGCGACTGGCCCAATCGATCCAGATAAAGCGGCCCCACGTTGCTGTCGGTCACAATAATCACGCGCCTTGTTTTTAAAAGCGGTAAAAAATAGTCCCCCGCGTTCGATAAAACACCGGGGGCAGCAATAATATCGTAGCTGCGTTCATCAAGGGCGACATGCAATGTCTTTTTATCAATCGTCATGGGTTCGGCTCAATTCATCCAAAGTGGCAATCACACGGGTGACCGTGGACTCTTGTGTTTCATCGCGGGTTTCAACCGTAATATCGGCTTCAGCATAAACCGGATAGCGTTCCTCTACCAGTTTACGCAAAATTTTTGCAGGATTGCCCTGATTCAGCAACGGACGATGTTTACGCCCCGTGGTACGTTTGATCAGCACCTCCAGATCCGCTTTCAGCCAAAGACTCGTTCCGGTTTTGCCAATCAGTTTACGGGTTTCTCTGTTCATAAAAGCCCCGCCCCCTGTGGCCAGAATGCAAGGCTCGCCTTCCAATATACGCTTAATGACGCGGCGTTCCCCGTCGCGAAAGGCTGCTTCACCGTAAATTTCAAAAATATCGGCAACACAACAGCCTGCCGCTTCTTCGATTTCACGGTCCGCATCAATAAATGGAACATCGAAATGTTGCGCAAGATTACGCCCAATGCAGGACTTCCCAGCGCCCATCAACCCCACAAGAACAAGGGATCGACCTTTGGGCAGCTTGAGTTTCGTTCGTTGATCTGACACCTTTTTCCGTTTCAAAGTAGAATTAATTTCAAAATTTGAGCCTACTTTAATTAAGATTTTATATTTTCGTAAGTAGAATTCTTCATCGGCACCGTTGAAACTGTTGAAAGAGACGGTTAGACTGCGCGCAAAGATCGTTATTCACGAAAAGAAAAGAAGACGAAAACCTCCCATGAAGGCATTTTCAAAATTTCTCCTCATCCTTATTCTGCTGGTCCTTGGTGGTGCCGGTGTTTTTCTGGCAACGTGGGATATCCCGGCCCCGACTTCCCCGGTCAGCAAGACCCTGCCCGATGACCGTTTCCCACGTTAAATGAACATGCGCTTCTTTCTCAAAGCTTCCGTATGCGTTTCCATTCTCGTGGGTTCCCTGACCAATGGATATGCACAAGACAATAGCCCGCGTACCTTGTCCCCGCGCAACATCATGCAGGAAGAACAAGAGGTCCCCGACGTTACCCCCGTTCCGGTAAAAACCATATCCGGCGGGATCAATGTGCGATCACTGGACAGCGTAGATAAAGAAGCCCTCGGCGTGCTCAGCGGATCACAAGCCTTTCCGGCGGATATGTGGTCACAAAGTGAGCGCACCTTCGTCGACGCCTTAATCACAGATTTACCAGCACAACCCTCCGCCCCTTATTTGCGCATTCTGCAACGTCGCCTGCTCTTAAGTGCGGCCCAACCGCCACAAGGGTCCCAAACAGATATTTCCCTGCTTGGTTTGCGGGCTAAAAAATTAGCCGATATGGGGCAGATCAAAGATGTGATTTCCTTAATCCGCAGCGCGCCACAGAACGAACGCCAAGATGCGCTTCAAATTCAATTGGCTCAAGCGCACCTGCTGGATGACAATGTATCTGAGGCTTGCGCATTGGCGGCAACAGGTTCCCAAGAAAGCAGCGATCCTTTCTGGATCAAGACACTCGCCTTTTGTCGTCTACTCGCCAAACAAAATGACCGGGCAATGCTGTCTCTGAATTTATTGCGCGACGGCGGGGATAACGATCCGGTTTTTTATCGGTTGATGGAAGGCTTAAATGCCGGCGAACGCCCGACCCTTGAAAGCCTGCCGGCACCAAAGCCGTTACAAATCGCCTTGATCAAGTCCAGTCAGGCTATTTTGTCCGCTGACATTCGCAACAGTGACGACCCTTTGGTTTTAAGCATGCTGACCAAAGCAGGTGACATCGAGGCCACACAAAAAGCCGTTGAACTGAACATTGCCAGTGCAGACTTCTTGAAAGAAGCCTTTTTGCATGTAAAATTTAGTGCAGACGAATTGGCCAACCCACTGGACAGCGCCGAAAAGCTCGACACCTTGAAAGCGCAAGCCTTGCTGTATCAGGTCAGTTCGCAAGACGGCCAACTTCCTGTTGTTCAAAGCGAAACCATCGCCTTGGCCTTTGAACTCGCCAATAAAGATGGCAACTTCTTCAGCATTGCCCGTCTTTACAGTCCGATGATTGCACAGTTGCCACGTGGCATCGACATGTTGTGGTTTGCCCCACAAGCCATGCGCGCCCTGTTGGGGGCTGGGGATTGGGAAAGTGCAAAATCCTGGTATCTCATGCTTCGTAACGCCGCCTTCAGCGATAACGAGGCCGCAAAACACTGGATTGCCATCCGCCCATTGGCGGTTTTAGCCGGGTTTGACGTTGCGCCAGAAGCCGTTCATCAAACCTTGACCGACTGGTGGACTGCACAAGACAAGATCCCGCAAAGCTATCAACAAGCCACCCTTTTATTTTCGATCATCGATGGTATGGGGCTCAACATTCCCGATACCTTGTGGCTAGATATGATACAAGGCCCAAAACTGGCAAATGGACAGTCGCCTAAAACAAGTCTTTGGGTTAAAATGAATGAAGCGGCAAACCAAAACCGTCTCGGTGAAACCGTTCTTATGGCCCTACTTGCCTTTAACGGGACCAAAGCCGGCGAAATGGACAGCACCTTCTTGCATGACGCCTTGGCAGCATTGCGCATGGTTGGTCTGGAACGAGATGCCCGCGCTGTTGCTGTGGAAACTCTTTTACAAACAGGGTTTTAGATACTGAATAAGGTCTGCTTATGAAACCGTCGCGTCACATCACTTCGTTTTTACAAATGATGTCCGTTGAACGCGGGGCTGCACCAAATACATTGGACAGTTATCGACGTGACCTTGAAGGATTGGAAAGTTTTCTTAAAAGCTTGGCACAACGTTTAGAAACAGCCTCGACAGAAGATTTACGACGCTATATCAAGAAAATTCACGATAGTGGATATGCACCACGTACCGCTGCACGCCGACTTTCCGCCCTCAAACAGTTTTTCAAATTTCTATACGGGGAACGTATTCGCCCGGATGACCCGGCTGCCAATCTGGACAGCCCCAAACAAGGTCGCCCCTTACCCAAGTTCTTAAGCGAAGAAGAAGTCAATCAACTGCTGGAACAATCACGTTTAAAACAGCAGCCCAAGGATATCCGCCTTACCGCCATGCTGGAAATTTTATACGCCTGTGGCTTGCGAGTCTCCGAACTGGTCAGCCTGCCCTTGGCTGCCTTTACACGTCAGTCCGGCATGCTGATCGTCACAGGTAAAGGCAACAAAGAACGCATGGTCCCGATTGCCCAAAAGGCCATCGATGCCACACAATTATACCTGAACGTTCGACATGAATTTTTGCGAGATGCACAAGAAAGCCCGTGGTTGTTCCCCGCCCCCAGTGCCAAAGAAGGCCATATGACACGCGCAACCTTCGACAAAGAATTGCGCCAGTTGGCCATTCGTGCAGGTATTACAAAAAAAGTATCGGCCCACGTGCTGCGTCATTCCTTCGCCAGTCACATGCTGGACCATGACGTTGATCTGCGGTCCCTGCAACAAATGCTGGGACATGCCGATATCTCCACCACAACAATTTACACCCATATGATCGGCGAACGTGAAAAGCAACTGGTGTTAAATAAACACCCGCTTGCCGCCCTTTTTAATCCCGAAGATAAGTAAAAAAGACATATAGTTGCAAACGCAACTTCTTTTTTCTTTCTCTTGCCAGAAAAAACTTGTGCAACGCCATCTCGCAATGCACAATCCCCGCCAGAAACCAAAAAGCGGACAAATCGCTTTTCTTAAAAACATATGGAAACGTTTAAAAATGACAAAACCTGCAAAGAAATTTTTTGAGCCATTGGCTATCGGTGCCCCGCAACCCTATCGTGAAATTCCGGTTAAGCTGGAACGCATGATCCACTTTTTCCCGCCGCATATTGAAAAAATGCGCGCCCGCGTTCCCGACATGATCTCGCAGGTTGATGTTATCCTTGGCAATTTGGAAGATGCCATCCCTGCTGATATGAAAGAAGAAGCACGCGCCGGTTTCATCGAGGTGGCAAAAAACAACGATTTTGGCACCACTTCTTTATGGACCCGTGTAAACTGCCTGAACTCCCCTTGGTTCCTTGACGACGTTCAACAAATTGTTGCCGAAGCCGGTGACAAACTAGACGTGTTAATGTTGCCCAAGGTCGAAGGCCCGTGGGATATCCATTACGTCGATCAGCTTTTGGCCCAGTTGGAAGCCAAGCATGGTGTAAAAAAACCAATTATGATCCATGCAATTTTGGAAACCGCCCTCGGTGTGGAACAAGTCTCTGAAATTGCGGCCGCCTCGCCGCGCATGCATGGTATGAGCCTCGGCCCGGCTGATTTGGCAGCCTCACGCGGGATGAAAACCACACGCGTTGGCGGTGGCCATCCGTCATACGGTGTTTTGTCTGACGCCACCGAAGACGGTGCAATTCGCACACATTATCAGCAAGATCTGTGGCATTTCACTGTTGCGAAAATGGTCGATGCTTGTCAATCCAACGGCATCAAAGCCTTCTACGGTCCGTTCGGTGATTTTTCCGATGATGCCGCTTGTGAAGCCCAGTTCCGTAACGCATTCTTGCTCGGTTGTGTTGGCGCATGGTCATTGCATCCCAAGCAAATCGATATCGCGAAGAAAGTCTTCTCCCCGGATGTCGACGAAGCCAAATTTGCCCTGCGTATCATCGAAGCCATGCCCGATGGCACCGGCGCTGTTATGATTGATGGTAAAATGCAGGATGATGCAACATGGAAACAGGCCAAGGTGATTGTTGACCTTGCCAAACAAGTTGCCGAAAAAGACCCTGAACTGGCGAAAGCTTATGGGATTTAAAACTTAAAGTTAGCAACACCTTAGAAAGGCTCAAAAGTACAGCAGCTTTTGAGCCTTTTTGATTCCTTTTGGTTGATAACCACAATTTAATTGTGCTATTTGACGCACACAATAATAATTAATCTAAAACAGTATTTTTAGCGGGACATGACAATGGCCAACAGCAGCAACCAAACGTCTGTGATAGACTCTTTGCGTAAAGAATTTAAGCGCATACATGAGTTCCGGGAACTTATCCTTCCTTTTACACATTCTGCCCATATCCGCCGTCATCGTGCGAAAATCATCGCAAGTCGAGTCGGGTTAATGTCGTTGCTGTTTTCTCTCGTCATTCCTTTATGGATCGGGATTGATTATTTTGCCTTTTCCTGGCCGACCTGGGCAATTTTAGCTGTTCTGCGTATTGTCTCTGCTATCGTTTTCTTTGTCTTATATATTTTACACAGTTCTTGTAAGACCCTGCCCAATGCCTATCTACTTTTGGGCGGTATGATGGCCATTCCGCCAGTCTTTTATCTAATTTCCCAACCTTTCTTAATGAATGTGGAAACCAATGCCTTTGGGGCTGCTGTTGTCAGCGCCTATGCGTTGCTTCCGTTCATTGTGGTCGCTGGTCTCAGCGTCTTTCCCCTGACCGCGCTGGAAGTTTTATTTACCGGCAGCGGTATCATGGTTGTTGTTATGCTGGGCGCCGCCCAACAGGCCGCGTTTGAACTACAAGACTTCATCACAACCATCTGGTTGATGGTCCTTGTCATTGGTGTGTCTATTTTTTCCGGCATGAGCCAGTTACACTATATGATATCCCTGATCAATCAGGCCTCAAAAGACTTACTGACGGGGGCGTTTACCCGCCGTTCAGGCGAAGAATACCTCGACCTGCAATTCCGCATTGCCTCTCGTACCGAAGTTCCCTTCAGCATCCTGTTTATGGATGTGGATAATTTCAAATCCGTCAATGACGAGTTCGGCCATGAACAGGGGGATATGGTCCTCAAGCAAGTGGCCGAACGCCTGCAACGTTGCTTGCGTCGTTCTGATCAACTCATTCGCTGGGGCGGGGAAGAATTTGTTATCCTGCTGCCCAATACATCTGCCGAATATGTCAAACCCATCTTAGATCGACTGAGTGAAGTCACACTGGGCAAGCGTCCGGACGGTCGCCCGGTTACTATCAGTATCGGTATCAGCGAACTGTCTTTGGACCGTTGCGAAGACTGGATCGAAATGGTTGAAAAAGCCGATCACCGCATGTATGAGGCCAAAAAATCAGGTCGCAACAAAAGCGTTGGCCCCAAACCGGACCTCAATCTCGAAAATATCATCGCGGCCTAAAAGACCGCATCAAACATTAAAATATCTCAAGACTTTACGTTTACGCATTGCTGCCTTGCGGGAATTTAAGTTTGCGCCCTTGCCCATAAATTGCTATGACAGGGCAACTTTTTGCATTGCACAATAAATGAAGTAAACTCGAGGTCCCCCCTTTATGTTTGATCTTGTCTCAAAGGCATCTGCGAACGCTCGCATTGATGTCCTGTCCGGCTTGACTGTCGCACTCGCCCTTGTTCCTGAGGCTGTCGCCTTCGCCTTCGTGGCTGGTGTTCATCCCCTCGTCGGTCTCTATGCCGCCTTTATGGTCGGTTTAATCACTGCTATTTTCGGGGGACGTCCCGGCATGATCAGTGGGGCCACAGGTGCATTGGCTGTTGTCATGGTAACTTTGGTTGCCGAGCACGGTGTAGAATACCTGTTTGCCACTGTTGTTTTGATGGGTATTTTACAAGTTATTGCAGGTGCCCTGCATTTAGGGAAATTCATTCGCCTTGTCCCCCACCCTGTTATGCTGGGTTTTGTGAACGGTTTGGCAATTGTTATTTTCCTTGCACAACTGGGCCAATTCAAAATTGAAGGTACAGATGGACAGTGGGAATGGATGAGCGGCAATCAGCTTTATTTGATGCTTGGCCTTGTGCTGGCAACAATGGCGATTATTAAGTACTTGCCGAAGATCACAACCTTAATCCCTGCCCCGTTGGCTGCAATTGCCGGTATTTCCCTGATTGTCATTTACGGGGGGCTGGATACACGCACGGTGGGTGATATGGCAAGCATCGCCGGGGGCTTACCTGAGTTTCACATCCCTGTTGTCCCTCTGACATTGGACACCCTTTACATCATCTTCCCTTATGCCATTGTTTTGGCGGCTATCGGCTTGATCGAGTCCTTGCTGACCCTTACCTTGGTGGCAGAATTGACCGAGACACATGGTCGCTCATCCAAAGAATGTCTGGCACAAGGAGCCGCCAATATTGCCACCGGATTTTTCGGCGGTATGGGCGGTTGTGCAATGATCGGGCAATCCATGATTAACGTAAATTCCGGTGGTCGAGGACGACTGGCGGGGATATCTGCTGCATTGTTCCTGCTTTCCTTCATCTTGTTTGCCTCTCCGCTTATTGAACAAATTCCGTTGGCGGCCCTCGTTGGTGTGATGTTCATGGTTGTTGTCGGGACGTTTGAATGGAGCTCATTCAGAATCCTACACAAAATTCCTCGTACCGATGCCTTTGTCCTCATCCTTGTATCCGGCGTTACCGTCATCAGCGATTTGGCAATTGCCGTTGTCGTTGGCGTCATTGTGTCTGCACTGGTCTTTGCATGGAAAGCGGCCAAACGCGTTGAAGCCACCAGCAAAATCTTGCCAAATGGATCCAAGGTTTACCTGTTGCATGGTCCGTTGTTTTTTGGATCCATTGCCAGTTTCAAGGAAATTTTTGATCCTAAAAACGACCCGGATGACGTGGTGATTGATTTCGTAGAATCCCGCGTGTGGGACCATTCCGGCCTGGAAGCAATTGATGCCTTGGCTGAACGTTACTTGCGTGCCGGAAAACAATTACACCTGCGCCATTTAAGCCCAGACTGTAAAATATTGCTGGAAAAAGCAGGCAGTATGGTTGAGGTCAATGTGATCGAAGATCCCCATTATGGGTTGGTTGTTGACTATCCGGCAGAAACGGATGGCGTGATTGCGGATCATATCACACCGACGAAATAGTCAAAAAAGAACTAAAAAGCTTGCATTCTCAAAACCGCTGGCGCAAAAAGGGCGCTGGCGGTTTTGTCCGTTTGAGCACCGAACAAATGAACTGTTTTTGGGGTTTCCATGCATACCTATCTCGATTTCGAAAAGCCGATTGCCGAACTGGAAGGCAAAATCAAGGAATTGCGCCATGTCAGCGCGTCTGGCGAGGAAATCAATATTGCCGATGAAATCGGTCGCCTGCAAAACAAGGTGGAAAAACTCCTACAAAACACCTACAGCAAGCTGACACCGTGGCAGAAGACGCTGGTGGCCCGCCACCCGGAACGTCCCCACACCGTTAATTACATTGAAAATCTGATCGACGATTTCACCCCATTGGCCGGTGATCGACTGTATGGCGAAGATTGCGCCATTATCGGCGGTCTAGGCCGCTTTGAAGGCCACAGCGTTGTCGTCATGGGCCATGAAAAAGGCCACACCACCGAAACCCGTGTGAAACACAATTTCGGCATGGCCCGCCCAGAAGGCTATCGCAAGGCCCAACGCCTGATGGACATGGCAGAACGTTTTAACCTGCCGATCGTGACATTTGTGGATACAGCGGGTGCCTTCCCCGGTGCTGACGCCGAAGAACGTGGTCAGTCCGAAGCCATTGCCCGTTCCATTGAAAAATGCCTGCAAGTCAAAGTGCCCTTTACCTCCATCATCATCGGTGAAGGTGGATCCGGCGGGGCAATCGCCATTGCCTGTGGCAACGATGTGTTCATGCTGGAACATTCCGTTTATTCCGTCATTTCCCCCGAAGGCTGCGCCTCCATTTTATGGCGCTCCAACGATTATACGGAATCGGCCGCAGATGCGCTAAACATCACAGCACAGGATTTACATCGTCTTGGCGTTATCGATGATGTGATCGCAGAACCTTTGGGCGGTGCACATCGCAGCCATGAAGCGACTTTTGCCTCCGTACGTAGCGTTCTGGAAAAATCCATTCGTGAACAACTGCAACACGATGGTGGTGTTCTAAAAGCAAAACGTCGCGAGAAATTCCTAGCGATGGGTCGCCTCAGCGCCGCTTAAGACAAGAAGATTGAGACAAAGAAAAAGGCTTGAGAGGATATAACCGCTCAAGCCTTTTTTATTGGCTGAGGTCCTGCCCCTAAAGATCAGCGCCGATGGCTTGCGTAATATTGGTATATCCATCAACCATCAAACGTTCGACCAGCCCCCGGTTAATCTCTCCAACCAATTCCAGCCCATCATAAATCAAAGCGGAATAAAGCTGGACCAAAGATGCGCCTGCCCGAATTTTTTCATAAGCCTGATCGGCGTTCGAAATCCCACCGACCCCAATCAATGGAATACGACCATCCACAATTTTGGCGATTTCTTTTAAAACTTGCGTTGAGGGCTCGAATAAGGGTTGCCCGCTTAGGCCGCCACCTTCACCTTTATGTTCACTGCGTAAACTCTCCGGGCGTTCGATTGTGGTATTGGAAATGATCATCCCATCAATGCCGGTTTCCAAGGCCACATCGACAATATCGGCCTTGTCTTCATCCGTCAGGTCCGGGGCAACTTTCAACAATAACGGGGCTTTACCCGTTGCAACAACTTCATTTCGCGCGATTAAAACGGCCTTCAATAATTCCGCCAGTTGATCTTTACTTTGCAAGGCGCGCAGACCCGGCGTGTTGGGTGAGGAAACATTAACCACCAGATAGTCAGAAAGCGGCGCCAGCGCACGCGTCCCGACAACATAATCGGAAACCGCATCTTCCTGTGTTTTGTTTTTACCAAGGTTTGCCCCAACAATGCCTTTGCGTTGGCGTTTTTTAAGGCGTTCAGCAACCGCATAAAGGCCTTGGTTGTTGAACCCCATACGGTTAATCACAGCCTTGTCTTCCAACAGGCGGAACAAACGGGGTTGCGGGTTGCCAGGCTGGGCACGTGGCGTGACCGAACCAATTTCCGTAAAACCGAATCCTTGCTTCAAAATCGCATCCGGTACTTCGGCATTTTTATCAAACCCTGCCGCAAGTCCGATCGGGTTATAAAAATCCAGCCCCCAAATGGTTTGATTGAGGATCGGGTCCGTCACAGGCGATGTTTTCGGCATCAAACCGCTTTTTAATGCTTTAATGGCAATACCGTGCAATGTCTCCGGTGACAATTTGTACAGCATCGGTGCGGCAAGTTTGTAAAGACCCATTTTCGTCTCCCCCTCGGTGAGCATGAATTTACCTGCGGGAACTTATCTAAATCCGCACAGAAGAGCAATGCTTATCACTTACCCCAACCTTGCGCCATTTTCTCAGCTTGTTCCCGGTCAAACTTGCTCATGCGTCGATCCAGCTCGACCAAAGCAACATAAGGATCAAACCTTTCATTTTCCTCGCGAACCTTTTGCGCATCACGATTGGCCAGTAAAAACCATTTATAAGCCTCGATAAAATCCGCCTTGCGTTCCCAACCATCACGATAGGAAACCCCCATGAAAAATTGTGCGCGCACATCCCCTTTTGCAGATGACAAACGAAACCATTTCATTGCTTCGGCCAGATTATTTTCCACACCCAAGCCATTCATATACAGTTGAGCAAGCTTATATTGCGCCCCGGCGTGCTGGCCTTTGGTTGCTGCAACACGGTACCACTTCTGTGCATTTAAATAATCGGTGCGGTCTTTTTCATAATATATGCCCAGTTGATATTGAGCTTCAGGATCCCCTTGCATGGCCTGTTTGCGCCAGGTTTGCACCTGTGCGCCACGATCAACGACAACCTGAGTAATTTTCGCTTCTTTTTCCCAGTTTTTTCCGATCGTGTACCCCACAGCCGTGATGATCGTCAGAAGCAATGCAAAAAGATATAAATTCCGTTTCATCCGTCTTATGCGCCTATTGAACCAAACCATTTATCAAAGCTTTTTCCCTTTTTAGCAACTTGTCCTCATTTTCGTCACAAAAAAACGATAAATCGGCATATGAAAGTGAAAGCGCGTTTGCAATAGCGATAATGAAAAGCTATGTTAGCGCAACAATTTTGATTTTTTTTGGGAATATGTGCCGTGGCTGAAGATGATGCTTCCGTAAGCAATCTGTTTAAAGAAATTGACGAAGAATTGCGTCAGGACAAAGCGACAATGCTTTGGAAACAATATGGCAATACATTAATCGGCGCAATTGTCGCCGTTGTCATCTGTGTTGCTGGCTATGAAGGCTGGAAAGCTTATGACCTAAGCAAACGCGAAGAAATAAGTGCAAAATACGCAAACGCGCTTGATCTCGCTCAGCAACAAAACTTCACAGAAGCCGAAAAAGCTTTCAAAGCTTTATCTTCACAAAGCGACAGCGGTTACGCCACGTTGGCGAACATGCAGGAAGCCGCTTTACTCGCCGATCAAGGCAAACATAAAGAAGCTGCTGAACAGTACTTCCTGATCGCACAAAATGGCGAACTCGATTCAGTCTTTCGCGATATGGCTTTGGTTCTGGGTGCCATGAATGGTCTGGACAACATGGATGCCGCCGAGATTTCTCGCCGCCTGCAACCCTTGATCGGCGGAACGAACCCTTGGCGCCACAGCGCAACGGAATTGCAAGCCTTTGCCGAAGCCAAAGCGGGCAACAAGGCAAAAGCCCTTGAACTGGTTAAAAATCTGGCAGAAGACGCAAGCGCACCAGCCGGGATGCGCCAACGCGCCGCAGAATTCGCCAAAGCCTACGCTGATTAATTAAAGCCCACGGATTGAGATGTGATGAAACAACCGGAGACACCAAACATGATGCGCCGTTTTTTGATGGCTGGACTTTGTGTCCTCTCCCTCAGTGCTTGTGACACCTGGCTGGGTGAAAAAGACGCCCCACCCCTGCCGGGTGAGCGAATCTCCGTTTTGTTGCACGAACGTACCCTTGATCCGGATCCGGAAACAGCCGCAAAAGAAATTTTGCTGCCCCCACCATCGCCCAATATGGAATGGCCGCAAGCCGGTGGTTTTGCCAATCATGCCATGCACCATATTGAAGTCGCACCAAACCTGCACCGGATTTGGCGAACCAGCATCGGGTCGGGGTCTGATGATTCTGAACGCATTGTTGCCCAACCGATTGTGGCAGATGGCAAAATCTTTACTGTGGATTCCGAAAACCTTGTCAGTGCCTTTAACGCTGAAACGGGCCAACGCCTTTGGGAATTGGAACTAACCCCCGAATATGAAGACGATGGTCATATCAGTGGCGGCTTAGCCTATGAAAATGGGCGTCTTTATGTCGCCACCGGATTTGCCCTTGTATTCGGGATCGAGGCCAATACAGGAAAAACCATATGGGTTTCCAAGGCAGATGCACCGATGCGCGCGGCACCGACCGCACGGGGCAACCGGTTGTTTGTGATCACACTAAACAACGAACTGATCGCATTTGATGGTCGCAACGGCGAAAAGATTTGGAACTACAAAGGCATCAGCGAGACGGCCAGCATTCTGGGGGGTGCGAGCCCCGCTGTGGATCAAGGTGTGGTCGTTGCCGCATTTTCATCCGGTGACATTGTCGCCCTGAAAGTTGAAAATGGCAATCAGGTTTGGACCGATAGTCTTACAGGCGGCAAACGTATTGATGCGGTCTCTGCCTTAACAGCTATTCGCGGGCGTCCCGTCATTGATCGGGGCCGTGTTTACGCAATTTCCAACTCCGGCAGCTTCACCGCCATTGACTTGGCGAACGGACGGCGCTATTGGTCCAAGGAACTCTCCAGTCAGGAAACACCTTGGATTGCCGGTGACTATCTTTATGTTGTCACACCGGACTCCGAACTTGTCTGTGTCAGCCGTTACAATGGGCGCATTCACTGGGTCACACAACTACCACGTTGGGAAGACCCGGAAGATCGTACTGGCAACCTGACGTGGAGTGCACCGATTCTGGTTTCCAACCGACTGATCGTTGCAGGCAGTAACGAAGAAGCCTATTCTGTTTCGCCCTACACAGGTGAATTTTTAGGCAAGGTGGAAATGCCGGATAAAATTATTGTTCCGCCACTGGCAGCCAACGGGGCCTTGTATTTCCTGTCGGATGACGCGGATCTGGTTGCTTACCGCTAAAACGTTGCGAAACGTTTGGCTCATTTAGGATAGAAAGAAATGCCCTTTACCGTGGCAATCGTTGGTCGACCCAATGTTGGGAAATCGACCCTTTTCAACCGTCTTGTCGGCAAAAAACTGGCAATTGTAGACGATACACCCGGCGTCACCCGTGACCGACGCGAAGGAACAGGTCGTATTGGCGACCTTGAATTCAAAGTCATTGACACGGCCGGTCTGGAAGAAGCTTTCGATGATTCATTGGAAGCACGCATGCGCGAACAAACCGAACATGCATTGGACGAAGCCGACATCACATTGTTTATGATTGATGCGCGTGCTGGCATTACGCCGCTGGACAGTCACTTTGCCGATTGGTTGCGCGGGCGCGACAATCCGGTGATTTTGCTTGCCAATAAATGCGAAGGCAGCGCGGCTGATAACGGAATTTATGAATCATACGGTCTTGGCCTCGGGGAACCCTTTCCTTTTTCCGCCGAACATGGCGTCGGCATGAACAATGTCTATGATGCCATTCAACCGGCCTATGACAAGTGGATGGAAGAAAACGCCGCCCTGATCGAAGAAGAAAGACTGCTGGCCCAAGTGCAAACCCGCACGATCATTAATGAAGAAGGTGAGGAAATCGAAGAGATCGATACCTCTAAATCACCTTTGCAGATTGCCATTGTTGGTCGCCCTAATGTTGGTAAATCGACCTTGATCAACCATTTCTTAGGGACAGAGCGCCTCTTGACGGGCCCAGAAGCCGGGATCACACGCGATTCCATTGCACTGGATTTTGAAGTCGACGGCCGTAAAATCAAACTGATTGATACGGCCGGCATGCGCCGGCGCACAAAAGTAAACGAAAAAGTCGAAACCCTGTCAGCAGCAGACTCGCGCCGTGCCATTCGTTTTGCACAGGTGGTTTGTCTGGTTCTTGATTCTTCCCTCATGTTGGAAAAGCAAGACCTGACCATTGCCAAAGAAACCATTGATGAAGGCCGCGCCCTTATTATTGTGTGTAATAAATGGGATGCTGTCAAAGACCGCAAAGAACAGTTACAAAAGCTCGCCGACCGTATGGAAACTTCCATGCCACAGGTTCGCGGTATTCCGATTGTCACGCTGTCAGCCAAAACAGGACGAGGGACGGATAAATTGTTCCCTGCTATTTTCCAGCTTTATGAAAACTGGAACATTCGCGTCCCCACCGGGAAATTAAACCGTTGGCTGGAACAAATGACAGAAGCACACCCGCCGCCCTTGGCCCAAGGCCGTCGCCTGCGGTTGCGTTATATGACCCAAGCCAAGACACGTCCTCCAACCTTTGTGATTTTCGCCAACAAACCCGGTGATTTGCCCGGGTCGTATCTGCGCTACATCGCCAATGGCATTCGCGAAGATTTTGGCATTGATGGCGTTCCCATCCGGGTCATGATGCGTAAAGGGGAAAACCCTTACGAAGGCAAAAAGAAAAAACGCTAATCCCAAAAGGGCTTCTCTTTACAGGAAGCCCTTTTTTGTTATTTTAGAAAAATAATATAAAGGGGGCATGCGATATGATCGCTTTACGTGAAAGATTGCGCGATCTCTATTACGGGGATGCAAGGTCTGCGCTGTATTTTCGATATACCCTGTTGATCTTTGATGTCATCACGATCACCTTTTTCATCCTCGCCTCCATGATCGAGCATGATCAAGCCTTCTTTATTGCCGATTACTCCATCGCTTTTGTTTTAATAGTAGATTATATCGCGCGTATGATTGCAGCCAATAAACCGTGGCGCTTTATTATCCGCCCTATGAACTTGGCAGACCTTATTGTCATCGCAACCTTACTCGCCCCCCTGTTTATCGAGAATTTTGCATTCTTGCGCATTGTGCGTGCCTTGCGTTTACTGCGTTCATACCATGTGCTGAAAGATTTTCGCGACCAATTCACATTCTTTCGCGAAAACGAACAGGTATTAATGAGCATCCTGAACCTGATGGTGTTCATTTTCTTTGTAACTGCATTGGTTTATGTCTTTGAAGTTGATCAAAACGCGCAAATCAATACTTATATCGATGCCCTTTATTTCACGGTAACCACCCTGACCACAACGGGTTTTGGCGATATTACGCTAGAGGGACCCTTGGGTCGCCTTCTCAGCGTCGTCATTATGGTCTTCGGAATCTCTCTTTTCTTGCGCCTTGTACAAACAATCTTTCGTCCATCCAAGGTCAACCATACCTGTCCGACTTGTGGGTTAACACGTCACGAACCGGATGCTGTTCACTGCAAGCATTGTGGGGAAATCCTGAACATCAAAAATGACGGCGACCTTTAGGCGACCCGCTTCCACAATTTACACCCTCAACAACATGGATCCTGTTGTCTTGCCTCCCTGCAGTTTTTCATGGGCTTTGGCAACATCGTGCAAGGGGAAAACCTGCTTCGCATCAGGCAATATTCCCCGGTTATAGGCTTTTAATACCGCCTCGCCAGCCTCACGATATAAGCTCGGTTGTGCTGCAAACGCCATCACGCTGGGGCGTGCAAATGACAATGATCGTACAGGTCCGATATCATCAACCGTTATGGGCGAAATGGGACCTGCCGCCTGACCAATGCTGGCAACCATTCCCATTCGACGTACACAATCAAACGTCTTTAAAAGAGTTGTACCACCAATGCCATCAATGGCGTAATCCACACCCACCCCATCTGTCAGGTCTTTCACCTGGGAAGCAATATCAAGATCACGTCCGACAAATATATGATCCGCACCATGAGCATATGCCTCTTCCGCTTTTTGGTCCGAACCGACTGTCCCGATGACCTTTGCACCCAAATCTTTTGCCCAACGTGTCAAGATAGAACCGAGGCCACCGGCGGCAGCATGCACCAAAAGAGATGTGCCTGCTTTGACCTGATAAGTCTGGGTCAATAGCATATAAGCCGTCATACCACGCAACATAATATTCCCGGCCTTTTGCGCATCCATATCCGCCGGTAATTTTATCGCCCGCCAATCCGGTAAAAGACGTGTGGCAGCATAGCCACCGGGAATGGCACCATAGGCAACTTTATCGCCGACTTTTACCCCCTCAACATCCGGTCCGATCGCTTCAACAACACCACTGCCTTCTACCCCCAAGATAGCCGGTAAAGGCATAGGATACAGTCCAATACGTTGATATATATCAATAAAATTTAACCCAATCCCGCCATGGCGAAGTCGAATTTCCCCCTTACCCGGCTCTTCTACCATCTGTTCGCGGACCACAAAATTTTCGGGTCCACCAATAGCTTGCAATTCCACTTTGATATCCATTGATCATTCCAATCCTATTTAGTTTCATCAGACCAATGTTGTAACAAGTTGATTATTGTTGGAAAATTCCCTAAAAATTAACATCAAACGTTAATTTTTTAACGGATTAGAATGATGGACTGGAAAAATCTACAATATTTCCTCGCACTCGCCAAAGCGGGGTCCCTTTCCGCCGCTGCACGTCAACTGCAAGTCGAACATGCCACCGTCGGGCGTCGCATTCACGAATTGGAAAAAGAACTCCAACTGGCCTTGGTTGATCGACGTGGCAAAAGCTGGAACATCACCCCTGAGGGACAACAAATCGCAACCATTGCCCATCGCATGGAACTGGACACACAAGCTATCGGTCGTATCGCAGATAGTACACGTCATGGATTGAAAGGCACGGTCACAATAAGTGCTCCACCCGCCCTTGCAACCACCTTACTTATCAAACCCTTAGCGGCACTTCATCAACGTTATCCTGATCTTGTTATCCGTATTTTAGGGGAAGCGCGCAATGCCTCCCTCAATGACAGAGAGGCCGATATTGCCGTTCGCCTCACCCGGCCACAAAAAGGAGATTTCATTATTCAAAAACTGTCCGATATGACGTTCAATCTATATGCGACATCATCTTATCTGAAAAGCACACCGCAACCGGATTGGCGTTTTATCGGGTATGAAGGCGGGGGAGGGACGACGCCCCAGCAAAAAAAACTGGAAGAATACGCAGCCGGTCGCCCGTTTGCATTTTGGGCCAGCAGTCTGGAATTACAATATGCCGCCACACGCGAAGGCGCTGGGATTGCGGCTCTCCCCGATTTTATGATCTCCGAACAGGATAACTTGGTGAGTGTCGAACCGGGCGATATATTACTTAATCGCGAAATCTGGTTGGTGATCCATGCCGATCTTAAAAATTCCATTTTGATCCGAACCATTACTCAACGACTGCATGAGTTTTTTAAATATAACTCGATAATCCAATGATTATTCCGGCAATAGAAATGGTTATTTGTGAATTGTAGAATTAATTTCTTTTTAGAAATGATATAAATTACCGAATATTAAATTATTTCCAAGGTGCTTTTCCCTATGTCCAATCCCCTATTCCCCTCCACACATCATCCCATCAAAGTTTACTGGTCGCCTGTTTCAGGTCATGCCCATCGCGTGACTTTGTTTCTATCCCTGCTGGATATTCCGTTTGAAACAATCCTCGTTGATTTAAAAAAAGGGGAACATAAAGAAGCAGTTTACTTACAAAAACATCCATTTGGGCAAGTTCCCATGATTGATGACAATGGCACCCTAGTTTGGGATTCCAACGCCATCCTGATTTATTTGGCAAAAAAATATGATGGGGACAATAAATGGCTACCGGAAAGTCCGATTGAATCCGCACAAGTCCAGCAATGGTTAAGCGTGGCTGCAAACCAGCTTTATAATGGTCCGGCAACAGCACGTGTCATCAAATTACTGGGGCGCGATCTGGATTATGATCTGGCACTTGCCGTCAGTAAAAAGTTGTTGCGCGTTCTGGAAAATGAACTTGAAAGCCGTGCCTTTTTAATTGGCGAAACCCCCAGCTTGGCCGATATCGCCCTGTACAGCTATACCTTCCTCGCACCTGAGGGCGAAATTGACCTCACACCTTATAAACACATCAATGCATGGCTAAACCGGATTGAGGCTTTAGAAGGCTTCCTTGCCATGCAATTGACACCGAAAGCTTAACCTTATTTATTTAATTCCTGTATGGCCTGATCAATCCCTTCCAGGGTCAGGCCATACATACGATCAGACATGAGTTGTTTCATCATTTGAATGGACATGGTGTGGCGCCACCAGTTTTGTGGTACAGGGTTAATCCAGACGGCATGGGGATACACATCTAAAATTCGTTGCATCCAAACCGCCCCGGCTTCTTCGTTCCAATATTCCACCGCCCCACCGGGATAGGAAATTTCATAAGGACTCATAGACGCATCCCCGACAAAGATCACCTTATAATCGCTGGGATAGGTATGCAGCACGTCCCATAGGGCGATTGTATCATTGTGACGACGGCGGTTATCTTTCCACACCCCTTCATAAACGCAATTGTGGAAATAAAAATATTCCAAATGTTTGAATTCAGAACGGCACGCGGAAAACATTTCCTCACAAACTTTGATATGATCATCCATCGACCCACCCACATCAAAGAAAAGAAGCACTTTGACCGCATTGTGACGTTCTGCGACCATCTTGATATCCAAGAACCCCTTATGGGCTGTCGATTTGATCGTATCATCCAAATCAAGCTGGGTTTGTGCCCCACTGCGCGCGAATTTACGTAAACGACGCAAAGCAACTTTGATATTACGCGTCCCCAACTCAACCTGATCATCCAGATTTTTAAACTCCCGTTTATCCCACACCTTGACTGCACGACGATGACGAGATTCTTTTTGACCGATGCGCACCCCTTCCGGGTTATAGCCGTAGGCGCCAAACGGCGAAGTCCCCGCCGTTCCAATCCATTTATTGCCACCTTGATGACGTTTTTTTTGCTCTTCCAGACGTTTTTTCAACGTCTCCATCAACTTATCCCATCCCCCTAATGATTGAATAAGCTGCTTTTCTTCTTCACTGAGGACTTTTTCCGCCAGTTTACGCAACCATTCTTCCGGGATGTCGGTGGCCTCCCCCTCAACAGGTTCCAGACCTTTAAACACATGACCAAAGACTCGGTCAAATTTATCTAAATGGCGTTCATCCTTAATCAGGGCCGCGCGTGACAGATAATAAAAATCCTCAATCGAATATTCAGCCACGCCTTTATCCATTGCTTCCATCAGCAACAGATATTCTTTTAACGAAACCGGCACCTTGGCTTGTTTTAATTCGAAAAAGAGGTTGAGAAACATGGCTTAATCTTTCACCAGTTCTTTTTCCATAAATAGACTAAGCGGATCGAGTTGATACTCCCCAAACGGGCCAATTTCAACAAACCCGGCATTGCGATAAAGCCCAATGGCTTCGGGTTGGGACACGCCCGTTTCTAATCTCAGGCAGGGCAGTTCGAACTGACGCGCCGCCATTTCCAGAACCATTAATAATTCGCGTCCCAAGCCCGTTCCGCGTGTCTCTGGTAAAACAAACATACGCTTGATTTCGCCATAACCGGGATAACTGACAATCGCGCCACACCCGACAACCTCGTCATTTTCCACCCTACGGGCGACAAAAAAATGGGTTCGATCATTAATCAGGTCTGCTACATCCAGCAAATGATTGCTTTCTGCCGGATATAATTTTTCATGATAGCGATCACTTAAATCCAACAAGGCCTTAACGTCGGCTTGATCCGGGCTTTCCAACGCGATTTCATACATGATCTAATCTTTCTCTTTTTCCAAACGGATGGGTACAACGCCTTTGACGTGGATATCGCTTTGCGGATAGGGGAAGACCACGCCTTGTTCATGAAACTTGTCCCAAATACGCAGCAGGACTTCCGAGCGCACATTTCCCAAACCATTATGAGCATCGTTTACCCAGAAACGCAGTTCGATATTGACCGAGCTGTCCCCAAATTCACGCAAGAGACACCGCGGGGCAGGTTCTTTTACAATGCGTTCAATTTCTTCTGCGGCTTCTTCGCACAACTTCATCGCCAATTTAAGATCTGCGGAATAATCCACCCCGACCATCGCCTTTTGCCGCACGTTGGTGTCGGAAAAAGACCAGTTTTCCACACGTTGCGTAATCAGTTCCTCGTTCGGGATCAGATGTTCTGTGCCATCGCGCGTAATTACCGACACATAACGACCGCCCAGCTTATCAATGCGCCCATACGTACTGCCAAGGGCAATGACATCGCCGGGTTTTACAGATCGATCCAGCAACAAAATAACGCCACTGACCAAATTGGCCGCCACTTTCTGCAACCCAAACCCCAAGCCGATACCAATGGCACCGGAAAAGACTGCCAAGGCCGTTAAGTCGATCCCCATCGCATCCAGCGCAATCAAAACGCCCAGAATAATGAGGATAACGCGCATGAACTTTTTCAGCAGGACTTTGGCAGACGGGGTAATATTGCGCAAACTGTCAATCCGGCGTTTCAACACCCCTTCCAGCAAGGTAAACAGCCAAAACAGGATGGCAATGGCAATAACGCCTTTGACCAATCCAAGGATAGAAAAACGCATCTCACCAAAACTGAATGACAGGCTATCTAAAAAGGCCGTTGTCACATCCAGCAGGCCAACAATGTTAAGCGCCGCGACCGACCATGCCGCAATGCTGACAAAACGCGACCAGCCTTCATCATGTATAAAGGCGGATGCAAATCGAATAACCACCCATGCATTCAGCAGGCTGACCACCAGATTTACAATATGGAACCCCTGCCCCAAGGTCCGCAGCGCAAAAAGACTGAACCACAGGACAATCAGAAAGAATAAGGGCACAACAAGGGGACGCAACACCTCATGCATCGGATGTTCAAAACGCTTCACAGCTTTGGGTAAGCTAATCGCTTCAACATCACGCACCATCTTGGACTGCAACAAATTGCCGACAATAAACACACCGACCAGTACTGCAATTTGCTTGGCACTGTCCCAAACCAGCACATTTTCCAACACCCACTGGTGCAACTGACCGATCAGTTCAAATATCTGGTCGTGATATGGAATATTGTCCCACACGGTTTATAGTCCCCTTAGCAAATCCCGAGCAACCGAGCTTAGGTTGCGACGACGCATGTGCGCCGAATAAATAAGTTAAAGCTGCTTTAACCGTCCCGCCGTGCCATAAAGGCGAGACGTTCAAACAAATGAATATCCTGTTCGTTTTTCAACAAGGCACCATGCAACGGGGGGATAACCTTTTTTCCATCCGTACTGCGCAAGGCCTCAGGCGGAATATCTTCCACCATCAATAACTTGATCCAATCAAGCAATTCAGACGTTGATGGTTTTTTCTTCAACCCCGGCACATCGCGTAAATCGTAAAACGCGTTCAGGGCTTCGCTCACCAATCGTTTTTGCAATCCCGGATAATGAACATCAACAATTTCCGCCATCGTTTCTTTGTCAGGAAAGCGGATGTAATGGAAAAAACAGCGGCGCAAAAACGCATCCGGCAATTCTTTTTCATTATTGGATGTGATTACGATGACCGGGCGGTTACGCGCACTGACCGTTTCTTTTGTTTCATAAACATGGAACTGCATACGATCGAGTTCCAGCAACAAGTCATTTGGAAACTCAATATCCGCTTTATCAATTTCATCAATCAGCAGGACCGGGCGTTGTTCGCTTTCAAACGCTTCCCACAATTTACCGCGCACGATGTAATTGGCAATATCATGCACACGTTCATCCCCTAATTGAGAATCGCGCAGACGGGATACTGCGTCATATTCATACAATCCCTGCTGTGCCTTCGTCGTGGATTTGACATGCCATTCGATCAAAGGCGCATTCAACGCTTTTGAAATTTCATGGGCCAAAACCGTTTTACCCGTTCCCGGTTCCCCTTTGACCAAAAGGGGACGTTCTAAATTGATTGCCGCATTCACCGCAACGCGCAGGTCGTCGGTTGCAACGTAATTGTCTGTGCCTGTAAAGCTCATTCCCAAAACCTAAATGATTGGATACCTAACAACCAAGGTACGGTACGCAGGACGATCATTCAAGTCATTGCGAAGGGAACAATCGTTTTTAAACCGGTTTTTGGAAAGTTTCGCGCACGCGCATCACCTCTTTGCGCCCGACACAATCCAATGCGTGATCATTCACAAGCCCCATTGCCTGCATAAATGAATAAACCGTTGTGGGACCAACAAATTTCCAGCCCCGTTTTTTCAATTCCTTGGATAAGGTTATGGATTGTGCAGATGTCGATGCACTTTGCGGGACAAAGCCCTCATCCACCAACATTTCAAATTGCCAAAAATAAGCAGCAAGCGAACCTGCCTCCCCCACCAGTTCCTGTGCACGCTTGGCATTGTTGATCACCGCTTCAATTTTTCCACGATGTCGAATAATCCCAGCATCTTGAAGTAAACGTTCCACATCCTGATGATCAAATTTCGCCATTTTATTAAAATCAAACCCGGCAAATGCCTGACGAAAATTTTCCCGTTTGGCTAGGATCGTGCGCCAACTCAAACCGGATTGAAAACTTTCCAGACACAGTTTTTCAAATAAGCGAATATCATCATCAACGGGAAAGCCCCATTCACGGTCATGATAATCAATAAACTCTGTCGTTTGCGCACACCAACCACATCTAACCAGACCATCCAGCCCTGTCATTGTCTTACTCATGACCAGAGCCTCCCTTTAAAAACGAAAGTCGTTCATCCAGACGCGCAGGTTCAACCTCAATAATTTCACTCTGTACGATATCTTCGACAACAAACGGGTCCTGTTTCACCCGCGTTTCCAAATCCGTCAAAGTGGTATTTTGTGCCAAGATCATACCGCCAGATGCAGGTTTTATACTGCCAACAAGAACAAAAACATTGTCATCAAAACCTTGTGATATCCAGCGTTTATGAGCATCCATAAAATGCTCGGCCTTCGTTTTATGATTGGAAAACTTCAAGAGAACAATAAACATTAGACCTTTTCCTTTTGTGTTTTTTCAACAACCTGCGCCGCCCAATGGAGCATCATATCAACCTCTTTCCTGATCAGAGCTTCATCTTGAAATACTGTTGCCAAAGTTGCAGCCCCCTGACTTCGCCCTAAAATGTGCAATGCAAATTCTTCTGATTTCTCCCCACAGTCCAATGCCCTAAACTGTTGCGACAACCAATCTTGAAACAAGATAAACAACTGTTTTGCACGGGATTGATGGCTATGTTCTAACTTTGCCAGTTCGTTGCTTAACGTCCCCAAAGGGCAGCCATAGAGCTTAATTTTCGCCATATTCACAATCAAGATATGAACAAAACATCCAATACGTTCCATTGGTGTCTGTCCTTCATCCTGCCACTGATTGAGAAGGCTTTTCGTGCGGGCCATTCGCAAATCAATCACCGCATCCAGAATGTCGTCTTTTGTTTTGAAGTGATAATAAAAATTCCCCCGCGACAAACCAACAGCAGCCGCGATATCGTGGAATGAAGTGTGCTCAAAGCCATTGCGATAAAACAGATCATCTGCGGCTTCGATAATGCGCTCTTTTGTTTTTTTCTTCGCCATGACTCACATTAGGTCAGTTGTCCTAATTTTCATAATAGGACAACTGACCTAAAAATCAAGAGCACGAATAAAAAAAGAGAGGCCGAAATATGGTGAAACGCAAAACACATTGATGCGAATGCAAATAATTCGCATATTGACGAAAATCCTCTGACTTTGAATAATCCGACACACAAATTGCTCTCATTACTTGAGGGGCAAAATTAGGTTTTATCCCCTTCTTAGAGGGTAATGCCAAAAGTCATTCGGTTGCTCCATATTTTTTCAGATTGCAGGCTCATTGCCCTCATATGGATCAGGACGTTCGGCTTTTGACATTAAGGTGGAGCATATAATGTTTAAAAAAAAACAAGCCGAAAGTATCCGGAACACCAAATCATTGAAACTCTTGTTGCTTACGGGAACATTTCTGGCGATGACGGGTATCACGACAACAGGACATGCCGACGAAACAACGCAGTCACACGGCAGTCAACAAAGCGCACAGGATAGGGTGCTTGAGCCGTTAATCGTACAAGGTGCCAGCTATGAAACGGAAAATACTGGCAGTTACACAAGTAATCTCGTCAGCGTTGGTGAAAAAGATGTGTTAACTGTGCGCGAAATCCCTCAATCCACACACGTTATTACACGTGACCGACTGGAAGACGGGGGATATACATCACTGGACACGGCCTTGCGCAAAACACCGGGTATTGTGGTTTTGTCAAATGATGATGGTCGATCCAGCATTTTTTCACGCGGTTTTGAATATGACAATCTATATTTTAACGGTTTGGCGGCGCCCCTTTCCAGTATTTATGGCACACAACCCGACATGGCCATTGTCGATCACGTTGAAATTTTGCGCGGCCCACAGGGACTTTATGGAGGGACAGGCGAACCCACCGGCACAATCAACATGCGCCTGAAACAAGCCCAAAAAGAATTTGGCGGTTCTGCATCGGTTTCCGCCGGATCGTGGGGGACTTATCGCGCCGATGCAGATATTACCGGCCCTCTCACCGAAAACGGCGCCCTACGGGGACGCCTTGTTGCTGCAAAATCTGAATCAGATGGTTGGGTTAAAGGCACCGACAATGGTGTCGAACTTGCGTACGGAACACTTCAAGCCGATATCACCGATGCAACAACCCTGACCTTTAGCCTGAACTATATGGGACGCGATGTTAAACCGTTTAACGGTTTACCGACTTATGCAGATGGAACGCTTATCGACTTGCCCGTCGATACAACAACCGGATTTGATTGGAACGACTTTAACAACGATGTTAAAGACTACATCGTTGAACTTGAACATAAATTCAACGATGGTGGTCACGTCAAGACATCCTTGCGATATGCAGATCGTTCTGTTGATTTCCTCTATGGTTTCTCCCTCGATTCAGCCGACCCAGATGGTAAGGTTGACAGAATGCGCTGGCTGGCCCGTGATTTTGAAGAAGACTCACTCGCCGTAGATGCTCATATCAGCAAGCCCTTTGCCCTCATGGATATGGACGCCAACCTGATCATGGGACTGGATTACCGGGGGTATACCAGTGATATGAAACAAGGGTTGGCCAATATTAACGGTACATTCAATATCTTCAATTGGGATACGTCCGCTGTTGCAAAACCAAACGTCACCTATTCGACAGATCAAACCACAGACAGCAGTCAGTATGGTGGTTACAGTCAGTTTCGGATTTCCCCATTGGAACCACTTACGGTCATGGCGGGGGGGCGTCTTTCCTGGTACGAGTCAGAAGTTACCAATAACCTGACAGGGGCCCGCACCAGTAAAGTCGATCTGGATGCCGAATTTACCCCTTACGTCGGCGCGACATTTGATCTCAACGATAACTTTACGGCTTACGGGTCCTACACATCGATTTTTCAACCCCAGACAAATACAAAAGTTGGTGGTGATATCATCGACCCCCGCACAGGCAACCAGTATGAGGTTGGTCTGAAAGGGTCTACATTGTCAAACGATCTAAACGGGTCCGTTGCACTCTTCCGTCTTGAAGATAAAAACCGGGCGGTCGATGACCCCGACAACGCTGGTTTCTCTTTGGCACAAGGTAAAGTCCGTGTTCAAGGATTTGAAACAGAGCTCAGCGGTCGTCTTTTGCCCGGTTTGGAGGTGTCTGCCGGCTATACTTTCACCACAACAAAAGATATGGAAACCGGGACGACTTTCAGTTACTGGACCCCCAAACATATGGTTCAAATCTTTTCCAAATATGATGTGGGAACGCACTTTAACGAGATGGACGGTCTCAGTGCCGGGGGGAGCCTCAAGTATTTTGATGACTTCGCCGCAATTTCAGGCGGGCGTACAATTAACGCACCCAGCTATACCGTGGTTGATGCTTTCCTGAACTACAAACTAACCGAAGATGTAACTGCGATCTTCAATGTCGACAACGTTTTCAACGAAAAATATTACGAACGTGTTGGATCGACAATGTTGTTCAACTTCTATGGCAAGCCACGAACCTATGGCTTTAAATTGAAGGCGGAATTTTAAAACACAGAAATATCTAAACCTAGAGACCGGCTATTTCCCTGCCGGTCTCTTCATATTCAGTTCAGATTAAACGGCATTGACCCCATGAGACATCTTTTCAAATTTTACGTGCTCAGCGCAGCCTTGTTTTGTTTTATCAACATTATGGGCACACCACATGCACAGGCAGAAACTCAACAAGAAGGCTCCCCCGTTATCCTTGAAGGAGCAACCCAATATGAAATTCAGTCCCCAAACCTTGACCTCCCTTTAAAGGTCTATGTGTTAAAACCGACGGCATATGATCCTGCACAAAGTTACCCGGTTTTATATGCTTTTGATGCAGATTTGACCTTGGGGTTAATGTCAACCATGAGCCAACAGGTTTCACGCATGGCCTTGCGCGCAAACCGCCGTCCGCCTATCGTCGTCACATTTGGTTATGGCGATACAAAATTGGCGTTGCAGCGCCGTATCTTCGACCTGACCCCTCATGCTGAAAAATACAATCTGCCGCAACGGCCGAATAGCCAACCTTGGCCTGAGCTCGGAGGGGGAGATAATTTCCTGAATATCCTGATTGAGGAAATCAAACCCTTTGTTGAAAGCCGTTACAATATCGATAAAGAGGTCGAAACATTATATGGGCACTCGTTAGGGGGGCTGTTAACGCTCCATGCTCTGATCACCAGACATGAACATTTTGACAAGTTTGTTGCCTCCAGCCCCTCACTTTGGTTCAACCCGCAAAAAACCATGCAAGGGCTAATCGCCTTCCATAACGATACTGGATCACCAGCCTCAAAACAAAAAATCCCTTTACGGTTAAGTGTCGGGGGGCATGAGGAAAAATTGACACAATGGTCGCAACGCTACAGTAAAAATGCCGATATGCGAAAAGAATGGCTCCTGAAAAACAAAATGGTCCGTAATGCCAAAACACTTTATCAGGCGCTCCAGCAAACAGATGGCAAAGTTGCGGTTGAATTCGAGGTTTATGAAGGTCTGGAACATACACTGGCGGATGCACCTGCCTTTTTGCGGGCCTTGCAATTTGCAACGGCTGACAAGATCAAATAACGCCGCTTGCAATTAATATTAATTCTCATTATTATTTAAAGGAGGAAGTTTCACTTATTCTTTTCTTGTGAAAAGATGCCAGAGCCAGAACGCAAAGATGCTTATATGATTACGTCTTCAACTGATCTAAACAAATATGTGTCAAAAAGTGACCTTATCGAAAAAACAATCTATCGATCCATGTTCAGTATAACGCCTGTCATTCTTGAACAGGATAAAATGCTTCGGGGCAATATTGATTTTTTTAGATTGCAAGACGGTCTGTCCGTTCATTATTCGAACGCCAGCGATCTTCAGGATCTAGAAATTGTACGAGAGTGCCAGCCTCGGCTATGCCTATCTATTTTTCTGGAAGGCAATATCGAAGCCTATATTGGTGGTGACCCTATTCCCATGCCCACATTCGATCAGGAAACCCAGTTATGGCAACCTGTGGCTTCCATTTTCTCGCAACGCAAAACAGAATTTTTTAAACGTTATGCCAAACGTGGCAACCATATAAAGAAAATTGTGATTTCTATCTCACACGATTGGCTTAAAAAATTCACCGGTGTTTCTTCTGAAATTGATAGCATAAAACAATTCGCAGACACACATCTAGCGCGCAAAAACTGGATCCCCTCTCCGCATGCCATTGCAATGGTGGAGCAGATTATCGCTTCTGGCAGCATGCCCGAAATCCTGCGCATGCTTTATATCGAAAGCCGCGTCTTGACCTTGATTGAAGAAGCCTTTCGACAACTTATTGGCCATAGGGAACCGGATCGTCTTGGCAGTATGCGTCCACAGGACCGTGAACGTTTAAAAACCGTTGAACAATACTTAAAAAACCACCTTGGGCATCAAGTTTCCACCAAGGAATTGGCAAATGTTGTCGGTGTCAGTATCAATTCATTGCAACGACTTCTTACAAAAACATACGGTATGTCTGCATCCAAATTCATTCGCACCTTTATGCTTGAAAAGGCACGTACCCTGATGGAACGCGACGGGATATCTATTGCCGAAGCCGCCTATCTCGCCGGATATAACAGCCCAGCCAACTTTGCCACCGCTTTCAAAAAATGCTTCGGCTTTTCCCCCAGTAACTTAAGCGACATTTAAATAGTTTATAACGCTCTTGCCCGCTTCATTTCATTCAGAATTTCGGCCAATTTCTTTATACCCGGTTCAATCTTGTTTTGCGGAATAGAAGAAAAACCCAAACGGAAATAATTTGATTTGATATTTGTCGCCATAAAGAAAATATCACCGGGTTCAATCAACACCCCTGTTTTTTCTGCCAAATCCGCCAATTCCTGCGATTTCAGCCAGTCCGGCCCTCTCACCCAACAAGAAGCCCCGCCCATAATGGCGTGAAAGGTCATATCCGGCATATGCTCTTTCAACGCACGGGTCATGACCTCGGCACGTTCTTTAAAAACCTGATTATGTTTGCGTTGCAGGCTATCGAAATAACCCAATGATAAAAACAGGGAAAAGGTACGTTGAATGAAAATTGCCGGATGACGCACCATAAGACGGCGCAACGCACGGACCTCACGGATCAAGCGTTTGGGGGCAACGATGAAACCAAGGCGCAACCCCGGTGCCAAACTTTTAGAAAGGCTGCCGATATAGATCACGCGTCCTTCCTTATCCATGCTTTTTAGCGCGGGATTTGGCATTTCATAAAAACTATTCTGGCTTTCATAGTCATCTTCAATAATGACAAAATCATTTTGAGAAGCCATTTGCAGGAGTTTCTTGCGACGTTCCAAGGGCATTGTAACCGTTGTCGGGCACTGATGGCTCGGGGTAACGAAAATATAGTCACATTTTGTGACATCTTCACTTAACATCAACCCGTTCATATCTACAGGCAAAGGAATTTTGTGCGGTGTACGCTGGGTCACAATGTTGCGAATATCAGGATAGCCGGGATCTTCAACCCCAAAAACAGTATCCTTTGAAACAAGAACTTCTGCCAACAGATACAAGGCCTGTTGCGCCCCAACCGTAATCAAAATTTCATCAGGTTCCGCCCAAACACCACGTCGGGGTAAAACGCGTTCACGAATTTGTTCAATCAGGGAACTGTCATCCCCACTGATTAAATCCGGTGCCCAATCGCGAATTTCCATCACACTGAGCAATTTCATACAGCATTCACGCCAATTGGCAGTTGGAAACAGATCGGCATCAAATTGCCCATATAAAAACGGATAAGGGTATTTTTGCCAATTTTCTTCTTTGACGATACTGCGTTGTGTCGACGGTGATATTTTGAGGCGCTGCTCCCAATTGACAAACTGATCCTGTAGAACGGGTTCATCCTGTTCAACTGATTTTTCCGCCCCCAAATGCCCTTCCAGCACATCCGGGTTCACGTAATATCCACTGCGTTCACGCGCAACGATATAACCTTCATCCGAAAGCTGTTGATAGGCAAGAACGACCGTATTGCGCCCCACCCCCAGCTCCGTTGCAAGTTTCCGACTGGATACGATCGGTGTGTTTATCGGCAGCATGCGATCCAGAATAGCCGACACCATCATTTGCCTGATTTGCGCCTGCAAACTGGTCCCATCGGCCGCAAATTTTTCAAAAAACTGCTTCCACATTACGTCTGAAATACGTGTCGCCACTTCCTGTTCTCCACTCGGCAAATTGTTATTTTTTTATGATTAAAATGCCAATATATATTTCAAGTCGATATAATAAATGTCAACTTTTGAAAAATAAAAATACTTAGAACTACATTTTTGTAATATTGCGTCGCACCATACTGGTTCCTTCATCTGGCCCCATCTGGTCCTAACAAAAAAAAATGAAACGCATAGAGTGAAAGCACAACAAGAGAAGACCAACGCTCAAAAATAAAACATACTAAGTATAACATGGAGGTTTCTATGAGTTTGGTTCGTAAGTTTTCCGTCGCTGCGTGTCTCGCCGCCAGCATGATGGTATTTTCCGCTTCCGACAGTTTTGCAAAAACGTTTAAAGTCGCGATCGGTGATGCTGCAGGCGGGACCCAGTGGGAGCTGGGAACAAAATTTGCCGAAGAAATGACCACCCGTACAGGTGGGAAGCACAAGGTTAAACTATTCCCCAATGGCCAGCTTGGCAGCGAACAGGATACTGTGAACGAAGCCGCCCTTGGGACACTGGACTTTTCCATTCTGGCCATCAATAACGTCACCCCATTTTCACCGAGTGTCGGGGTCTTTACCCTGCCCTACGTTATTCAAAGTCTTGATGAAGCTGTTCTGTTGACCCAAGGCGAAGTGGGTCAGGAACTGGTTCAAAACACCATCCGGGATGCAGGTGTTCGTATTATCGGCTGGGCTTATTCAGGTTTCCGCGTTCTGACCAACTCCAAAAAACCGATCAAAACGGTTGCCGATTTAAAAGGGGTCACCGTGCGGGTTCCGAAAAACGAGATCATGCTTGATACCTATAAATCATGGGGGATCAACGCAACCCCAATGGCATGGTCTGAGACATTCACAGCCCTGCAACAAAAAGTCGTTGATGGTCAGGACAACCCTTATATCACGGTTCATGCCATGAAATTTAACGAGGTGCAGAAATACATCACCAACATTCGTTATCTTTTCTCTATTGAACCGCTGATCGTCTCTGAATCCATTTTCCAGGATTTGTCTGATGACGAAAAGAAAGCCGTCCTCGCAGCCGGGAAAGCGGCCACCGATCACAGTGAAAAATTCCTGCGTGAACAGGAAACGGCAATCAAAAAAGACCTGATCTCAAAAGGCATGGAAATTGTTGATCCTGCCAATGATGAGAAAGAATTCATCGATCTGGCAACCTCTGCTGTCTGGCCGAAATTCTATGACAGCATCGGCGGCAAAGACAAACTTGACCACGTTCTCAAAATCTTGGGCCGTTAACAGGTTAAAAGGGCGTCGCTCATACGGGTCGATGCCCTTTTTCTGTCTAAAATATGCCTTTTCTTTTTAACCGCGTGTCCTGATGGAGTTCAAAAATGCGCACTTTAATTTGGCGTTTCCTTGACAACATCGAAAGTTATATTTGCCGTGGACTGTTGAGCTTTTTCGTTATCCTGCTTTTCATCCAGATCCTTGCACGCGAAGTGTTCGGTTATTCCATTTCCTGGAGTGAAGAACTCGCAACCTACACCTTTGTCTGGTTCGTTTTCTTTGGCGCCAGTTATGCCGCCAAAATGTCAGCGCACAACCGCGTGACATTCCAGTTTAAACTGTTGCCCAAATCCGCCGCAAAATGGATTGAAGCCTTCGCCGATCTTATCTGGATCACCTTCAACGCAGTTTTCATCTATCTCAGTTACGACTTTGTCTTCAATAAAATGAACCTGTTTTGGAAGTCGCAGACTCTGGGTGTGCCTATGAAATACATCTATGTGGTTTTGCCGATTACATTCTCGCTCATGACTTTGCGTATTCTTCAGGTCAACTACTACAAACTGGTCAAGGGGATCAATATCAAAGACCCCGACAAGATCGAGGTTGACGCTCTTGATGATGACGATCTCAGCGCACAAAAGTAAAAATGGAAAATATCTGACATGGAAGCTTCAATTGTACTTGTCCTTTTCGGATCGTTCCTGACGCTTTTGCTAATCGGTGCGCCGATTACAGTTGCCCTGGGAACCTCCGCCCTTATTTCATTCCTCTACATCGACGAAAACCCGATTAAATTCGTTCAAATCGCCTTTACATCCGTTAGTTCCTTCCCCTTAATGGCTCTGCCTTCCTTTATTTTGGCGGGCGCCTTGATGGAAGCTGCCGGTATTTCCAAACGCCTTGTCACATTGGCGGAAAGTTTTGCCGGACCTTTTACCGGTGGGATGTCTGCGGCCACCGTACTGGCCTGTATGTTCTTTGGCGCGATTTCCGGCTCCGGCCCCGCCACCACCGCAGCAGTCGGTATGTTAATGATCCCTGCAATGGTCAAGCGCGGCTATGAAAAAGGTTTTGCCTCTGCCATTACGGCCTCGTCCGGTGGATTGGGTGTGGTTATCCCCCCGTCTATCCCTATGGTTATTTTCGGTATTTCCGCATTGGGTATGCGCCCACCGGCAGATGCCATTGAAAAATTCGGCCAATTCCAATCGGTTTCCATCCCGAAAATGTTCATTGCGGGCTTTGTACCGGGATTGGTGATTTCCATCAGTTTGCTAATTATGAACTATTTCCTCTGTCGTCATTATGGCTACAAAGGAACCGCAAGCGGCTGGTCCCTTAGTAAAATCACCACAGCTTTCAAAGATGGGTTTTGGTCGATGATGGCGCCCCTTGTGATCCTTGGCGGGATTTACACAGGCTTTTTCACCCCGACAGAGGCCGCAATTGTTGCCATTTTCTACACCTTATTTGTTGGTGTGTTTATCCACCGCGAACTGCGCATTCAGGATTTATTTAATGGATTAGAAGCAACAACCTGGCTGACAGGGCGTGTTTTGTTGATCCTGTTTACCGCAACTGTTTTTGGCAGATTACTGGTTGAAAACCAAATCCCGGCGATTATTGCGCAAGCCCTTCTGAGTGCAACAGACAATATATATATTATCTGGTTTGTCCTCATTGGTTTCCTTCTGTTTGTCGGTATGTTTATGGAAACCTTGGCGACGATCTTGATCTTGACCCCCGTTCTTTTACCGATTGCCTATAGTCTGGGAATTGATCCCATTCACTTCGGTATTGTGATGGTCAGCTGTCTTGCCATTGGTTTTCAAACGCCACCCTTGGGGGAAAACCTGTTTGTTGCCTCCGGCATTTCCAACATCACGATTGAAGAGATCAGCCTGCGGGCCTTGCCGTTTGCGTTCACCTCAATCATTGCCGTGTTCATCATTGCCTTCTTCCCTGACCTGACACTGTGGCTACCAAGAGTCCTTGGATATTAGCCTCTGACCCTCTCCCCGCTGTCCCTCCTCAAGGCGGGGAGAGGTGCCCAAATTCATAGAAAGGATTCCTATAATGGATTGTACTGTAAGTAAAATTCTCTACTGTACGGATCTTTCCCAAAATGCCGTATATGCCTTTAAACATGCAAGCTATCTGGCCAAGATGACCAACGCAGAGATCCATATCCTGCATGTTGTCGTCGAACTGCCCAGTGATGCAAAAGTCGCTATCCAGTCCTATATGATGAGCGCCAAAGGCCGCCATGATTTGCTGGAGGCACGCGAAGAAACTGCACGTGCCCATTTGGATAAATGCCATGATGATTTTTTCAACGACCTTCCCGAAGAAGATCAGGCTGTGCGCAAACAAATCAAATCCATTAACGTCATTGAGGCTTACCCGGCAGAGCAAATTCTAAAGAGCTCCGTCAAACTCGGATGCGACCTGATTGTAATGGGGGCCCATGAAAAAGGGCTGACACATACGTTTCTCGGCAGTGTCGCCAAAAGTGTCCTGCGACGATCCCGCATTCCCACACTGATTGTTCCCTTACCTTAAGTGCCATAAAAAGGTCGGTTAAACCCGGCCTTTCCTTTGTTTGTTTTCAATCTTTTTTCAAACCATGTTGGGAAAGGAACAGGTTATGTCGTCTCAAAATCCACCCCAAAGAACTTTCCGTTTTGGTATTGGGGCGAAACTTCTGCTTTCGTTCAGCGGTCTTGCCGCCCTTAGCATTATCACGGCCGGTGTTTCGTGGAAAAGCCTCAGCGACGTCAACGAAAGCCAGTTTCAAGTCTTGGAACATGATATTCCAACCATAAAATCCGCACTTGAACTGTCGCGCGATAGCGTTGATTTAACAGGCGCTGCCCCCTTACTGTTTTCTTCCGGCACCATCGAACAAGGTGAACAGGTCTACGCCAAATTACAATCGGCGCATCAGTCCCTTTCCCGCAAGATCCTTCTTCTTGAAAGTCAACTTCCCGATACGGCTGAAATCAACGCGCTGAAAGACAGTCATACCCGTATCTGGAACAATCTGGAAGAGATCAACCGCCTTCTGAGTGTTCGCCTTTCTATGCGCAATGAACGTCAAAAAAACGCAGACCTTATTTTAGATAGTCGCACGGCCTTACAAACACACATTAAACCGATCGCACAGCGGGCCAAATCAACCTTGCTGTTCACCAATCTCGGTTGGGCCGATATGTTTGACGAGGTTCAACAAGGCAGCTCGGATATCGATATAGACGGCGCGACACAAAAAAGCATGAGCGCCATGAACACGATGCAAGCCAGCCTGAATTTCAAGGCTGATGCAAACCTGTTGCTCAGTCATCTTTTAGAAGCAATGGAAAGCCAAACGCATGACGACATTTCAGAGATAAGAACCCGTTACCTGCAATCTTTATCTTCAGTTGCCAATCAATTGAACCAACTAAAAAAAGCCAAAGCCGATCTCACAAAACTGACTGAGCTATACGATATATTTGTTCAATTGGGTAAAGGCGAACACAACGTTCTGGATAATCGGCAAAAAGAACTGGAAACCAATCAACAGGCCCAAACATTGTTGGAAGAAAGTCGTGCAACCGCCCGACAATTAAATAGCCACGTGGAAGAAGTTGTCACCTTGGTCAATGCCAAACTGGACCAAAGTAAAGCCGCGAACAAGACATTGGCAGAACGCACCAACTATCTGTTGATCGGTCTTGCCCTGCTGTCCATCTGCATTACCGTTTTGGTCAGCTGGTTATATATCGGGCGCAACATCGTACATCGCTTGTATCTGCTCGCCCATGCCATGCGCGATATTTCCAGCGGCAACTTGGAAACCCGCATTCACCGTGATGGCAACGACGAACTGTCTGAAATGGGGAAAGCTTTGCGCATTTTACGTGAAACAGCCAAAGACGCCCGCGCCGCAGATCAACGTATGGCTGATGAACGCGCGGCTGCCGCCCGCCATAAACGCGAAGGCGAATTACAACTGGCTGATGATTTCGATAATTCTGTCGGTGGATTTATGCAGCAACTGTCCCAAGTCAGTCAGGTGGTCAATCAACATTCCAAAAACATGCATACCATCGCCGATCAGGTCCTAAAAGAAAGCCATCATGTATCCGGCCTTGCCGATCAGGTCAGTGGATATATGAATGGTGCGGCCTCCGCCACCGAAGAACTCAGCAGTTCCATTCAGGAAATCAGCCGACAAGTGGCCCAATCTACACAAATTTCAGGCGCCGCCGTTCTGGAAGCCCAGAACATGCATGATGTCATGCAATCCCTCTATCACGGATCGCAAAAAATTGGTGATGTCATCAACCTGATCAACGATATTGCCGATCAAACCAATCTCTTGGCCCTCAACGCCACCATTGAAGCTGCACGTGCAGGGGAAGCCGGAAAAGGATTTGCCGTTGTTGCATCCGAGGTCAAAAACCTTGCTACACAAACAACATTGGCAACACAGGATATCGCTGGCCTGATTGCCGCCATTCAAGGCGAAGTCAACACAGCCGTGCAGGCCAATGCCGGGATCACACAGACCATTCGCCAAATTGATGAAATTTCCACCAGTATTTCCAGCGCAGTGGAACAACAAGGCGCCGCCACCCGCGAAATCAGCCACACCGTTCAGGATGCCGCCCAAGGCAGTCAGCAAATTTCATCAAGTATTGAAAGTGTGGCTCATATCTCCAGCCAATCTGGGACGGCGGCCACCACGTTAGTAAATGTTGCAGGTGAGTTGGGCGGCACGTCATCGGATCTTACGTGCGAGGTCGAAGATTTTCTTAAAAAGATAAGACAATAATTTTACACACAGGAGAATAATATAAATGGAAACGTACTGGCTTAAAATTCATCTCGCCTTTTTGGCACTCAGTCTCTTCCTTTTCTTTGGACGTTCCGTGCTAAGTTTCACCCGTCCGTCCCTCACCAATCACAAAATCATCCTGTTGCTGACCTTGATGAGTATGGTGATGGTTGTTGTCAGTGCTGTCTTTCTCGCACAAGCAACAACATTGTCCGGCAACTGGATCACCGAAAAAGTCATTGGACTGATCCTTTATATCGGTTTGGGGTTAATCGCCCTTAAACCCACAACATCCCCCCTGCCCCGTGTGATATTCTGTAGCTTGAGCATCGCAGCTTTTCTGGCAACCTTCGTCATTGCTAAATCCCATACCCCGTTTATCCTTTAAATAAACAAAAGGCCTGCCCTCATCACAAGGAGCAGGCCTTCTTAAATACGATGTGTATCTTCTCAACTGTTCAGAAACACCTTGATGGTACGGATAGCCTGACGCAGACGTTGTGTATTTTCTACCAACCCGATGCGGACATGACTATTTCCGTGTTCGCCAAACCCGACCCCCGGTGCAACGGCAACCTTGGCTTCGCGCAAGAGCTGCTTGGAAAATTCCAATGAACCAAGATGCGCAAATTTTTCAGGAATAGGCGCCCAAGCAAACATGCCAGCCTCAGGTGACGGGATATCCCAGCCGGCAGCCGCCAATCCATTGATCAAAACATCCCGGCGTTCTTTATAGGTTTGGCGAATTTCTTCCACACAATCTTGCGGGCCGTTCAAAGCAGCGATCGCCGCCACCTGAACCGGGGTAAACGCCCCATAATCGAGATAAGATTTTATTCGTGTCAACGCCCCAACCAGTTTTTTGTTACCCGCAGCAAACCCAATCCGCCAGCCCGGCATATTGTAGGTCTTGCTCATGGACGTAAATTCGATGGCGACATCTTTGGCGCCTTTGACCTGCAAAACAGACGGTGGCGGTGTCTCGTTGTAATAGATTTCAGAATAGGCAAGGTCAGATAAAATCCAGATACCGTGAAAACGACAAAAATCGACGACCTGTTCATAAAATTCAAGGCTGGCCAGTTGCGCTGTCGGATTGTTCGGATAGTTTAAAATCAATGCGGTTGGCTTGGGTACGGAGTGTTTGACCGCCCGTTCCAACGCCTCAAAAAACGTTTGATCCGGTGTGATGGGAATATTGCGCACCGACGCACCGGACATAATAAAACCAAAAGGATGGATCGGATAACTGGGGTTTGGCACCAGCATCACATCACCGGGGGCAGAAATGGCGCTTGCCAGATTTGCCAATCCTTCCTTGGACCCCAGAGTCACAATATTTTCGCTGTCCGGGTCAATCTCCACCCCAAAACGACGCATGTAATAATGGGCATGAGCTTTACGCAGTCCCGGAATCCCGCGCGAATTGGAATAACGATGGGTACGCGGGTCGGCAACTGTTTCAATCAGTTTATCCACGATATGCTGAGGGGTCGGACGATCCGGATTTCCCATCGCCAGATCAATAATATCTTCCCCGGCTGCGCGTGCCGGAATTTTGAGCGCATCGACTTCGGCAAAGACATACGGGGGAAGACGTCTGACGTTGTGAAATTCCTGATCCATTTTATTTTTCCTTAACTATAAAGGCCCCCACCGGGCAATTTCTCCGATGGGTTCTCACTTTCCTGTTTATTTGACGACGGTACTTTATCTGTCGGGATTTGTTCTTTCTTTTGTTTTAAAGAATTATCCGTCGCAGGTTTTTCCGTTTCTTTTTTGTCATCACTCATGTTGCTTTCTCCCGTCTAGAGGACATAAAGGATACCCAACAGTACCCAAATGGCGATAAAGGCTGTTTGCGCGATCATCAGGGCAACCGGACCGAAGCCGACCTCGACCAAAGACTTCATGGATGTTTTAATGCCCAGCGCTGAAATCGCTGTCACCAGACACCAGCCGGACGCTGTAATCAAAGGTTCCTGAACCGACGTCGGCACATACCCCATCGTATTAAAGAAAACGAGGATACAAAACCCGATAACAAAGAATGGAACGGGTAATTTACCGCTGTCGACTTCCACGTCATCTTGCTTTGACGCCCAGATTTTAAAACCAACACCCAAAACAAAAACCACCGGTACCAACAAGGCAACACGAAACAGCTTGGTGATTGTTGAGATATCCCCCGTTGCATCAGACAGGCCATACCCGGCCCCGACAACCTGCGCAACATCATGGATGGTGCCCCCTAAAAACAGGCCAGCCTGTTCTGGCGTTAAATCCAATGCCGTGCAGATAATCGGATAGGCAATCATGGCAATGGTGGACAGGGTCGTGACCGTTAAAACGGCGAAAATGGTATTGCGTTCCTGACGATCCGATTTCGGCATGATGGATGAAATCGCCAAAGCCGCAGAAGCCCCGCAAATACCAACCGCACCGCCACTTAAAATTCCGAAACGAACGGTCCGCCCCATCAATTTATTCATAAGCGCACCAAAGATAATCGTCAGAAAGACACCGCCTGCCACCCACAGGATAGGGGCGAGCCCCAATCCAACGACTTGGTCCACCGTAATGCGCAATCCCAACAAGGCGACACCTGTGCGCAGAACAATTTTCGCACCCGATTCAATACCGGGTTTACAGGCAGCATCTTCCATCAAAAAATGCAGCGCCATCCCCAGTAACAAGGCAAATAACATTTGCGGTGCGCCGTAATGTTCGGACAAAAATTTCGCAGCCGCCGCGACAATCAGACAAATCGCCAGTCCCGGAAACAAACGGGTGACTTTGCTTAAGAAATTCATTTCAGCTTTCATGGTCGTTTCAGTCATTGTTTTTCTCTTTTTATCGCGAGGGTATTAAACATCTTCTTTGTTTTGCGCCTGTGCCTGCACGACGGTCACAGCAATCATGCGATAAACCGCGTCACTGTCACAACCGCGCGACAAATCATTCGCTGGCTTAGCAAGCCCTTGTAAAATCGGGCCAATCGCTTTGGCTTTTCCGATACGCTCAGCCATTTTGTAGCCAATATTCCCTGCCTCAAGGTCCGGGAAGATTAAAACATTGGCATGACCGGCAACGTCGGAACCCGGTGCTTTGCTTTCGCTCACACTCGGAACGATCGAGGCATCAAGCTGCAAATCCCCATCCACATGCAGATCAGGGCGTAATGCCTTGATACGATCTGCAGCATGGTTCACCTTGTCTACATGCGGATGGGTTGCACTTCCTTTCGTCGAGAAAGAAAGCATGGCAATGCGAGGCTCAAGTGCCAGCAGAGTCGATGCACTATCTGCCGCCGCAATGCCGATTTGCGTGAGTTCCTCTTCACTGGGGGTCACAACAAGACCACAGTCGGCGAAGACCAAGGCCCCCTTCATATCGTGAAAAGGCTCACACAACATCATGATGAAGAAACTGGAAATCATGGAATAACGCGGATCCACACCAATGATTTGGATGGCAGAACGCACCACATCCGCCGTCGTCAGTTGCGCACCGGCAACCGAACCGTCCGCAAACCCCAAACGCACCATTAAGTTGGCAAAATTCTGCGGTTTTTGGATTTCCAAACGGGCTTTTTCTTCAGTCATCCCTTTATGTTTGCGCAAAGAAACCAGTTCCTGCACAAAAAGTTCTTCGTATTTGGAAGCCTGCGGGTCTGTAATCTGAACCCGGCCATCCTCTAAAATATCTTCGGAGATCTGCGAAAGAATATTTTCTTTACGACCTAACAAGGTCACATAGGTCAAACCACCGTGAACAGCACGTAATGCACCTTCGATTACACGTAGGTCTTCCCCTTCCGCCAGAACGATATGTTTTGGGTTGTTTTTGGCTCTGGCCACCAGATCATCAAACGGTTTCATTTTCGGCTTCCCTGTTTTCTTTATGTCTTGCCTAAATCAAACCAGCCAAAGGACTGGACGGATCGGCATATTTCTTTTTGGGCATACGTCCCGCCAAATAAGCATCACGCCCGGCAAGGACCGCATGTTTCATGGCGTTGGCCATACGTACAGGATCTTGGGCTTCGGCAATGGCTGTATTCATAATCACGGCATCACAGCCCAGTTCCATTGCTTGTGCCGCATCGGACGCGGTACCGATACCGGCGTCCACAATTACCGGCACATTGGCATTTTCTTTGATAATGCGCAGGTTCACCGGGTTCAAAATCCCCAGTCCCGAACCAATAGGGGCCGCCAGCGGCATGATGGCACAGGCGCCTTCTTCTTCCAGTGCCTTGCAGAAATTAGGATCGTCCGAACAGTAAACCATCACATCAAACCCTTCCTTGATCAGTACTTTCAGGGTTTCAAGTGTTTCCGGCATACGGGGGTAAAGCGTCTTGGGATCGCCCAATATTTCCAGCTTCACCAAATCCCAACCACCAATTTCGCGCGCCAGACGCAAGGTCCGCAACGCATCATCAGCCGTAAAACACCCTGCCGTGTTGGGCATAAACGTGTATTTGTTGGGATCAAGATAATCCATTAACAACGGCTCATCGGGTTGCGTCAAATTCACGCGACGCACGGCCACCGTAATAATTTCACATTCAGAAGCTTCGACCGCTTCTGCATTCAATTTATAAGTTTCGTATTTTCCGGTTCCGGTGATTAAACGGCTTTTAAAACGCCGTCCGGCAACGACAAAGTCTTCATCCGGTATCGTTTCTGACATGGTTGACGTTTCCGTATGATCGCCGCCACCAATAATACGCACGACTTCCAACTTATCGCCATCGCATAGAGTCAGAGTGTCATATTGGGATTTCGGCACAATTTCCAAGTTCCGTTCAACGGCAACCCGGCCAGCCTGATAACCGATATGATCCAGCATTCCAGCAACATTCAAGGGGGCCTCAAATGAGGTTTCCTGCCCGTTAATAGTGATTTTCATATCTTTTTCCTCTGCTGTTGAAAAAGGGCCCTTGCGGTTTCGATCCAATGGATCAATGTCGAAAGAAACCGCAAGGGGAGGCGAACCTCACGAGGTGGTAGGGAGACCAGCCGGGAGAATGTCCGACCCCGGCTGGCGGGCTTTGGGAGAAATGAACTCATTCCCCAAATCTGATGTTAGACAGCCCCTTTTTGCGGGCGCATGTCCGACTTGTTGACACCGGCAACCGCCACTGGCGCTTTCATGGCATCACGGCGGAACGGTTCCCCTAGTTCCTGATTGAGTAGAACTTCAATGAAGGTGGTTTCGCCTTTAGCCTGATCTTCGCAAGATTGCTTGATCGCAGCGGTTAATTCTTCCGGTGTGCTGACTTGAACACCTTTCAAACCGCAGCCTTCCGCCACTTTTGCGTAATTCATATTGCGGTTAAGCTCAGTTCCAACAAAGTTATTGTCGTACCATAAGGTCGTGTTGCGTTTTTCCGCACCCCATTGATAGTTACGGAAAATGACCATCGTAATGCCCGGCCATTCTTCACGACCACAAGACGACATCTCGTTCATGGAAATCCCAAACGCACCATCCCCGGCAAAACCGATAACGGGCGTATCCGGCTGACCGATTTTGGCCCCCAAAATAGCCGGAAAACCGTAACCACACGGACCAAACAGACCCGGTGCCAGATATTTACGACCCTTTTCAAAGGTCGGATAAGCGTTCCCAATCGCGCAGTTGTTGCCGATATCAGATGAAATGATCACCTCTTGCGGCATACCGGCCTGAATCGCACGCCATGCCTGACGCGGCGACATGAGACCTGAATCACGCTTGCGGGCTTCGGCATTCCAAACAGTACCCGGATCATCTTCTTCATGGTCCAGACTGGACAATTCCTGCGCCCAGGCCGATTTGGTCTGGTGGATCAGGGCAACGCGGTCTTCACGTCCTGCATTCCCGGCTGTTTCTGACAATTGCGCCAAAATTTGTTCCGCAACCAGTTTCGCATCACCTTGAATGCCCACGGCAACTTTCTTGGTCAACCCGATCCGGTCGGAATTGATGTCAACCTGAATGACTTTTGCATCTTGCGGCCAGTAATCAATGCCATAACCCGGCAAAGTGGAAAACGGGTTCAAGCGGGTGCCCAGTGCCAAAATCACATCGGCCTTGGCAATCAACTGCATGGCTGCCTTTGATCCGTTATAGCCCAACGGACCAACAGACAAACGGTGGCTTCCCGGAAAAGCATCGTTGTGTTGATAGCCACAGCAAACAGGGGCATCCAATCGTTCCGCCAACATTTTAGACGCTTCAATCGCATCACCGATCACAACACCGGCGCCATTCAAGATCACCGGAAACTTCGCATCAGAGAGAAGTTTTGCGGCTTCGCTTACAGCTTGCACACCACCGGCGGGACGTTCCAGACGAACGATTTGCGGCAGATCCACATCAATAACCTGTGTCCAAAAATCACGCGGTACATTGATTTGCGCCGGGGCTGATCCCCGAATTGCTTTTTCGATCACGCGATTCAGCACTTCAGGGATACGGGAGGCATCGCGCACTTCTTCTTGGTAGCAGACGCAATCAGCAAACATACGCATTTGTTCCACTTCCTGAAAACCACCTTGGCCGATAGTCTTGTTCGCAGCTTGCGGGGTCACCAGCAACATGGGCGTATGGTTCCAATAGGCCGTTTTGATCGGGGTCACAAAACCTGTAATCCCCGGCCCATTTTGCGCAATTGCCATAGCCATTTTGCCGGTTACACGGGTGTACCCATCACAAATCAAACCGGCATTGGTTTCATGGGCACAATCCCAAAATGTAATGCCCGCTTCGGGGAACAGGTCTGAAATCGGCATCATGGCAGAACCGATAATCCCGAACCCATGTTCAATCCCATGCATTTGCAGAACTTTAATGAACGCTTCTTCTGTTGTCATTTTTACCATGACTCAATATTCCTCTCACTGTGTAGGGGGGTCGTTTATTCCAGACGCACGTCACCTGTGAACGCCTGATTTCGTTTAAATTTTCAATCGGTTATCTATAGATAGTTGTCGCGCAGGCCATACCAGACATAGAGCATACGTTGACCGATCCGACGGAACGGGGCAAAAACCTCATAGGGCAGCGGACTGTTATATATCGGCAACTCTTTCGGGATCGGTTTCCCTGCCACAAGCTGTGCCATACGCCGCCCGGCATGAGCGGACGACATCACACCATTCCCGCCATATCCAAGCGCATAGAAAATCTGTTCCTGCGCATTGGGTTGGAAAATTCGCGGCATCATATCGTGACTGACATCCACCCAGCCCCACCAGGAATAATCAATATCAATTCCTTTTAAGGCCGGGAACTTGGCATCTTTTCCAGCGACTAGCCTTTCAAAATGCTTGCGATTGCCCGCATCCGCCCCGGTAATGGCGCTCCGGCTACCGATTTGCAAACGTTGATCCGGCAACAGGCGATAATAATGACGCAAAGTCCGGGTATCGGTCATAATGATGTTCGACTTAAACCCGCATGCTTCAACTTCCGCATCACTTAACTTACGGGTCACCATATTATTGGACATGATCGGCATAAAACGGTTCTTTAGGGATTTATGCAGGGTTTGCGTTGTATAGCCCCCCGTTGCAACCGCAACAGCACGGGCACGTACAATCCCACCGGGCGTTCTTAAGTGATGAACCCCGTTAATAGTTTCCCATCCTTCAACCGGGCTGGAAGTGTGGATTTTCGCCCCCAAGGCACGCGCCTTGCGATGATACCCATAAGCGACCTTGACGGGTTGAACCCCAATCCCGGTTGGTTCCAGCATGGCCCCATGACCGTTGGCTTCTTTGACCCAATCGGAATGCAGTTCTGCCTTGCTGACCATGCGGGATTTATAGCCGAAAGTCTTGTTCATCAATTCGACCTCAGCCTCCAACGTCTTTAAGACCTTGGGACGATGGGCGACATAAAGATGACCGGCATTAACCGCATCACAATCAATATCTTTGATCAGCTCTTCGAAGGTTTCAAACCCTTCTTCAATGTCTTTATGTAACTTCAGTGCTGTTTCCAAGCCCCATTGTTTAATCCATTGGGACCGTTTCAAACGACCGGAATTATTCTGTGCCTGTCCACCGTTGCGGCTGGTACAGCCCCAACTGACTTGGTTGGCTTCCAGAACATGGGCTTTGATCCCGTGTTCCTGCGCCAAAAAGACCGCACAGGCCAACCCTGTAAAACCAGACCCGATAATGGCAACATCCACATCCATGTCCTGCATCACCGGCCCGTCATCCTGCGGGGCATCACCGCCGTGTGCCACCCAGTACGTCGGCGCATAATCCTGATTGTGACCGGGTGTCGGCTGAACCAACGGATCAAAACGGGGATCGTATGCATCTAAAGCTTTTTTTATTGTCACATGCTTATTCATTAACGCCTCCCTATAAGGCAATTTGTATTGTATGACGTTTTAGTTATTTGCTGCCCAGCAAGGGACGGTCTTTACGAAACGCCCGCTTTGACGCAATTTTGCCATCCCGGAAAGTAAACAAATCAACCCCTTCGGCCTCAATGCGCGATCCATCATCCTTGGTCCCTTTGAAGACCCATTCGGAAATTCCGCGATCACCAAAAGCAAAATGTACACAATCTGCCCATTCCACTTCTTTAAAGGTGGCAAACACGCCACGAAAGGCGTCGCCAACGGCTTGTTGACCTGTAAAACGTGCCCCAAAGACTTCTGGTCCACCGGCGGCATCAAAGACCACATCATCTGTCATATGCATCATCACGCCATCGGCATCATGGCGGTTGAACGCATCGAATACGGCGCTCAAGGTTTCGACGTTTGCTTGGTTTTCTTTTGTCATTACGTTTCCTTCCAAACTTTGTTTGGCACCAAAGGGTGCAATTCAACTTGTTCAGAGCCGCATCAAGGATAGATCTCATTCGCGCTTTTTCGCTCTGTTGGGTTTTACGTTACGTGGAACAATCCCATCCCGGTAGCGCCAGTCCATTTCTACCAATAGGACCAGCCAAGCCAGTTTGACCGGACCGATAAGACCAGTTCCAATCCCCCCCTCACATGGATTATTTTTTATGTATGATGCCAACAGTTCGTTTGATTGGAGTGCAACATGAAAGACAATTCCCCCCTAAACATCACGACCGGCGCCTTGCCGGGTTCAGAGAAAGTATTTTTTGGTTCTGACACGATGGAGGACGTCACAGTCGCCATGCGTTGTATCCACCTTGAAGGTGGGGAACAACCGGTTGTGACCTATGACACGTCCGGTCCCTATAGTGATCCGAACGCGACCATCGATATCAACGTGGGCCTGCCCAAATTGCGCCGCCAGTGGATATTGGATCGCGGCGATGTAGTTGAATATGAGGGCCGCGATGTCAAACCCGAAGACAACGGCCTGTTAAAAGAAGACGACCAACCCGGCGTGGAACCGTTTGTGCGCGGGGATTTGAAACCGTTACGTTCCAAAGACGGATCGGCTGTCACCCAACTGGCCTATGCCCGTCGCGGCATGGTCACCCCGGAGATGGAATATGTCGCCATTCGGGAAAACGAAGGCCGCAAGGAAGCTTACTTGCGTGATGGCGAACCGTTTGGTGCGGAAATCCCCGATGTCTGTACCGGCGAGTTTGTCCGTTCCGAGATTGCACGCGGTCGGGCGGTTCTGGTGTCCAACGTCAACCATCCGGAACTGGAACCGATGATCATCGGGCGAAACTTCCTGACCAAGATCAACGCCAATATCGGTAACTCTGCCGTGACTTCGTCTGTGGCAGAAGAAGTCGATAAAATGGTCTGGGCGACCCGTTGGGGGGCCGATACGGTGATGGACCTGTCCACCGGGACCGACATTCACAATATCCGCGAATGGATTATCCGCAATTCCCCTGTGCCGATCGGAACCGTGCCGATCTATCAAGCGCTGGAAAAATGCCGCGGCATTGCCGAAGATCTGACATGGGAAATTTTCCGCGATACCCTGATCGAACAAGCCGAACAAGGGGTGTCTTATTGGA